>ERZ773042.13-NODE-13-length-156891-cov-7.792471_pt1 | contig 156891 bp, 131 predicted proteins | sample MGYA00511664_ERZ773042 | MGnify/ENA primary metagenome ERZ773042 (study PRJEB29015, sample SAMEA2737984) | human oral metagenome | biome: human oral; feature: human-associated habitat; material: dental | place: China | collected 2036 ... | reverse complement strand
CGCAGTACCTCATCATGTGGGGCACGAACCTGCCGCTGACCCGTACCCCCGACGCCCACTTCATGACCGAAGCGCGCTACCACGGCCAGAAAGTCATCGTCGTCTCCCCCGACTACGCGGAGAACACGAAGTTCTCCGACGAGTGGCTGCGCGTCCACCCCGGCACCGATGCCGCTCTCGCCGAAGGCATGGCGCATGTCGTCTTCAAGGAGTTCTACGTCGACAAGCGTGAGAAGTTCTTCGCCGACTACGTCAAGCGCTACTCGGACTGCCCCTTCCTCGTCAACCTCGACGAGGTCGAGGAGAAGGTACTCGAAGGCGTCGTCGGAGCCGAGGGCCTCACCTCCTCCTACGCTCCCGGCAAGTTCCTCACGGCCTCCATGATGCCCGAGGGCACGACCGAGAGGAGCGAACACAATGAGCACCGTCCCCTCGTCATCGAGGCCGATGGCACCGTGAAGGATCCGGGCGGGACCCTCGCCGACCACTACGGCGAAGAGGGGGCCGGCAAGTGGAACCTCAAACTCGAGGGCGTCGAACCGGTCTTGTCCATGATGGACACCAACGAGTGGGAACCCGTTGAGGTCCTCCTCAACCGCTTCGACCTGCCCTCCTCCCAGGGCACCGAGTCCGTGGGCGCTGGCGTCGTGCGACGCGGTGTGCCCGCCCGTCGGATCAATGGCCGTCTCGTCACAACCGTTTTCGACCTGATGCTCGCCCAGCACGCCGTCGAACGCGAAGGCCTTCCCGGACAGTGGCCCAGTGGCTACGACGACCCGAGTTGCCCGGCAACCCCCGCCTGGCAGGAAACCATCACCGGCGTTCCCGCTGCGGCATGCGAGAAGATCGGCCGCGAGTTCGCACTGAATGCCCTCGCTTCCGAGGGCCGCTCCATGATCCTCATGGGCGCGGGCACGAACCACTACTTCCACTCCGACCTCATGTACCGCGGTTTCCTCACCCTCACGACAATCTGTGCGTGTGAGGGTCGCAATGGCGGTGGCTGGGCCCACTACGTCGGCCAGGAGAAGGTCCGCCCGATCACCGGCTGGCAGCAGTACGCCCTCGCCCTCGACTGGCAGCGCCCGCCGCGTCAGATGATCTCGACCGGCTGGTACTACATGACGACGAGCCAGTGGCGCTACGACGGTGCCCGCGCCGACGCCATGGCTCATCCTCTCGGTGCCGGCAAACTCGAAGGCATGACGATCGCAGACACCCTCGTCGAGGCCGCACAGCGCGGATGGATGCCCTCCTTCCCCGCCTATGATCGTTCACCTCTCGAACTCGGACGCCAGGCGAAAGAAGCGGGAATGGCTCCCGCCGACTACGTCGCCCAAGAACTCAACGAGGGACGTTTGAAGTTCGCCGTGACGAACCCCGATTCACCTGAGAATTTCCCGCGCATCCTCGCGAACTGGAGGACGAACCTCCTGGGATCTTCCGCGAAGGGCACCGAGTTCTTCCTCAAGCACATGCTCGGCGCGGAAAACTCCGTCAACGCGGAAGAACTGCCCGAGGGCTCGCGCCCGCACTCAATCGAGTGGAGAGATGAAGCGGCCGAAGGCAAACTCGACCTCATGTGGGTCGCGGACTTCCGCAACACCTCGACCACGCTGCACTCCGATATCGTCCTTCCCGCCGCGACCTGGTATGAGAAGGAAGACCTGTCCTCGACGGATATGCATCCCTACGTCCATTCCTTCAACGCTGCGGTCAAGCCGCCGTGGGAGGCGAGAACGGACTTCGAGATTTACCGCTCCTTGGCGAAGGTGTTCTCCCGCTTCGCGAAGGATCATCTCGGCACGCAGCTCGACGTCATGTCGATCCCGCTGTTCCACGACACCCCCGACGAATACACTCTGAAGAACGGCATGGTGCCCGAACGCAAGGGCTGGCATCCGGGTGTGGACATGCCGAAGGTCATCCCGATCGAACGCGACTACACGATGATCGGCACGAAGTTCGAACGCCTCGGCCCGCTCGCGAAGAAGGCGGGGCTCGTCCAAAAGGGCGTCTCCTTCGATCCTTCTATCGAGGTCGACAAGCTCGGCGATCTCAACGGTCGCGCCCCCATGGACGGCCTGCCCGGTGAGGGCTCGGCCCTCCTGGACTCTGCGGTGAAGGCCGCTGACATGATCCTCATGTTCTCGGGCACGACGAATGGTCGCCTCGCCTACACGGGCTTCAAGGATCTTGAGAGGCGCACGGGCACTAGGATGGCCCAGCTCGCCGAAGGCGATGAGGAAAAGCGCATCACCTTCGCGGACACGACGATCCAACCCCGATCAGTCATCACCTCCCCGGAGTGGACGGGCTCAGAAACGGGTGGCCGACGCTACTCGGCCTTCTGTCAGAACATCGAACAATCTCGCCCCTGGCACACCCTCACGGGTCGCCCGCAGTTCTACATCGATCACGACTGGATCCAAAACCTCGGCGAGTCCCTGCCCGTGTTCCGTCCCCCGCTCGACATGGCGCACATGTACGGAGAGAAGCCCGTCGGCCACGTCGGCACCTCACAAGAGGGCACGGCCGAGGTCGCGGTCCGCTACCTGACGATCCACAACAAGTGGTCAATCCACTCGCAATACTTCGACAACCCCTACATGCTGACTCTCGGCAGGGCGGGCCAGACCATCTGGATGAGCCCGCAGGACGCCGAGAAGATCGGCGTGAAGGACAACGAATGGGTGGAGGCCTACAACCGCAACGGCATCGTCTCAGCCCGCGCAGTCGTTTCCCACCGTATTCCCGAGGGCACGGTGTTCATGCACCACGCCCAAGAGCGCATGGTCGGCACTCCTTTAACGGAGCGCACCGGCAAGCGCGGCGGCATCCACAATTCGCTCACGCGCATCGCGATCAAGCCGACCCACATGGCCGGCGGTTACGGCCAGATCTCCTTCGCGTTCAACTACTACGGCCCGACGGGCAACCAGCGCGACGAGGTCACCGTGATCCGCCGCCGCAATCAGGAGGTGCAGTACTGATGAAGGTCATGGCACAGATCGCGATGGTGATGAACCTCGACAAGTGCATCGGCTGTCACACCTGTTCGGTCACCTGCAAGCAGGCATGGACGAACCGCGAGGGCACCGAGTACATGTGGTTCAACAACGTCGAGACCCGTCCCGGTGTCGGATACCCGCGCGGATGGTCCGACCAGGACAAGTGGAGGGGCGGTTGGCGTCGAACAAAGGCAGGCAAACTCGTCCTCGAACAGGGCGGCCGACTCGCGACCCTCGCGAAGATCTTCCACAATCCGACAATGCCGACCCAGGACGACTACTACGAGCCCTGGACCTACGAGTACGACAAGCTTTTGCGTACCCCCGCGAACCAGAAGTCCGTGCCCTCCGTCCCCCCGGTCTCTCAGATCACCGGCGAGGAGATGAGCACAGTCACCTGGGGTCCGAACTGGGATGATGATCTGGGCGGGTCGATGGAAACCCTCGACTCAGACCCCGTCCTCAAGCAGATGAACCTGCAGGTCTCGAAGACCATCGAAGACGCCTACATGTTCTATCTGCCGCGCATCTGCGAGCACTGCCTCAACCCGGCGTGTGTTTCGGCCTGCCCTTCTGGCGCGATGTACAAGCGCACAGAGGACGGCATCGTCCTCGTCGACCAGGACAAGTGCCGAGGCTGGCGCATGTGCGTCTCCGCCTGCCCCTACAAGAAGGTCTACTTCAACCACAAGACCGGCAAAGCTGAGAAATGCACCCTGTGCTATCCGCGCCTCGAGGCGGGCCTGCCCACGGTCTGCTCCGAAACCTGCGTGGGTCGTCTCCGCTACCTCGGGGTGCTCCTCTACGACGCGGATCGCGTGTCCGAGGCCGCGGCCACCGAGAACGAGGGGGACCTGTACGAGGCTCAGCGTTCGATCCTCCTCGATCCCTTCGACCCGGAGGTCGTGGAGGCGGCGAAGGCGAACGGCGTCCCGCATTCGTGGATCGAGGCCGCCCAGCAGTCACCGGTCTACACACTCATCCACACCTATGCACTGGCTCTGCCGCTCCACCCCGAGTTCCGCACCCTGCCGATGGTCTGGTACGTGCCACCGCTGTCCCCTGTCGTTGACCAGGTGACCGCTTCCGGTTCAGACGGCGAAGACCACAAGATCTTGCTCTCTGCGATCGCGAAGATGCGTATTCCTCTCGAATACCTCGCGGGCCTGTTCACCGCCGGCAACACGAAGCCAGTCGAGTTGGCGCTGCGTCGACTCGGTGCGATGCGCTCCTACATGCGCGACATTCACAACGGTGAAGAGGGCAATGAGCAGATCGCAGCTGCCGTGGGCATGACCGGCGTGCAGCTCCAGGAGATGTACCGGATGCTCGCGATCGCGAAGTACAACGACCGCTACGTCGTGCCCACCACCTCGCCTGAGCTTCCCCGAGGCATCGCCGGACTCGAGGATTGCCCCGTGTCCTACGATGTGGAGGCCTTCCACGGGATGTCCACCCCGAAGGGCGGCTCAACCCCCGAGGGCCGCACCATGCTCCCCCTTGAGGTGCTGAAATGAGTACCCTCATCGGCCAGCCCCGCCTCCCCAGCCCTGCGCTGGAGCCGGTGAATGACGAGCAGAAGCGTTTCGTCCGCATGGCTTGCTCGCTCCTTCTCGACTATCCAGACGAGAAGACTGCTGAGGAGCTTGCTGCGGTGCGCGCCGGGCTTGATGATCTTCCCCTCCCCATCGCCGAGCGTCTGCGTGCGTTTTGCGATGCGGCAGAGAAGATGAGCCTGCGTGAACTCGAAATCGCCTATGTGGAGACCTTTGATCAGAGGCGCCGCTGCGCCCTCGGCCTGACCTACTACACCCATGGGGACACGAGGTCGCGAGGCCAAGCGATCATCGGTTTCAAAGAAGCGCTTAAACGCTCCGGTTTCGAGGTCGAACGCGAAGAACTCCCCGATCACCTGCCTCTTCTGCTTGAGTTCGCAGCCTTTGACGATTCCGGTGTCGCCGAGAATCTTCTCGAGGCGAACCGGGAGGGCATTGAAGTGGTCCGTTCGGCCCTGCGTTCCTACGCGTCCCCCTGGGCGGAGCTCCTCGAAGCTCTCGTCCTGACTCTTCCCGAAGCGACCCCCGAGGTTGTGGCCGCCTATCAGCGGCTCATCTCGCAAGGTCCCCCGACTGAACTCGTCGGGATCGGCGATCTTCACTCCACTCCTTCCCCGCTCCTCGTCTCGGAAAGGTGACTCACATGGATTTCATGAGCCGCGTGCTCGTGCTTGAAAACGGCGCCGAGGCGGGCCGGAGCGTCGGCGTGTTCGCCACGCTCGCCTGGGTTGTCCTGCCCTACCTCGCGATCGTCCTCCTGATCGTCGGCCTCATCTGGCGCTACAAGACCGACCAGTACGGCTGGACCTCTCGTTCCTCGAACTGGAACGAGTCGGCGATTCTGCGCTGGTCCTCCCCCATGTTCCACTTCGGCATCCTGTTCGTCGGACTCGGCCACGTCGGTGGTCTCCTCGTCCCGAAGGCCGTGACTGAGGCGCTGGGAGTGTCCGAGGAGATGTACCACATGGGGGCGACCGTGGGCGGCGGGATCGCGGGCCTTGTCACCGTCATTGGTCTTCTCGGCCTGCTCTACCGTCGTATCTTCGTCAAGTCAGTGCGTCTGGCGACGACCCGAATGGACATTGTCACCTACGTACTCTTGTGTCTTCCGATCGCCCTGGGCACCATCGCGACCGTCATGCATCAGGTTCTTCCGAGCTTCTCCGGTCACGGTTACGACTACCGCGAGACGATTTCCGTGTGGTTCCGTTCGATCCTCATGATGTCCCCCAAGCCCGAGTACATGCTCGATGTGCCCCTGACCTTCCAGATGCACATCATCGCGGGCATGCTTTTGTTCTGCGTGTGGCCCTTCACGCGCCTCGTGCATGTCGCTTCTGCGCCGCTCGGCTACGTCACGCGGCCTTCAGTCGTGTACCGCTCGCGCGATGCGAAGCAGCCCGTTGGGCGCAAGCGCGGCTGGTGAACAGCACACCCGGACGATTGCTTCTCCTTCCTCGCTTTCACTGAGCCCCTTCCTCCTCCTTTTGAGGCGTCGAGACTGGTGAGCGCCCCTGGCCGGGGCGCGGGCGAGGAAGGAGAGTCGTCTCTCCTTCAGTTGTCACTCACCCCATGGCGCTGGCAGACTGAAATCCATTTCGTCCGTCCCTAGTCGAAGAGGCTCCATGACGCGTGTCACTACCCGATCATTCGCTGACACCTTGTCGACGATGGCATCGCTCACCGCCGCGCAGCACTCCCTCCTCGAGAGGATCGCCGAGCACGAAACCCCGGTGACGGTTTCGGATCTTGCTGCGGAAGCAGAACTGCACGTCTCTTCCGTCCGGGAGACCCTGGACGCCCTGATGGGAATGGGTCTCGTCTCACGCGAGCAGCTGCCCGCCCAAGGACGAGGGCGCCCCGCCCTCGGCTATTCAACGACAACACCAACGGACCCAGCGTTCCCCGCGCTCATGCTCAACCAGATGACGAGCGCAATCCTCGACGTACTGAGGGAAACCAATGACGACCCCGGAGCCATTGCCCGACTCATTGGCCGCAAGTGGGCCGATCATGCACTCGAAGCAACAGGGATCCCCGATCATTCACGTTTCACGCATCTTCCCGAGGGATTCACTCTTTCCAGCCACATGGGCAAGATCCGCATGTTCCTCTCCGCACTGGGTTTTGCGGCTTCACCACTTCACGGGCATCCGACCTCGCTCGTGATGACGGCCTGTCCCTTCACGCATCCTGAAGATCCTGACCCGCTTGCCCTCGAATTGCGTCGAGGCCTCGTGGAACGCATCCTGGAGCGAACTGCTGTGGGCTATGCGAGCTGGACCTATGTGCCCGACGTCAAACAGCCGATGAGAGTGGTCGTCACCCTGAGTGAACGCATCACGAAAGCTGTCCGAGAAACTCCGATGCTCGTGCGATTCTTCGGCGGCGCAGCTGAAGCTGCCGAAGCAGAGGAGTTAGAGATCCCCGCATCCTCCCTGCCGACGACCCTCGGCGTGCTTCTCGGGGTGCTCGCGGATTCACGTCCCGCCCTCGCCCCGGTCCTCGAAGTCTCCACTTTCCTTCTCGACCGCAAGCCCGCCGATCGGAACACTCCTTTGCGTCCCGGTCTGCAACTCGATGTGCTCCCACCCTTTGCAGGAGGTTGATCCACCACCATGAGCGCACAGATTTGCACATCCGTCGTTGACACTCCCCTCGATCCCGTTGCCATTGAAAAGGCCGCCCGCCGCACTGATTGTGGAGCCTTCGTCTCCTTTATCGGGGTCGTCCGCAACCATGACGACGGCGAAGGAGTGCAGGGCATCGACTACTCCGCTCATCCTCAGGCCGAGGAGATCCTCCAGGACCTCGTTGAGGGCTTCGCCAGGCGTGAAGGCGTCCACCATATCGAAGCGCACCACCGAGTCGGTTCGCTGCACATTGGCGATGAGGCGATGGTGATCGTCGTTGCCGCCGAACACCGGAGCCAAGCTTTCACCACCTGCTCGGACCTCGTCGACGAAGTGAAAGTTCGCCTGCCGATCTGGAAGAAGCAGTTCCGTCTCGACGGCTCCCACGAGTGGTCGGGATTACGGTGAGCCTCCCCCCACTTCAGATTCCGCTTCTGCACCCGCCTCGGCCTGTGACTGCCTTGGAGAGGGAGCGCTACGAGAAGAATCTCCTCATTCCCGGTATCGGAGAAGCCGGGCAGGCCAGACTCCTTGCCGCCAGAGTCCTCGTCATTGGGGCGGGAGGCTTGGGTTCGCCCGTCCTCTTCTATTTGGCCGCAGCCGGAGTGGGCACAATCGGCATCGCAGATCCCGATGGCGTAGCTCCTTCGAATCTGCAGCGACAGATCATCCATTGCGAAGACTCGATTGGCAGCGCGAAGTCCCACTCCGCTGCCACTCGCCTTGCAGCCCTGAACTCTTCGATCACCGTGAAGACCTATGGGCGTATCACCCTTAAGTTTTTGCATGAGCACGGACGCGAATGGGATCTGCTCATCGACTGCACCGATACCTTCGACTCGAAGTACCTCATCGCTGATTGGTGCAAAGAATCGGGGGTCCCGCTTGTATGGGGAACGGCGGTCGCCATGGGCTATCAGGTCGCCTCCTTCTGGTCCGCGCCTCCCGCCCCATACCCGCCAACTTCCCTGAGGTCTTTGCATCCGCTTCCCCCCAAGCCCGGGACCACGCCCGCGGCCTCTTCCGTCGGGATCCTCGGGCCTGTGGCCGGGGAGGCGGGGACAATCATGGCCAGTGAAGCCGTCAAGCTCATCGCAGGCTTCGGGGAGCCTCTTTTGGGCAGGGTCCTCGTCAGCGACGCTCTTAAGCGGCGCACCACGATCGTAGAATTCGCTGAACTACCAGGCGACTGAACCATCTCAACACCGTGTGCGCCCCCAGGGGGCGTCGGGAAGGGAACACCATGAGCCATCACGCTTCACTGTCGATCGACGAGCACCGAGCCCTCGTTGAGGCCTCCTGCCCGATGCTTGACCCCGTAGAACTCCCCCTGGAAGAGTGCATTGGTGCCGTTGCAGCAGCCGATGTTCGCGCCCTCGTCCCCGTCCCCGCTTTCACGAACTCCGCGATGGATGGCTTTGCCCTTCGAGCAGCCGATCTCAAAGCTGAGGGGCCAACGATTCTTCCCGTCGCAGGTGATATTCCCGCAGGAGATACGAGGGAGAACCATCTCGAGGCGGGCACCGCTTGGCGCATCATGACCGGTGCCCCCGTTCCCGAGGGCGCCGACACCGTTGTGAAAGTCGAATGGACTGACCATGAGGCCGGTGTGTCATGCCCGCCCAAGCAGGTGCAGATCCTCAAGGCCCCCACTCCTGGTGCGAATGTGCGTTTCACAGGTGAGGGTGTCGCCACTGGGGACATTGTCATCCCTGCGGGCACGCCCCTGAGTGCAGGCACGATTGCCGCTGCCGCTTCCGTGGGAGTGGATCGTCTCCTCGTTCATCCGCGCCCTCGCGTCCTCGTCATCGCGACCGGCGCCGAACTCGTCGCCCCGGGCCAGCCCCTGGGCCCTGGTCGTATCCACGATTCGAATGGCCTGATGATGGCGGCACTTGCAAGCGAGGCCGGGGCGCACGTGGTGGGGACTTTCCTGTGCGGTGACGATCCCGAAGAGTTCACTCGGCTCATGGATTGCGCTCCTGAAGCTGATCTCGTCATTACCGCTGGTGGAGTCTCCCAGGGAGCTTTTGAGGTGGTGCGACGTGCTCTCGCAGATCGAGGGCGTTTCCATCATGTCGCTCAGCAGCCGGGAGGCCCGCAGGGAGTTGGGCTCCTTCCGGTGGGGGCGAGCAAGAAGCCGACGCTTGTCCTGTGTCTGCCCGGCAATCCGGTGAGCGTCTTCGTGTCCTTCCACGTGTACGTCGCTGGTCTGATCGCGCGCCTCGCAGGCCGGGTGTCCGATGCGCCGGGTGCCACCGCGCTAAGGACCCTGCCCGGCATTGCAGCGAAGGGGTGGCGCTCGCCTGCGGGCAAGACTCAATTCGTGCCCGTGCGCCCGGCGGTGCGCGCATCCGCTCAGCCCGGCGAGGCTCCTGTCCCCGCTGCTGGAGAGCCTCTTCGTGCTGGAGAGACTCTTCGCGCAGGTGAGACTCTTCGTGCTGGTGAAACTCTTCGTGCTGATGGTGACGCTCATCGTTGTGGTGGCGAACCGATCCTCGTCGAGCCCGTTCATATTCTCGGCTCCGGTTCGCACCTCACCGCTTCACTCGCTGTAGCCGAGTTCCTCGCCGTCATCGGCCCAGAGCACGAATCCGTCGCTGCGGGAGATACCTTCGAGCTCATTCCAATTCTCGGGCGCAATAGCCTGCACTGAAGACTCCCCATCGAGCCCGCACACCTGGAAAGCCTGCACATCTGGAAAGCCTTGACGCTTAGGAATCTGATTATTCAGGGGCACTTTACCGCCGAGTCCCCACTCGTGTCGGCGCTGTGTTTTCTCACCACAACTTCTCCCCTTCTTCGCTGCGCTCTTCGTCTTCACCGATGAACTCCGCACAGCACAGTGAACTCATTCAAAGAAAGGCATGTGATGTCCGATATCGCCCTCACTCACCTGCGCTCTGACGGCGCCGCATACATGGTTGATGTCACCGCGAAGGCACCGAGCATCCGTCAGGCGAGCGCAATTGCGCGAGTGGACTGCTCTCCTACTGTGATGACGGCGCTTCGTACGGGAAGCGTCCCGAAGGGTGACGTGCTCGCGGTGGCGCGTGTCGCCGGTATTGCGGCCGCGAAACGCGTACCGGATCTGCTGCCCCTCGCGCACACAATCGGTGTTCACGGCTGCGAGGTCGACCTTGAGCTCGAAGACGACCATGTCGCGATCCGTTCAACTGTGCGCACTGCAGATCGGACGGGCGTGGAAATGGAGGCCCTGACCTCTGTGACGGTGTGCGCCCTCGCGCTGATCGACATGGTGAAGGGCGTTGACCGTTCCGCTCGCATCAGCGAAGCGAAGATCATCTCGAAGTCCGGCGGGCGGTCGGGAGAGTGGACCCGGCCCGAGGACTGAGTTCTTCTGAGAAGATCGGTCTCTCCTTGCGGCCCCATTGGGACTTCAGTGGGGATGCAATCGGCCTACGGGGGCTCTTATCTGTCTGCGGAGTCTCTTATCAGGCTTGGGGTCTCTTAGCCGTGTGCGAGTGGCCCCTCGGGGATTTTTCGGGATCCTCAGTGTTGTCTTACGGGGCCATTTCAGGCGGTGAGCTTCCTGCGCCACGGTGTCACTGCGCGCCTGTGCGCCTGCGCCGCTGTGCGTCTGCGCCCCTCAACGGGGGTGGTCTCCTCCGGCGAGCTGATCGAGGATGTGCGCGACGAGGGGGCCGATCACCCCGACCGCATCCTTCACCCCGCCGCTCGAACCCGGAGCGTTCACGACGAGCACTCCCCCTGGATCGCGAGAGGTCACGCCCACGAGGCCGCGGCTCAATGCAGCCGCAGGGGCGTGGCCCTCGCCGACCCGGCGCATCGCATCTTCAAGACCGTGGATTCGCGTGCTCAGTAGTGCTTCGGTTGCTTCAGGAGTGACATCGCGGGGGGCGAGGCCCGTTCCACCTGTCGTGAAAACGAGGCGAGCCCCCTCCTTACTTGCGGATGCAATCGCAGCCCGGATCGCCTCGAGCTCGTCGGGGACGAGGAGGAGCCTCGCATCGATGCCGTAGTCGGCGAGCAGCCGAGCCGCGAGCGGGCCCGAGAGGTCTTCAGCCTCTCCTCGCCAACAGCGATCGGACACGGTGATGACGCAAGCGGGAATCGTCGATTGAGGGTGTGATCCTGTCATGGTCCTCCGTTCGGCAGGCTCTGTGAGCGGTCGTCATCGCCTCGGATGTGCCGTAGCGCCTCGGCTGCACTGCATTCCTGGGCGGTATGCACGATTCACGCCTCAGCGCCTACTCTCGTCACCGCGCCGCGAGCGAACCGGGATCCCCGTGGCCGCGATACGCGCCTCCCGGCTATTCGCGCTGCCTCCGCCGAAAGACTGGACTTGTCCTCGATGTGAGACGCGACGCTGCAGACGAGGAAGATCAACCTGCGTTTTGAGCGGATCATCAGCAGGAATCGATGGCGGTGGTACCCGCGTGGAAGCCAGGTCAGCGGGAATCCCGAATTCGGAGGAGTGGTGCGCAAGGCTCGGTACCATAAGCGCGGACCTTGCCTGTGCTCCCCTTCCGCCTGCACCTTCAGGCTTGAGTTCGCTTGGAGTTTCGGCCTCTACCTTGAGCCGGACCTGCGTCTTCTCCTCCTTGGCCTCGAGGGTGGGCCGCATATCAGCTTCACTTTCAGGGGAGTGAAAGGCCTCCTTGTGCCCGTGAACATGCAAATCCGCAGCATCCTCGTGTGTGCTGCGCTGCACATGTGAAGGAGTCGGGGGCTCGTCCTCGTCCTTCTGTCCTAGGGCGCCATTTTGCCAAGAGGAGATAACGTCGAAACTGGGCGCGACCACCGGAGCGTCCGCCAAGGCCGCACGACCTGTTGGTTCGCCGGGTGTTTCACGGCATCCTTCAAAGAATGCCTTCAACTGGACGGTCGCCTCGGTGCCGAGGATTCCACCGATCACCTCAACGCGATGATTCAGACGCGAATCATGCAGGACATCGCGCAGTGAACCCGCGGCCCCAGCCTTCGGATCCCAGGCTCCGAAAACGACACGATCGACACGCGCGGCAATGGCCGCACCCGCGCACATCGTGCAGGGTTCAAGAGTGACAACCAGAGTGCAGCCCACAAGGTTCCAACGATTCAGAGTGCGTCCAGCCTCCCGCAGGGCAACGATCTCCGCGTGGCCGCAGGGGTCATGCTCGGCCTCGCGAACATTCCATCCCTTACCGACAATACGGCCAAGCGAGTCGATCACGACGGCGCCAACTGGCACGTCCCCTGACTCACGAGCACGGTTGGCCAAGAACAGGGCGCGACTCATCGCTTCGCGATAACGATCCATGGATGCCACGTCTCCAAGAGTAGCCGGACTTAGGGGTTCCAGAAGCCCCTGCGCCGCCCCTTGAGTGTCCTCAATGAGCGAGGGGACTCCCCCGATGCTGGGGTGGTACTCGCCTTGTTCGTACTGGGCCCGAAGGAAGTCCTTGCCGTGCCCCGTGCGCGCTACCCTTAAAGCATGCACCTTCATGTTGCGGACCACCCGCTGATCAACCATAAGCTCACCGTCCTCCGCGATCGCCAGACCCCCTCCGCGACTTTCCGTCAGCTCGTCGACGAGCTCGTCACGCTCCTCGCATACGAGGCGACTCGTCAGGTGTCCGTCACCGAGACTGCGATCAATACTCCCGTCGCCCCGACTGTCGGCCGCAAGCTCTCCGAGCCCCGACCGATCGTTGTCCCTGTTCTTCGTGCCGGACTGGGCATGCTCGAAGGTATGACCCGTCTGCTGCCAACCGCTGAGGTCGGCTTCCTCGGTATGCGCCGTGACGATGACACCCTCGAGATCGAGACCTACGCGAATCGTCTGCCCGATGATCTTTCCGGGCGTCAGTGCTTCATTCTCGACCCGATGCTCGCCACCGGACACACCATGGTTGCGGCGACGAACTACCTTTTCGAACGCGGAGCAAAAGACGTCACCTGTGTGTGTCTTCTCGCGGCCCCCGAGGGCTTGGCTGTCCTGGAGAAGGCCGTCGGTGATCGAGGCGATGTGAACGTCGTTGTTGCCGCCGTTGACGATCACCTCAACGACAAGTCCTACATTGTGCCCGGCCTCGGGGACGCGGGTGATCGTCTCTACGGCATCGTCGACTGAGCTCTGCGCAGAAACAGGGTTTCCGGACGGAAGGTTTTCCGAACGGGAGGGTTTCCGGGCGGGGAAAGTTCCCGAGCAGAGGAGGTTTCCGAACAGGAAGCTGAGCGTGGTGCGAACGAGTTCTGCGCGCACGCTTGAGTTGTGCGCGCAAAGGCGAACAGATTCTTCGGAATTCGCCTGAGCAATTGTCCCGCTTTCTGAAGCTTCGGGCCCGTCCTCGATGATCGAGGGCGGGCCGCGTCTTCTTGCTTTGTCCCCTGGACACTCACTCTGAGTTCCGGGGAATCACAACCACCTCTGCATAACGGTGACGGTCGACGTCTCATAACCGAGAGCCCTGTAGAAGTCCTGAACGCCTTCATTCGTGGCCCGCACCATGAGCATCGCTTTCGGAACTCCCCGCTCATCAAGCCACTCCTCCGCGGCGCGGACGAGGGCGGATCCCAGGCCGCGCCCCTGATGCTCGGGGCGGACCGCAAGGTAGTAGATCCAGCCGCGGTGCCCCTCGTGTCCCACCATGACGGTGCCGATGAGGCCACTTGAAGCATCACCCGGAACCGGCTCCGCTCGGATGCCAAGAATTGTTGAGGAGGGGCCGCGAAGTGCGCGAAGAAAGTCTGCCTCGGGATCGTTATAGGGGACCGTGAGCCCGCATTCGGCCCACAAGTGCGCGGCGGCGAAAACCACGGCCTCGTCAAGCTCAACGATCTCAGCCATGAACTGAGAACTCTTCACAGATACACTCCTTAGCCGCTCTTCTGTGCACCTGGCGACGCTCCATTCTGGGCCTCGCCGCATTCGCTCATACTCTTCGCCACGCCCGTAGCGCAAACGAATCTGACTCTTCACCATCCTGAGGTGCCTGCGGAGCCTGTGGGGCCCGAGTCCCGCACACCCCCGACACGACGACACCCGGAGCTCCCTCCCGATTCCGGAGCCTGAAGCTAATGAACCCCTCGATGCAGTTCTTCGTCTTCACACCCAAAAGGCTCACTCCGTACAGTTCTTCACACCCGAAGTGCTTGCTTCACAGCGCATGCCCTCAAGTTCGAAACACCGCTCGCTCCACGATCAGAGCGAATTCCCATCACGAGAGCATGCGCTTCGACAAGGCGATCCCCCCACAATTGCAGGCATCCACCCCGAACGGGCTGAAACGCCCCTGTCTTGTCAATGGGATCAGACCCCAATCTCCACCTCGCGAGAAGGATCGACAATCCACTCCGACCAGGACCCCGCGTACAAGGCCGGGAGCCTCAAACCCGCGACCGCTGCCGCGAGCACGGCGTGCGAAGCCTGAATCCCCGAACCGCAGTAGACACCGACCTCGGCCTCGTCAGTCGCACCGACTGAGGCGAACATCGTGCGAAGCTTGTGAGCGGGAAGGAAGTACCCGTCCTCGTTGATGAGATTCAGGGCCGGGAAGGAGCGCGCACCCGGTATGTGACCGGCGACCGGGTCGATCGTCTCATCTTCACCGCGGAAGCGATTCGCGGGACGAGCATCAAGGAGGATCCCCTCTGAAGCGATCCGGGCTGCGCCCACGGCATCAACGCTCGGGAGTAATCCGGTGGCGGCTGTGAAGGATCCGGGAATGGGGGCGACCTCTCCCGCTTCGATGGGCAGGGCTGCATCCACCCATGCCCGCCAACCGCCGTCGAGGACCCGAACGTTCTCGTACCCGGCATTGCGCAGCAACCACCAGCATCGGGCCGCCGCAATCGACTTCCAATCGTCGTAGATCACCACCGGCCTGCCCTTGCGAAGCCCTGCTGCGCGCATCGCCTCCTCGAAGACATCATGGGAGGGCAGGGGGTGGCGGCCCGTCACGCCGAGGATGTGTGGGGCGGCCAGGGCCTCGTCCATCGAGATGTAGCAGGCCGAGGGGATATGCCCCTCGAGGTACTGGAGGTGCCCATCGACGGGCGATCCTGGACCCGGGTAGCGGACATCGAGGATGAGAACCTGCTCGGCCACGTCGCGAGCGATCGTGTGCCCGGATTCATTCGGGATAAGAGGCCGGGAGGCCGGATCACGGGTGCTTGTCTGCTTGGACTTATTCAGGGCGAGGGGGCGGGTGGTCGAATCACGGATGATCCTGTGTTCGGCCTCGTCGGCAGTCAAAGGGGCACCGAGAGGTTCGGGAGAGCTATGCAAGCCTGGAGCAGAAGAGGAGCGGTCCGGGGCTGAGTGGTCGGAGGAGTCCGCTGTTGTGTCGTGATCTGGGCTGCTTGGAGTCAGGGCATCGAAGCTCTCGAGGAGGGAGGCCAGCTCAGCGGCGCTGATTAACGGGGAATTCGTCATGGCGCAACCGTATCGAAGCTGTGGAGTCGCCAGGTGAGTGTCCGGGAAAGGAAGCTTCTGCTGCACGCCCTCAGAATCTCGCCTCACACAAGTGGAGGGGATAACGACTTGTGGAGGGGATATACCCCCTCCACAAGTCGTCAAAGCCTCCACTTTGCGACCAGGAATCCCCCGCTAAATGAGCGTGGGGCCCGCCACAAAGAGCGGGCCCCACGGGGTATCCATTCAGTTGAGCCTCTGGTCAGCTGAGGCTTTGGTCAGCTGAGGCTTTGGTCAGGTAAGACTCTCGTCATTGAAGATCCTGGCCACCGGTGATCGTCAAAGCAAGGCGTCCACCCTCCTCGGCCATCACTCGGGGCGAGAGAGAGTCTCTTAACCGATCAAAAGCCCCTCGGCCGATCAGAAAGCCGGGATGACGGAATCGTCGGACCAGGTCTGTTCGATGTACTGCTTGACCTGGTCGGAGTGAAGCAGATCCTCAAGCTTCTTGACGGCATCGAGCTTCTTCGTGTTATTCGCCCAGGCGAGGATGTTCACGGCCGGGTTGTTCTCAGGGGATTCGACGACGATCGCATCCTTGGGGCTCAGGCCCCCTTCCTGTGCGAAGTTGCCGTTGATGACGGCGACGTCCACATCGGCGAGGGAACGCACGAGCTGCGGGCCCTGAACCTCTTTGAACTCGAACTTCTTCACCTTGGTGACCGTGTGCACATTGGCGTCGGAACCATCAGTCGGGAGGGTAACGAGCCCCTGCTCGGCAAGAAGGGCAAGTGCACGGGACTGATTGGTGACGTCGTCAATGATGCCGATGGTCGCACCCTCGGGAAGCTGATCGAGGGACTTGAGCTTCTCGGAGTAGACGGCAAGAGGCTCAAGGTGAATGCCCTTGCCCGCGGTGAACTCGTAGCCGTTTTCTTCGGCCTGCTGCTCGAGGTAGGGGACGGTCTGGAAGAAGTTTGCGTCCAGATCACCGGACTTGAGGGCCTCGTTCGGCTGGATGTAGTCGGTGTATTCGACAATGTCGAGGTCAATGCCCGCCTCGGCGGCGAGGTTTTCGTCAACGTACTTGAGGATCTTCGCGTGCGGTGAAGGGGAGGCACCGACCTTCAAGGTGACGACGCCCGAAGCGTCGGCTCCGTTCGTGGAGTCCGCCTTGTCGGCGCTCGAAGAGCAGGCCGAAAGGCCGAGGGCGAGAGCTGCGGCCGCGGAAGCGGCGAGGATTTGACGGAAGTTGCGCATGATGGGTCTCTTTCGTTGTGTCGCGACTGACCCGGGAGTACCTATCGGCCTGTTCCCAGTTCTTCGGCGAAGCTGTGTATGCGGGCATGGTAGCCCGCTTTGCGGGTCGGGGGCATTCGCCCTCGTCCATGGGTGAGTGTCGGAAGAAGATAGTCGTGCTGGGCCAGGATCTCACCCGGCTGGCGGTCGCCTCAGCGGTGGTCCACCAGCCGGGAAATCATGTCTCCGAACATCTGGACGATCTGAACGATGACAATGATCGCGAGAACCGTGACGATCATGACGTCATCTTGGAAACGGTTGTAGCCGTAGTTCATGGCCATCTGCCCGAGGCCACCGCCGCCAAGCGCTCCGGCAATCGCGGAATATCCGATGAGTGTGATCGCGAGTGTCGTGATCGACTGCACGAGGGCGGGGGCTGCTTCACGGACCTGGACGCCCCAGCGGATCTGCCGGTTAGAGGCACCCATCATCTGAGCGGCCTCAATTTTGCCCGCGTCAACGGCGAGGATATTCGATTCGACGAGTCGAGCGAAGAAGGGGACCGAGAGGATCACGAGGGGAACAACGGTCGCCTGCCACCCGAGGGTCGTGCCCACGATCAAGCGTGTCAGGGGCAAGAGCACGATCGCACCGATGAGGAAGGGGAAGGATCGGACGACGTTGACGACGGCCGAAGCGAATTGGTAAATGCTGCGGTTCGGCGTGAGGCCCGACTTGCCGGTCTGCACTAGCAGAAGACCAAGAGGCAGGCCGATGAGGACCGTGAATACCGTCGCGAAGAACATCATCGCAAGAGTGTCGAGGGTCGCGGGAATGAACTCCTTGGTCAACGCCGGGTTATCGAGCCACTTCGGGTCGTTCTTCCCGGTAGGGACAAGCAGTGCAAGCTGGTTCGCCGCGGATGCGAGACTGGGAAGCGTCAGGCTCATGCGGACCTCATTTCGGCGTAAATATTCTGCTCACGAAGCTTGTCGATGATCTTCTGCGCATGGTAGGAGGGCACTGAGAGTGCGAGTCTTCCGACCTGGGTGGAGCCCATGGATTCGAAGGTTCCGGCGGTAACGTCCGCGCCCATTGAGGAGGTGAGATTGAGGACGGTCGCACCGGTGGGAACACCTGGGTGCGAGGTGAAGATGACATCGAGGAGACTGGTGTCTCCGCGCAGGTCTGCCTCGTCGACGCTGGGGGCGGGAATGAGTTCGCGCGACAGGGGACTCGTCGGGTCAGCGATGACCTCCTCAATGGCGCCGGTCTGGATGATTGTTCCGTGCCCGAGGAGGGTAACGGAGTCGCAGATTTCTCGGACAACGGCCATTTCGTGGGTGATGACGAGGACGGTGACGCCTTCAGAGTCGCGGACTCGAGTGAGCAGGTCAAGGATCTGACGAGTCGAGTCGGTGTCGAGGGCGGAGGTCGGTTCGTCGCAGAGCAGGACGGCAGGATTGTCGGCGAGTGCGCGGGCGATGCCGACGCGTTGGCGCTGTCCTCCGGAGAGCTGTGAGGGGTAGGAGTTGCCGCGCCCCGCGAGGCCGACGAGGGAGAGGAGTTCGGCGACTCGGGCCTTCACCTGTGCTTTCGGCACCCCGGCGAGTTTCAGCGGATAGCCGATGTTCTCAGCGGCGGTGCGACCGTCGAGAAGGTTCGCCGATTGGAAGACCATGCCAATGCGACGACGGGCTTCACGCAGCTTCTTGCCACGTAGTTGCGCAAGGTCGAGGCCGTCGACAATGATCGCCCCTTCAGTCGGATGTTCGAGGGCGGTAAGGCAGCGGATGAGGGTAGATTTTCCGGCGCCGGATTGTCCGACGATGCCGTGGATGGAGCCGCGGTCGACGTGGAGCGTGACATTGTCGAGGGCGACGACTTCGTTGCCGCCCTTGACGGAGTACACCTTACGGACTCCGTTCAGGTCGATCATGACGCCCTCCGTGTCGTGTCTTAGCGCTTCTCAGGCCGCGGTTGTGCACCCTGTTGTGGATGAGTTCAGCATAGGGGGCTCTTTTTGGGGACCCAAATCTTGTGTTACATTCCCCCACTATTCGGAATCGAATGACTGTTGATCTGCGACGATAACGCTTCATCCCAGTGAGGCGCGCGCCACTGAGAACGTGAGAAGCTCCTCGGAGATAGGGCTAGCTCGCTGAGAAGACGAACCTGCCAAGAGCTAAAGCGAAGAAGAGGGCGATAAGGGCGCCCGCCCACACACCAAGGAGCAGGGCGAAGGATGCGGCTCGTCTGCCCGAACGCCATAAGGTCCACGAGTCCATGACCGCGGTGGAAAAGGTTGTGAAGCCTGCGAGGAATCCGCTTGAAACGACGAGTCTCAGCTCCGAGTCGATCATTGGTGCGGCGATGAGGAGTCCGAGGAGGAAGGATCCGAGGACATTGACCAGGCCAATGCCGAGCATTGGAGCGAGTAGCGGTTTTCGGGGTTCTTCTTGTGGCTTTTCATCGTGGGGGTGGTGTTCTTCTCGAGTGGGTTTCTCAAGAAGGCTCTTTGGGGGATTTCCCTTCTCGAGAGAGCGTTTGGCGGGGCTGTGCTGAGGACGTTTGGCGGGGCTGTGCTGAGGGCGTTGTTCGAGACTGTGTTGAAGGCGTTGCTCGAGACTGTATTGAAGAGGCTTCTTGTGGCTGTACTGAGAGCGCTTCTCGAAGCGGCGGGCAATGAGGCTGCGCACTTCGAGGTCAAACTTCCATCGGGACACAGCCCCGAGAGCACCGCCGAAGGCCAGGGCGATCCAGACAAGCAGACTCGTCATTCCAAGCCCCCTGTTTCGCAAACCTCCGCGTCCTTCGAGGGGGATTTTGTCTTCGCTGCACCATCCCTTCGCGTCTCAGCCACTGCCGCCAGCTTCTTCACAAGCCTCCAGCCTCCAGCCGCTGAGATGACGCCGAGAAGAAGCATGAGGAGAGAAGCCGCTGCGGTGCTGAGGATCGTGGTGACGTTCGGTGTCCGTATCATCGCCGTTGCGCTGGCAGCGATGAGGGTCCCATAGGTTGTGAAAGCTCCGGCGAATCCTGTCGCCGCGAGGAGTCTCAGGCGCAGAAGTTGTGGAGTGAGCTCCATTTTGCGAGTGAGGAAGGCTGAAAGAGCACCGAGGAAGAATGCTCCGCCCAGATTCGCCGCCACCGTCGACCAGGGGAGCAGCATGAAAGAAGCAAGGAAGCCCGAGTAGGGGAAGAGTTCCGCGAGCGCGTCAAGGCCTGCTCGTGCGAGCGCCCCCGCAGCGCCTCCTGTGGCTACGAAAACCCACTCCGGCAGGGACTTTTCCCGTGTTTTCACACGCTTCGCTCCGGGCGAGGGGCGGGCGAAAGAGTTCACGTCGGAAGTCTACGTCCTCGCTCCTGCCACCCGAGCCTCGGAAAGCCCCGGCATTGCGCCTGCTGACACGCACTCTCCTTTTTCCCTCGCTATTCCTGCACTATCTGCCAGCGCCTCATCTGCTTAGTGAGTAATCCACTTTTCCAGCACTCCACCTTCATCGTCTCTTTTCCAATGCCTTCCCCTGCGCCCTTCCATTTGAGCAGCCTCCTTCCCGACGCCTTCTCCTTCTGGCCTTCCATCTGAGCAGCCTCGTTCCCGACGCCTCCCTCTTCTGGCATTCCGCCCGCACTGCCCGCTTGCGAACGCTCCAGTTGCGGCCAGCACCCTCGAATGCTTCATGAGCAGGTCTTCATCTGCTGCCCCAGACTCTTCACCACCCGCTCGCACATAGCCCTCTTCGGCCTTCCATAGCCCTTTTCGGCCCCTCGCCGCCCGCCACGAAGTCTCGCCAGAAGTCTTCACCCACCCGCTTAGGCAACGCCGCTCTTTGAACACCCCCGCCTACACCCCTCATTTCCGCCCCTCCGCCTTCCGGCACCCGCTTTAGACTGAAGACATGCTCCTCGCCTTCGCCGTCGCCCCGACCACGACCTCCAGCGCCGAGGGCGCCGTCACCTCGGCTGTCGCCCGCGCCGTGAAGATCGTGCGCGAATCGGGCTTGCCCTACGAAACGACATCCATGTTCACCACTATCGAGGGCGAATGGGATGAAGTCATGTCCGTCGTGAAAGCCGCCACCGACGCGGTTGCCGAGGTGTCTCCCCGCGTCTCCCTCGTTATCAAGGCCGATATCCGCGCAGGTCGCAGCGATGAGATGCACGGCAAACTGGAACGCCTCGAGAGCGCGATCGCAGAGCTCGACTGAGCGCACGATTATTCTCCTTGCCTTGAGCATCGTCCTATGAGCATGAATCCGATTGAAAACTTTGAGCATCCAACATCCGTTTCCCCGGATGCGGCTCCCGTTGAGGTCTCCGGCTCGCCTCATGTCTTAGACAGTCATGTCTTAGCGAGCAGCCAGGCCGAGTCGTCTTCGTCTCCGCCCCTGGCCTCGTCACTACCGCCAGGTCACTTTTCAGTTTCATTTTTGCCACCAGACCCGCTTTCATTCGCGGTATCCTCTCCAGCTCCGCTCTCCTCCCAAGCCCCGGCCTCTTCCCAGGATTCACTCCCAGCCTCCGCTCTGGCCTCGTCCTCGCCTTCGCCTTCGCCCTCGTCCTCTTCCTCGTCCTCGTCCGTAAGTGTGGGAACGGGCCGTTTCGCGCCCTCGCCGACAGGAGATCTCCACCTCGGGAACCTGCGAACGGCGATCCTGTCTTGGGTGTGGGCAAGGCGCACAGGGCGCGCCTTCGTCCTGCGGCTGGAAGACATTGACCGCGTACGTTCGGGCAGCGCGGAACGCCAGATCGCCGATCTTCAGGCCATCGGGATTGACTGGGACGGCGAGATCCTCGTGCAATCAACCCGGCATGAGGCGCACACCGCCGCACTCGATGATCTTGCTGCGAAAGGTCTGCTCTTCGAATGCTATTGCTCGCGCAAAGACATCCGCGAAGCCTCCTCCGCTCCACACGTCCCACCAGGCCACTACCCGGGGACCTGCCTGCATCTTTCCGAGGACGAGCGCCAAGCGAAAAGGGCGGAACTTGCAGCCGCGCACCGCTTACCCGCGCTGCGCCTTCAGACACCCGCATCGCGGTGGACCGTGTTCGACGAGCTTCACGGCGAGTACACGGGCCCGGTCGATCATTTCGTCGTGCGGCGCAGCGACGGTGTGCCCGCATACAACCTCGCAGCAGTCGTCGACGATGGATTCCAGGGCGTCGACCAGGTCGTACGAGGAGACGACCTTCTCTCACAGGCCCCCGCGCAGGCGGCGTTAGCGACTCTGCTCGGGATTCCTGTTCCCGTTTACGTCCACGTCCCACTCGCGCTGGCTCCCTCAGGTGCGAGGCTCGCAAAGCGCGATGGAGCGGTGACCCTCGAGGATCTGGCTGCCCTGGGCTGGTCGCCTGCGGATGTTCTCGGGTGGATCGGACGTTCTGTGGGCGTATCGGGGGCGAGGACGGCTGCAGACCTTCTCGATGCCCTCGACATGGATCGCCTGCGCGCGATGCCCTTGGATCCGTGGGTGGTCACCCCGCCCACGGGAGGACCTCAAGGTGCGTAGCTCGCTGCCCAGGCTGGAGATGTCCGTCACCCCGTCCACGGGAGGGCCTCAAAGCTCGGGATAGGTCGGAGGGCTTACCGACTCGCGCTCCCCCCACCAGGGGTGAGCCTGAAGAAGCGCGGAATCTTTACTTTCGCGACGTGTTGAGTCGCCCCATTTGCGGGCGGATCTGGGCACATCTTCCGAGGTGAGGGGTTGACCTTTCCGAACTCGAGCGAGTGTTCCTAATGGAGGGGTTGACGACAAGTGGAGGGGTTATTCCCCTTTTCTCACGTCGTCAACCCTCCACTCACGAGAGCCTCAACTGGGCATCGCAGCTTGAGGAGCCTCCGCCCCGCCACTAGAATTCAGCCACCACTGGGCGCCAGAAGGTCGCCGCGCTGCGCGCCCGTTCAAAGGACGCCTCCACCACTAGAAGCCAACCCCACCACTGGGCACCAACCCCACCACTGGGCGTCAAGCCCACCAGTCGGCGATTGTGGGCCACGTCCTAACGTCAAAAGCTCCCTCGAAGGGGCTTCACCAAGAGGCCACCGCGATAGCGCAGTCTCCTGGGGAAAGGAACTCCTCGTGGCAGACTTGCCGCATGGACTTTTTCCAGAAGCTCTTCGGCCACAAGGAGCCGACGCTGATCCTCGCCGAATCCGAGAACTGGACTCGCCTGCCCTGGACCGAGAAACTGCAAAAGGCGCTCGACAAGCGCGCAAAGAAAGAGAAATGGGCCGAAGCCCTCGGTCAAACCCACGAATTCGTCTGTCTTCTCATTGTGCATGGGAACTTCTCCAACGGGACTCTTGAGGTCAACAGTCTTGGCTCCCCGATCGCAATGCTCCCCCATGAGCTCGTTGACGACCTCCTCGAGCGCATGCGAGCCGATTCGGGGCTGAGGATGACGGCAGTGAAGGCTCGCGCGACTCGCCACGAGGACGGACGCCTCGCCGTCGAAGTGAATGTCTGATGCTGTGAATGTCTGATGCCATCGAAACGAATGTTCGAGCGCATGCCTGAAGAAGTCATCCTCTTCGCGATCACTCCCCGGTGAAAGGGCTCCGCCCCTCCTTCGGCGCGAGGCTCAGGGTGACGTTCAGATCACTCCCCGGTGAAAGGGCTCCGCCACAGACACAAGGAGGCCGCGTTCGATCGTCGCGTCGGCGGTGTTGATAACCCGTCCCCGCCACGGGCACAAAGAGACCGCTCCCACTAGGAAAGGCCAGCACGAGCACGGAAAGGCTGCACAGGCATGAGGAAGTTGGCACAGGCACGAAGAAGCTGGGGGATGCATCCATGTCTCAAAGCCCACTGCCCTGGCCCTGCGGCATGACTCGAGGAGATAAAGACCGGCGGCATGAGCCGAGGAACAAAGCCCCACGACATGAGCCTCCGGCGATATCAAGCTCCACCGATGTGCCCGAAAAGACGTGCTCGTGGTGCTAGTCCCTAAAGATCCAGGTCAAACCAACACGTTTCGTCCGATAGCCCACGCCTTATCCGACCTCTAAGCTGCCCCACCCAACTTCAACACCGACTTTCGCGCACCATAAAGCCGAAGAATCCAGATCAAACCAACGCGCTTTGCCCTATAACCCCGCGTTGTCCTACAAGCCACATTCTGGTCGAGATCTCCCGCTGTGGATCGTGGACTTGTCAGGACTGGCACGACTCTCAATGACGACCAACCCCAGTACTCGTGGAGGGAGGATGCAATTGGGGAGCTACGATCGGAGAGCGAAGGCACAGAAAAACGCAGAACCCCCACCGGTGGATCGCACCGAGGGGGGCCGCTGCGCGCTCGAAGGGACTCGAACCCCCAACCTTCTGATCCGTAGTCAGATGCTCTATCCATTGAGCTACGAGCGCATCGCCGTTTGGCTGACGCCAACTGTACGCGCCTCTGCATCGAAAAGGCAAAACGAGAAGGCCTTTCCCGCTGGAGGTTTCGATCACACTCCGACAAACAGGGTCCCACCAGGAAAGAGCACATGCCGGATACTTGACGCTCGCCTGTGAACACACAGCGGAGCCCAAACCCCGGATACGTCCACAAGTCGGACACTGAGCCTCCACCTGCGGCCACAAGTCGGACACCAGGTGCGCACAAGTCGGACGAGTCAAACTGTGACCTGGGGTTTCTCCATGAGCCACGGCATACGGTTCGACTTGTGGACAGGCACACCCGAACGGAGGCGTACCTTCGAGTCACTATCCCTCGCGTTGCGTCCCATAACCCGCAAGTGAGGCTTTAAGCGAAGCTTCAAACCCGGCGCGACAGGACTGCGGGCATTGATCCCGAACTCGGAACCAGAGTGACTACATGAACGTCACCGTCGCCGATACCCTCTCGATCCCTAACCTTAAGAACGGACTCGGGTTATAGGACAAAATGTGTTGGTCGGGGTTAGTCCCAGGTGTTGGTGTAGGGGGTGGTGTGGTGGAGGTCGTGCCAGCAGGTGGCGTCGCCCCATCGGGGGATGACACCGTTGGCGGCGTGTTCGTGTGAGCAGTGGTGCCATGCCGCTTCGATCTGGGTGTCGGTTGGCATGGTTTTGAGGATCTGAGCCGCTGACAAGGGGATGCTCGGTGTGCATGTAGCACCACCAAAAGACCGCCTTGATCCGTCGGCTCAATCGCATGCCCCGGTGATCGCGCAGCACCTGACGCAAAGGCGCGTTTGTGGCCCCCTCGATCCGGTTGTTCATCGCTGGCATCACCCGCCCCCAGGTTGGGTCCACGAAAGTGAAGAGCACACCCCGACTAGCAAGCCGGTTCAAGCCGTTACGGGCCTTGACGAGGCGGGCGTGCGTGTACTCCCACCCACCGCCAGGCGTGGGAGTTTTCTCGGCGAGGAACGCCTCCCAGCGCACGCACCACGCCTGATACTCGCTCACCCATGCCTCAGCTTGCGCCAGATCGCAGATACGAATGAGCCGCTTGCCCAGGGCGTACAGCTCCTTGGACGCGGGAAGCTTCGGGCGGGTCGTCGTCGCCCGCGTGATCTGCCCGAACACATGGAAGGTGCACCGCTGTACCCGCGTCTGCGGCCAGACGTTCTTGCGGGCCTTCTCGAACACGCTGCCCCCGTCGGTGACCACCAGCTCCGGGGGCGCGATCCTGTCCATGAGAGCCGCCCACGCCCGAGAGTTCTCACTGCGCGCCACGTACCAGCCCAGCACGTGCTCCTCACTGCAGGCGATCAACACGACCGCTTTACGGCCCAAGTGAATCCCGTTGACGAACACGACCTCATGAACCTCATCGATGAGCGGCGCCAAGGGGCCACACTTCCCACAACCGTTGACACCTGCGCCGAAAGGACCTCCCACCACCAGGCATGTCCGCCTGACGTCGACCACTGAGCAGCCACGCGAGAAACTCCGACAAGTGCTTCGCCGTCGCATCAATTCGCCTCACGTGACTGATCTTGCAGACCGAGCATCGCCACCGTTGAGCACCACAAGCCAAACGCCCATACCGAATCATCACACGCCCGCACACCGGGCACTTCGGGGTATTCACCCCTCACACGATGAAACACCCAACTTCAACACCAACTTTCCCGCACCACACAGCCGAAAAGTCCCCATCAAACCAACACGTTTTGTCCACCCTTGAAGTTGACCCCAACCAACTTCAACCCAGACTTTCTGACACCACACAGCCGAAAAGTCCCCATCAAACCAACACGTTTTGTCCTTTAACCCACGGACTCACGAGCGTGACTCATCACGCGAAGGATCGGGAGTATGCAAAGGATCCTCCACGCACCCGGCAGCGCACCCTTATCCTTGCTGCCTTCCGGCCCTGGGGAGGTTCGGATGATACCGTCACGTGGAGGATCAGCCCTTAGTCTACATGGAGCCGCGAAGAGCGCGCGAACCGACGGGGTCACAGGACACCAAACCACCAAGGACCCGCCGCCCCTGTACACACATTTCTGGCGCTCACCCGCTCACCCACCACCCGCTCACCCCGCAGGGGCCCAGGACACGCGAAAACAACGAAAAACCCCGGAACCTCAAGGATTCCGGGGCTATTCTGCGGAGGATGGGGGATTCGAACCCCCGAGGGCTTGCACCCAACACGCTTTCCAAGCGTGCGCCATAGGCCACTAGGCGAATCCTCCAGCTGCGCCGAAGCACCTGACCATCCTAAACGGAAAGCAGAGGAAAACACCAACCGCTCAGCCCCGCCAAACCCATGAACTCGCTCACGCACCTCCGAGACGAGGAAACAGGATTTGAGGGGAAATCGACGAGCCACCCACGCGAATGTCGTCCGCTTGATCGCACCCGAAGCCCAAGAGCAACGCGCCAAGGCCCACCGACAGCTTTCCCCGCGCACTCAAAGATCCTTCGTATCTCACCCCGCGCCCGGCCTGATCGCAGCCCATTCCTCCACGTACTCAAAGATCCTTCACCCTCGGCGATGACGTAGTGATCAACACCGCGCTCGTCTCCACGCATTCAATGAAGCGTCGCAAACGAGTGAAGACGAGGGGCGATTCCACCTCCTCCCTCCACACGCTCAGCCGATGCTTCCGGCGGTGTTCTTCACTGACGAGGACAGAGCTAAGTTCGGCTGAGCAGTCGACCTTCTGCTCACTCTCATACTTCACTGACGAGGACGGGGCCTGGACAGCACCTTCACAGGCGAAGTCCAGACGAGATGAAATCCAGAGCCTTTCTCGCGAACATCACCGAAACCCCTGGGAGTGGGCTGCCGAGAAGAATGGGAGTGGGTTGCCAAGAAGAAGCGGGAAAGCACAGACCTTGACTTGAAAGGACGCAAGGCGACGGCCTCGAAGAAGAGTCCGTAATGACGCAGAGTCCGCCCTGAACGAAGAGTGAGCGATCAGGCAGAGTCAGCGGTAGAGCTTGACGAAGTTCGCCGCGACTTTACCCGCTTGATGGCGGGCCTCGCCCAGATGCGCAATGTGGGAAAGGGAGTCGAGATCATCAGTACCCGGATACCCGGCATCCTCATAACGCTCAAGGACCATTCGGATCGCGTCCGAATCAATCTCAGGATTGAACTGAGTCGCATAGAAGTCCTTCGCGAGCTTGACCATCTGCACAGGGCAGGTGATCGACTTCGCGAGAAGTACCGCACCTTCAGGCAGCTCCTCGGCGGCCTCGTTATGAGAAACGAAAGTCATGAAGGAACGGGGGAATCCGGCAAGGAGCGGCTCGTCGAAAGCGGCCTCAGTGAGGAATATTTCCGTCAGCTGTGGATACTCCGCCCACCTGCGCGTCACGGTGCCGCCCATGAGAACGGTCGCAACTTCAGCCCCATAACCTGTCGTGAGGCAGGGCGTCCCAGCTTCAACGATCTGCGCGAGGAGCCTGCACAACTCTGCTTCGGCGCGCTTTTGGCTCGGCGATTTCGTTTCGTCGGGCGTGGTCGTGCCGTACACGGAGCCCGCAACGATGATCCCGGCGTAGGCGCGCACATTGATCTCAGGAAGGCCCAGCATATCCAGGCGGACTTGCTCCAACTCCTCGGGCTCAAGGCCCGTCACCTTCAAGAAAGAGGCGTACTCAGCAGCAACAGCCTCATCTTCAGGACGCGTAGAAACCAAGAGAAAGGAGTTCATATCCCAAGAATAAGTAAAGAAGGTCGCGAGGGCGAGGGTGTTCATTTAGAGGACACTCGCACTCTGGAAGCCCTGCAACCGCAGGAGCCCTGACAGGTCGAGAAAGGCCACGCGTCCCCAGGAACACCCAGTTGGTCCAGGAAAGCCGCGCACCCCCACGAACACCCCACTAGCCGGGGGCGCCCGCAAGCCCAGGGATACCCTGAGCTCGAGAAGTTCTTCTTCGAAAAGCTCCCCCCTGGAAGCCCCTGCGGGCCGAGGGTGCAGCGCGCGCTCCAGCTGGACCGCCTAGAAGGGGTCTGGGGTCTCCGCAGGCCGAGGGCACACCAGCAGTCCAGCGTCAGAGCGCCAGACCGCACCATCAATCCAGCGCCAGACCGCACCACCAATCCAGCGCTAGAGCCAGAGCGCCAGACCGCACCACCAATCCAGCGCTAGAGCCAGAGCGCCAGTCCGCCATTGGAACGTCTCCAGGAGATGCGAGCACACACGCCACCGATTCACGAGCTCAAGCAAGTCCGATTCACGAGCCCAAGCAAGCCCGAGCAGATGGGGGCCAAACAGGACCAGCGATAGGGACAGGGACGGGGGAATCCTCACAGAACCGCACTCAGTGCGAATTCGCAGGATTCGAGTCGGTATCCTGATGTTCCGACCGGTGAAACGGCCATATGCCCATCGACTGATCGGAGAGCTCTTTCATGAGCGACAACTCTCGCGGATTGTTCCGCTGGACCCTGCACGGCGACGGATCCACTATTTCCCCCGGCGAAGTCGTCGCCGCAGGTGAACGACTGTCCTGGCCCCGCACCATTGGCATCGGCGCTCAGCACGTCGTCGCAATGTTTGGTGCGACATTCCTCGTCCCGCTGCTCACCGGCTTTCCCCCGGCGACCACCCTGTTCTTCAGCGCCATCGGCACCCTCCTCTTCTTCCTCATCACAGCGGGCCGCCTCCCCTCCTACCTCGGCTCCTCCTTCGCACTCATCGCGCCGATCATCGCCGTATCCGAAACCCTGGGCATGAACTACGCCCAAGGCGGCATCATCGCAACCGGCGCAACCCTCGCTCTCGTCGGTCTGATCGTCCACTTCGCGGGAGTGCGCTGGATCGACGCCCTCATGCCCCCGGTCGTCACCGGCGCAATCGTGGCGCTCATCGGCTTGAACCTCGCGCCCGCCGCGTGGAACAACGTCAAAACCGCGCCCCTCACCGCCCTCATCACGATCGTGTCAATTTGCCTCATCACGGTCCTCTTCAAGGGCATCATCGGCCGCCTGTCGATCCTCTTCGGAGTCCTCATCGGCTACGGGGCCGCGATCGTCCAGAACCAGGTCGACTTCTCCGCGATCTCCGAGGCCGCATGGTTCGGCCTCCCGCAGTTCCACGCCCCCGCTTTCGACCCCTCAACCTTGGGCCTGTTCGTGCCCGTCGTCTTCGTCCTCGTCGCTGAGAACGTCGGCCACGTCAAATCCGTGTCCGCCATGACCGGCGAGAACCTCGACGACGTCACCGGCCGTGCTCTCTTCGCCGACGGCATCTCAACCGTCCTCGCGGGCTCGGGCGGCGGTTCGGGTACGACCACCTACGCCGAGAACATCGGCGTCATGGCCGCGACCCGCGTCTACTCGACCGCAGCCTACGTAGTTGCCGCCTTCGTTGGTCTGGCCCTGTCCCTCCTGCCGAAGTTCGGTGCGATCATCGCGACAATCCCGGCGGGCGTGCTCGGCGGCGCGGGAACCGTCCTCTACGGCATGATCGGCATGCTCGGCGTGCGCATCTGGGTCCAAAACCGCGTGGACTTCTCCAACCCGGTGAACCTCAACACCGCGGCCGTCTCCCTCGTTGTCGCGATCGCGAACTTCACCTGGAACATCGGCGACATGTCCTTCGAGGGCATCGCCCTGGGCACTGGGGCCGCAATCCTCATCTACCACGTCATGAGCTGGATTTCGAAGGTACGGGGCACCAACCTCGAGCAGGCCTCCCCCGCTTCAGCGCCCGCAGGAACCGAGCTCGAGTCCGAGGCGTACTCCACTCGTCACAAGGCGACACCGCCGAAAGCCTGATTACGAAGGCTTCTCTTCACGCTCCCCCCTCACGGTGATCATCCGCACAAGAGGATGCGCTCACAGAGCCTCACATGAGGACCAGGACGAAGAGAATCCACTGAGATCACAGCACTGCTCTGACTCGAAGAGAACCGGCCGATCCCACTCGGGGTCGGCCGGTTCCGCATTCTTCGCCGCGCTTAAAACGATGAAAGATGCGACAGTAAGTGACGAGGACGGGGCCACGCGCTCGAAGCACATACGAGAAGAACACCAATCCGCACATGCATCGGCTCCGAACACCGCACGAGGGCCGCACTTACACCCGCCCGCCACGCACCATCGTCCTCGTCGACCGGCATCATCACGCTGGAGGCGAAACCACCCGAGGAGAATCAATCGAATGATCCGATTCGAGCACGTCAGCCACACTTTCCCCGATGGCACGAGCGCATTGGAAGATGTGAGTCTCGAAGTCGGAGCCCACACGACAACCGTGCTCCTGGGCTCATCCGGCTCCGGGAAAACGACCCTCATGCGGATGGTGAACCGCATGATCTCACCAAGCTCGGGGCGCGTACTCGTCCGAGGCGAAGACGTCGCCGCAATGGACCCTGTGAAGCTGCGCCGCTCCATCGGCTACGTCCTACAAGACGCCGGACTCTTCCCCCACAGGAATGTCGCAGACAATATCGCCACCGTCCCCCGACTTGAGGGCGCAAGCAGACGCGCAGCGAAAGCCCGCGCCCTCGAATTAATGGAACTCGTCGGCCTCGAACCCTCACTCGCCCGCCGCTATCCGAGCCAATTGTCGGGCGGTCAACGTCAACGTGTCGGCGTCGCCCGCGCTCTCGCGAACAAAGCGGACATCCTCCTCATGGACGAACCTTTCGGCGCCCTCGACCCCCTGGTCCGTGCGGATCTTCAAGCGGAGATCAGGCGCCTTCGCGACTCGACTGGCACGACCATCCTGTTCGTCACACACGACCTCGATGAAGCATTCATCCTCGGGGACACCATCGCCGTGCTCGCAAAAGGAGGGCGACTCGCACAGGTCGGAACAAGCCCAGAACTGGTCGCGAATCCAGCCGATGATTTCGTCGCATCCTTCGTATCCTCGCAGGCCTCTCGCCCTTTGAACTCGATCGCAACCCCAGCAGGACAGCTCGTCACAGACCCGGAGGGGCGCCCGCTGGGACTATTGGCGCGCGCGAACCCCGATGCGCCTTCCCATGCTTCGGACTCCCCGACGCACGCTGAAGAGGACCGGGCCCGATGAACTGGCTGACCCAAAACCTTGCCCTCCTCGGAGAGTTGACCCTCCAACACCTCGCCCTCGCACTGCCCGCGATCCTCGCGGCGAGCCTCATCAGTGTGCCCATCGGATGGTGGGCGAACCGTTCGAAACGCTTCGGCGGCACGCTCCTCACCGCCCTCTCACTGCTCTACGCGATCCCCTCCCTGCCGATGCTCATCATCATTCCGGTCATCGTCGGGATCGCCCTGCGCTCCAACACGAACATGGTGATCGTCCTCGCCCTCTACGGGATCGCGGTCCTCGTCCGTCAAGTCGCCGACGCATTCGCCTCCCTACCCACCTCCGTCCTTGAGGCCGCTGATTCCCTCGGCTACCCGGCGCTCCGCAGGTTCTTCGAAGTCGAGCTTCCCCTGGCCTTGCCTTCGATCCTGGCCGGGGTCCGCGTCGTTGTCGTCTCCACGGTTTCGCTTGTAACGGTCGGAGCGTTCATCGGCGTGCGCTCATTGGGGACCCTTTTCACGGACGGGTTCCAGCGCGGCCTCATCTCCGAAGTGCTGTCCGGCCTCGTCGCCACGCTCGTCGTCGCGCTCGTCCTCGACGCCCTCCTTGTCCTCCTCGGCTGGGTCGCCACCCCATGGACGAGATCACAAGAAAGACTCGAGCAGACCAGAAAGGCTCGGATGATCTCGGAGGTCAACGCATGAATCTCCTGATGGACGCCCTGGCGTGGCTCGGGGAGCCAACGCATTGGGTGGGAGCAGCTTCGATCCCTGTGCGACTTCTTCAACACCTCGACCTGACTTTCGGCGTTGTCGCGCTCGCAGCCTTGATCGCCCTCCCCCTCGGGATCATGATCGGGCACACCGGCAGATTCCGCTTCCTCATCGTCGCAACTTCCGGTGCTGCCAGGGCAATCCCCACGCTCGGCGTGCTGACGCTCGCGGGGCTCTGGCTCGGGATCGGTCTCGCTGCGCCCGTGCTCGCTCTCCTCGTTCTCGCGATTCCGCCAATGCTGACCGCGACGTACACCGGTATCGACTCTGCGGATCCTCGGGCCGTGGACGCGGCACGCGCCATTGGTCTTAAGGAATGGCAGATCATCCGCTTCGTCGAATTGCCCGCCGCGCGCACTCTGATCCTCGGAGGATTGCGTTCCACAACCCTTCAGGTCCTCGCAACTGCGACCCTCGCGGCTTATACAGCGGATGCCGGTTTGGGCCGATACCTCTATATCGGTCTTAAAACACGCGACTACGGGCAGATGATCGCCGGCGCGATCCTTGTTGTCGCCTTGGCGCTCGTTCTCGACGGATTGTGGGTCCTCGTTTCGCGGGCGGCGTCTCGACGCACTGGGGGTGGAGAAGTATCTCCACCCGTTGGGGGTGGAGGAACAGTATCCCCACCCGTTGGGGGTGGAGGGGAAGCATCCCCACCCGTTGGGGGTGGAGGAACAGCGTCCTCAGCAGCTGAGGCCAGAAGTGAGGCGGCGGAGCCGACACTGAGGCCCGACACCACTCACGCCTCCGTACCCGGCGCTGGTCCCAGTTCCCTTTCGCCCAACGCCGATCACGAACCTGCCCCGACCAGTGGGAGCGTCCCGACTGGAGTGACCCACGCGACCAGTGGGAGAGGTGTGCCTAGTGCAACCGTCCCGACCAACGCGACTGCGCGACCGATCTGATCAATGAGGAGATAGCGATGATCCACCCGCTTCATGCACTCGCCGCACTCGGCGCCCTCGCCCTCGTCCTGCCCGGATGTGCAACCGCCGCGACCCTGGAGGGCCGCGCGGAGGGCGAGGAGGCGCCGATCATTGTCGGATCGCAGGACTATTACTCGAATGAGATCCTTGCCGAAGCCTATGCGCAAGCCCTTGAAAACGCGGGTTACGAGGTTGATCGCCAATACCGGATCGGCCAACGCGAGGTGTACCTGCCCGAGCTTGAGGCCGGCTCGATCGACGTCATGCCCGAATACACGGGCTCGCTCCTACAGTACTTCGCCCCGGACACAGAGGCGACACTTCCCGAGGACGTGCTCGCCGCGCTCATTGAGGCGCTACCAGAAAGTCTTGGCGTACTTACTCCCGCCGAGGCCTCCGATCAGGACTCCTATGTCGTCACCGCAGAATTCGCGAAAGCGCACGGCCTGAAGAGCATCTCCGATTTGGCGGCGGCTGCGGCGAAGGTGGGGCCACTGACCCTTGGTGGGAACTCCGAATTGGAGACCCGCCCCTACGGGCCCAAGGGCCTCAAAGAGCTTTACGGCGTCGAAGTCGCTTTCACTCCGATCGAGGATTCGGGTGGGGCACTGAGCGTGAAAGCCCTGAAGAACAATCAGGTCCAGCTCATTGACGTATATTCGGCAGACCCGGCTCTGGCGGACCCGGAGCTGCAAGTTCTGGAGGACCCGAAAGGAATGTTCCTTTCCTCCAGGGTGGTACCACTCGTCTCCGAACGACTGGGCTCGGGGGCCGTGAATGCTCTCAACGCGGTGTCAGCGGCGCTTGATTCGGCTGACCTCATTGAGATGAATCGGCGCTCCACCGAGGAGGCGGCCTCGCCGCAGACGATCGCACGCGAGTGGCTGATCTCGGAGGGGATCATCGCGGAACGCTGACTCGCGTTCGATTCTTCCGCCGCTTTCCCCCTCCCTCCCCCCCTCTTCCCTCGGAAAAGGAGGGGATGCCGAATTGAGGAGGGGTTATAGGCCCTCCACTTTTCGCCAACCCCTCCTTTTTGCGGGTTCACTCGGACGAGTCATCCTCACCCGCAAGCGCCCGCACCCCCGGATGCCGGGTCCCATCCACAGCACCGCGGATAGCGGAGACCGTCCACAGGTATAGATCCGTCGCCCCGCCGGTCACGCCCGACGAGGTGATGCTTACCGCATGGCGCTGAAGGACTACGAGCTCATCCGACTCAACGGTTCCCATGAATGCGGGGACGGCCGCATCGAGAAGGTGAAGCGCGGATTCGCCGTCGTCCTGCCCGAAGATCCGGAGCGTCTCAGCCCCTGGCATGCTCAGAGTCTGGTCGACAGGGCCAGGATCGAGGCCGTCGACGCGGCCCTGTCGGCACCGCACGCCTTCGCAATGGAGTCCGTCCTCATCCTGGAGGATCTTCCGGTGTGGAGGCGCAATCCCGATGTGCACGTGCGGGTTCCCGGCCGCTACTCGACAACGGCTCTCCCCGCGGTGAGCCTCGGCCCGCACCGCATCTCTCCGGTCTCCGTGAGGCAGTGCCGCGCGGGCTCACTGCCGCCCGTCGTCGAGTCGCCGACGGGGATCGCTCATGACGCCCTCGCCCACACGGCGGTGCTCCTCACCGCGAGGAGGCCGCTCCTCGACGGCTTCGTCGCCGTCTCGGGGATTCTCCGGCGCCTCTCCTCCTTCGACAGATTCGACATACCGGCCTCGAGGGCGCGGGAGGCCCGGGCGCGCAGCGGCCTCCTCGAATGCCTCGACTCCCTCGGCGCGCTGCACGGCCGTGGACGCGCCGGGCTCGTCCTCGCCCATGCGGATGCGGGATGCGAGAGCGCCGGGGAGTCGGCTGCACTGGCGGTTCTCAGCACGATCGGCCTGCTGGGCCTTCAGACGCAGCACGAGGTCATCGTCGCCGGTCGGCGATACTTCATCGATCTCGCCCTTCCAGGGGCGAGGATCGGATTCGAGTTCGACGGTGTCGTGAAGATGGGGAAGACTCCGGAGGAGTTCCGTCGCGCACAGGCCGAGCTCATGGCGAGGCAGCGGAACCTGGAGGACGCGGGGTGGCTCATCATCCGCATCGGCTGGAACGACTTGCTCGACCCTCGTCGCCTCCGCGGGCGGGTCGTCGAGCGGATCACCGGGAGCGGACGGTGGAAGGGCTCCCGCGATCGTGAGGCTCAGCGTCTGTGGGCATTGATGATGCACGACCTCAGTTGAAGCACCCCAAATGAAATAGGAGGGAATACCGGCAAGTGGAGGGGCAATAAACCCTCCACAAGTCGCAAACCCCTCCACTCACGCAAGAAAGACACGACCGCCCCCACAAGAACCCCGCCACCCCCTCCACTCACGCAAGAGCAGGTGGACGTGCCCCCTCAGCCTGCGTCAACACCCTCCAACAACCCCGCCACTCGCACAACAACAGCACGGCGTCGCTAGGTCTTCAGCTCCGGTACGGCAGCCCCTACGCGATATCGGTCGCGACTTCGAAAGCAGAACCATCTCGCAGGTCCTCATCGGACAATCCCGCATCCTCCTGATCCGAAGCCGACTCGGCAGACTCCTGCGCGAGGTCAAGGAAAGCCAGGTCGTAGCCCTCGGGCACGTCACAGGTCTTCGTCCACTCGCACAGTTCTTGAAGGGTCGGGGCTGCGAGGAAGGAGCCCATTGATTCCGTTGAACGGGCGGCCGCGAGCATTGCCATGGAGATGGCGGCTCTGGGGTGCAGGCCCTTGACTCGCGCATAGACGAGGGCCGCGGAGAAGGCGTGTCCGGCCGAAGTTGGGTCAATCGTCCGAGCGGGAGCTGCGGGCAGTGAAATCTCCTCGTCGTCGATGACCGCGAAGACGCCATTGGCCCCGCGGGTGACGACCACGCCGGGAACTTGCCATAGGAGTTGGCGGGCAGCTGATTTCGCATCCGATTTGCGCGTGTAGGACACGGCTTCATGCTCATTCAAGGAGAACACGTCGACGTATTTGAGAGGATCCAGGTCCGATTGTTTCCACTGCCCCGTCGGGTCCCAGCGGCATTCGGACAGGACCCAGGTGCGGTCGATCAGTTCACCGCCCTCACCGATCCTGTCAACGCAGCCGCGCTGCCTCCATTCGCTCAGCGTATCTGCGTTGTCCGCGAGCACTCCGAGTTCAGCGACGAGGGCGTGGGGCGCTGCGCGCAGCTTCGAAAGGGCGGGGACTTTGAGGTCTCCGCTGGTGGTGAGGGCGCGGTCCCCTTCGAATCCGAGGGCGACGGTGATGGCCTGGGAGGGGACTCTGGCGGCATGCTCCAAGTCGACATGGTGTGCGGTGAGCATCTGGCGGACCAGGGCCCCGGCCTCGTCGATGCCGATGGAGCAGATGAGTTCCGTGTCGAGTCCGAGGCGCGCGAGCGCGATCGCCTGGTTCGCAGACCCTCCGGGGGCGATGGAGGAGGTCGGGCTGATCTGCTCTTCCCCTGCGCGGGGAGCATGCTCGAGCGGACCCATGACGAGGGCGAGGACGAGAGGTCCAGCGACGCACACCTTCGGGGTGGGGGCCGGTGATTCTCCGAGGGGCATCGCGTTCCTTCGAGAGGTTGAGGCGCCGCTTGGATGCGCGCGCCGTGGCTGGTCCTCACTGTAGTCCGCTTCACAGCCTTGGGAAGGCGAGAGGGGAGCTTTGTGATGGGAGTCTGCGCGGGGAGGATGCTTCGCACGCAAGGGGAGAACTTCAGAGTTCCGGAGTGGGGAGAGCGAGGATAACGAGGATGCTTCGCAGGCGAGGCAGAACAAGATGGGCGTGGGGGCGAAGATCGGAATCGCGGAGGATGCATCGCGCGCGGAAAGAACCTGAGATCGCTCGACGTGTCGGCGACGCGAACAGAAGGTTCTTCGTGCCCGAGGGCAGAACGAGGCTCTGACGGGAAAGGAAGGGAAGAGAATGGCGAGGATGCTTCACCTGCGCAGGCAGATCGGGAAAAGCGCTTTCACACGAAGAGGGCGAGACAAATCCCAGATCATCCCGCATCTTGGCCACAACGTTTCATCTTTTGGACTTTATCTGCTGAGGCGTACGCCACAAGCGAAAGCTCGCCAAAGGTAAAGGAATTGCCATATCCGCACTTCAACAGGCATTTTGAGCACATTCTTTACTGAATCATGACACTTCGTGACCGAACCGCAACATCCCCTAGGGGGTTTGCAAAGGCAAGTCGCTCTCGGGGCCCGATAGGCTCGACGAGCACTTGTGTCTGAACGACGCAGGATCGACCCATCTAATCAGAGGAGTCTTCATGAACCTCAAGAGGACCTGGCTGGCAGTCCCGGCCGTCTTCGCCCTCGGCCTGTCCGCCTGCTCGGGCGGCACCGCCGATTCCGCGACCACCGGCGAAGGCGCCTCGGACGCAATCATCACGACGAACGGCTCCGAGCCCCAGAACCCGCTCATCCCGGCCGACACCAACGAGACCGGCGGCGGCAAGATCCTCGACCTCATCTTCGCGGGCCTCGTCTACTACGACGCCAAGGGTGCCGTCCACAATGAGATGGCCGAAAAGATCGAACCCAATGAGGACTCTTCCGTCTGGACCATTACCCTCAAGAAGGGTCAGAAGTTCTCCGACGGCACCGAAGTGAAGGCCAGGAACTTCGTCGAGGCATGGAAGAAGGGCGCCTCCGAGGCCATGCTCTCCTCCTTCTTCTTCGAGCCCATCCAGGGTGCCGATGAAGAGGGCGCCGGTGACCTTACCGGCCTCGAGGTCGTTGACGACTACACCTTCACCGTGACCCTCAAGGCCCCGACCGCAGACTTCTCCCAGCGCCTGGGCTACTCGGCCTTCGCTCCGCTCCCCGACTCCACCCTCGAAGACATGGAGAAGGGTGGCGAGAACCCGATCGGCAACGGCCCCTACATGGTCGCCGAGAACGGCTGGGAGCACAACGCCCAGATCCACCTCATTCCGAACCCCGAATACAAGGGCGACAATGTCGCGAAGAACGGCGGCGTGGACATCATCTTCTACGCTTCGCAGGACGCGGCCTACCAGGACCTCCTCTCCGGCAACCTCGACGTCCTCGACTCCATCCCGGACTCCGCCTTCGCAACCTTCGAAGCCGACCTCTCGGGACGCTCGGTCAACCAGGCTGCGGCGATCTTCCAGTCCTTCGCAATCCCGCAGAAGCTTGAGCACTTCTCCGGCGAAGAGGGCAACCTGCGCCGCCAGGCACTCTCCTACGCGATCGACCGTGACACCATCACCGAGACGATCTTCTCGGGCACCCGCACCCCGGCCAAGGACTTCACCTCGCCGGTCGTTGACGGCTACAACGCCTCCGTCAAGGGCTCTGAAGTCCTGAGCTACAACCCGGAGAAGGCCAAGGAACTCTGGGCGAAGGCTGACGCCATCTCCCCGTGGTCAGGCACCTTCACTATCGGCTACAACTCCGATGGCGGCCACCAGGCCTGGGTTGACGCTGTCACCAACTCGATCAAGAACACCCTCTCGATCGACGCCGTCGGCGCCCCCTACCCGGACTTCAAGTCCCTGCGCACCGAGGTCACGAACCGCACCATCACCGGCGCCTTCCGCACCGGCTGGCAGGCCGACTACCCGGGCAAGTACAACTTCATCGCCCCGCTGTACGGCACCGGCGCAGGCTCCAACGACACCGACTACTCCAGCGCCGAGCTTGACTCGCTCCTGAGGGAGTCCGCCTCCGCGACCTCCACTGAGGAATCGAACAAGATCCTCGACCAGGCACAGGAAGTCCTGTTCAAGGACCTCCCCGTGATCCCGCTGTGGTACGCCAATGTTGTCGGCGGCTGGTCTGAGAAGGTCGATAACGTCGTCTTCAACTGGAAGTCCGTGCCCGTGTACAACCAGATCACCAAGAAGGCCTGAGCAGCCCCCGGTTCGCACCGGAATGAGCGCCTTCAACTCCCGGTGGCGGGTGGGAAACTCCCACCCGCCACCGGGCATATAAAAGGGAATTTGGCTCATCCTTGACCAGCCGAAACAGACATTTGCCGTTCTTTTACCCTATGATGCCCTGAGTAAGTCTTAGCTCAGGAACAATGGGGTCCGATCCTCACCTTCCTCGCCAAGGCAAAAACCGAACGAACCCACCGATTCGCAACGAGGGCTCACCCCCTCGTCCCCATCCAAAGGACTGTCCATGCTTCGCTACATCGGACGGCGACTCCTCCAGACCATCCCGGTCTTCTTCGGAGCCACGTTCCTGATCTTCGCGATGGTGTACCTCATGCCGGGTGACCCCGTCGCTGCACTCGGAGGCGACCGCGGTCTCTCCGACGCCGCCTACGCCGAGATTTCCGCAAGGTACAACCTCGACAAACCCTTCTGGATGCAGTACCTGCTCTACCTCAAGGGTGTCTTCACCCTCGACTTCGGCAAAACCTTTTCCGGTCAGCCAGTCACCGCCGTCATGGCCCGCGCCTTCCCCATCACCGTGAAGCTCGCGCTCTACGCCCTCGCCATTGAGGCGATCCTCGGCATCTTCCTCGGTGTCATCGCCGGTGTCCGTCGCGGCAAGATCTTCGACTCGACGATCCTCGTCGTCTCCCTCCTCCTCATCTCGGTGCCGACCTTCGTCCTCGGCTTCGTCCTCCAGTTCCTCCTCGGTGTGAAACTCGGAATCTTCCCCACCACCGTCGGCGCGCACGTCACTCTCAAATCCCTCACGATGCCTGCCCTCGTGCTGGGCGGTGTGTCCCTCGCATACGTCATTCGCCTCACCCGCCAGTCGGTGTCTGAGAATGTCTCCGCCGACTACGTGCGTACCGCCCGCGCGAAAGGCCTGTCCAACGGCCGCGTCATGACGCGCCACATCCTGCGCAACTCCCTCATCCCTGTCGCCACTTTCCTTGGCGGCGACCTCGGTGCCCTCATGGGCGGCGCCATCATCACCGAGGGCATCTTCAACATCTCCGGCGTCGGCGGCACACTGTGGCAGGCCATCATCAAAGGTGAGCCCGCCACTGTCGTCTCTGTGACCACCGTCCTGGTTCTCGTGTACATCATCGCGAACCTCGTCGTTGATCTGCTGTACGCCGTGCTCGACCCGAGGATCCGCTATGAGTGACTTCATTCCCTCCGCCAATATTGCGCGTACCCGTGCAGGCCAGGCTCACTACGTTTCCCGCATTGACGAAACCGGTCTGGGCGCCGTCGACGCTGTCGCAGACGATTCAGCCCCCTCATCCCTGTGGGGAGAGGCGTGGAAGAACCTGCGTAGACGCCCAATCTTCTGGATCGCGCTCACCATCATCGTCATCGCCCTCGCGATCTCCGCTTTCCCGAGCCTCTTCACGAGCCAGGATCCGCGTTTTTGCGAACTGTCCAACTCTTTGAAGGGCCCCTCAAACGGCCACCCCTTCGGTTTTAACCGCCAGGGCTGTGACATCTACTCCCGCGTCATCTACGGCGCCCGGGCCTCCGTCTCCGTCGGCGTGTTCACGACGATCCTCGTCGTCCTCTTCGGCGGTGTGATCGGCGCAGCCGCAGGCTACCTCGGCGGCTGGTTCGACGCGCTCCTCTCACGCATCACCGACATCTTCTTCGCGATCCCGCTGCTCCTCGCTGCGATCGTTTTCATGCAGATGTTCAAAGACAACCGCAATATCTGGATGGTCATCACCGTTCTCTCCCTCTTCGGCTGGACGCAGATCGCAAGAATCACGCGCGGCGCCGTCATGTCCGCGAAGAATGAGGAATTCGTGACCGCGGCACGCGCAACCGGTGCCTCCAAGAGCCGCATCCTCCTCAGCCACATCATCCCGAACTCAATGGCACCGATCATCGTGTACGCGACCGTAGCCCTGGGCACCTTTATCGTGTCCGAGGCGTCCCTGTCCTTCATGGGCATCGGCCTGCCACCCGAGGTCGTTTCCTGGGGCGCGGATATCTCCGCCGCGCAAGCGTCGCTACGCACCAACCCGATGGTGCTCTTCTACCCGGCGCTCGCCCTCGCCCTCACCGTTCTCAGCTTCATCATGATGGGTGACGCCGTCCGCGACGCCCTCGACCCGAAGGCCCGCAAGTGACTGAGCAGAACCAGACTCCCATGAACGAGGACGCCCTCGAAGAGGCGATCACCCGCACCGTCCTCGGTGATGGCACCGAATCCGCCTCGATTCTCGACGCCGCCTCTTTCCACCCCGAGGACCAGAACCCCCTCTTGAAGATCACCGACCTCGAGGTCACCTTCACGACCTCGACCGGTGTCGTTCCCGCCGTTCGCGGCGCAAACCTCACGATCTATCCGGGCCAGACCGTCGCGATCGTCGGCGAATCCGGCTCCGGCAAGTCCACGACCGCCGCAGCGGTCATTGGCCTTCTGCCCGGCACCGGTAAGGTCACCGGGGGCACCATCGAATTCGCCGGCAAGGACATCACGCACCTGAGCTCGAAGGAATGGGTGCACCTGCGAGGCTCCGGCATCGGCCTGGTCCCCCAGGACCCCATGTCCAATCTCAATCCCGTGCTGAAAATCGGCACGCAGGTCAAAGAGGCCCTGACCGCGAACAATGTCGTACCGAGCACCGAGACCGGAGCCCGCGTCGCCGAACTCCTCGAAGAGGCAGGGCTTCCCGACGCCGAGAGGCGCGCCAAGCAATTCCCCCACGAGTTCTCCGGCGGCATGCGCCAACGAGTCCTCATCGCCATCGGCATGGCCGCCCGCCCCAAACTCCTCATCGCGGATGAACCGACCTCGGCCCTCGATGTGACCGTTCAGCGCCGCATCCTTGACCACCTCGGCACCCTGACTCGCGATCTGGGGACCGCCGTCTTGTTCATCACTCACGACCTCGGCCTCGCCGCCGAACGCGCCGAACAGCTCGTCGTCATGCACCGCGGTCGTATCGTCGAGTCCGGCCCCGCCCTCGAGATCCTCCAGCACCCGCGCCACCCCTACACGAAGCGCCTCGTGTCCGCAGCCCCCTCCCTGGCGTCTGCGCGCATCGAATCAGCCCACGCGAAGGGGATCAACGTCACCGACGAGGAACTCATCGGCGCCGGCAAGGGATCGACCTCGACCGAGGAGATTGTGCGCGTCGAAAACCTCACCCGAGAGTTCGACATCCGCGGCTCCAGGGGTGAGGCGAAGAAGCTCCTCGCCGTTGACAATGTGTCCTTCGCCCTGCGGCGCGGCACGACCCTCGCAGTTGTCGGCGAGTCGGGCTCCGGAAAGTCGACCGCGGCGAACATGGTCCTCCAGCTCTTGTCCCCCACTTCCGGCACAGTCTTCTTCGACGGCCAGGACACTTCGCAGATGAACGACAAGGAGCTTTTCGCTTTGCGTCGTCGCCTGCAGGCGGTCTTCCAGAACCCTTACGGTTCTCTTGACCCGATGTTCTCAATCTTTAGAGTCATCGAAGAGCCCCTGCGCGTCCACGGATACGGCACCCTGGCCTACGCCGAACAGGAGTATGCGCGCGCCATGAAGACCGGACGCGATCCCGAAGAGTGGATCACCGCTCTCGTGGGCGCGAAGAAGGCCGGGCGCGAGCTCTCTTCCGCTGAAAAGAAGGAGTTCAACCCGAAGAGGCTGCGCATCAAACGCGTCTCCGAGCTCCTTGACATGGTCGCCTTGCCCCGCTCCGCGATGCGCCGCTACCCGAATGAACTCTCCGGCGGTCAGCGTCAGCGCGTCGCAGTGGCGCGCGCCCTCGCACTCAATCCTGAGGTGATTGTCCTCGACGAGGCCGTGTCCGCCCTGGATGTCCTCGTGCAGAACCAGATCCTCTATCTACTCAACGATCTGCAAGCCCAACTCGGCCTGTCCTACCTCTTCATCACTCACGACCTCGCGGTGGTCCGTCAGATCGCGGATGATGTCGTCGTCATGGAGAAGGGCAAGCTCGTCGAGAAGAACACCACGGACGCCCTGTTCGCGAACCCCGTCCAGGATTACACGAGAGAACTCATCGAAGCGGTTCCCGGCCGCAAGATTCAGCTCAATCTCTGATCCTTCACGATCCTTCGGGACCCCCTCGGCATCAACTGGGAGCGCCGCGCAGACTTTTCCTGCGCGGCGCTCTTGTGTACGGAGGCTCCTAGCTTTGAAACCTCTTGGGGCAGCACACCGAAATGCCGCGCACACCGGGCATGACATCTGTCATGGCAAGCCCTCCGACACCCGACACTTCTGAAGGGATCCACTCCGGGCGAAAATGCAGTCATGGACAGCACGACTCCCGCAATCCGCGTGTCCCGCATCGAGAAGAGCTACGGGAAGGTAAAAGCCCTCGACGGCATCAACCTCAAGGTACCGCCAGGACAGATCATGGCGCTCCTGGGCCGCAACGGCGCCGGAAAGACAACCCTCATCGACGTGATCCTCGGACTCCAGAATCCGACGAGCGGCGAAGGGGCGCTCTTCGGGATGACACCCCGCGAAGCAATCCGGCGATCCCTCATCGGAGTCGTCCATCAGACCGGTTCCCTGCCAATGGACTACACGGTCCTCGAAGCCCTGCGCATTTTCGCCTCCGTCCACGCGAATACGCTCCCACTGGAAGAGATCATCGAGGAAACCCATCTCGAACACCTAGTCAAGCGTCGAATCCGCAAACTTTCGGGCGGCGAGCAGCAGCGCATGCGCCTCGCCCTCGCCCTCCTGCCCGACCCGATGCTCCTGATCCTCGACGAGCCGACAGCTGGTATGGACGCGACCGCCCGCCGTGAATTCTGGGACCTCATGCAACGCCAGGCTCAACGCGGCCGAACAATCGTGTTCGCCACCCACTACCTCGCCGAGGCCGAGAGCTTCGCGCAGCGCACCGTCGTTATCCAAGACGGTCGGATCGTCGCCGATGCTCCGACCGATGAACTGCGTCGCTCCGTTTCGGCGAAAACCCTCCGCATCAGGATCCCCGACTTGCAACGCGATCGCGCAGCCGACCTCCTAGGCGGTCTGGAGGGTTCTGGCGACTTTTGCATCACGTGGAGCACCGCTCCTGACGAGAACGCGTTGCTCACCCTTGAGGCGAAGAACACGGACGAGGCCGCAGCTCTCCTCCTTCACATCGAAGGCGCGCACGACCTCGAGATCGTCCCAGCATCTTTGGAGGATGCCTTCAGCACCCTGACCTCCTGAGGCGATCCGCTCTTCTCCCCCTTTTCGGAACGCCCTCTCCCCGAACAAGAGGAGCCCATGGCGAAGCCGTCTCCGCAGCTATGGACGACCTCCCCTCCTCCTACAAGCGGAGCCCGTTCCCCTGATCCCCGTCCTTGTGAAATCCCACAGAAGGGAATACCCCATGATCGTCGCCGCGAATACGCCTTCCTCCTCCGCCCTCGACGAATCCCTCGTCGAACGCGCACCCGGCTCGGGATGGAGAGGTTTCCCGGTCCAACTCTGGTTCTCCTTCTGGAAACTGTTCACGAATCCCTTCTCACTGGGCTTTGCGATCGGGCTTCCCGTGTTCATGTACCTGATCTTCGGCACGAGTTCGGAGGCTCAGGAGCAATGGGTCGTGAACTCGAATGTCTCGGCGATCGTCTTAGTGAACATGGCGGTGTACGGGACGATCATGACGGCCTCTTCAATGGGGACGAATGTCGCACTAGAACGCACCAGTGGAATCACCCGCCTCTACGCGCTCACGCCGATCTCCTCTGGCGCGCTCATCGCAGCACGTGTGATCGCGTCGATGCTGGTCTCGCTCATCGTCACGGGGATCGTCTTCTGCGTGGGCGCAGCAAGCGGTGCGCGGATGGAGAGCGCCACGTGGGCGAGTACCCTCGGCTTAATAGTCGCCGTGACCGCGCTGCCGATCGCCCTCGGCCTGGCCTGCGCCTTCGGAGTCCGCTCCGACGGCGCCTTCGCCCTCACCAGCGCCTTCACCGTCACCGGTTCCTTCGCCGCAGGCATGTTCATCCCCTTGGAGCAAATGGGGGGCTTCTGGCAGAGCCTCGCACCCTACACGCCCTTCTACGGGCTCGTCTCCATGGTGCAGACACCCTTATTCGGTTGGGATTCCTTCGAATGGGGTTGGCTCGGCAACTACCTTTTCTGGATGATCACCTTCCTCGCCCTCTCAATATGGGCGCAAAGGCACGACACCGGCAGGTGATCGGGCATGAAAGGCAAAGCCAAGAGACTCGTTCCCGCCCTCGGCTCAACTGCCCTCAGAGCACTTGTACTCGGGTAGTGTCATTTCGGTAAGGAGGCACGTGATGATCGCACTGCCCACAGCATCTGAAGGGGAACGCCGCTGGCTCGGACTGCCGATCCGCACACTCATTTCACTGGCCTGGGCCCTGCCGTTCCTCGCATTCCTCGCATTCCCGATCGCCTCGGCCCTCGACATGGGCCTGGATCATCCGATCGCACGCGCGTTCTTCATCGAAGTGATCGCCCTCGGCTTCGTGTACTCCGCATCCTGGGTGGTGAATGAGTCGGGACCTGCGAATGACTCCGGCAAGTGGGTCTTCCTCGCCTTCATCTTCGTGATCCTCGCCCTCCAGATCGCCATGTTCATCACCGCGACGAACGCGGGCGGCGGGGGCGGGGTCTACATGCTCTCCTACGTGCTCTCGCCGATTGCGCTCCAAGCACCGAAACGCTGGGTCGCCCCCGGAATCGCTCTCGTTGTGGCCCTCGGAGCTCTTGAATTGCTTTTCAGTCCGGTATTGGACTTCTTCCCTATCATCAGTGTCACGATCACGACCCTCGTGTGCGTCTTCGCTCGTCTCATGATCGACCACGATCGCACGAAAGAGGTTGCAATGGTGCAGAACCTCGCCCTCTCACGCGAACGGGAGCGCACCCGCATCAGCGCCGATCTGCACGATATTCTCGGTCAGACTCTCACCGGGATCACCGTGAAAGCGGACCTCGCGGGACGTCTCCTCGACGGGGGACGAATTGACGAGGCCCGCGCCCAGATCGACGACCTCACCGAGATGTCGCGCACAGCCCTCGCCGATGTGCGCGATGTCGTCGCCGCGAATCGGACGCTCCTGCCTGAGACGGAGATCGAATCCGCGCGCGCCATCCTCGATGCCGCGGGAATTCGACTGAATGTCGTTCATGAAGGCGATCCCGCCCCTGGAACGCCGTCATCCCTCGTTGCGCATGTCATTCGGGAGGGCTGTATCAACGCCTTCCGTCATTCGGATGCAAAAACCGTGACGATCACGGTGCGCGAGGACAGCGTGACGGTGACGAACGACGGGGCGAAAAGGCAGGCCTTGCGGCTCGGTGATCCTCTTCACCGCAGCTCGGACCAGCTCGGCCGGGCCGACGGCTCAGGGCTTGAAGGGCTGCGCGATCGCGTCGGCTCGCGCGGGAGCCTCCTGTGGGGGCGCGAGGCTGATCTGTGGACGCTCGAGCTGCGATTCGGAGGCGTCGAATGAGCCTGAGGATCCTTGTCGTTGACGATCAAACGATGGTGCGCGGTGCCCTCGCGGCCCTGCTCTCATTGGAGCCGGACATCGAGGTGTGCGGACAGGCCGGTAATGGTCGCGAAGCCCTGGAAGTCCTCGGGGGCATGGCATGCTCCCAAGATTCGGCGCCTGCGGGCGCGGCTTGCACCCGCCCCGTCGACGTGGTCCTTCTGGATGTCGAAATGCCCGTCATGGACGGCATCGCGGCCTGTGAAGCGATTCGCACGAGATTCCCCGGGACTCGTGTCCTCATGCTCACGACCTTTGGCCGTCCCGGTTATGTCCAGCGCTCCCTTGATGCGGGGGCGAGCGGCTTCATCGTGAAGGACGCCCCCTCCGAACAGCTCGCCGAGGCGGTTCGTCGTGTCAATGCTGGCCACAGGGTCATTGATCCGACTCTTGCTGTGGAGACTCTCTCGCTCGGCGTTTCACCATTGACGGAACGCGAAGCCGAGGTCCTTCGTTGTGTCGCCGAGGGCGGGACCCTCGCGGATATCGCTTCCGAACTCGGCTTATCACAAGGAACGGTCCGCAATCACGTCTCATCGGCGATGTTGAAGACGAATGCCCGTACACGGGCGCAGGCCCTTCGCCTCGCGACTGAGAAGGGATGGCTCTGAACCCCCTTGCCCGCGCCGGAGTTGTTCGCGCCCAGCCCGCAGCCTTTTCGTCTTCCGTTCCCTTCGTCGGGAAAGCCCTCAGGCTCACTCGCAGGTGGCGAGGGCGCGTGCGAGGGCCGTGCGCTCCGCCTGCGTGACCGACAGGCCCCACTTCGATTTCACGGCAACCTGGAGTCTCGCGTACTCGCAGTGAAAAGCGGAGTTCGGGGGCATCCACTCATCCGCTGAGGCCGCCCCCTTGTCCTGGTTCGTCTTCCCGTCAACGGCGAGGAGGTTGAGCGGATCGTTCGCGAAGCTCTGCCTTGAGGCGGCATCCCACTGCCAGGCGCCCGATCTCCAGGCGTCCCCGAGGGCGACCACGTGGTCGATTTGAACGAGCGAGGAGGTGTTCTGCCCTCGTTGGAACTCGATCATCTGTCCCGTGTAGGGCTCGGCCAGACTCCCCTTGAGGACAACGCAATCGTGCGTGCCTTCTTTGAAGCTTGGTCTGGCGAGGTCGCGCGCGAGAATGTCATTCCTCGTGTCGCAGCCATTGTGGTCCTCATCCGCCCAAGCCGGGCCGAATTCGGAACGATCATATTTCGGCGCTCCGCCCCGCTCGGATTCGCGGACGCTGAGGGCTTTGAGTTCATTCATCTCCGGTGAATCAGGCAGTCCCTCGAGCGGATCTGCGGCGGACGAGCCGAAAAACCCCATGTCCCAGGGCAGTTCCAGTCCCCAATGCTCAGCGGCTCCCCGGGCGGCGTTCGAAGCCCATGTGCGCATAGGAGCGACGAAGACGGATAGGAGGAGCATCCCGGCGATCACAGCAATGATCCAGTCCCCAAAAGTGGGCTTTCGGCCCCTGCGCCGCCTCATTCCTCTTCTCCTTCCGAGTACTCGACGTGCACTCTCGGCTCCTTGTTCCCTGGTGCTTCCCCTCCGCAGCCCGAAGATTCAGCGGAGGGGAAGCATCAGCCCTGCGGAGGCATATTCTCCTCCGAGGCATAGGCATCTGCGACTCCGCCCTCGTCCCCTTGTGGAGAACGAGGGCGGGAGGGGCGAAGAAACAACCAGAGGGACCAGAAACAACCAGAGGGAGAAGCAACAGCGGGGCTACCGGTGGCGAGCGGATCGCAAGACGTCACGAGCGAAGCGTGAACGCCTCCGCTCGCGTCAAAAAGCCACAACTCGCAGCGCCGCCAGGCTCTACTTCAACTTGTTCTCCACTGCTTCCTTCACGAAGAAGAGGGCAATGACAATGATCGTCAGGACCGTCATCGAGATCAGCTGCGCGCGGGCCGCCGGATCCCAAGCCATCAGGCCCGCCACACCCACAAGGGCGAGAAGGACGAGGCGCGGCAGCCATGGCCAGCCCGGAGCACGAAGAGAAATCGCCCCCTTCTCCTCAAGGAGCGGGTGGAGTCGAACCTGGGCAATGAGGATGAACACCCAAATGATGAGGAGGACCATGCCGATCGCGTTCAAGAGGATGCCAAGAAGGCTCTCTGGCAAGAACCAGTTCAAAGCCACGGAAACGAGCGCCAAAGCGATAGAGGTCGCGACCGCGCGTCTCGGGGTACGACCCAAAGCGATATCGCCTTTTTCTCCGCTGTTGGCCACTTGGTCGAAGATCTCCTCAGCATGATCCACAGCAGCTCCCGCCTCAACACGGCGCCCCAAGGAGCCCGCGTTCTTGCCGAGCAGCCAGCGCATGCCCATTCCTCGTGCGGACAATGAATAGGCCATGCGGCTCGAAGCGTACACATTCGCGGAGAACGCGGAAATGAGCGCGATGAAGACAACTGCCTCCATGATGCGCCCAACGGCGGGAACGCCCGCCATATTAAGCAGCGCAGCGAAAGGACTCTTGCGCATCTCCTCCGAATCCCAGGGGAGCAAGCAAATCAAGAGAATGACCGAGCCGACGTAGAACACGAGGATTCGCCCGATCACGGAGCGGATCGCCGCGGACATCGCTGACTTCGCGTCCTCGGCCTCGGCCGCCGCGATCGTGACGATCTCAATGCCACCGAAAGAGGTGATGATTGCGAGCAAACCGATTGCGATCCCCGCGAAACCCTTCGGCGCCAAACCGCCGTGGCCCATGATCATATGGCCGACCGGCTCGGTGCGCCCAGGGATGAGCCCGAAAACGAGGGCGATGCCGATAATGAGGAAGAGGATGATCGCGGCGACTTTAATTCCTGCGAGCCAGGCCTCGACTTCGCCGAAATCTCGGGCGGCCATGAGGTTCACGCCGCCAAGGACGATCACGATCGCGAGGGCGACCGTCCATTGGGGGATAGAGGGGAACCATTGGACGAAGATTCCCGCAGCGCCGGTGATCTCCATGCCGAGAACCATGATGAGCATCGCCCAATACAGCCAGCCGGATGCGAATCCCGCCCAGCGGCCGATTCCGACTTCCGCGTACGTGGAGAAGGAGCCCGTTGAGGGCAGAGCCGAGGCGAGTTCGGACAGGGCGAACATGACGGACACTGCGATGAGGGCCGCGAGCGCGTAGGACACGAGGACAGCCGGACCCGCTTCGCTGATCGCAACTCCCGTTCCGAGGAAGAAGCCGGCGCCGATCGCACTGCCGAGTGCCATCATCGACAAGTGGCGTGTGCGGAATCGTTTCGGGGCTGTTGTGGACGTGGGGGCTCCGGTTGCGCTATCCAGCGTCATTCCGGGCACGTTCTGACTCGTGGCCACCGTGCGCCTTTCCTGGGGCGGTTCGCCCTGGTTGGGGACGCTCACAAGGGGTTTTCCGCGATGAGCGTCGGATCGTCGTTATGTACCTTGCCCACGCGGGGCGAAACGATCCTAGGGCGCAGCATAGGGTCGGGGACGGCACCAATCATTTCGTGGACGCATCCTGGCTCCTTGAGGGCGGGGTCAAGCCACTCGTCCCACATGTCAGGGGGCAAGATCAGCGGCATTCGATCATGGATCCGCCCGAGTTCATCGGGGGCTGCGCGAGTGAGGATCGCGAAGGTGAGGAGCCAGGCGTCCTCCTCACCTGAGGGAACCAGGGGGTTGCGCCAGGCTTCATAAATACCGGCGAAAGCAAGGAGGGGATCGCAGGGGCTGGCGGAAAGGAAGTAGGGGATCTTTGTGTTCGTCTTGGGGTGCTGATGCCACTCGAAGTAGCCGTTAGCTGGGACGATGCAGCGTCTTCTTGCCGCGGATGCACGGAACATCGGTTTGCCGAGGAGCGTTTCGGCGCGGGCGTTGATCATGGGGCGAGAAGGGGTCTTCGCCCAGCGTGGCACGAAACCCCACTGGAGGAAGCGTCCTTTTCTCAGGAGTCGTTTCCGGATGCTTCCGGTGGCATCGGGGATGTCGACGAAGCGTTCAAGAACGACTCGGGCTTTCTGGCTCGGGGCCAGGTTGTAGCGGGGCCGTTCTGCGTCCCCTTCGAGGAGATCCAGATCGAATGCTGAGACGATTTCCTCGTCCTGGGCGAATTGGGCGAATCGACCGCACATCACGCTGAGGGGGAATCGTCACTCGGTGCTGACGTTTCATCAGCCGAGGAGGGAAGGTCCTCATTGTTGATCTGACCCGGGCTTGGGCAGGCGTCGTGGATCACGAGCCTTCGCCCAGACGAGGAGCGTTGCCCCAAGAGAAAGCGCAACTGGGAAGAGGTGAAGCTCAGTTCCCATTCACCCACCTGCGGGAGTTGCCAGCCTCGCCAATGGGACAGAACCGTGAAACTCGAGCCGACGAGTGTTGCGAAGAGCATGCCAATCGTGCCCAGGCCGCGCAGCTCGAAGAGGACCATGATCGCCGAGGAGACGAGCGCGGGCGTCGCATAGAGGTTGTTGCCACCAAACACCTGCGGGATATTGCCGGCCGAAATGTCTCGGATTGCTCCTCCACCGACTGCGGTGATGACGCCGAGCATGATCGCAGGCAGAATCCCCAACCCGGCCTGGAGGGTTTTCAGTGTTCCCGTTGCAGCCCAGCATCCGAGCACGATCCCGTCCATAATAACTAGGGCGATGCGCCACGGCCTCGAGTCCAGTTTCCACAGCATGGCGATTCCGGCGCCGACGAGGGCGGTACCCAGGTAGTGGGGGTCGGTGAGTGCTGCTGGCGGGCCGGATTGTAAGAGCACATCCCTGAGCATTCCGCCCGCGAGTGCGGACATGATTGCGAGTACCGCGAAGCCGACCGCGTCGAAGTGTTTCGTCCGAGCGAGGCGCCCGCCGATGATGCCGTTGAGGAGTACACCGATGAGGTCGATCGCACGGAACAGGTCGGGAAGCGCGTGGTTGAGGGCATCGAGCACAGGATCATTGTCCGATACCACCGGGTCCCGGCGCATCCGCCCCTGCGCGGCACCTCAGGCGACACACACCCTTTAAGCGAGTGCTACTCCGAAAAGAGACCCCAAAGCGTAGGTGAGCGCGGCGGCTCCAAAACCGATGAAGAGCTGACGGAATGCGCGCGGCGTCGGCGGCTGGCCGGACAGGACTCCAACGACCCCGCCCGTCCCCAAAAGCGCAAGACCCACGATTCCTGTGGCCATCGCGGCGGCGAGGCCGACGGGCACGAGGCCGATCAGAGTGAGGAGATAGGGGAGCAGCGGGAGGAGGGCCCCAATCGCGAAGAAGCAGAAGGATGATGCGGCCGCATGCCAGGGCGTGCCGATCTGCTCTCCGGCCCCCGCTTGAGTGGTGTTCCCACCCTCGAGCGCCGCGCGAACGGCGATCTGCCCTGTTTCTGAGAGCGCGGGGCGTGAGATCTGGCGGAAGACCTTTTCGGCGTGAGCATCAGCTTCCTCGGGGCTCTCACCCCGGGCGCGGAACACGAGAGCCAATTCATTCGCATTCACGTCGAGGTCGGGCACTGCCTGGTGTGCTTCAGGGTCCGGGATGGAGGCGTCGAGGAGTTCTCGCTGACTCTTCACCGATACCCATTCCCCGGCGGCCATCGACAAAGCGCCAGACAGCAGGCCAGCCACACCGGTCGCAAGGACGAGGCGCGGTGCCATTCCAGTGGCGGCGACTCCCATTACGAGGGCGAGGTTCGATACCAAGCCGTCGTTCGCTCCGAACACCGCAGCACGGAAGGTGCCCGCGAGTGCTTCGCGTGAGCGGGCTGTGAGGCCGCGGATCACTTCCCCGTGAATGTGTTCGTCGGCGGCCATTTGTGCGGTCGCGTCGGCGTCAAGGTCGTAGGTGGTGCGTTGCTCTGCGCGCTGCGCCATCGCGAGGATGAAGATCGTGCCGAACATCTGCGCCAGCCACGCGGACAAGCGGGTTCGCATGGGTGGGCGGGGCGCGGGCAGGGCTCGTTCTTGGAGGAGGGCGAGCCAGTACTCCTCGTGGCGGCGCTCGGCGTCTGCAAGTTGGAGGAGGACTTCACGCTCCCAGCCGGTTCGGCGTTCCGCGAGCGCCCGATAGGTGCGAGCCTCCATCCGTTCTTCAGCGAGGTGTCGACGCCAACGGCGAATCTGCTGGCGAGTCGGCTCCGAGCGGGAAGCTGAAGTCGAATCGGAGGAAACTCCTTGAGCGGTATTGCCCTCGTGTCCGGACGGAGAGGGGGCAGTGGAAGGAGGTGTTGGGATCGTCATGCGCTCAGCGGCTGTTTGGGCCCTCGTCCTCGAAGCGCAGATCGACCTCACGAGGGGTGGCGGGCGCACCGAAGAGGCGTTCCTTCACCGCGTCCGCGACCTTGTCGGTGACGCGCTCACCCTGGGCGCGAACAATGTTGGAGACTTTCTCACCGGCGCTGTCCAGAGGCTTGGCGACCACGGGGAAACGACGAATCTTCGAAGCGGCGAGGCGGATCCTTTCGTATTGTTCGCGGCCCGCGCGAGTGCCGAACACGTATCCGGCACCCAGTCCAAGAAGCAGTCCGAACTTGGTTCCCATGAGTTCTCCTCGTCATATCTGTAGCGGGGCGACGCCCAATCGTCGCCCATGCACGGGGCGTGAATCCGCTTTAAGCCTAGCGGCCTTGGCGCCGCTCTTCGATCCCGCAGTGCTCTCTTCTCAATCGCCCAGACTTCTCACCTGGTCCCAGGCGTTTCCTCTCTCCTGGAGGCTGCGAGGAGCGGGCGACGCAGGTTACTCATGTGCGCTGAGCGAGAAACCTCTTTGCCTCGTCGAAAGTGACCGCTACCGTAAAAGGATGGTTGAAACGAGGATCCTCACTCCCCGCGGCGTGACACTTGCAGGAACTTTCGTATCGCCGGTCGATCCGGTGGACGCGGCGGTCCTCTTCTCCCATTCCTTCCTCGCTGATCGCCATTCCGCTGAGCATTTCGACCGTCTCGCACGCCAGTACCGCGCCGCCGGATACGCGACCCTCGAGTTCGACTACTCGGGGCATGGGCAGTCCGGTGACGAGATCATCACCCTTGACGCTGAGGTTGAGGACCTGCGCGCCGCCTCGGGATGGCTCGCCGATCAGGGGTACTCGCGTCAGATCGTGCACGCGCACTCCTTCGGGGCGAGCGTCGCACTGACTGCAAGGCCAAAAGCTGTTCTCACCTACATTCTCTCCTCACCCCGGATCGGACCGATGTCGGTGGACTGGAGGCAAATCTTCTCTGAGGATCAGCTGGCCGATCTCGAACAGATCGGTGCGACCACGATCCCCGATGATTCCGCGTCCATGAGGCGACAGTTCACGATTTCGAAGCAGACTCTCGCTGACTTGTCGATGGGTGATGCGCATAAGCTTCTTGCCGGGCTCGATAAGCCGACGCTCATCATTCACGATGCGACGGATGCAGAATTTGGTCTTTTGGAGATGACGCAGGAGGCCTTCCCGCTCCTGCCCAATGGGTCTCGCGTGGAGGTCGCGCAAGACGCGTTCTTCGGGGAGAGCATCAACGTCGAGGCTTTGGACGCTCCCTCCCTCGAGTGGGTGAGACGCTGGGTGCCTGTCGTGCGCGGACGGTGATGGAGGTGCCCAGCCGTTCCATTCGACCAGTTGCGGCCCATTCACACCCGTTCAAGCACCGAACCCCGCATCAGGTACGAGACCTCCGAGGAGGCCAGGGACTCCGGGGCTTGCGCACCACCCGGGAGCCCCTCAGAACTTCGGATATGAACTCTTTGGATTGACATAACTCAAATGAGTTAAACATAACTCGCCCTTAATATGAGATATCTTTGATAAGAATCTCATCAAACAGGCAATCGGGGGTGCTTCCATGGATTCCCTGGCAGGCCGCGCGCGATCAGCTCTCGCCCGCTTCAACCTCGAAGGAGGAGACCGCCTCGATGTCGAGGCGAAAACCTTCTCCGAGTACTCCTCCCAAGCCCTCGGCCCCAGCCTCTCGGCGCTCGCCAACCTGCCGGGCGGCGGCCTCGTCCTCCTCGGCGTCGATGAACGACAAGAGGACTCCCTCGTCGGCCTGTCCCCCGAGGTCGCAGCCGATTACGCGCGACGCGCCTCAGATCAGGCTCGAAAAGGATTCACCCCGCCGGTTTCCGTTCGAGCCGAGTGCGTTGAAGTCTTGGGAAAGACCCTCGTCGCAATCGAGGTCGAAGAAGCTCCCCTGTCGAAGAAGCCCTGCGTCTGGAACAAGTCAGGCAAGGCCTACGTCCGCGTCTTCGACGGGGACGAAGCCATGTCCCGCGAGGACGAACAACAGTTCATTCGCCGAAGGGAGCGTCCGCGCGACGACATCGCACCCGTTCCCGGAACGACGATCCACGACCTCGACCCGGACGCTCTCGCCTCGTTCATCGCATCGGTGAGGGAAACGACACCGCGCTTGAGAAACACGAGCGATATCGACATCCTCCGCCTCCTGAACGTCCTTACTCGGGACGGCGAGACTACCGTCGCAGGCCTGTACGCACTCGGCTTATACCCTCAGCAATTCCTCTCCCATCTGTTCCTCAGCGCCGCAGTGACCGATCAGGGTTTCCTCACCGAAGGAGCACGGTCGCGCGATCGCCAGGACCTCACCGGGTCTATCCCTGACATACTCGACGAGGCTCTCGACTGGGTCGCCCGAGTCCTCGGGGCAACAGAAGTCGTAACGCACGACGGACGGGGGGTGAGGGAGTACCCGCTTCCGCTTGAGGCCGTTCGCGAGGTCGTTGCGAACGCACTCGTCCATCGTGATCTCTCACCCGCAACGGCCGGAGTTCCGGTCGATCTCCGATTCACGGAACGTGGGCTTGTCCTGACAAGTCCCGGCGGATTATGGGGCATTAGCCTCGATCGGCTCGGGCGCGGTCGTTCTGCTGTCAACGAATACCTGTACACGATCTGCAGGCACGTGAGCGGGCGGCATGGGCGCGTCATCGAAGCTCTCGGCACGGGAATCCGGGCGACCCGCGACGCGCTGGAGAGCGCCGGACTCACTCCGCCAGTGTTCATTGACGACGGCCTCCGTTTCACCGTGCTCTTCCCGAATCACGCGTTGCATTCGGACGACGATCTCGAATGGCTCGCATCAGTCTTTGCTCCACTCGAGCTTTCGCCTCGCCAGCGCGAAGCCCTCCTCCTCATGCGCAGAGGCGGTCCCATCGCCAATTCCGACTATCGACAACGCTTTGGGGTCGATTCGGCGACGGCGCGACGCGAGCTCATGGAGCTGGTCGATCACGGTCTCGCCGTTCGAAGTGGTACCAGGCGCGGAACCCGATACTCCCTGGTGGCACAGGACATGAATCCATCTTGATCCGTCCCCTTCACACCCCTCCAGGTGCCGAACCCCGGCTTCACACCTATTTAGGTGCCGAACCCCGCCTCAGGTCCTCGACCTCCGAGAAGCTCAGGAACTCTTCGACCGCCTCCACGACTCGCGGGTCATCGCGCCACGAACGAGTGCCGAACACGCTCGTCGAAACACTTGCGATCCGGGCGGCGAAGGCGATGAGTCTTGAGGGGTCTTCCAGGATTTCACGCCCTTCCTCGTGCAGGATGCCGAGCGCCCAGGCGAAAGCCCCGTGGAAGACGTCACCGGCGCCGAGGGTGGAGAGCGCCTCGACCTCGTCGACGGCAGTCGTGCCCTGTCTCTCGTCCCAGACCCATTCAACGGGTTCGGGGCCGCGGGTGCGCACCACGCGCGTAATACCGAAGCCGCGCAGGAATCTGGCGATGCCGTGAATCTCCGGGCGTTCGAGCAGGGGCGGACAAAAGTCTGCTGACGCCACAGCCACATCCACGAGAGGAAGGAGCGGCACAAACCATTCCTTCCAGGAACCTCCATCCAATATCCGCAGGTGAGAGGGCTTTTCTTCAAGATGGGCGAAGGGGTCTTCGCCCACCCCGCCCTCAGGGGCGACTCCGACGCCAAGAACGAGATTCGCGAGGGAAGGGTTGTGCCCATCAACGAGCACCACATCCGGACTGCCCACCTTGTCGAGGGCTTCGGCGAGGAGTGCCTCCCCTTTTTCAGCATCCACGCTGATCCGCGCGTTCGTTGAGGCGACCATGCGCCCTCCCGGATGTTCAATGATGGAGGAGATCGCGGGTGCGCTCACGGGCGAATCGGCTGCGCTCGCGTCGAGCACGCTCACCCCGCACCCTTCAAGGTCGGCGGCGAGGATGCCCGCGATCGTCCCCTCCCCCACTGCGCTGAGCAAAGTGATTGACGAGGCTGGGGCGCAGGAAGGCATGGGCCGGAGGGATTCGAGGGCCGCGATCGTCACGGCAGCGTTCGTGGCTGGCCCTCCTGCAGACATCGCGTGATTCGTTGAGGTGGTCTTCCTCGTCGTGTCCGGCTCGTGGTCGAGCGCATGAATGACGTCAAGGGTCGTCAGGCCTGCGAGAAGGGCATGCATGGAAGTATTGTCGCCGATTCGTCGTAGATGTGATCCCTCACGCCGATGGCGAGTGCGAAGAGCCAATCGTCGTCATCGAAATGCCGCGAGCTTATGAGACAGTTTCAAGGGCCGGGGTCGAAGCTTCCCCGCTGAGTCTGAGCATCAGATCAACCTTGTCGGAGGAAACGGTACGTACCCTGCCTACCCGATGATCTCGTACCTTCGCTGAGATGCGAAATTCCCATCCGAGATTGGCTAATCCCTTTCACGCTCCTCACGAACGATGTCCCCTGGATCCGCCGGGTCTGCTTCACGAGCGCAGCGATCCTCACACACAGTTCCTCCGGAATTCGGACTGAAACGGCGCGGGAAAGAGTCACAGACATGACTACACATGTAAACAATGTCACCGCTGTTGTGATACAGATTGGAGACTTTCGGTGTCAAACAACAAGAGTCCGGACACCTGGGCACAAATTTTCCGCAATAGTACCGAAGCCTCGATCATCTTCCCTTCGGATAAGTACTCAATTCTAAAGCTATGATAGAGACCTATCCAATGCCGCATCAGGAGAGGATTTCTCGTTAGAGGGGATCACCTCCAGCCCCTATTCTCACTCTGAAATCTTCATGTAATGGACGCTAAAATCTGATCTGACAAGTCGAAACTCTTGATGATTTCGCCCGAAGTCAAAGGGGTTATCGCCCGGTTTCTGCCAGATATCAAGCCCCTTGCCTAGATCAATCCTCCACCCATGGTCAGTTTCGATTCGGCGATCATGGATTGAATCGTCGAATTTCACGTTGAAGTAGATGCCTTCAGCCTCCGAAGCGACCTTGATGTCGCGAAGCATGAGGAGTTGATGCTTCTGGAACTCTTCTTTGATGTCACGTGAAGTCACGAGGAGAACCTCGATCTCATCAGCGTCATCTTTCACTGAGGCAATGAGGCTGAGAAGATCGGCAAGGTTCCTTCCCTGGTGTGGCAGCCGAATGTACGGATCAGTAATCCGAATCCTCGTGACTCCTGTGAGGTAGGGCAGAAGGAGTTTCCTGTAACTCACACCCTTCTGACCCGCAGCGAAGTCGCGATGTCCCTCTTTCGGTTCTTCGTCATCAGCGATTCGAAGCTCCATCTGAGGGGTCTGAGCCTGGTCCCCGGCACCACCACTCAGCGCCGAGAAAGACCCCGGCATTGCCGTGTTCTCGACGGATTCTTCCCCGAGAAGCGACCAACTCCTGCGGTAAAGGTGGGGATATTGGCGTTCTTCAAGGGAGATGACCTCATGCCAGCTCCCCTGCCGATCCATGTATCGGAAGTGCACGGGAGTATCACGCATCGTTGCGTCGATCCGCAGGATTGAGTCCTTCACGCGCTTGCGTCCTTCGATCGCGTATTCGAGCAGGACTCGCACCTCGTTTTCGCATGCCCGTCCACTCGGGTGAATGAGCTTCATGAGCCCTGAGAAGGTCTTACGAATTCCGTCTTGGTCGCGAGTCGACAAGGAGGAGTCGAGTGTGAAGAACTCACTGTACTTGTCTGAGAAGTCGGTCGAGCGCATTGATCGAAGGATCTCAGCAAGGTAGTCGACGATGAAGCCGTAGCCGTTGGAGAACATCTCCGATCGGATTGGAGCGACTTCCCAGCCGGGGATGTAGTGGTGAATCCGGTCGAGCCATGCGGGATCACGGTAGGCGTTGGGCAGTTCGTCGAAAAGGTCAGAGTTTTTCAACATATAGGGGACTGTGTGGGTCGTGTTCCCGATGAAAGCCATTGAGGCTTCGGCGCCGTAAATGCTTGTCCCGCGGGAGAAGGACTTGTTTGCCAGGTAGTTCTTCATCACATTGACGAGGTTCTGATCAGTCCGCTTGTTTGCTGCGAACTCGTCGAAGGCGATGCAGTCCCAATAGCCGACAAGGCCGATCCGCCCATTGGCGTTGTTGACGAAGAGTTTTGCAACGGTCACCTCGCCACCTGAGACGAGAATCCCGTTGGGTGAGAACTCGCTGAAGGTGTGCGACTTTCCGGTCCCTTTCGGTCCGAGTTCAACGAGGTTGTAATTCCTTTCGACGAAGGGGATAAGGCGGGTGAGTGCGATGAGTTTGCCTCGATCGGTGAACTGTTCAGGGTTGAGTCCGATCGACTGTATGAGCAGATCAATCCATTCGCCTGTGGTGAAGGCTTGCCGGGTTTCGAGATAGTCCTCGAAATCAGCGGCGGCGACCTGAATCGGTTTGAGTGAGGAGAGAATCCACGGTACGAGCTTTGCATCATCGGAATGGAAGTAGTCGATGTCGCAGATGCACCACACGCCTCCGACGAGGAGCTTTGGGTTCCTCTTTACTGTTCCGTCATCGATAATCACCTCCTTGAGTTGGAGGTTCTCGAAGGATGCTTCGTGAACGTCATTCTTCTCGTTGAGGATGACGCTCACTTTGTCGATGATGCGATGCCGTCCCTTTCGTCGGATCTCCGACTTCACGAGCTCCGCCTCGTTCCGGTTCACGTAGTGGGTGGCGAGGATCTTCCGGACCGTGTCGATGCCCGAGAGAATCGTTGCTTCGTCGTCGGAAGCCGCGTACTGGGCGAGCAGGTATTCGAGGACGTATGACGGGACAACGGCATTCCCTCGGACAGCTTTGACGAGGTCCTTGCGGACGACCCTGCCGGGGAAGTGCTCGTTGATCTTTTCATCGAGCGCGGACTTCACTGGCGTGCTCGCGGTCTGCTCACCCGATTCCGGGATCCCCACGGTATCGGGAGAGTCGTTAAAAGAGCTCATCGCGTCTCCTAGAAGTCGAAATCGGTCGTGAATGATCGCCGCAGTGTGTAGTTCGCGGTCGAGAAGGTTCGCCACTGCGTGGTGTTGGGGATCGGCTCCTCAAGTCGCAGTTCGACACCGCGGCGGTTGTATTCGTCAGCATCCTGGGTGAGGTAGAGGACGGCATTCTGGTACCGGTCGTGCTGGTTGTCTGAGGTGGAGTCAAAAGTGAGAATTGGCTGGTCGGAGATGAGGACGTCGCCGACGTAGATGCCGAGTCGTACGCGCAGCGGTTGGATCTTGTCGGTGACGGCCTCGCGTTGGATGAGTTTGACGGAGAGCTGTCCTGTCGTGATTTTGTCGGTCTCCGGCATGAGATCGACGGCGACGGAGCGAACATCGCTCTTGCGTTTCTTGTTCACCGCAATGACGGGTACGACGATCTCCTGGAGGGAGGCACCTCCGTGGACGTAGCGCGTGCCTTTGCCGGGTTGCGGGATCCGGTGGATGGATTTGGGGATCTGGATGTCAAGGTCCCCGTCGATTCCCGCCTGCTCGGCAGTGAAGGTCATGAACGACGAGGACGGGCGCAAGTTCTTGCCGAGGGCGAATCGACGGGTCGAGTAACTGACTTCATCGCCCTGGGGCTTTTCGGAGAGGAAGTAGGACTTTTCGAGCGGGCTGTCCTGGTAGAGGAATCCGTGGTCAGCGGTGATGAGAATGTTCGTCGCGTTGGCGTTGGTCCATCTCTTGAGGAGTTTAATGAGTTCGTTCATTGCCCGGTCCGAGGCCTCGAAGACTCCTTGTTCTGTCGTGGCATCATCGCCGGTCGCGTCAATGACGTTGTGGTAGACGTAGATGAGCTGGTGGGCCTTGTAGAGCTCGCGCAGTTCCTCGCTCGTCATGGTGAGGACATCTTGCGCACTGATCGCGGTTCCCTTGGCCTTCTGGAGGATTTTCGCACGGTTCGCCGTCCCGTCGGTACGACGTCCATCCGCGTAGACGGGTGTTCCGCTCGGATCGACCTTGAGACTCTTGTGAGGGAGCAGGGCCGCCATCCCGAGCTGCGTGTAGCTGGGGAGGGACCCGAGGACGGCACCGAGTTCGGCGTCGAAGCGGTCCTCGGATCGGATCTTTGAGGCGAGTTCCTCGGCGATCTCGTAGCGAAGGGCATCGGAGATGATGACGACCGCTTTGGAACGACCGGCGAGAAGTGGAGCAACGCACTCGTCGTAAAAACGTCGCTGGGGCGACAGGGCGGGTGTCTTCCACTCGTGGAGAGTGTCGAGTGCGGCCTGCCAGGCGTTTCCGAGGGCGTAAAGGTACTGGTTCGCGTACTGCTTGTCGATCTCATCCTTGAGGCCGGTGAGAGGCTTCTGAAACTCAGCGGATCTCCAGGCGACGATGAAATGCCGGTAGTGCTGGTCAATTCGGAACCATTCGGCCTGATACTTCGCCAGCCCGTCGGCGACCGAGCCGATGGTATCGGGGAGTTTGACGATCGCCGCGAGAAGCTCGGAGGCACTCTGAAGGGCTGTGTAGAGGGATTCATATTCCTTGTACCACAGGCCGTTACGACGCTGACGGACGAGGGCAGCGACATCGCGCGGGCCCATCCTCCGCTGAATAACTGCGGCTGTAAGGTCGGTGATGATCTTCTGCTCAATCTCCTCGAAGGTTGTGCGGTCCTGGAGGTCATCAAGGCTCAGGTTCTCGATCCTTGAGGCAACGCCGAGGCTCTGCGCGGCACGAGTGGCGAGAGTTGTCATCGCTTCACGCGTACGAACGTCGTAGACGAGGTTCTGGTAGTCGTTGCGAATGTTGCGATAGGCGTCGGGAGTGTCCGAGGAGAAGTTGTGCATCGCACGGGCGAACATCCAGAGGATGAAGTCGTCGACGGTCGGCGCTTCACTCCGGTAGCCGTATATTTCGTGCAAGCCTGTCCAGAAGAAGTCGCCAAGACCGTAGGCCATGAGTTCGTCGAATTTTGCGTGCCCATCGGCGGCAGCTTCGAGGAGGAGCTCCCGAGTAATGTCGGAGAGACGATGGCTGGAGGACTTGAGGAGCACCTGGCACATCTTCGCCCGAAGGAGTGCCGGATCATCGCCTTCTGCGAGCAGCTTCGCGAGTGCTTGCTTGCGGGCGGCCGCCATGAAGAACTTCGTGTGGGACTCGATGACGGGGAGGAGCAGCGGGTCCTCGATTCCGAGCTCCTGCTGGATGATCGAGGTTTTATCTGCGACGAAGACACCGTGGGCGAGTTCCTGATCGAGCAACCAATTTCCGGTACCTGCAGGGCTCTCGTCAGTGCGGTAGACGAGGTACTTGCTCTCACGGTCAGTGAGCAGGCGGTGTTTGATGCCGAACTCATTGCCTTCTACCCGCAGAAGCACGACGCCCTCGGGAACGTAAACCTCGACGCTATCGCTATATTCCCCTACGCCATCGTGCCAGAAGAGGATCCGTTGAGTTTCAAAGCGTCGGCTCAGGTGCCGGGTGATCTGATTGCTCATTCGTAATTCTCCATCTTCTGTTCGAGCTCACGTAGGGCTCGAGCATCGTCCTCGTCAGCGGCGAGCGCCTCCTGCCGCCGACGTTCGGCATCGAATGCGGTGTAGCGATCTTCGGCGAGTGCTTTCGCGACCTTTGCGCTCACTGTGCCCGCATGGGTGAGAAGTTCGCGCTCGTTGAAGCTGAGGAAGGCGTCGAGGCGTTCTTCCCAGTCGCGCATGGTCATCGCCTGACGTCGCTTCGCCTGGTCTTCTGCGTAGTCGAGGTACATGGTGACAATGCGGTCAAGCTCCGCAATCTCAGCCGTTTGGAGGTAGTTCTTGGCCGTCACCACGTCGCGTTTCCGCACGATGCTTCCGCTCCACGAGGTGAGGCCCATGTTTGACCCCGCAGGGTCGGAACGCAAAGAGATGATCTCCGCTGCGGTGTGTCCTGTCACGGCCCAGAGCATCTTGTTTTGGACTTTCGCGAAGAAGGCTTTCGCAGCATCGCTCGACGGGGCGTAGTCGATCGCTGTTGCGTAGAGGTCACGGACCTTCTGGTAGAAGCGTTTCTCCGAGGCTCGGATGTCGCGAATGCGTTCCAGCCATTCGTCGAAGTAGTCCCAGCCATCTGAGCCTTTGAGTTTCGCGTCGTCCATGGCGAAGCCTTTGACGAGGTATTCCTTAAGAACGCTCGTCGCCCACTGCCGGAATTGGACCGCGCGAGGAGTCGTCACGCGGTAGCCGACAGCAAGGATCATGTCGAGGTTGTAGACCTTGAGCTGCCGTCGGACGTCTCGCTCGCCTTCTCGACGAACTGTTAACTCTGAGTGAATAGTTGCCTCGGTGACTTCTCCGTCCTTAAGAACACGTCCGATGATCTGAGCAACGTTGGGGATCGAGGTTCCATACAGCTCCGCCATTTCGGCTTGAGTCAGCCATACCGTCCCCTCCGAGGCGCGCAGTTGCATCTGCGCCCCGTCGTCGGTGTTGTAAAGGATCACTTCGCCGTTCATCCGCTCACCCCAGGTTTTGGTCAGCTGTCTGCTTTTTCGAGCCCTTTGATGCGCTTGAGGGCATCCCCGAACTTCGGGTAGTTGCTCCGCACGCCATCGTCGAGGTCGATCTCAATGTTCTCGGTTGCCTTCGGGAAGAGGACGTCGTGCTCATACTCACTGAGCTCAATGAGGACTGCGCGTATGCGATCCGCCTCCTTCGCATCATTGTCGCGCTCGGCACGGGTAAGTGCAGACTCGAGCTTGGTCACGTACTCGCGCAGGTAGGTGAGGACTCGGGACACCGTTGAGGGCGTGTAGCGGTGCATGTAGATGAGCGCATTGAACGATCCCTTGGGACTGGAGAAGAGCCAGTAGATCGGCCGTTTCTTGTAGCGATGGACGTGGTCGTCATAGAACTTCGAAGAGGCTCCCTTTTTGGAAGACTTTACGAAGTATTCGCGCAGGTCTTTAAGTCCGAGGAGGTTAAGGATGTAACGGAGATTCTCCTCGAAGTGCTCGTCACCAAAGACTGTGCGCAGGAAGAGCCGGAAGCGTTCGACGATGTCGTCTTCGAACCAGTCAGCGTCAAGTACAGGAATGACGTTATCCGCATCCGGCATGAAGCTCGGTTCGGGGATCTTTTCAAGGTAGTCTTCGATGGTCGCCCCTTGGTCGGCGAGGATCAGCCCTGGAGCGTCCAGGCTGTAACGGCCGAACATGCATCCGACCGCATAGGAGATGAGGTCAACGATCGCGGACTGTGCGAAGAGGAGGTCACGTTCTTCGGGTGTTTTGTTCGGCCAGCGGAAGGCGGAATTGTTCGTGAGGGATACTCGTTCAAGCGGTACATGGGAGGGTACTTCGTCCTCGAGTCCGTAAAGTCTGGCGACGGCCTCGTTGTTCTCGATTTCGAGCCGACGCTGTTCGAGGGAGCGCTGCTTCCATTCTTCGCGATGTTGGGCAACGATCTGTTCGAGAGCCTTCACTGATACCTCGCGCGGGTTCGTCGGACGGCGGATCCCATGTTCTTCAACGAAAAAACTGGTCGGGGTAGCCATTCGGGTAGCCGATAGATATGCCAAGGTTACCTGCCTAATCCGAGCATTTCAGCCGACGCTGTGAGGGCTGCTCGGGTCCGGCTGCGGTCAGTGTGCAGGTAGGTCTGGGTGCTGAGAATCGTCGAGTGACCGAGAATCGCTTTGATCGTTGTCTCGTCAACGCCGCTGGCAAGCAAGAGGGTGGCCGCAGTGTGCCGCGCTTCGTAGAGCAGGGGGCGCCTCGTTGTCCCATCGGGCAGCGTGACCTTGACCCCTGCCTCGTCGACGATCTCGTACCACTGGCCACGGTCGAATTCCGCGGAACGTGGCGCCCCATCCTCCCTTGGCCAGACGAGGTTATGCGGAGATGGGGCTTTTCCCTTCCAGGTCGTGAGCTCATCGACGAGGGCGGGGGCGAGGGGCACGGCGCGGGTGCCGGCACGGGTCTTGGGGCGCACGAGATGGTAGGCGCCTTCGAGGCGCCGGGATTCGAAGCCCCTGGGAACACGGAAGCCGCTCGCTGGATCTCTGTGCCTCCTATACGGCAGGGCTTTGAGCTGCCAGGCAAGGATCATTGTTTCCGTATCGAAGTCGATCTGCTCCCAGGTGAGTCCGAGGGCTTCCGCGGGGCGCAGCCCTTCGACGAGGGCGGCGATCCATCGTGAGCTGTCGGGGCGAGTCTTAGCGATGTCGAGGATCCGCATGGCTTCCTCGACGCTCAGGGCCTGACGGGGGGATCTTCCCACGCCGGGACTGCTTGCGTCGCGTGTCCGGTGACTGACCTGGTATCCCTCCGCCACGGCGTCGGCGAGCATCTTCTTGAGCACGACATGGGTGCGTTGCATTGTGGGGAGCGCGAGTCCTTGCTCCTCTTGAGCTCGCGCTACAGCACGAATATCAGCCGGTGTGAGGACATCGAGCCTGATGTGTCCGATGACGGGAATGATCCATCGTCGGATCGAGGATTGGTCGGAAACGAAGGTGCCGGGTCGGACGATGCGTTGCCTGTGTTCAAGCCATTCGTCTGCCCATCTTTTGACGCTGATCGAACTGAAGGATGCTGTCGGCCCCTCCACCGCAATGCGCTGCTGCGCCTGGATAAGTCGAGCGCGTACTTCGGCTTCCGTGCGGGCTTTGAAGGTGATTCGACGACGTTTTCCTGTCGCCGACCATCCCACTTCTATCGCTGCGACCCATTGGCCGCGTGAGTTCCGATAGATGGATCCCGTTCCTTTTCGTCGAGGTCGTCGTTGTCCCATGGTTTTCATGATGGGAAGCGCCGATCCGTGGGGGTAGCCATGGGGGTAGCCATCTACCTCAGCACTGGCGTGACGAAGACCAGGATGCTCCCCGGGATCCGGTACTGCACTCTCCGAACGAGTCACGGTTCATGAAAGAGAGCTTTCCCGAGGGCAAGTCGGACCTGTTTGCTGCTTTCATCCAGCGGTGCACGGGCCTTGCATCAAAGCGAGGGCTTAGCGCGATGATCACCATGCAGTCGTGGATGTTCCTCAGCTCTTTCGAGAAGCTGAGGCGCTCGCTGCTGTGCAATCAGTGGATCGTCTCAATGCTTCATCTTGGCACCAGGGCATTCGATTCGATCGGTGGTGAAGTCGTCTCCTCGACGGCCTTCGTCATTGAAAACGTTCCGCCTTCGAGACGGGGAACCGCTTCCACTCGATGTGGTTCGTTCGTCCGTATTGTCGATGGTAAGTCCGAGGCTGAGAAGATCGTGATGCTTGATCGTGCTCGGCATACGAGGGAAGCCAGAGACGGATTCCATGGTGCGTCGCCCGAGGACTTCACCGTGATCCCTGGGAGCCCGATTGTCTACTGGCTCAGTGAAAAAATGCGCACGACGTTCAAAGAAGGACGTTCCCTCGGAGAGATGGCTGAGTTGCTCGTGGGACTTCGCACCGGCGACAACACTCGTTTCCTGAGGTTCTGGTGGGAAGTCGCACAAGACCGGACGACGCTCGATTGCACATCGTTGGCTGAAGCGAAGGCCAGTGGTCGCCGTTGGTTCCCCTACAACAAAGGAGGTTCTTTTCGGCGCTGGTATGGCAATCATGAATATGTGGTCAACTGGGAGAACGACGGAAGAGAGATTGAAGAAGGACTTGCCGAGCGCTACCCGTATATGGTCCCTGCAGGCCAGTCAGTCCTGAGAGGACAAGGACGCTCCCGGTACTTTTCACCGTCTGTGTCATGGTCCGATATCTCTTCGGGAGAGGCAGCATTTCGACGATACCCAGGAGGATTTATCCATGACAGTACAGGTCATTCAGGATTCGGGGAACCGAGCACTCTTGATCGAGTTGCAATTCTCATGAATTCAACATTTGCCGCTCAGGCGCTGCAGGTCTTGGCTCCGACTATGCACTTTCACATCGGCTACGTTGGTCAGGTTCCGGTAGCTAGTGACGTTGAAAGACTGTGCACTGAAAGAATGGATAAACTTGTCGAGAGGTCGAAGAGGGATTGGGATGAGTACGAAACCTCATGGGATTTCAGGTCCAATCCACTCGTGACGATCGGTCACCAGGATGCCTTTGAGTTGCGCTGACGAGGGGATTTGAGGAAAAGCTCCAGGATGTCTCAAATTCATCCCAGTCCTCTTGGGCCTCAGCGATGAGCATTGAGACGCGCTCCACCGTTTCGTCCGAAATTTGCTCAACGATTGGCAATCCTGCTACCTGCCCCACCTCAAAATTCAGAGTGGGAGCGAGCGCTGACAGTTGTTCAAATGCGAGCTGGGAATTGCTGAATGAAAGCAGTGCAATACGCTCGCGACGACTCTTAGTAAACATGGAGGTGCCAGCCACATCGAAGATGAAGCCGGTAGGGTATTCACGGAACGCCGGAGCGCCGCTACTCACTTTCGACCATGACACAGACGGTGAAAAATAGGTGTCCGTGTTCTGTGGTCGTGATCGAGAGCGACCCCCATTTTCAGTTCCGAAAGCGCGAACCTCTTCTCCGTCGTTTTCCCAGTTGACGACGAACTCTTGGTTGCCGTACCACTTTCGAAAATCGCCCCCCTTGTTGTACGGGAACCAGCGTGCTCCGCTTCGAGCGGCGGCTTCACGCGACGTGCAAGCGAAGGCGATGCGAGGTATCGCAACCTCCCACCACTCCCTCAGAAATCTATTGTTATCTGCTGTTGCAAGTCCCTGCCGCAGGTTCGCAACCTCACTAAGGGGCTGCCCCTCTTTGAACGTCGCGCGCATTTTTTCACTGAGCCAGTAGACAATCGGCGACCCTGGGATCGCCCCGAAGTCCTCTTGCGAGACTTCGAATCTGTTGTACTCGATGTCACGGAACAACTGTTCGATGGCTTCAACAGATCGGACTTCGACGTGCTGCTCGAACAAACGTCGGTAGACACCGTGAAGCCCTACTGCGGTTCGATTGTCAATGACGAAGGCGACGGTGCCGAAGTCTGACCCGAAGACTCCGCGACCAAGATGCACCATCGTAGCGATGCGTTGAGTGGCAAGGAGATCTTGCCGCAGAGTTTCAAAGGACTTGAGAGACATCCACGACGGGAGATTGATCATCGTCCAGGTGCCGCCAGGCTTCGTCAGCATCTGTGAGCGAAGCATGAAGGCCGTCATAAGATCTGCCTTCCCGGTCGGATAGGTCTCTTTCATGAACCGAGAGAGCAGATCGTTCATCTGCTTCGATCCCATGTACGGCGGGTTCGCAATGACGACTGAGTAACCGGGCAGCAGGTATTCCGCCTGCTCGATCACTGTCCGCGCCTTGGCGAGGGTCTCCTCATAGAGCATGTCCCCCGCATCACTGAGCGAGTCGAGATGCAATGACATGCGCGTCGTCTCAGAAGGATTCGGCTGAATCAGGGAACCGAAGGTATCCGCGTGCTCGAACATGTTCCAGAATGCTTCCTCGTCCCCGCGATCACGCTCACCCGTCGCAAGAACATCAAGCTCATCGGGCTGGAAGACGATCGGTGCGAGCACCTGGATCCTGGGCGTAACAAGATCCTTAAGGAAGCGCTTCCTCTTCGAGGCAGCCTTCATTGACAGAGCGAAGGATGCGAGAGCGCCCGCACGTGGATCGATCTCCGTGCCACGCAGATTCTTCTCGAGGATCAACCTCGGGATTGACGAGGGGGCGTACCCCTCCTCCTCATAGATCGCGTAGAGGAGATCAAAAGCATAGGTGAGCATGTGGCCGGAGCCACACGCCGGATCAATGACGGAGATCTCCTCAGGAGAGGAGATACGGAGAAAGTCCCTCTCCTCGTCGACCGGCTCGATGTAGTACTCCATCCGCTCGATCAGTGCCGACCCCGGATGGTTGAGCATCCACAATCGCCCGATCGAATTCTCCGCGAGATAGCGGACGATCCAATGAGGAGTGAAGAGCTGAGTAGCAGCAGGGATCTCATCGGCGCCGGCCTTCTTTTTCTTCTTGAAACCAGCGAAGACCTCATCTTTGCGTTCCGAGATATAGAACTGGTAGAGCCAGCCAATCACCTCGACGTCTTCGCACACCTCAGGTGTCAACACAGCGCACGCGCGATCAAGGAGCGCTCCCTCGGCCAGAAGACTCCTCGGAATGAGCAACTCAGAAAAATCGCCCTCGCGCTCGAACATTGACGGCATCGCGCGATTCCAGAAACGGCAGTAGCTCCTCAGAAGGAGAGCGTACGCCTCAGCCTGCGCCTCAGCGCCCGGACTCGGCAAGACAGAACCGCTGAGCAGCCCGAAGACTGTCGCCGCCTCTGAAGCCTTCACAACCTCGCTGTCAACCTGGCCACGTTTCGCAAGAGCGAGCACCTCAGGCTGACCGACTTGATCGGCTGCCGGTGAGACGACACCGATCCCCGTGTAGCCGTTCGCATCCATGAAACGCAGCGCGATGACCCGGTTGAACCACAGATACGCAGCTCGGTCGACAACGTGCTTGCGGCCGTTGTGACCTCCACCCGCTTGAGCGATCGCATCCTCAAGGGACTTGACGATCGACGGATGCTCGACCCGCTCGGAAGATCCCGGGGCGAGCACCGCAGTGAGGCGCGCATCGACCTCACGGAGGAGCTCCTTGCGCGCAGATGTAGCGAAAGACTTCAAAGGTGCAGTCTCCATCAGAGTACGATTCGCTTCCCGTCATCAAGAGTGGATATGAGTGCCCTGCGCAGGGCCGCGAGGTATGCGTCAACGTCGGCGGCCGTGTCGAGGATTCCCGAACCACTCTTGACACTGATCGTCGCAATCGAAACGACGGACTTCACCGGAGCCAGCTCCTGTCCGTCATCGTGAGCGGATGCGTCGAGGCGCTCAATCATCGCCGTGTACCGATCGCGTTCGAAAGCCGATTGAGTCTGATGAATCATCGAAATATCGCTTTGCCGTGACACCGACTCAATCACACGATCGATCTCGGTGACGACGCTCCTGCGTGCCGACTCATCGGCGCGCTCATAGTAGGCACTCGCGAGAAGCTCCTCCCGTCGGTCGGCAATAGCCGCAACGACCTCCTTGCGCGCCTCCCGTACACGGTCATCGACCTGCCCGATCAAGTCATCAAGCGCCACTTTTAGCACATTCATTTTCGCGCCGAGGAAAGCGTTCGGATCCTCGAGAAGCCCCTTCACGCGATCAGCCGCACCTGCGGGAAGAAAAGCGAGGTTACCAGCGTTCGCAGCGAGGAACGACTGGGCTTCATCGAAAATCTTCGCCTGCTGACCGTTGAGGAAGGTCCTGATCGGATCGATGAGATCCTCCTTCGCTCCGATCAGCTCATCGGCGCTGTCGAACTCCGTGAGGAACCAATCAGCCGGGTGTTGGACCACCTCGTCGAGGAGGGCAACCACCTCGGACAGGCGCGACACAAAGGGATAACGACTCGAAGCCATGATGCCCTTGAGTTCCGTGCGCTTCGCAGCGAGCCTGTCCTTGCCGTAGTGTGCGAGCTCTGTGGTATCACTCGGCACAGAGCCGTCATCGAAAAAGTCCGTACAAAATCTCCGGAATTTCCCAACACGGACCTGGTCATACGCTTTCTGTGGTGCAACGAGGACGTGCGCATGCTTCGCAGTGTTGCGAATGATGGCCGTCGCCTCCGTTCTCGTCACTGGATTCGCATCGACCGTGAGGACGATCTTCCCCGTGCCGAGGAGCCAAGCGAGGACGACCTCGATCGACCCGAGATCCCAGCCGTAGGGCTTCGTTTCGAAGCGATCGACGATCTTCTTCATCGTCACCTGCTCGCCGCGGCCCGTCTGCATGACGATCCACGCTTCCATCTCCGCCGCAGGCGACCTGAGAGCGCTCTGCTCCGACTCCGCAACGAGCCCTGGCTCGTTGCGGATCATATCCGCTACCCGCTGCTCGGAATAGACTCTGCCGTCAAGCAAAGCGAGATTCGTGTACGTACGGCTGATCAATTCCTGGAATCCTTCGCGTACTCGCGTCACCGGATCCTGGGCGCTCGAGTGGACCTCCGTCGCATTGACGATCAGCTGAGCGCAGCCGACCAGCTGACGCAATCGCTCAATGAGGTCCTTGTCGCGCTCCGCGACGAGCACCTGCTTGGATTGGAGGATCGCGTGCACAGACGGAGTGGTCCCTGAATTCGTCCGTTGCCTGATGTACTTCTCGGTCTTCAACAGGAGGCGCAGATCCGCGAGAACACGCTTATCACGCCCGAGGAAAACGCGCAGCTCATCTGTGCCTATCGACTGCGTGAAGATTTCTTGATCCTCGTATACGGTCTCCGGGGTGACAAAGTGGATGGTGAGATCATGTTGCTTGCCCTGAACGACATCGTCGAGCTTGTAGCCGAACGAGAAGTCCTGTCCGTTCTTGTCGTACCGAATCTTGCTCGTCCTGAGGATCTCCGAATTGAGGTAGCGGAAGAGCTTCGCAGAAACCTCGGATGAGTCGATGTCGACCGCCTTGATCTCCTTCTCAATCTCCTGCTCCTCATTCGTCAGGTACTCGTAAAGGTTGCCATTACGCTGAACATACGACTGAGCCTCAAGGAGGTTGAGAGCCTCCTGGACTTGACTGCCAAGCCCGGTCAGATCCAAGCCGAAGCGGTCGTAGACAAGGACGGCGAGATTGCGCGGCGTCGCTTTGAATGAATCGACGTACTTCACGAGAAACAGAGCCTTAAGCAACCGATTCGCGAGGATCGTCAGCTCAGAATTCGGCTCCGGCAGATGTTTTTCCGCTTGGAGGATCGCGCTCTGCGCCGCCGACTTCAACGACGCGCTGATACCCGCGAACATCTGATCGAAGGTCGCGAGGTACCCGATCCGCTCCGCGCCGATCCGTTTAGCGACCTGCTGGACCACACCGAGCATTGAACGCTCACCGACCGAGGAGTTGCGCCCTTCGAACATGTTGTGATCGGACAGCCCCTCAATTGCGGCCTGGAACATTGGGATTTGGTAGGTGACGAAGGGGTACGTCGCAACGAAGCGTGACTGATCGACGTAGTTCCGGTAGTTCTTCGCACCGTCGACGAAGTTGAAGATCGTGGGGAAGTTCGCCGACTCTGCCCGGTAGATCTCCGCGAGCGCGTCCGTTCCCCCGGCGTTCTTCTCAAGGAGGCGCTTCGCGATGACTTCTTCGACGTCCTGGCTCGTGAGCTTCACTTTGACACCGAAGCGCGCCTGGATCTTCGAGAAGTCGTTGCTCTGTTGACGCGAGCGATCGCCGATGACCTTCTCCATGTCCTCCTGCGAGGTGACGAACACCCACGCACGTCCCCGACACTTCGTATTAAGTGACTCAACGATCGTCTGAAGGTTGAGCATGAGCTTGATGTCATCGGCAATGAACTGGCCGACCTCGTCGATGAAGAAGTTCAGGCGATAGCCGGGGGTCTGCTCGTCAATCCACTCCTTCACTGAGTCCGCGAAATCCTCGATAGACACCGCGTACGAAGACTGGTACTGCTCCATAATCCCCGAATTCGCCTGGCCATCGTTGATGTCGCGATACGCCGCATCAATGTTATGCCCTTCGAGGGCGGTCTGTTCACGCCCCTGCGACCAGTCGATTCCCGCGTGCCTCTCAAAGGCCTCCTTGAAGGCCTCATACTGGCCGCGGCGATCAAGATCTCGCTCGAAACGCGCAACGGCACCGTCGTTGCCGTAGTAGCCACGACTCTCGTCGAACACCTTGACGAAGACCTTGAGCAGAGCGTCCGTCTGGTCTTTCGAGATGAGGGTCGCCTTTTGATCGATGTTGAAGAGCAGAGACTTCGCCGGGATCGCCGCCGCCTTGCGCAGCGATGCCTGAAGCATCGCGTCCTCCGTCTTCGAATGGAAGAGTGCGGCGACCTCGTCACGGGGAAAGTCCTGGCCCTCGACCTCGCCAAGGAGATGCGCGAGCATCTTCAACAGGTGCGACTTACCGGAGCCAAAGAAGCCTGAGATCCACACGCCGTTCGCATTTGTATAATTCGTGTACTCCTCAAGGAGGGGCGCGACGCCCTTCGCGGCATCATTCGTCAGGACATACTCTTCGACTTCGACCCGCAAGTGCTGAGCATCATCGGCCTTGACAACGCCCTCAATGGAGCGTGTGACGTCTTTGAGGAAGATCTCGTTGATTCTCATGCGTCAGGCCTCCTGATCGAGAATGCGCTTCGCGCGGTAAAAGGAATCATCTTTGAGTCGTCCGAAGAGGACGAGGGCCGATCCTTGAGTCGCCGACACGTCATAGCGACCTGGGAAGAACATGAGAAGCGGCCGGTCGGCGACTGCGGTCTGTAGGTTGTTGAGAACTGTGTGCGAGCGGATGAAAGGGAAGACCTGGCCGATACCCGTCAGGAAGAGGAGCATCGGTTCCTCTGCGGCCATCCGGGCCTTGATCGCGGGGGCAAGGTGTTGCTGGGGGTCGAGCATGTTCTGAAGGAGTTTAAGGAAAGCCCCCTTCTCCATCGTCGCTTCTGCGGCGAGGACTCGGTCCCAGACCTTGCGTTCCTTCAGCAGCTCGACGCAAAGATCGTAGAGGTTGATCTCAAGGACACTGATCCCATGGTCGCTCCCCAATCGGTTTTTCAGACGTCTCACCATCTGCTCGATCTCGAGCTCCTTGGCCGGGTCATAGTCGTAAACGAAGTGGGCGACCTCATTACCTAGCCCCTCCATATTGAGGAAACGCTCACTCGAGAGCACGCGGTAAAGGTGTTCCTCCTGCTGCGGCAGCATCAGCTGCTTCTCACTCGGCATCAAGCCTCCTTCGTCGGGAAGAACCGGAAGTCGGTCGGGGACAGTAATGCAGCGACGCGAGGAGACAGGATCGCCGCTTGAATGAGCCTGTCCTTCGACAGCAACCCGGCCTCGGTCATCATTCGGAACACGATCTGCCGAAGCTTGCCGTAAGTACGGGGAGACAATTCCACAAGTTCCTCGTGCCACAAAGCCTTCTGACGGACGAAGGCATCAAAATCCTCGTAGCCGAGCGCTCCGGCAAGCGTAAGGAAATGTTCCCTCAAGACTTCCTCGGCAAATTCTCCAATGAACGTATTCTGCCGACACGCTGCCGCCCACATGACGTGCGATCGCTCCGCTGCAGTGAGATCAGGAATTGTGCGGAGCTCCTCATCCGAAAGGACCGCCAAGCGCTTGAGGGCCTCACGTAGTATGCGGATGCCCGTAGCCTGAGTCCTCGCCTGTAGGAGATTTCTATCAAGGGCGATACGGCGAACGCTCGACCAATCGGGATTCTCCACGAAAACTCGGGTGAGGATCTCGGCTTCCCTTTCGAAGAGACCACCGACGGTGAAGGATAGGGAGTATCTCCCGGTAGAAGAGGCATGGTCAGGAGACATGAACAGCCTCGCAGCACGACCATTCACGCAGCGGAATTCGTTGAACGATACGGTTCTTCTCCGCTCGCCACATCGCAGACCTTCCGCCTCTTCGACCTGTCCATAGACCTCAATCACGTAGAGACCAGTGATGAATTGTACGTCACGCCCGAAGAGCGTCGCAAAGGAGGCGCATCATCCAAATTGTCTCAGACGTACTGATGTCACCGACTACCAGTGAGCCGTCCCCTGCCACTCAATCACAGCATGTCACCGATTGACGACGCTCTTCCCCCTTTCGCCAATCATTGACTTCACGGGAGTATCACCGATCAACGACACGGAAGACCGATGTACACGACGAGACCGTGGGAGATTGACACCACGAATACGCAAGTCCGTCACTCGACGCACCACGACCTCGCCCGACATTCAAAAAGATGAGGCGAGCGCCCCGGCCTGTGCACCGTCTTCGTCACGACCGCGGGCCCTGTCACCGTTAAACTCTCAGAGTGCCCGACGCCCCCGATTCCTCGAAAGCCCCCGGCCCTCGCGAGCCCGCGGGGCCGAAGAGGTCGCGCCCGCACATCACCGGAAGACCAACCCCAAGCCCAGGTCGGCACACCGACTCAAAGACACCCCATGACTCCCGTTCCAAGGCCACCAAAGAGGCATCCCAGGCCACCGCTAAGACACCTCGGGTCGGGGCAACACCCCAGGCGAGAACAACACAGCAGGACGGGACATTGCAGTCGGGCGAAGCATCGAAGCGGCGCGAACAGCACCGCGGGCGCAGGAACGCCAAGAAGTCTGCGCATTTTGCGAAGCGCACGCAAGAGCGCCGTGGGGCAGGACGCAAGGCAAACGAGAGGGGCGACAAGCCTCGCACAACCCGTCGTACCCGCCGCCCCCAGCCAGAGCGAACCCGAGCCTTCCAGCCCTTCACCCCTGAACGCCTTGCCGAGCGCGCAGCCGCGATCCCCGTCATCGACTACCCGGATCTGCCCGTATCTGCCCGGCGCGATGAGATCGCCGCCGCGATCCGCGCCCACCAGGTCGTCATCGTGTCCGGCGAAACCGGCTCAGGCAAGACGACCCAGCTGCCGAAGATCTGCCTCCAACTCGGCAGAGGCGTCACCGGGATGATCGGACACACCCAGCCCCGCAGGCTCGCTGCCCGCTCGGTTGCGGACCGCATCGCCGCAGAGCTCGGGCAAAGAGTCTCCAAAGAGCCCGGCCAGGTCGTCGGCTATCAGGTGCGTTTCACCGACGAGGTCGGCCCAACGACCCTCGTGAAACTCATGACGGACGGCATCCTCCTCGCGGAGATCCAATCCGACCCACTGTTGCGCCGCTACGACACGCTCATCATTGATGAGGCGCACGAACGCAGCCTCAACATCGACTTCATCCTCGGATATCTTGCACGCCTGCTGCCAGCCCGCCCGGACCTGAAAGTCATCATCACTTCAGCAACGATCGACTCTGCCCGTTTCGCCGAGCACTTCGGCCGCTGGGAAGGCACTCCGGGGCGGGGGCGCCTCATTGAGCCCGCACCTGTCATTGAAGTGTCCGGCCGGACCTTCCCCGTCGAGATCCGATACCGACCCCTCGCCGCCGATGCTGTCTCCTCGTACTCGACCTCGACGAATTCTCAGGAATCCTCCTCATCCGCTGAGGATTCTTCCTCACTCTCGGGGTTCGCTGCCCGCCCGCGCCCGCTCAACTCGGATCCTTCGGAGCATGCCTTGAAGACCGAGCAGCCCCTGGCAAAAGCCACCGAGGAGGACACGGCCTGCACACATGATGCGGCCTCCACTCATGATTCAGCCTTCGTTTTCACCCCCGAGCCGGACACCACCCAGCTCGTCCTCGAAGATCTTGATAATGATCTGCCCACCCTCGGATATGGCTTGGGCGAAGACATTGATGTCGAGAGCGCGATCTGCCATGCCGTTGACGAACTGTGCGCCGAGGGCGAAGGGGACATCCTCGTTTTCCTTCCGGGCGAACGCGATATTCGCGATACAGAGCAGGCCCTCCTCGATCACCTCGGAACGCGCGGCGTCCGCGCGGGAGACACCGCGAAAGCTCTGCCCGGCTCAATCGAGATCGTGCCCCTATTCGCTCGTCTGAGCGCCGCCGAGCAGCATCGCGTCTTCGAAGAGCACCGCCTGCGCCGCGTTGTCCTCGCGACGAATGTTGCCGAGACCTCCCTGACGGTGCCGGGGATCCGCTACGTCATCGACCCGGGGCTTGCGAGAGTGTCGCGCTATTCCAACCGGACGAAAGTGCAGCGCCTCCCCATCGAAGCCATCTCCCGGGCGAGCGCGAACCAGAGGGCCGGTCGATGCGGCCGCGTCGCGGACGGCATCGCAATCCGCTTGTACTCCCAAGGCGACTACGAGTCGCGCCCGCGCTTCACTGAACCCGAGATCCTCCGTACCTCCCTCGCGTCCGTGATCTTGCAGATGGCGGCCCTCGGCCTCGGCTCCGTCGCCGACTTCCCCTTCCTTGATGCCCCCGAACACCGGGCCGTGAGGGACGGGGTCGCCTCTCTTGTTGAAATCGGGGCGCTTCGCGAGGAGAAGGACGATTCTGGCCGCACCACGCATCGCCTCACCCCCATCGGCCGCGACCTCGCACGCCTGCCGATCGACCCGAGGCTTGGCCGTATCCTCCTTGAGGGCGATGCGAATGGCTGCGCCTCGGAGATCCTCGTGATTGTGGCAGCCCTATCGATCCAGGATGTCCGCGAGCGCCCTCTTGAACATCAGCAGGCTGCGGATGCGGCGCATGCGCGCTTCGCGAACCCGCATTCGGATTTCATCACCTACCTGAATCTGTGGCGCTACCTCAATGTTCAGCAGCGTGATCTGTCGGGCTCGCAGTTCCGGCGACTGTGCCGCGCAGAGTTCTTGCACTACCTGCGTTTCCGCGAGTGGAGGGATGTCGTCGTCCAGCTCCAGCAGATGGCGCGGCCTTTGGATCTCATCGTGCATCCCTTGGCGCTCCCCTCTCCGGCAGATGTCATTGAGGCCGCTCAGTACGGGGGAGCGCAAGATGCTGCGGCTCGCGCGGTCGTCGCTTTCACCCAGGGGTCGAGGACGGTCGACGCCGATGATGTGCACCGTTCCATGCTTGTCGGGTTTTTGTCGAATCTTGGTTCTTGGGACGAAGCGAAGCGCGACTACCAGGGGGCGCGAGGAGCACGCTTCACGATTTGGCCGGGTTCGGGGCTTGCCCGCTCGCATCCGGCGTGGGTGATGACGGCGGAGCTGGTGGAGACTTCTCGGCTTTTCGCCCGCACGGTTGCGCGCATCGACCCGGCGTGGGTTGAGCCCCTCGCGACTCATCTTTTGAAGCGCGTCTATTCCGAGCCCTACTGGTCGTCTTCCAAGGGCGCAGCGATGGCGAAGGAGAAGCTCTTGCTCTACGGCCTGACCCTGGTCGCGGAGCGCCCGGTGCTGCTCGGCCGCCTCGGGGACCGTGTGATCGACGAGGGCGGGGCGCGCAATTCTGGGGTGGTCACTGCGGGGACTCTTGCCGGTCTTGCGCAAGGCCTCGTGGGGGCCGGTGATGAGCGTCGATCGAGCCGGGAGTTGGGCTCTGTTGGCCGTGATTTCCTGGCGATGGCTCTGGCTTGCGCAGGGAAAGACGAGCCTGACGCTTCAAGTGCGCAAGACGAGGGCGCTGTCTCCGCCCCTGTTTCACTCTCCGGGACCGCAGCCCTCTCCGCTTCTGATGTCTGCGGGGGTTCAGCTGTTTCCGGGACTGCTTCCCCGGGCGTTTCCTCCTCTTCCGAGGGCGCCACAGACTCTGCGGTCATCGCAACACTCGGAGGCGCTGCAAACTCCGGGAGTGGGGTCGACGGAGCGAATGCGGATTTAGGGGCGCGAGGCTTTGGGAAGGACACAGTCGAAGATCCCTCTTGCCAAGCCCCACGAAAGCAGGGCGCACCGAACGAACCGCAACCGGAGGCACGGAGCAAGCCACCAGCGGGCACGCGGCGCGAGGAAGAAGCGGACACACGAGCTGAGGCGACAGCACAGGCCGCGCCGAAGAATGAGGCCAAACTCGAGTCGGCACCCCCTCCCTCGGCGCCCGCGCCCTCGGCCTCGACTCCACAAGCCCAGCCACATCTCACAGCGCACTCAGTTCTTACAGCCCGCGAGTTGGCGCGCGAAATGTTCATCCGCCACGCCCTCGTGGCGGGGGAATGGCGTGAACGCCATCGCTTCCAGGCCCACAATGACGAGCTCGTCGAACAGGCTCGTGAAGTTGAACGCCGCTCGCGCACCCACGGCCTCGTCGCCGATGAAGAGGCCCGCTTCGCCTTCTTCGACGAGCTGATCCCAGACGATATCGTCTCTGCCGCCCACTTCAACCGCTGGTGGAAGAACGAGCGGCGAAGCCATCCCGAGCTGCTTGATTACACGGACTCCCTGCTGCTTCCGCGCGGAGTCGGAGAAGCGAGTGATGGTTTCCCGGACACCTGGGAAAGCGGGGGGCTCGAACTCGAATTGTCCTACGCCTTCACCCCCGGCTCCTCACGTGACGGCGTCACGCTGAGCATCCCGATCGAGGTGCTCGAGCGGGTGAGCGATGAGGGCACTGATTGGCTCGTACCCGGAATGCGCGAAGAGCTCATCACAGAGATGATCCGCGCTCTGCCCAAGGCGAAGCGACGCCTCCTCGCGCCCGCGCCCGAGGTCGCAGCTCGAGCCGCTGCGTGGATTGAGAAGGCTCTTGCGGGCGCGCTCGACCCCATCGAAGCCGGGTCGCAAGCGCCCAAGAGGGAGGATGCACAGGCCCCGGATCCGATGAGTCTTGGCGCCGCGATGGATCGCCTCGCCCGCTGGAGTCAGTCCACGGGGCATGCGAGCCGCTCAGGACAGGGCAAATCCGCTGCTCGCAAGGCTCTCGGGCGAAATGGCGCAGCTGGGAGAGGAGCGGACTCAGCCTCCACGATGCTGGACTCGGCCCCAACGAGCCCAGCCTCCCACTCCGCCACGGACCAGCCGGGCTCCGCTGCAAGCTTGCCGGGCTCTGCTGCGGCACAGACAGACTCCGCTGCACCCCACACTCACTCCGCTGCTGCGACGGCCTCGAATCCCCCGAACACGGGCCCCTCCACAATCGACTGGTCCCACAAGCGCCCACCTTTTGAGAAAGCCTTCGCGACTGCCATCCGAGTCCTGCGCGGAGTCGAACTGTCTGAATCGGATCTGTCGCATGCCCGCAGCAAGCTTCCCCCTCATCTGCTCATGACCTTCGTCGTCCTCGACTCCCACGGCGTCGAGATCGGCGCTGGCACTGATCTCGTCCATCTTCAGCGCGAATTGGCGGGCCGAGCCGAAGAGGCCATCCGTTCGGCGGTGAGAGGAGCGGTCGCCGAAGCGATGCTCGAAGCTTCTCGTGATCGTTCCGGGCGTCGAGGCCGAGGTCGCGCTCGCTCCACTGCCTCCTCGGCGCTGGGCGCTCCCGGCCCCAGCGGCCACGCCGTTTCAGGCCGGAAGGGCTTTTCAGGCCAGAATGGCACTCCCGGCCTCAAAGACCACAGCGCCGCTTCCTTAGAGGACACAGCTCGTCAACACAGCTCTTCAGGCCAAGGGACTTTCGCAGACCTTGACTCCACCAGGGTGCACAAGCTTCAGGACCCACAGGCCACAGGCCCCTCTTCACACGACTCTTCACACCATGCGTCGGCTCCACGCACGCCTGGCGGCAAAGCCCCGCACGCCGGATCTCGTAGCGTCTCAGCTCCTCACGGCCACATGTCCGCAGGCCTTCACCTCGAAGCCCTCACCGCTTTCCCCGAAACACCCCTTCCCCGTTCGATTGAATCCCCCGGCTCCTCGGCGACCCTTAGGGCCTTCCCTGCGCTCGTCGCCGAGGGCGATGCTGCGAATCCGCTTGCGGGAGTGCGTGTCATGGCGAACCCTCACGAAGCGGAGCGCAAACACCGAGAAGGCCTTGCTCGACTGCTCCTTTTCAGGCTTCGCCTCCAGCGGACCCGCGTCACGACCCGCTGGACGGGACGCCAAGCCCTCATGCTCGCGGCCTCGCCCTACAAGGACACGGCCGCCCTCGTCGATGATGCGCAATTGGCCTCGGCTCTCTCCCTCGTCGATGAGTTGAGCGGGGAGGCGGGGCCAGGAGTGATCCGCGACGCCGGAGCCTTTGAGGAGCTAGTCGCGCGCTGCCGGAACATCCACGAGGACCGGGTCTACGAGATTCTTGGACATGTGGTCCGCGCAATGGAAGCCCAGTCCGAAGTCGATTCTCAGATCCGCGGCCACAGCGAAGCCTCCATGCGTCCGATCGTCGCCGAGGTCGAAGAGCACACGCATGCCCTCATCCACCCGGGCTTCCTCGTAGAAACGCCCATGTCCGCACTGCCCCACCTGGCCCGCTACCTGCGCGCCGGGGCCGTGCGTATTGAGAGGGCCTGCGCGTCACCGGGCGCTCTTCAACGAGATCTGGAGGATATGGATCGCCTGCACGCCCTTGAAGCGAACCTTGCCGAGGCCGAAGCCCTGGCCGCTCGCCGCCCCTACGATTCCAGATCGGCGAGGACGATCTCTTCTGCCCGATGGCTCCTCGAAGAACTGCGAGTGTCCGTGTTCGCCCAGAAGCTGGGGACTCCGAACAAAGTGTCCTTCAAGAGGGTCGCCGCCCTCATTGAGTCGGTGTGATCGTGGACCGTGAGATCGCCCGGCGTGAAGCACTCCTGCTCATGAAAGCCTCCGAACTTAACGGTTGGGTTTTCCGTTTTGACTTTGCCCGCAGGAGGGCCGGATCGTGCACGCACCGGACGAAGACGATCACCTTATCCGCTCCGCTGACGGATCTGTACGATCCGGACACGGTGAGGGGTGTCATCTTGCATGAGATCGCGCATGCACTGGTCGGACCGCAGCACCATCATGATGCCTTGTGGAAGAGGACCGCGAGGATGCTCGGCGCCCCCGACACTGCCCGCCTGCCTTCCTCCCTACCCACTCCCCCTGAACCCTGGGTCGGCACCTGCCCGCACTGCGGTGCGCAACGCCGATTGTTCCGAGCCCCCAGGAGGGTGAGTGCCTGTGCTTCCTGCTCGTCCAGCTTCGATCCCGCCAGAATCCTCAGCTGGGAGTACGAGGGCGTGGTTGCCATGCCCGGCGGAGCCTATGCACGAGAGCTGCGTCAGATCCGCAAGAACCTCAGCTTCTGATAGGGCTCGACACTGAGGAGGCTCACACTCAGATCACAGTCCGTACATTTCGGCGATGCTTGCAAGAACCTCCTCTGCATTGATGCGAATGCCGAGCAGAGCCTTGATGTTGATGTCTTCGTCCCGCGTGGCCTCGAGGAATGAAGCGACGTCAGCTGCAATGCTCGAGGGCGCAAGGAGACGAGTCCCTGGCACCACAAGCTGCGCCAGCCGGAAGACATCGTTCTTGTGCTTCCTGATGTTCTTCTTATCAACGGTTTCCCCAGCACGTTGACGTTCGGAGAGGTCCAGGAATGCTTTCGCTTTGAATGCGATCAGTCTGTCCGCTTCCAGAACAGAAACGCGATCAGTCGAATCATCCAGGTGAACTGGAATGATGCCAGACAAGAGGAACTCGTAGTAATCTTCGTCGAGAAGAATCGCGGATAAACTTGATACTTCGTCGCCTGCAAACACTGGTGCTTTGATCGCTCTTTCGTGCTCTTTGAGGAAGTCTGGCACCTTTGAGAACAGCTCAATCATCTTCGGATATCCCGCGTGCTGGGGCTTGTCGAACCTGTAGAAGATCGGCGCACCATCACTGCTTCGCCTAATCGAATACCCTCCGTCCTCGACGAGCCGCCAGACGGCCGTGCTCACCGCCTGAAGATCACCATCTGCGAGAAGCACCGTGTCGAAGTCCTTGGTTGCGCGAAAGTCAAGTTCCGCCTGGCGCATCAAAACTGTGCAGGCCATTCCTCCGATGAGGACGTAGGAGCCTTCAAGGCCTCGAAAGGCTCGAGCAAAAACCTTTAGGCCGAGGCTGTCATGCACGGCCATAGATATTCCTTCCCAAAAAGCTGCTCAAGTGCTTGCTCAATACGCTCATCGCCTGCGCTCAGTGACAAACCCAGAGAAACATCATCGATCTGCCGATCCGCAGAATCCCCGAACAAGGGCGGAGTCTTCCAAATCTGAAGAAGTGTCGTTTGCTCATCCGGGTACTCGCCCTCGAACGCCTCGATGAATGTCAGAGCACGCGCGTCACGGTGTGAGACTGCGCGGATCGTCACCCTCGGAGGAGTCAGGTCCGTGCGTTCCGCAAGAGCACTCTCACCGCCCAAAGGAAATACTTCGAAAGAAGGGTCGGAGCGGACCATGATGGTCTTAAGCACCGGAGTGTCGAAGACAGAGAGTTTCTCATCGAGCATTCGATGACGACCACCGATAATCGAGTACTGGACCATCCGACCTTCACGGGTTTTGTCTGCGATTCCCTGGTCAACGAGTTCCTCGACTGCTCGACTGGCATCACTGGCATGCAAACCCGAAGCCTGGCGCATATCGAAAAGAGATACCCACCTTTCACTCCTCGCAGCCCATACTGCAGCGGTTTGTGCACGGGCAGAGAGCTTTTCCCTGTACTGCCGACCAACTCTCAAACCCGCAGGCGCGCGTGAACTCAGAGTCATTCCGAGGAAGGGCATATGGATCTGCAGTCCAGGGGTGATGAAAGGCAGCCCCTGACTGGCGAGTGCTTGCCGTTGCCGAGACTCAAGGGGGGCGCAGATGACGGTGGGTAATCCGCAGATGCTTGAGACAACTCTGTGTACTCTCTTGCACTCTGGCAGAGTCGCTCCTTCTTTCATACGGGCGAGCACGAAGCTCCCGTCCTCAACGGACTCGGAGTCCCACCTCCCGAGAACACAAAGGGAGTAGTTGGCCACGTCTCGCAGGTGAAGCGGTAACTTCGCTTCACCTGGCCACGAACGCTCCACGACCTCGACTTGGAGGCCTTCGTGGAGATAGTTGACAACATCAATCATATGATATTCATTTTGCATATTTGAATCATCTGAGTCAAATATGCATTTTCAAATCAATCATTCACTCACTCTCCACACCTCAGCAAGATGCAGGCCTTCCAACCCCCTCTTTGTGTGAACAGCCTCACAAGCGGTTCTTGTGAACATATAGTGATTTCATGGATTCCACCGCCTTTTCCAGCCTTGCAGCCTCCCGCCACTCAGTCCGGGACTTCCTTCCAGACCCCATCGCCTCCGATGTCCTCGACTCGATCCTCGAGGACGTGAGCAACGCGCCGAGCTGGTCGAACACCCGCCCCTACATGCTCGCCCTGGCCAGCGGCGAACAGGCGGATCGTCTGCGCAGCGCCTACGTCGAGGCCTGGAAGAAGTGGCTTGCGCAGATGGCGAAGGACAAGAACGCCGACGCGAACGACCCCACCGAGGGACTGCCCGATGGGGACTACGAGGGATGGCGCCCCTACCCCGATGAGTTGCGCGCTCGCAGCGTCGACCTCGGCAAAAAACTCTACGGGCATCTCAACATTGGACGCGAAGACCGCGAGCGCCGTAACGCACTCAGTCGCCGCAACTACGAGGCCTTCGGCGCGCCCATCATCGGTTTCGTCTTCGTGCGAGGGGACTTCATGCCCTGGGCGGCAATGGATGCTGGTCTCATGCTCCAGACCCTGTTCCTCTCGGCGAAGGTCCGCGGCGTCGACTCATGCCCGCTGGGCCTCCTGTCGTTCTGGCGCAGCCCCGTGGACGCCGAATTCGACGTTCCCGAGGACTACAAGTTGTTGACGGGCTTCGCCCTCGGCTACGCCTCGGATGCGCACATCAACTCTTTCGCCGCGCCGAGACCGAAGATCGGGCTTATCGTCTCGAAGAAGTAGCGCTTCGTCTCCCCCTCCTTCAGCGCACGACCCGCCTGCGGGAAGTATCCACCCATGTGGAAACCCCTCTTCATTGAACGTCCCCTTGAGGAGCAGCCATGTCGAAGTCAAAAGCCCCGTCCTCGAAAAAGCCCCAGCGCATCGGCATCCTCACGGCAGGAGGTGACTCACCTGGCCTCAACGCCGCGATCCGAGGCTTTGGCAAGGCCGCGATCGGCCACTACGGGATGGAGCTCATCGGCTTCCAGGACGGCATTCGTGGACTGGCGGAGAACCGATTCCTCAGTCTCGACTCAAAAGCCCTGTCGGGGATCCTCACTCTCGGAGGCACCATCCTGGGGACCTCTCGCGACAAAGTCCACAAGATGATGGTGGACGGCGAAGTGCGCAACATGGTGCCCACCATTGTCGAGAACTGCGAGAAGGACGGGCTTGACGCCCTCGTCTGTATCGGTGGAGGCGGGACTGCGAAGAATGCGCAGCGCCTCGCGGCCGCAGGCCTTCCCGTTATCCACCTGCCGAAGACCATCGACAACGACATCGCCCACACCGACACAAGTTTCGGTTTCTCCACCGCGCTCGGGATCGCGACCGAGGCGATTGATCGCCTCCATTCCACGGCCCACAGCCACCACCGCGTCATCATCGTTGAAATCATGGGCCACCGCGCCGGTTGGCTCGCCCTAGGCTCGGGCATCGCGGGCGGCGCCGACATCATCCTCCTGCCCGAGATCCCCTACAGCGTCGACAAGGTCGTTGAATCCATTGAAATGCGCGCCCGCCACGGAGCGAACTTCTCCGTGATCGCCATCGCCGAGGGCGCCCGCGATGTCTCTGCAGCAGCTGAACTTGCCGCCGCGGAATCCCTCATTAAGCAGGCGGACACCCCCGAGGGCAAGGCTGCCGCGAAGAAGCACCGCGCCTCCGTCCTCGCATCCCACCGGGGCAACGCCTACGCCCTCGCTGAGAAGCTTGAGGCGGCGACTGGCCTTGAATCGCGCGTCACCATCCTGGGCTATGTGCAACGTGGCGGGACTCCCGATGCGCAGGATCGTCTCCTGGGGACTCTTCTCGGAGGGGCGGGGGCCGACCTCGTTGCTCGGGGCGAGTTCGGTTTCACTGTCGCCTCGCAGGCTCAAAAGGCTGTGCCCGTACCCCTTGAAGAGGTCGCGGGCCGCGTGAAGATGGTTCCCCTCGACCACCCCTGGATCGATGCGGCGCGTCACGTCGGCACTGGGCTCGGGGACTAGGCTATTGCCCATGCGGGCCCTCCGGTCCGATGGGACTTTCGCAGATTTCAATCCACAGGAGCGACATGACCGATCAGCCGAAGATGAGCCTCGAGTCCAGCAAAGATGCCAGCGACGCGCCGGAGCGCGAGATCCTCACGTGGGAGCTTTTCGGAGAGGCATCGCGTGAGCTCACCGAGCAGATCGTCACCTCCGGGTGGATCCCGGATCTGATCGTCGCGATCGCCCGAGGCGGTCTCATCCCCGCCGGCGCGGTCTCCTACGCGATGGATGTCAAGGCCTGCGGCACGATGAACGTCGAGTTCTACACCGGGGTCGGTCAGACCCTCGAAGAGCCTCAGCTTCTCCCCCCGCTCATGGATGTGTCCGCGATGAACGGCAAGCGGGTCCTCATCGTTGATGACGTCGCGGATTCGGGCAAAACCCTGAAGATGGTCATGGACCTCGTGAAGGAGCACGGTCTCTCCCTCGACGGAGAGACCCAGGTCAAGGTTGATGCGCGCTGCGCGGTCATCTACAAGAAGCCCGTGTCAATCATCGAACCCGACTACGTGTGGCGCCACACCGACAAGTGGATCAACTTCCCCTGGTCGACGCTGCCGACCATCACCGCGTGAGGCGTTCGCGATGACGCCCGCGCCCGAGTTCGATTCGTTCTCGTCCGCCGATGACGAGGGCGATTCGGTGCGCGAGGGCGCGTTCGGCGAGGCGGCCGGGGCGGATGGGGCCGAGGTCGAGGCGCCGCGAGCTCACAGCGGCGAGCGGGCGCTCGCGTCGTTGAACGTCGCCCAGCAGATCGCCGACCTCGTTCTGCACCGCCTCGCCTGCGGCGAGGAGATCCGGGTCCTGGGGATCACCGGCCCGCCCGGCACCGGTAAGACGACGGTCGCTCAGCTCGTCGCGGAGATCCTCGAGGGCGCGGCCGAGGTCGAGGTCGCGGGGATCGCGCCGATGGACGGGTTCCACCTGTCGAACGCCGTCCTCGACGAGCTGGATCGTCATGATCGTAAGGGCGCTCCCGACACTTTCGACGTGTGGGGGTACGCGGCGCTGCTGGCGCGCGTCCAGGCGGGCGACCGCGAGGTGCTGGCCCCCGATTACCGGCGCGACCTGCATGAACCCGTGGCTGCGTCGATCCTGTTGCCCGCCCGGGGCGTCGTCATCACGGAGGGCAATTACCTGGGGCTCGATGCACCGGGCTGGCGCGAGGCGCGCGAGCGCATCGACTTCCTCGTCCACGTCGATACCGCCGAGGAGCTCGTCTACCGTCGGCTCATCGCCCGCCATGAGGCCTTCGGGCGCGAGACCGCCGAGGCCGCGCATTGGGTGCGCACGGTGGATGCGCCGAACATCGCCCTCGTCAACGAGTGCCGAGGCCGCGCCGACGCGATCGTCTCCGCCGACCTCTGACCCTCGAACCACGCACAAGTTGGGGCTCGAACCACGCACAAGTTGGGCATGGCCCCTGTGATGATCCCCCGTTGGTGCACTGAACCGGGTCTCGTGGAGCGAACCACCGTGCATCGCACCTGTGGGGGACGAGGAACGCCGTTGGCCACCTCGTCCTGCGCCGCGCCCCCGTGAAAGGAGGGGTTGACGAGTTGTGGAGGGGTTATATCCCCTCCACTTTTCGTCAACCCCTCCATCCATGCGCGGTGAGAGGAGGACCAGGGACGGGCCCACTCGCCATGAGGGCGCGGCGGAGGCATGGATCGAGGACGAGAGCGGGGCCGCCCTCGCCACAATGACCAGGCGGGCCCTCCCTCGCCGAGCCGCCGCCCACACCCGTTGCTAGTGTTGCGCCGTGAGCGACGATCCCCGCCCCGCCCTCGGGCCCGACGAACCGAGCACGGTCGCGCCCAGCGTCATGTCGGCGCCAACCGCCACCACCGAGCCTGTCGAGCCCGACCCCGGGTGGAAGCGCCGCGTCGCCCTCTTCCTCACCGCCCAGACGATCTCCCTGTTCGGGTCCAACATCGTTCAGTACGCGATCATGTGGCACCTCACCCTCACCCTCAAGCAGGGGTGGGTCATGGGCCTGTACGCCCTCGTCGCGTTCGTCCCCCAGGCCATCGTGTCCCTGGCGGGCGGAACCCTCGCCGACCGTACGAACCGGCGCACCGTCATCGCCGTGTCCGATACCCTCATCGCCCTCGTCACCCTCGGTTTGGCCGTGTCGATGTCCCTGGGGCGCGCATCGCTCGCCCCAATCCTCGTCGCCGTCGCCGTCCGCTCCGTCGGCCAGGGGTTCCAACAGCCCGCGGTCTCGGCGCTCCTCCCTCAGCTCACGCCCGCGGCGCACCTCATGCGCGTCAACGGCATCAACCAGACCGTGACCTCGGCGATGATGCTGCTCTCCCCGATCGTCGCGGGCGCCGTGTACGCGTGGGGCGGCCTCGTGCCGACCTTCTGGATCGACGTTGTGACCGCCTTCGTCGGCGTCGCGATCGTCCTCACCATCCCGGTGGCGACCATTCGTTCCGGCGCGGCCGAGGGCGCGTCCTTCGTCCAGGACTTCGCGGCCGGCATCCGCTACGTCCGCTCGCACCGCGTCGTCGCATGGCTGCTCGTCCTGTTCACCGTCATCTACCTGCTCGTCGTCGCACCGACCTTCCTCGACCCCCTATTCATCACCCGCTCCTTCACCCCCGAAGTCTGGGCGCTGACGGGAATCGAAGTCGCCTTCTCCGCAGGCATGGGGATCGGCGGCATCCTCGTGGCGATCCTCGCGGCGAAGTGGCATCAAGGGCGGATGCTCATGGTCTCGTGTCTGAGTTTCGGGCTCCTCGGCGCAGCGTTCGGCCTGACCCCGCTGCTCGGCAGGACGATCGGTCTGTACACGATGTTCGCCATCATGGTCGTCGTCGCCATCGCCATCCCTTTCTTCTCCGCGCCGGTCATGACGCTCGTGGCGACCACCGTCGAACCGGAGTTCATGGGCCGCGTGTCCTCGCTGATGAGCATCGTCGCCGTGCTCGCCATGCCCGCCGGAATGACGGTGCTCGGCCCGCTCGCCGACCGCGTGCCGATCGAGTGGATCTTCATCGCCACCGGCCTCGCCGCGTTCGTCTTCACCGTCGCAGCGTTCGCGGCGGCGCCCGGCCGTTACGTCCTGTCCCTGAGCGGCGGAGGTGCTTCGGCGGGCGACGAGGGCGGGCGGGGCTCGGCCGATAGCGACGGCGCACGCTAAGCCCATCCGACCGTATGACGGAACGCGCCGGGTCCGCACGGATGCGCCCTCGACCTGCACGATTTACCGCCGACGATCTCCCAGGCCCGGCCTGAAGCGGAAAGGCGCCCGAGGCTGGAGGCGATCGACCTCGTCCCCCGCGGACGCGTGCACATCCGCCCATCGGAGATGGTCTAGGGTTGGTCATATGGCTACTGCGACGCGCAACCAACGCCTCGACCATCTCCCCTTCAACACCGCCCACCGCAAACTCGTTATCGGCTCCGGCATCGGCTGGGCCCTGGACGCCATGGACGTCGGACTCATCTCCTTCGTCATCGCGGCGCTCGCGAAGGAATGGAGCCTCACCCCCGGCCAGTCCGGCCTCATCGCGTCTATCGGCATGGCGGGCATGGCCGTCGGCGCGACCCTCGGCGGCCTCATCGCCGACAAGCTCGGGCGTAAGCAAGTCTTCGCCCTGTCCCTGCTGGTCTTCGGCCTGGCCACGGGCGCGTCAGCGTTCTGCGCGTCGCTCGGCGTCCTCCTCGTGTTCCGCTTCATCGTCGGGCTGGGCCTGGGGTCCGAGCTCCCCGTCGCCTCGACCCTCGTCTCCGAGTTCGCGCCCGCCGCGATCCGCGGGCGCATCATCGTCCTGCTCGAGGCGTTCTGGGCGCTCGGCTGGCTGCTCGCCGCCCTCATCGGCTACTTCATCGTCCCGGCCGCGGGCGGCTGGCGCTGGGCGCTCGGCCTGGGCGCGATCCCCGCGCTCTACGCGATCTACGTGCGCCGCTCCATCCCCGAATCCGTCCGCTTCCTCCAACGCAAGGGTCGCGAGGACGAGGCCGAAGCCGCCGTCGCCCAGTTCGAGGCGGGCACGCCCCTGTGGGGGTCGCCCCCCGCCGCTTCGGACGCCGATTCCGGCTCTGCTGCGCCCTCGGCCCGCGCCCAGGCCGAACGCGAGATCGCGGCCGCGAACCGGGGCGTGGCGGCCCTCTTCCACCCGGTGTTCCTCGCCCGGACGATCGGCCTGTGGGGCGTGTGGTTCTTCCTCAACTTCGCCTACTACGGCGCGTTCATCTGGCTGCCCGGCCTGCTCGTGAAGTCCGGCATCGACCTGCCCAAGTCCTTCGGGTACACGCTCATCATCACGCTCGCGCAGATCCCGGGGTATTTGGTGGCCGCGTGGCTCATCGAGAAGTGGGGCCGACGCGCAACCCTCGTGGCGTTCCTCGCCGGAGCGGGCGTCGGCGCGTTCTGGTTCTCCATGGTGTCGAGCCCGGCGGGCATCATCGCGGCCGGCTGCGTCCTGTCGTTCTTCGCGCTCGGCGCGTGGGGCGCGGTTTACGCGGTCACCCCGGAGGTCTACCCGACCGGGATTCGCGCGACGGGCTCGGGGTGGGCGGCCGGCTTCGGGCGCCTGGCGTCGATCGCCGCGCCGCTGTCCGTGCCGGTGCTGCTCCAGCACATGTCGACGGCCGGCGTGTTCACGGTCTTCGCCGGCGCCTTCGCCCTTGCGATGGCCTCGGGCCTGCTGCTGCGCGAGACGAAGGCCTCCGCCCTCGTCTGACCCTCGAACCACGCACAAGTTGAGGCTCGAACCACGCACATCCGCTCGCGCGCGTCCGTCGAGCTCGGCCTCGGGCGACGCCTTTCAGAGCCCTTGCGCTCCTCAGAGCCCGCGAAGATGCTCGAGCACTGCGGGGGTCGTGCGCTCGATGACCTCGAGGGTCTCGACGAAGTCGGAGTAGTCGCCGTACCAGGGGTCGGGCAGGTCCATGTCGCCGGGCCGGGCCTGCGGGTCGAAGTCGCGGAAGAGCCGGATGTCCGGGCGATCCTGTCCGCGCAGTTCGGCCCGGTCGCGGAGGCGATTGAGCGCCGCCAGGTGGTGCCCGGTCATCGCGAGAATGAGGTCCCACTCGCCGAGCTCGTGCAGGCCGACTTGGCGCGCGCAATGGTCCGGGACGTCGTGCCCGTTCTCGCGCAGGACCCGAGCGGCCCGCCGGTCGATGGGATTGCCCCGTTCCTCGTCGGACACCCCGGCCGAATCGACGTGGATCTGCGCGTCCAGGCCCGCCGCCTCGACGGCTTCGGCGAGCACCTGGTGGGCCATGGTGGATCGGCAGATGTTGCCGGTGCAGACCATGAGGACTCGGGTCATGTTCGGGGCTCCTTGGCGTTGAAGGACGGGCGGGGCGGACAAGATGTGCGTGGTTCGAGCATCAACTTGTGCGTGGTTCGAGGGTCAGGCGAGGGCGAGGTAGGCGGCGACCGCGCGGGCGCTGATCTCTGCGGCGGCCTCGGAATCCATGTGGAAGTCCTGGTCGGCGCTCGGCCCGCACAGGTCGGACACGGCCCGCAGACTCACCCAGTCGACACCGCACGACCAGGCGATTTGCGCCATCGCGCAGGTCTCCATGTCGGCGCCGATGGCGTCGGGGAACTTCGCGCGGACCGGGTCGGCGATGGGCGCGGTGACGAAGGAGTCGACGGATACGACGCGCCCGATCCGCACCGGCGCGTCGAAGGAGTCGGCGAGGGCGCGCACCCGCGCGGCGGTTTCGTCCGACGACCTGTAGTCGACCGGCATCTGCGGGATCTGGCCCATCGCGTATCCGAAGGCGGTGGCGTCGGCGGCGCCGTAGATCGTGGAGGTTCCGGCGGCGACCTGCCCGACTTCGATGTCTCGGGCGAGCCCCCCGGTGGTTCCGGCGGCGATGACGATGGGCGCGTCGACGAGGGCGAGGGCGCGGGCGGTCGCGGCGGCGGAGTTCGCCAGGCCGATGCCGGACACTGCGACGAGCACGCGGCGCCCGGCGAGCGTCCCGAGCGTGAAGGAGCGGACGGCCCCGCCCTCGTGACCGACCTCGATGCGTTGGGGGGCGTCGGCGTCGGCGGGGTCGAGGGCGGCGAGGACGGGTGCGGCCTCCATGTCCATGGCGCATTGGATGACGGCGTCGACGGGCACGCGTTCGGGCAGGCGAAGGGGTTCGGTCATGTCTCCAAGTCTACGGGCCGCGCCGCATTCGCCCTCGGACGGGTTTCACGGAGAAAGAGGACGGGTTTCGGAGGGGGCACTGCCTCGCGATAGAGACACGCAGACCCTCATGAGGACGGACAATGGTCGGCATGGATGAACGGATGACCCCCGCCGACAGCCCGGCACTCGAGGCGGACGCCTCCTTCGAGCGCTTCGACGCCGGGCGCGCCACGCCCGCGGCTCTCGTGTCCGGCGAGGTCGCGGCCGAGGACGCCGCCCACCCGCTCTCCCTGTTCGACATGTTCCGCATCGGCATCGGCCCGTCGTCCTCGCACACGGTCGGCCCGATGCGGGCCGGGCGCGCCTTCGCCGTGGAACTCGCCGACCTCGACACCGCCGCCGATCCCGATCGCGCCCCCGCTCGCATCGCCATCGACTTGTTCGGCTCGCTCGGGGCGACGGGGCGCGGGCACAGCACCGACCGCGCGGTCCTGCTCGGCCTGGCCGGATACGCGCCCGAAAGCGTGAGCATCAACGAGGTCGAGTCCCTCCTTCCCACTATTGCCGCCACCTCTCGACTGTCCCTGTCGGGAGGTGGCACTATCCCCTTCGATATTGCGAGCGACATCCGATTCATTCCTCGTACCCGCCTGCCCTACCACGTCAATGCCCTCACCCTCACGGCCTGGAGGAGGAAGGGAACCTGCACGCGAGGCGAGGAGCACTCTTCAGGTGGAGAAGGTGAAGACGCTGTCCCCTCGAACTCGGAGCTTCACGGCCTCCACCCGAGCGCGGAGCGCGAAGAGCAGATCATTCTCAAGCGCACCTACTACTCGGTGGGCGGCGGTTTCGTCATGGTCCACACTACCGAGGACCCGCTCGGGGTCGAGTCCTTGGCCGCAGGGCAAGCGGCTCTCAATATGGATGTGCCCGCACCCCACCCCTTCACCACTGGAGCAGAGCTTCTTGCAGCCTGCGAAGCCTCGGGCTTTTCGGTCGCCGAACTCGTGCGCCGAAACGAAGAGGCGGTGCGCCCACGCAAGGAACTCGACGACTATCTCGATCTCATCGCCAACACAATGTTCGAGTGCGTGGACGCCGGGACTTCTACGAGCGGAATCCTGCCCGGCGGATTGGATGTGCCGCGCCGAGCTCAGGGCCTCGCCACAAGGCTCTTCGAAGGCACATCTTCCAGCGCGGGCGTACCCGCCTCGGCCTCCCCTTGGATGTGCGCCCCCGAAGATCCGATGCGAGCAATGGACTGGGTAACCCTTTTCGCGCTCGCAGTGAATGAGGAGAATGCCGCGGGCCACCGCGTTGTCACAGCGCCGACGAATGGGGCGGCAGGAGTGATCCCAGCAGTCCTTGGCTACCTCGTCCTCTACTGTCGCGAGGCCGGGGCGGACAGGGGCACGCCCTCGGCTCCGAGTGGACTCGGACGGGCGAGCGCTCCCCTAAAGCACATGAGGATCGGCGTGCATCCGATTCGCGAGGAACAGGAGGACTCCTCCTCTCTTCTCTCACAGGCCGCGCTCCGCAGGCGCCACGCGGTCCACGAGTTCCTCCTGGCGGCAACCGCAATCGGTGCGCTCATTAAAACGAATGCCTCGATCGCGGGCGCAGAAGTCGGATGTCAAGGAGAGGTGGGCTCGGCCTCGGCGATGGCGGCAGCGGGCTTGGCGCAGGCCCTGGGGGGCACGCCTGAGCAGGTGGAGAACGCGGCGGAGATCGCCATGGAACACTCTTTAGGGCTGACCTGCGATCCGGTTGCGGGACTCGTGCAGATCCCCTGCATTGAACGCAATGCGATTGCCGCGGTCAAGGCTATTAATGCCGCCCGCATGGCCCTGTGGAGCGATGGGCGGCATATGGTGTCCCTCGACGTTGTCATTGAGACGATGCGCCAGACCGGTAACGACATGCTCTCGAAGTACAAGGAGACTTCCGAGGGCGGGCTGGCCGTCAACGTCGTCGAGTGCTGAACAGAGCACCTGTTCCACACGGATGAGGGTCTGAACAAGACACGGGCCCTTCAACGCGCGTCGGGAAGTGCTATTGCACCCGCATCGTGGATCTCACGTGGGGCCTCTGCCCTGGGTCTGGGGGTCAGGCGCAGGGGAGGGGCCGCCCTCCGTTTCATGTCGGGCTCTACCCCTGGGTCTGGGGGTCAGGTAAGGCTTCGGCACTCGAGCGGATGAGGTGACGGGCTGCTCGAGGTCTGGGGACCAAGCGCGGCGCCCCCGATCTGAGGGATAGTGAGTTCCGCTTCCAGGTGTCGAGTTCAGATCGGGATCGTGTATCCGGGAAGGAGACACGCCGAGTTCGTCGAGGATTTTTCTGTTGTCTCCACAGATCCACATCCACAGTTATCCACAGGCTTTTCCACTGTTGTGCGTAGCAATCCTCCACACCTGTGGATACTCTGACGAAGAATCACACGCATGTTATTTTCCGCAGAATTGAGCCCCTTCCGTGGAGCATCAGAACGCAGATGCCCATGCTTGCAGAGAGGATGAGGGGAAGAATCCACACCCCCATCAACACCCTTCCCACAGATCTGAGACGCAGCATCCACAAGAGAATACGCAGAAGCAAGGAACACAACATCTTGTGTTCGTGGAGACGAAGTGCCACAAGGTGTAGTGTTGAGACAACTTCACAGCGACCTTCCGCAAAACGACGAACACCACCGATTCGTGGCTTGCCAGCCCCGTCTCATAGCCCTAGAGGAGATACCGATGACGATCACCGTCTACTCGAAGCCCCGTTGCCCGCAGTGCGACGCGACCTACCGTATCCTCAACAAACAGGGCATCGACTATCGCAGCATTGACGTCACCGAGGACATTGACGCCCTCGAGTACATCAAGGGGCTCGGCTACCAGCAGGCTCCGGTCGTCGTCGCCGGCGACTCGCACTGGTCGGGCTTCCGCCCCGACCGTATCAAGGCCGCCGTCGCGGCCCACCTCGACTCCGCATCTCTCGCAGTCGGCCAAGCCTGATCACTGTTTCTCGTCCCGGTCTGCTCAGCGGACCGGGACGAGAAGCATCCGGCTCTTCACTCCCCCCTCGAATCTGAAGAGCCCACCCGGGCTGTGATGCACCGAAGTGCTTCCTCCGCACGCCGATGCGCGAAACGAGTGGCACACCCGAGTCGCGTCGGTGCACCCGAGTCGCATTATTCGAAACCCTCAGGCTTGCGGGAAGCTCGAAGCGCCTCAGATTACGACCACCCGGACCCCGCACTTCAGGCGCCCCGCGCTTCAGGCTCGGCCCGGACTGCGCCACCGTTGAGACTATTTCGTCCCTGCTCGCCTCTTCTTTTCGCTTCCACGCCAAAAACTCAGGCCCCCTCAGATCCCCAAGGAGTCCCCGTGGTGAAGCTCGTCTACTTCTCCTCAGCGACGAACAACACCCACCGCTTCGTTGAAAAACTCGGCTTCGACGCGGATCGCATCCCCCTACGCAAAAGCGAGGGACCACTGCAGGTCACCCAACCATATGTGCTCATCGTCCCCACCTACGGGGGCGGCAATCTCGGTGGCGCAGTCCCCAAACAGGTGATCGCCTTCCTCAACAACCCAGAAAACCGCTCCCACTGCGTGGGCGTCATCTCATCGGGCAACACGAATTTCGGCACCGCATACTGTCTTGCGGGCGATATTGTCGCAGCAAAACTGGGTGTCCCCCACATGTACAAGTTCGAACTCCTCGGAACCGCCGAGGATGTCTCCCGAGTTCGTAAAGGACTGAAAGAATTTTGGCAGAGAATCTCACCGACACAGGAGTAGAGGAAATCCTCGACCCTGAGCTCGACTACCACGCCCTCAACGCTCAGCTGAACCTCTACGACGAGAACGGGCACATCCAGTTTGAGGCCGACCGCAAGGCCGCACGCCAATACTTCCTCCAGCACGTCAATCAGAACACGGTGTTCTTCCACGACCTCGAGGAAAAACTCGATTACCTCGTGAGGGAGGGCTACTACGAGGCCGAAGTCCTCGCCCAATACGACTTCGCGGATATCAAGGCGCTGTTCAAACGCGCCTACGCCCACAAGTTCCGCTTCCCGACCTTCCTCGGAGCCTTCAAGTACTACACCTCCTACACCCTCAAGACCTTCGATGGGAAGCGCTACCTGGAGCGCTTCGAGGACCGCGTCTCCATGGTCGCCCTCTACCTCGCACGAGGAGACCTCGCCCTCGCTCAGAACCTTGTTGACGAGATGATGACGGGGCGTTTCCAGCCCGCCACCCCGACCTTCCTCAACGCCGGGAAGAAAGCCCGAGGCGAGCTCGTCTCCTGTTTCCTTTTGCGCATCGAGGACAATATGGAGTCGATCGCGCGCGGCATCAACTCCGCCCTGCAACTGTCCAAGCGCGGCGGCGGCGTGGCACTGTCCTTGACGAATCTGCGCGAGGCCGGGGCACCGATCAAGAAGATCCAAAACCAATCCAGCGGCGTCGTGCCCGTAATGAAGCTCCTCGAAGATTCCTTCTCCTATGCGAATCAGCTCGGCGCGCGCCAGGGAGCGGGTGCCGTGTACCTGCATGCGCACCACCCTGACATCCTTAGCTTCCTCGATACGAAGAGGGAGAACGCCGACGAGAAAATCCGCATCAAAACCCTCTCCCTCGGGGTCGTCATCCCCGACATCACCTTCCAGCTCGCCAAGGACAACGAGGACATGTACCTCTTCAGCCCCTATGACGTGGAAAGGGTCTACGGGGTGCCCTTCTCGGAGATTTCCGTGAGCGAGAAGTACCGTGAAATGGTTGACGATGGTCGCATTCACAAGAAGAAGATCAACGCCCGCCGTTTCTTCCAGACTCTTGCGGAAATCCAATTCGAATCCGGCTATCCGTACATCGTCTTCGAAGACACGGTGAACAAGGCGAACCCGATCAAGGGCCGGATCACAATGTCGAACCTGTGCTCGGAGATCCTCCAGGTCTCCGAGGCCTCGACCTACAACGATGACCTGTCTTTCAGTCACGTCGGCAAGGACATCTCCTGCAACCTCGGCTCTCTCAACATTGCGAAAGCCATGGACTCCCCGGACTTCTCGAAGACCATTGAGACTGCAATCCGGGGGCTCACCGCCGTCTCTGATCTTTCAAACATCCAGTCGGCCCCTTCGATCGCCCGAGGCAATGCGCTGAGCCACGCGATCGGCCTGGGAGCGATGAACCTCCACGGCTACCTCGCCCGCGAACACGTCATGTACGGCTCAGAAGAAGCCCTCGACTTCACGAACATGTACTTCCTCAGCGTCGCCTATGAGGCGATCAAGGCCTCCTGCCTCATCGCGAAGGAGCGCGGCGAAACCTTCGAAGGCTTCGCCGACTCGAAGTACGCCTCCGGCGAGTACTTCGAAAAGTACATCAACGGTGATTGGACACCGAAGACCGAGACCTGCACAGCGCTCCTCGCCAAGTCGACGATCCACGTCCCCACCCCCGAGGACTGGCGCGCCCTGGCCGCTGAGGTCAAGCGCTACGGCATGTACAACCAGAACCTCCAGGCGATTCCGCCGACCGGTTCGATCTCGTACATCAACAACTCGACCTCTTCGATCCACCCGATCGTCTCCAAGATCGAGATCCGCAAAGAGGGCAAGATCGGTCGCGTCTACTATCCGGCGCCCTTTATGACGAATGAGAACCTCGACTACTACGTCGACGCCTACGAGGTCGGTCCGGAGAAGATCATCGACACCTACGCGGTTGCGACGCAGCACGTCGACCAAGGCCTGTCCCTCACCTTGTTCTACCCGGACACGGTGACGACGCGCGACATCAACAAGTCCTATATCTATGCGTGGCGCAAGGGCATTAAGACGCTCTACTACATGCGCCTGCGCCAGATGGCCCTCGAAGGCACCGAGGTTCAGGGCTGCGTGTCCTGCATGCTCTGACCCGCCCTCCGCTCCTCTGGCGCTGCGCAGCTCTCACCATTAGCGCACACCCCAAGAGGCCAGCACGGGATGCCTCCCCTGGCTCCGTCCTCGTTCATTGACGAGGACGGAGCCGCGCTGTTGCAGAGTGCCTCAATCTGCTGAGCTTTGAAACGGGCATGCTTTAAGACCTTCGGCCCACATGCGGTGGAGTGCGCGATTTGAGCCGAGTTCGCGTGACGAACTCACCTGTCAACAGCCTGAGAAGCTCTTCTGTTCGTCTCTTCTCCTGAGATTCCCTCACTTTGCGGAAAACTAGTGCGTGACTTAGGTCCCAAGTGTTAGGCTGTCGCCGTTCCTAAAGACTGCCGCGAATCAAGCCCAGCCCACCGGCACCAGCACAGGCATTCAGTTCACAAAGGCGCGAACTGGACTCACACCCCTATGGATGCTCCGAGGAAGGACGACCTATGAGCACAGCGACATTCCAAGCGATCGCAATGATCATCTACCTCGTTGCAATGGTGATGATCGGCCTCCTCGCCTACAACCGAACCAAGAACCTCGACGACTACATGCTCGGCGGACGCGGACTCGGACCCGCCGTCGCCGCCCTCTCCGCCGGCGCCGCCGACATGTCGGGATGGCTCCTCATGGGCCTTCCCGGCGCACTCTACGCGACTGGCCTCCTCGAAAGCTGGATCGCCATCGGCCTCACCATCGGCGCCTGGCTCAACTGGAAGTTCACCGCACCAAGACTGCGCGCCTACTCGCAAATCGCGAGCGACTCCATCACGATCCCCTCCTTCCTCGGAGAACGCCTGCGCGACACCTCGAAAAGCGTTCGCATCATCGCGGGCATCGTCATCACGATCTTCTTCACCTTCTATGTCTCCTCGGGCATGGTCGCAGGCGGAGCCTTCTTCGAATCCTCCTTCGGCATGAACTACCACCTCGGAATGGTGATCGTCGCAGCCGTCACCGTCTTGTACACGCTCGTCGGAGGCTTCCTCGCCGTCTCCTGGACCGACGTCGTCCAAGGCCTCATCATGCTCATCGCCCTCGTCGCAGTGCCGATCGTGGGCATCACCCACGTCGGAGGCTTTGGCGCACTCATCGAGCAGGTCAACACCGTCGACCCAACAATCCTGTCCTTCACCCACGGCAATGGTGCGCTCTCATGGGCAGCGATCCTCGGAATCGTCTCCGCCCTCGCCTGGGGACTGGGCTACTTCGGCCAACCCCACATCATCGTCCGCTTCATGGCCCTGCGCAGCGTCGCGGAAGCGAAGCAGGGACGCAGAATCGGCATCGGCTGGATGGTCCTCTCCACCCTCGGCGCGGGCCTCACCGCCCTCGTCGGCGTCGCCGTTTACCAGCATGACACGGGAGAACTCGCCAACCCCGAAGGTGTGTTCATCGCCCTCGGTCAGATGCTCTTCCACCCACTCATCGCCGGTTTCATGCTCGCTGCGATCCTCGCGGCGATCATGTCGACCATCTCCAGTCAGCTCCTCGTCACTTCCTCCGCCCTTGTCGAGGACATCTACCGCGCCTTCACGAAGAGGGAACTGTCCGGAGCCGATGGCGTACTCGCCGGACGCATCGCAGTCGGAAGCGTCTCACTCATCGCGGCCGCGCTCGCCTGGCCCAGATCGGACACAATCCTCGGCCTCGTCGCCTTCGCATGGGCAGGATTCGGAGCCTCCTTCGGGCCGATCGTGCTCCTGTCCCTCTACTGGAGGAAACTCACCGCGAAGGGCGCAATCGCCGGAATGATCACCGGCGCCCTCGTCGTCGGCATCTGGGGCAATATCTCCGGCGGGCCCGGCGGGATCTTCGATCTTTACGAAATTCTCCCCGGCTTCCTCCTCAGCCTCCTCGCGGCCATCCTCGTTTCTCAGGCGAGCTACCGTCCCAATACTGAAATTCAAGAAGAAATGGATCAGGTCATCGCCGCCACACGGGGAATTTGAACTCCCAGCTCGTGGGGAGAAAAGCCCCAGCTTTGCTGAGCTGCCCGAGGCTCGAAGGCCCCCGCCGAGCCGCTCGAAAACTCCACCGCCCCACAGCTGAGGGACCCGCACTCCCCGTCCCCGCCCGACGCCCCGGTTCTCGGATCGTCCCCTCCCCCTCATCTCTCCACCGCTCATCGCATAGAAGGAACAGCGCCCCATGACCGCCAACACCGATTTCCATACGATCGTCGATCGCGCCCTCGAGACCGCACGCCGTTGGGCGAGCGCCTCAACGGACTACCCGATCGACCCGGCAGCGAAACTCCTCGCAGGCGTCCTCGACGATGAGGACGGCCTCGACTACACCGTGTCCTTCGTCGACGGCGTCATCCGCCCGGAGGACCAGGACGTCGCCGCACGACACCTCGGCGAATTGGGCGACAAGAACCCGAAGTTCCTCCCCTGGTACCTGCGCACCCCCGCACTGATCGGCGGGAAGGCCGGCCGCATCCTCCCCGGCCTCGCAGTGCCCGCCGCCCGTAAGGTTTTCGCTCGTCTCGTCGGCGACCTCGTCGTTGACGTCACCGACGAAAAACTCGGCCCAGCGATCGAGCGCCTGCGCGCCCAGGGCGCCCGCCTCAACATGAACCTCCTCGGCGAGGCCGTCCTCGGTGAGAAGGAGGCGCGCAAACGCCTCGACGACACCCGCCGACTGCTCGAACGCCCCGACGTCGACTACGTCTCCCTCAAAGTCTCCGCCGTCATCGGCCCCCACAATCCCTGGGGATACGAGCAGGTCGTCGACCACGCCGTCTCCCAGCTCCTCCCCCTCTACCAGTACGCGGCGAAAGCCGGGGGCAAGTTCATCAACCTCGATATGGAGGAGTACCGCGACCTGCACATCACGATCGACGTCTTCAAGAAGATCCTCGACCGCGAAGAGTGCCTGGGTCTACGTGCCGGCATTGTTTTGCAGGCCTACCTGCCCGACACTCTCAGCGCAATGCAGGACCTCCAAGAATGGGCGGCGGCTCGTAGGGCCCGAGGCGGAGCCCCCATCAAGGTCCGAGTCGTCAAAGGCGCGAACCTTGCAATGGAGCGCGTCGATTCGCAAGTGCGCGGGTGGAGCCTGACGACCTGGGAATCCAAGCAGGCGACGGACGCGAACTACATTCGCATCCTCGATTGGGCAATGCACCCCGAACGGACCGCGAATGTGCAGATCGGCGTCGCCGGTCATAACCTCTTCACCGTTGCCGCCGCGTGGGAGCTCGCGAAGGAGCGCGCAGTCACCTCCGAGGTCGAGATCGAGATGCTCTCCGGCATGGCCACCCAGCAGGCCGCCGCTGTGCGTGAAGAGGTCGGCAACCTCCTCCTCTACGTTCCCGTCGTCCATCCCGAGGAGTACGACGTCGCAATCGCCTACCTCGTGCGCCGCCTCGAGGAGAACTCCGCTGATGAGAACTTCATGGCGTCGATCTTCGAGATCGGCACCAACCCGGCCGCCTTCGAGAAGGAGCGTTCCCGCTTCCTCGCAGCTGTCGAGCAGATGAACGCCGAGGGAGAGTCCCGCGTCGGCCCGACCCGCACCCAGAACCGTCTGAGTGAAACCCCCGAAGATCTTGCCGCCTCACTCAAGGAAAGCGAGGGCGCCTGGACCTTCACGAACACCCCTGACTCCGATCCGGCCCTGCCCGCGAACCTGTCCTGGGCGCGCGAGATCGCGCAAAGGATCCCCTCCTCAACTCTTGGCGTTGACACGATCACGGCAGCTTTCATTGATGATGCCGCTGTCCTCGACTCCCTCGTCAAGGCAAGCGCCGAGGCGGGCGCCGCATGGGGCACCAAGCCCGCCGCCGAACGTTCGGAGATCCTGCACCGCGCAGGCGTCGAACTTGCCCGTCGGCGCGCAGACCTCATCGAGGTCGCCGGTTCCGAACTCGGCAAGTCCCTCGAACAGGCCGATGTTGAAGTCTCCGAAGCATGCGACTTCGCGCACTACTACGCGCAATCCGCACTCGACCTTGACACGCTCAATGGAGCGCACTTCCATCCGGTTTCCCTCACGCTCGTCACTCCGCCGTGGAACTTCCCCCTCGCGATCCCCGCAGGAGGAGTCTTGGCCGCCCTCGCCGCCGGATCGGCCGTCATCCTCAAGCCCGCACCCCAGGCGAAGCGCTGCGGTGCGATCATCGCGGAATGCCTCTGGGAGGCCGGAGTGCCCAAAGAGGTGCTCGCCCTCGTCGACATCGGCGAGAACGAACTCGGTAAGACCCTCCTCACTCATGAGGCGGTCGAAAGGGTCGTCCTCACCGGAGGCGCCGAAACCGCCGAACTCTTCCGCTCGTGGGATCCGAAGATGCGGATCATGGCGGAGACCTCCGGCAAGAACGCCATCGTCATCACCCCTTCAGCCGACCTCGACCTCGCGGTAAAGGACGTCGTGAACTCCGCATTCGGTCATGCGGGGCAGAAGTGCTCGGCCGCTTCCTATGTGATCCTCGTGGGAAGCGTCGGCTTCTCCAAGCGGGTGCACGATCAGCTGCTCGACGCCGTGCGTTCTTTGAAGGTCGCTTGGGCCGATGATCTCAGCGCCCAGATGGGGCCTCTCGCAGCTGAACCCACTGGGAAGCTCCTGCGGGGTCTGACGACCCTGGAGCCCGGGCAGAAGTGGGAGATCACCCCGCGTCGCCTCGATGAGACGAACCGCCTGTGGAGCCCGGGGGTCCGTTCCGGTGTTGAACCCGGCAGCGAGTACCACCTCGTCGAATACTTTGGTCCGATCCTTGGCATTATGCGCGTCAACACCCTGGAAGAGGCGATTGAGGCGCAAAACGCCACCGATTACGGTCTCACCGCCGGTCTGCACTCCCTCGATCCCGATGAGATCAATCTGTGGCTCAACGGTATTCAGGCCGGCAATGTCTACGTCAACCGTGGGATCACCGGCGCCATCGTGCAGCGTCAGCCCTTCGGAGGGTGGAAGCGCTCGGTCGTCGGCGAGGGCGCGAAGGCGGGCGGCCCGAACTACCTCTTCGGTTTCGGCGACTTCACTCCGGCCCCCGCCGCGGCCCCGGCCTCGGCTCAGGGCTCTGGCACGGTGAGGAAGCCGCAGCTCACGGAGCTCGCCGCACTTGGACACCGACTCCTCGATGAGGAGGCCGCCGCCCGGCTCGATCAGGCGATCGCTTCGGATTCTTTGGCCGCAGCCACTGAGTTCGACGTCCTCCACGATCCTTCACAGGTTCGCGCGGAGAGGAACATCCTTCGCTACGTGCCCCTCCCGGTGACGATCCGCGCGGGCGCTACCGCTAAGCTCGAGGACATCTTGCGTGTCCTTTCAGCCGGTCTTGCTCTCGGACAGATCCGGGCGAAGGATCCACTCGGTTTCGAGAGGCTCTTCTCCGGGGGCGGGCACATGCCGATGTCGCTCCATCTTTCGACGGCGCGTCCGATTCCTTCGGAACTTGATTCCTTCCTCGACCGCTACGGTGTCGAGCATTCGATTGAGGATTCCGCGTCTTTCGCTTCGAATCTCCAGCGTGAAGGCCTCGGCCTCGACGAGAGGATTCGTCTCATCGCAGAGGATGGCGATGCTCTGCGCACCGCTCTCAAGGGGTCGATCGACATTGCGATCTGGGACGGCCCCATTACCGGCGCGGGTCGTATTGAGATCCTTCCCTTCGTGCATGAGCAGGCGATCTCCATCACCAACCACCGCTTCGGCAATCGGACGCCATTGAGCGCCCAGGTGCTCGTCGACTGAGTTCTGGGGTCGAGAGTCGGCGAGTTCCTCCTAAGCTCCCGCTTCTCGGCCCAGCCGAACCTACGACCTCACTTAGGTCAAGCTCTCTGCCGAGCCGAGCTTAGGGCCCCAACTCCAGCCGATCTCACGCCTCTGGCTCAGCTCCTGGTCCCGTCCTCGTTCATTGACGAGGACGGGGCTTCGGTTGTGAAGGGCAGGGCTTTGATCTTGGGGAGCGGGGATCGCGAGAGAGGCAGCGAAGGGAGCTTCACTGGAACGCCCTCATGTCCAGTCAGTGGTCTTGGGGGCGATCGACGTGCCGAGGAGGGGGCCACGAACGTTCCCGCCGCATCTGGGGGCGGCCCTCCGCTGCGGCCTGCACGTCGCTGATCTGAGCAGCGAACGCCCCGCGTCCAGGGATAGCCCCTTACCCTGAAGCGTGCCTTCAACACGGGTCACGGCCATGAGAAGCCGACGAAAGCACGATCGGAGAAGAGCGGACACAGAATCTCCTCCCCACCCCCACTCAACTATGATCTTCATCACTTCAAGTGCCTCATAATACCCGCTGAAAGCCTGATCCGGGACGAATCAGGATGATCCCTCCTGTCGCTTTCACCCTCGCACCCCCTACGATCGGGATGACAGTCGAATTTGAAAGGCGCATCATGTCAACTCCGACTCCCGTTCCCGCGAACAACGACGAGGCCAATGGTTTCCCGCAGGATCCCACCCTCGCCGCCGCATCACAGCCGATGACCCCGATGCCCATTGACAGCACTCCGGTCATGCCGAACAGTGAACCGGCTGCGATGAGCGACTCGCAGGCGTGGACCCAGCCCGCACAGCCCGCCCAATACCCGCAGGGTTCAACCCCCTATGGGCAGGCCCCCTACTCGCAGCCGACATACGGTCAAACGCCCGCAGGACAAAGCGCCCCGCAGGCTCCCTACGGCCAGCCCGCCTACGGGCAGCCTGCTACGGCTCAGCCTTCTTACGCTCAGCCCATGGAAGGCCAGTACTCCACTTCTTCGCAGGCTCTTGCCGAGCGCCTGCGTTCGAACTCGATGGTCTGCCTGATCCTAGGCATTCTCGGTCTTGTCATGATCGGTCTGCTCGGATCGATTCCCGCATGGATCTGGGGCAACTCCATCATCAAGGAGGCTGCGGCAAACGGAATCCCTGAGGATTACGTTTCGAATGCAAAGATCGGCCGAATCCTCGGTCTTGTTGGAACGTGGATTTGGATCATTGTTGTTGCCCTCAGCATCCTCTTCTTCATCGGAGTGATCATGTTCGGCATCGCAGCGGGCGCCTCGGGCTACTGAGCCTGCGCTCCGCGCTCCACGTAGAATCACACTGAATCCTCCCGTTTCTCATCCGAAGCGGGAGGATTCAGCCACAAGCCTGGTGCCCCTGAGCTTTCGTGCTCGGGGGCACCGCTACGCTGAATGCATGACGCCTCGCCACGATTCTGATCAGTTCCGCCGCCGATCCGGTTCAGACGCCGATCTTCTCGCCGATCTTCGCCGCATGGACTCGCGACCTTACGGCTCCTACAAGTCAGTGATCGGGGATTGGGATTACGGCGATTTCCAACTCTCGATCGATCGTGTCCAGTCCGATCCTTACGCCCCGCCCTCGGCGATCCGCGCGATCACAGTTCCGAAGACAATGGGCCTGCCTGAAGAGGCTTTAAGTGGTGGGCGCTCCCGGCTGGCGACCGCTGATTTTCTTGCACGAGCCTTCGATTCCGCCATCGCCGAGCGCGCACGCGGCGGAGCAGTGCGCATCGCCCGCCCCGGACAGGAGATCCTCCAGCGTTCGAGCGTGACCGTCATGCCTGACCGCGTCGAGATCCGTTTCCAAGTGCAGCTGCCCGCGCGCGGCCGCTCAATCCTGGGGCGTGAAGCTGCCCGCATTTTCGATGTCGATGTCCCGAACATCGTGATGGATGCCTTCGATTTCATCTCCGAAGACGAGGCGACCACTACGAAACGCTCCGCGCTTCTCACGCACATTGCCGTGTACGAGGACTACCGGGCCTTGCAAGACATTCTCGTGGAGAAGAACTGGGTGGCTTTCGTGGCCGAGGGATCAATCCTGGCGAGGCGATCTGGCGTGTCACAGGCCCCCATGGAAGATGCAGTCCCCTTCGAATCACCCGAGTCCTTGCGCCGCGCCGTCACCTTGCCCCATGCGGGCGAGATCACCGGCATGGCGATCGAACCGGGGGTCACCCTCATCGTCGGCGGTGGCTATCACGGCAAGTCGACGCTTCTGTCCGCCCTGCAACGCGGCGTCTATGCGCACATCCCCGGCGATGGGCGTGAACTCGTTGCCACAACTCCGGATGCGATGAAGGTCCGGGCCGCCGATGGCCGTGCGGTCACTGCGGTTGATGTTTCTCCTTTCATCACGCATCTGCCGACCGGCGCCGACACTCGCGTCTTCTCCACTGAAAATGCCTCTGGCTCGACCTCGCAGGCGGCCGCGATCATGGAGGCAGTGGAGCTCGGCTCGCCTTTGCTCCTCATTGATGAGGACACTTCCGCGACGAATCTTCTTATTCGCGATGAGCGTATGCGCACTCTCGTTGCCGCTGAGAAGGAGCCGATCACGCCGCTGGTCGACAGGATCGGGGCGCTCGCCACATCGGGAGTGTCCACCATCATGGTCATGGGTGGCTCGGGTGATTATCTCGATGTGGCTGACAGGGTCCTCATGCTCGATTCCTACCGGTGTCTCGACGTGAGTGAACGCGCCCGAGAGGTCGTGGCTGCGATGCCACGCCGCCTCAATGACGAGGACGCCTTCACGATGCCCACTCATCGTGTCCTCATCCGTCAGCGCCCGAACACGGAGCGCCCCAAGACGAAGTCCTCAGGTCTTGACGAGATCATTCTCGACCGTCGCAGTGTCTCCCTCTTTGACCTCGAGCAGATCGTCGATCCGGGGCAGACCGAAGCGATCGCCTGGGCGATGCGCACGATCCTCGAAGAACTCGCGAACTCTCAGGTGGCATTGCCTGATCTGCTCAAACGCTTCCAGCGTCGCTTGGATTCCGAGGGGCTGGACACGGCGACGAAGGCCGGGGCGCGCGCCTATCCCGCGTTCCTCGCACGTCCGCGCATGGTCGACATTGGCGCCGCACTCAACCGCTACCGGGGGCTGCGAATTCAATAGGGGAGATCAGCTGAGAGAACATCGCCTGCGAAAGATTGCATGCTTGTGGGCGACGTATAGCGGCTTGCGACTGAGGCACGAGGACGGGGGCACCTGCACGGGGAGAACGAAGGTGGGGAATCCGCACGGGGAGTACGAGGCGCACGGGGCCTCACACCCCGGGAAGCGCAATCCGATACGGGATTCCCGGTCTTTCCCCGCACGCAAGGGCCCACCATCTGCGACAACTGCGAAGGCACCACACGCCTCTTTTCCCCACTACGCAAGGCCTCGCACCCGGGAGCGCAGGCACCCGAACTCCCCAGACCTCTCGGAGCACTCGACGCTTGTGCACCCCCTCAGAGCACCCGAACTCCCCAGATCCCCTCAGAGCCCGAGGAACCTCCTGATCGCGGGCATCTCCCTGCGGATCTGCGCCTGACCGGCGAGATAGCTCGCTTCGAGACGCTCCTTGCGCATTTCCGTATTCGAAATGGTGATGGACTCAGGAAAGAACAGGTAGGCACGCCCCTGGGCCTCAAGCTCGAGCATCTTCTTGCGCGCCGCGTTATAACGGGCGGGACGACGGGCCACGCCCTCGTACACAGTGGGCAGCGTGCGGAACTTCGCTTTGAGCGCCGCACCGAGGGCGGGCCGCAGCGGGCCCTTCACATAGTTGCGCGGACGAGTCGCGATCACGAGGAACTTCCGGTAGCCCTCGCGCATCGGGACATCCAAGGCGATGCCGCCATTCGGGCCGAGCGCACCATCGACGTAGGTGTCGCCCTCAATGACGACCGGGGGCATGAGGATCGGAAGGGTGGAGGAGGCGCGTACCCTCGGCCCCAGAGTCTCGAGCGTGGACATCTCCTCTTTCGTGAACCAGCGCATTTCACCTCGGGAGGCGTTGAATGCTCCGACGCGGGTCTTCACCGGGCTTGCTGCGAAGGTGTCAATGTCGAAGGGGATCGCGCCCTCGGGGTAGCAGATGCGCTCGTAGATGTACTCCGCGTTGAAAAAGCCGCGCCCCTGACGAAAGTGCGAAAAGCCACCGAAATCCGGGTCATCCACGATGTCGACGAAAGTGCGGCGCGAGCGCGCCGCGTCCCTGGACACGTAGTTGCACAGGTGCGAGGAGCCAGCCGAGATGCCCGACACGTGGCCGAAGTGGATTCCCTGAGCGAGCAACTCCGCCACGACTGCCGCCGTGTAGGCATTGCGCATGCCTCCGCCCTCGAAAACCAGGGCCGTGTCGAGCACATTCGGCGCAAGACCCGGGTCGAGTGCGTTCCTGCTCCGAGGCGTTCCTCCAGTCTCCTGGCAGAGATGCTCTTCAAGGCGCATCGAGGATTCCTGCGCGCCTCGTCTCGCAGGAGTGAAGGTGGGCTCTGAAAGATTCCCCGCGCCTGGTTGTGTAAGCGCGGGCGTGGATTCTTGGACATTCATCGCTTCGGACACCCACCGAGCCTATTCCTGCAGCTTGGAGGACGCTCAACGAGACTCTCTGAGATGAGTGTGGGCCAGAGATTCTCCTGCGTGAAGGAGGATTCGTGCGTGGGCTCATCTGTGCTCTGCTGTGCCTGGGGGCTCTTCTCCACGAAGGGGCATTCGGATGGGCGAAGCTCCTCCTCCAATCCGTGCCGGAAGAAGGGCTGGGGCGTGGTGCTGACAGCTCAAATCCTTCGGATTGGCACACCCCATGCCGATACGGCTCCGCCAGACCCTTCCGATTCACGGACCTGTGCTGTGGTGTCGAGGGTCGCCCAGCTCTCCGAGTCCGAAGATGCCGGAGAGCTTCGGTAGTCTCGGGCCATGACTGAAACGACCCGCCCTCCCCGCGCCCCTAAGAAGTTCGGCTTGCGCGTGCGCGACATTCACGGCGATCACTTCGACGACGGCTGGGATTGGCTGCGCGACGGGGCCAATGCTGAGGTCCTGGCACACCTCGATGCGGAGAACGCGTGGGCGGATGAGGTCTGCGCACCCACTGCAGGATTGGCGAAGAGGATCGCTGCCGAGGTGAAGGGGCACGCGGCGCTTGATGACGTGTCCGTGCCCGTGCGCGAAGGCGATTTCTGGTACTTTCACCGGTGGCGTGAAGGCGCGTCCTACGCGACCCACCACCGCGTGAGGGCGATCGGAGATCCGAGTGCGCCGCTGAGCGCCGACTCGCTTCCCCCAAAACCCGCCGTGAACTCCCCTTTGCCCGGAGAGCAGCTCGTTTTGGATGAGAACGAGCAGGCTGCGGGACATGAGTTCTTCCGCGTCGCCGATATTGTGCCCAGCCCCGATGGTCGTTTCATCGCCTGGGCTCGTGATCTTTCCGGGGATGAGAGATACCAGTGGCTGATTCGCGAAGTCGCAAGTGGGACGACCGTGGACGAGGCCGTGGTGGATGCCGGCTATGGCTTCGCCTGGGCCGCGGATTCTTCCTCCTTCATCTACGTCGGGGTGGATGATGCCTGGCGCGCATGCGAGATCTGGCATCACAGCCTTGGGACCGCTCAGGGGCAGGACCGTCTACTCCTTGTTGAGCCGGATGAGCGTTTCGAGATGGGCATCTCCACTGGCGCAGACCCGAATCTTGGCATCATCGCATCGGTATCCTCGACCTCCGGGAAGGCGTGGGCGTGGTCGCCTTTCACTCCGTGCGGAAGGCCGCTGCCAATCGTCGAGCCGAGGCCCGGGGTGATGGTGTCCCTCGAGTCTGCGGGCGATCACTTCCTTATCGTCCACACTGCGTCGACGCGGGAGGGCTCTTTGGCTGCGGCGCCAATCCCCGTTGATCTTGAGGATCGTTTCGAGACTGTGGGCCCGGAGTTCTCCCGAATGGCTCTAGAGAATCGGATATCTGGCACCGAGCCTGCATTTTCGGGTTCACTCGCCACCTCTGGGCACGTCGAGGAGGACAACACAGCCTCGACCCCTGGGAGCGTCGCTGGGGCTGCAGGCGACGCCGACCACGTCCTCGCGCCTTCTTCCACCTGGATCTGCCTGCGCGAGCCCGAGGTGGGAGAAAGGATCCTCGACGTCGAGGCCTATGCCGGGTTCTGCGTCCTCACAATGCGTTCCGCTTCGCTCACACAGCTCGAGTACAGGATGCGCGAAGTGCCTCTCGGGCAGGGGCAGGGGCCTCGTCCTCGTTTCCTGGATGCTGAGGAGATTTCCAGAGCCTGGGGGCCGGGCCGCTTCGTTGAAACGGATGTGCCTGTCCGCACGATCCAGTCCATCAACGGCCCGAGGTTTCACGATGAGTTCTTCCGTTTCTCCGTGCAATCGCAGATCCAGCCGCCGCGCGTCGTGCAGGTAGATCCGCGAAGCGGAGAGGCGCGGGTGTTGAAAGTGGCCGAAGCCCCGGGGTGGGATGCCTCCGCCTACGTCGAGGAGCGCGTGTGGGTTCGGGCCCGTGACCAGAAGACGCAGATCCCGGTGACGTTGGTGCATCGGGCCGATGTCGTGCCTGATGGGACGAACCCTGGCTGGGAGCTCGGATACGGCGCCTACGAGGTCTCCTATGACCCTGAGTTTGAGATCCTGCGTCTGCCGCTCCTTAAGCGCGGCCTTGTCTTCGCGATCGCTCATGTTCGAGGCGGTGGTGAGCTCGGTCGCGCCTGGTACGAGGACGGCAAAGAATTCGCAAAACCCCATTCCTTCACGGATTTCATTGATGTGGGCGAGTGGCTCGTATCCTCCGGGTGGGTCCACGAGGGGCGTCTCATTGGCGAAGGGCGCAGCGCGGGAGGTCTTCTCATGGGCGCGGTGACGAACATGGCACCAGATCGCTACCGCGTGATCGTCGCGGGAGTGCCCTTCGTCGATGCTCTAACGACGATCCTTGATCCTTCTTTGCCGCTCACGATCGGCGAGTGGGAGGAGTGGGGCAATCCCATTGAAAGCCCCGAGGTTTATGCCCTCATGAGGGGCTACACCCCCTATGAGAATGTGCCGATCGGGGTTGAGCTTCCGGCGGTTATGGCGACGACCTCGGTGAATGACACACGCGTTGAGTTCGTTGAGCCGACGAAGTGGGTGTTGCGTCTGCGCGAGGCGAGCGGTGCTCACGAGGACGCCGAACTCGCTCACGCCAGGCCGATCGTGCTGCGCACGCAGATGGTCGCCGGGCATGCCGGCCCCTCGGGTCGTGAGGGGCATTGGGCGGCGCGCGCAGAAGAGTTTGCTTTCGCCCTCGGGCAAGTGGGGATCGGGGCCTGAGCCCCTCATCCGGGCCTGAGCCCTTCATCGGGACCTGAACCTCTTTGAAGGGTCGGCGACCTGCTGTTCACCCCTGCTGCACGGTCTTATCGATTGCGCCCCGCCAAAAGGATGCGGAGGACTTCAGGAGCCCAGAAGACGCGCTGGTTCCCCTCGCCCTCATGGGCTTCCAGGATCCGCAGATCGACGAACTGTCCGATCAGATTGTTCGTTCGCGAATACGACAAGCCCACCGCACGCTGAACCATCTTCGCAGTGAAGGACGGATGTGCTACCGCAAAATCGACGAGTTCGAGTGCCTTCGCCGAACGCAACTTCGAGGCGCTGACGGTCTCCTTCAGACGCCCTTGGACGTCCGCCAGCGCCAGCATGAGCTTTCGGGTCGAACGCGCCGAGTGGGCCAGGCCTCTGGCGAAGAAGGATAGGAAGGAATCCCAATCACCCTCGGTGCTGACTGCGAGGAGTCGATCGTAGTACTCGCCGCGTCTCGCTTCGAACCAGGGGGAGACTGTCAACGTCGGTTCTGAGAGCAAGTGGTTGCGAAGCAAGGTGAGGACGATCAGGTAGCGTCCGAGCCTGCCGTTTCCATCACGGAAGGGGTGAAGAGTCTCGAACTGGTAGTGAGCCATTCCGGCTTCAATGACGGGGTCGATCTTGCCGGAATGATCCCTTTCAATCCATGCGAGCAGGGATTCGACTCCGGCCCGCAGGCGATCTCCAGGAGGGGGCGGAACGAAACGGGAGCCCTTGATCGCAGGATCGTGCGGATCTGGGAGGTCGCGTCGTCCGATGACCACCTGCCCTTCTCTCAAGTGACCGGACTCTTCTTCCAGAGGAGTCCCCCGCATCAAAGCCCCTTGGAGGTCCTCCAACAGTCCAAGGGTGATCGGACGCCCTTCTTCGACCCAGGCATAGCCAGTCTCAGCCATGGTGACGTAGTTGAGGACCTCCCTCATTTCCACACTCGTGGGTGCGGCTTCATTTGCTGTGAGCACGGCGTCCAAAGGAGCGTATGTGCCTTCCAGGGCTGAAGTCGCCTGCGCTTCAACTCGCAACGAGGGGAGACGAAGGAGGTATGGCTGTGGAAGCTGACGCGCTGTCGCGTCGAGGGAGGCGAGTTCACGCCCGGCCGCCGCGACTTCACGGTAAGTCTGAGCGGACAGGGGCGGTTCTTCGCCGCTCAGGGGGATCGGAATGAAGGCCTTATGCGTCCATGAGCCCAAGATCGGATCCGAGCCGCTGATCTCAACGAGTTCACCCATGGCGCTGTTGTTGAACATTTCAAGATCCACAACACTCATCATAAGGCACTTGTTGCACATGAGAGGGGCCTCTATGTTCAACAATGGATACTTGTTGAACATGTGCGCCTCGCCTATTCCTAACAAGCACCACTTGTTGAACATCGAGCAGATGAAGATGTTCATGAATGCGCATCTCCTGAGCAGGAGTTTGTTCTCCTCCGAAACAATGCCCAGTTCACATCTGACACACGCGCCTTGGTGGCGATGCCCTCACTGACGAGTCCGACACGGGTGGCAGAGTCAGATCGACGCAAAGGGCGCAGTCAGCGCTCGGAGGGCGCGTGCCGCATCTTCATGTAGACGCCGCCCGCCTCCAGTTCGCTCAGCATCTGGTCGATGCGCTTCATTCGAGTCGCGGGACGCTTGGCGCGCGCGATCCACGCGAGGTAGTCATTGCGCTGGTAGGCGGGGCGGGCATCGTAATCCTGGCGCAGCCCCCGTTCGCCGAGCAGGTGGGCGATGTCCTCGGGCATCTCCTGGAGGGGTCGTATCAGTGTCATCGGGACCTCTCGGAGACGAGGGTCGATTGGTGCAGGAGGATTTTCAGGCCAGTGTCAGTGGGTGTCCAAAGGGATGTTTCGGCGCTGGAACCGCCCTCGAAACGGATCGTGTAGCGAACGCACCAGGCTCCGCCCGCTTCGATGGCATTCATTGGACTGACGCTCAGGCCCGCCGGAGCAGGTCCGCCCATGCCCTGTGAAGTTCGCCCATCCGGCCAAATCCGCGTCGTATCCCCGGCCTCGAGGCCTCTCAAAGCCTCGGCGTCACCCCTCGTCCACGCGAGGATCATCCTCTTTTCGAGGGCGATCACCGCCTGCGCTCCCTCAAGCGCAGGCTCCGAATCGCCCGCATCCAGAGCCTTCACCTGATCAGGGGCCTCGTCCTCGTCGCAGGTCGAAGACTTTGAGAAACCGGGTCCTCGGGAGGGGACCTTGCCCGCCCGGTACTCTTCGGCGCAGGCCCGGGCGTGCTCATCGGCCAGTTCGTTGAGCGCATGCCCGGCGTGGCCCTTCACCCATTCGAAAGTGACGCGCCGACCCTCAATGGCGCGGTCGATCTGCTGGATAAGCTCAAGATTCTTAATCGGCTTCTTATCGGCTTTGACCCATCCGCGCTTCTTCCAGCCGATCCTCCACTTCGACACGGCGTTGATCGCGTACTGGGAGTCGCACAGGATATGCAGGTCTTCGCCCGCGAGGCCTGCGGCCTCGGTTGCTTTGAGCACTTCGAGGATGGCAGTGAGCTCACCGAGATTGTTCGTCCCTTCTGGCCATCCGCCCGCGTCCCAGCGGTCCTCGTCAACGACCCACGCCCAGCCTGCGGGTCCGGGGTTTCCGAGCGAGGAGCCGTCTGCGGCTGCGGTGATTGTCATGGGGTCATGCTAGTCGAGGGCGCGTAGGTCACCGCGAGCGCAAAAAGCAGGGACGAAGCAGGACACGCCTGAACGAAACGAGACGAGCAGAGGCCAGAACAGACGGAGCGGGGAGACAACGTGGCGCACAGGAGTGAAAGAAGCGCAGAAGTAAGAGAGCCCCACGCTCAGCGATCACGGATTTCGAACAATGATTGACGACATGAAAGGTGTGAAGGAGCGAAAGATGTTGTGAAGACTGAGAGAGGTGCGGAGGGTCCACATGACGATGCCGCTGGCCCCCATCGGGCGGCATAGACACAATGGGCTCATGTCCCTTTCCGCCACGCCGCCGCTCGACCCCGCTCAAGGGGAGCCCACCTCAGCTCCAGCACCTGCAAGGTCGAAGCGTCACGAGATCCTCGAGGGCGTGCGGATCACCGCTCCTGTCGCATTAGGGTACGTCCCTCTGGGCATCGCCTACGGCCTGTTGATCTCGCAGACGAGTCTGCCCCCTTGGATCGGGGTGGCCCTCAATATCGCGGCTTTTTCCGGATCGGCGGAGCTCCTCCTCGTCTCCCTCATCGCCTCGGCAACTCCCATCGCCTCCATTGCGGTGACGATCTTCCTCGTGAACTCGCGCTACCTGTTCTACGCCTTCTCCTTCCCGATCTCGCTGGTGCGCACCAAGCTTGGGCGCTTCTACTCGGCGTATGCGCTGGTCGACGAGGCTTATGCGTTGTCCTTGTCGCGCCCCGGGTGGACGCACACCCGCATTCTCACCATGCAGCTCTTCTTGCAGGGGTTGTGGATGTGTTCGGGGTTGACGGGGTTGACACTCGGTTCTCTCATCCCCGCATCCATCGAGGGCTTCGATTTCGCCCTCGTCGCCATGTTCATCGCCCTCACCTTGGAGGCGGCGCGCTCACTGTCGGATATTCCCTCCGTCCTCTTGGCGAGTCTCGCCCTCACGCTCGCCTGGTTCATCGCTCCGAGTCAATGGCTCATCACCTCGCTGTTGATCTTCGTGGGACTTTTGGCTGCGAGATTCGTATGGCTGAGGGCGCGCGGGGATCTTCCCCTGCTCGACGAGGAGCATTCTCCGGCAGACGAGGACCTCTCTCTGCTCGATGAGGCCCCTTCTCCGGCACACGCGGACGAGGGCCTTGCTCCTGCAAGCGCGGACGAGGGCCTTCACCCACTTGAGGAGGACGGCGACGCCGATTCACAGTCCGATACGGAGGGCGCCGAATCCTGCGCAGATGGGAACGAGGGCGCTTCGCAAGCCTGTGCGGACGGGGATCGAGTCGCCTCACCCCTAGGCGAGGACAACGTCCCTTCACCCGCCCGTGCGGACGGCGTCGAATCAGTGGAGGGTGAGCCGGAGGTGCGCTCATGACTCCGACGCTCGGATACATCCTCGCGGTGCTCATCGTGGTCTTCCTCGTCGACCTCGGCTTGCGCGCCATTCCCTTCCTTATTCTGGAGCCGCTGCGCGAGTCTCGTTTCGTACGGACAATGGGAGTGTGGATGCCTGCGGGGATCCTCTTCATCCTCGCTATTGTCTCCGTCCGGTCCAGTCTCGTTTCTGCACCGGGCAAAGCTTGGGCGACCATCGCGGCGAGCGCCATCACAGTGGCGGCGCATCTGCTGGGCGGGCGCCGCATGATGGTGAGCATTGCGGCGGGGACCTTGTCTTACGTGCTCTTCATCAACCTCTAAGAGGACCGCCCTTGTCTCTTGGATGATTGGACACCGCCCTCTTGAACAACTGGGCGCCACCCTCTTGAACGACGGGGCGCTGCCTGAAGCGATACACAGCGTCTGAACCGGTTCACAGCGTCTGAAGCGATGCGTGCCGCCCCCAAGCTCCGTGGTCAGTACGGTTAGGCTTCCCCCATGCGCACGACGACCTACGTTCAGCATTCCTGCACCGTCCATGAGCATCGTCTTGAGGTCCCCCTCGATCATTCGAAGCCGCTCAGCCCAACGAATCCGAAGATCGAGATCTTTGCCCGCGAGATCATCCGCCCGGGCGGGGAAAAGCTCCCGCACCTCGTATTCCTCCAAGGAGGTCCGGGCGGCAAGGGGCCGCGTCAAGGAGACTTCCGCGATGGGTGGATCGGCGAGGCGCTCAAGGAGTTCCGCGTCGTGCTCCTCGATCAACGAGGCACGGGCCAGTCCACTCGTATGGACTGGCAAGCCCTCCAGGAGTTGACCGATGATCAGGCTCGCGCCGACCATCTCATGCTCTTCCGTCAAGATCAGATCATCAAAGATGCCGAGGCTTTCCGCGCTGAGATCACCGATGGCGCGAAGTGGACGACCCTCGGACAGTCTTACGGCGGTTTCCTCACTCTCGCCTACCTGTCGACCGCGCCGGAGGCCGTCGAGGCCTCCCTCGTGACCGGCGGCCTTCCCGGCCTCGTCCATGTCGATGACATCTACCGTCTGAGCTATGAGAAGACTGCGGCGCGCAACCGCTTCTACTTCTCGCGCTACCCGGGTGACGAGCAGAAGATCCGCGAGGTCGCGGCCCATGTGCGGGACACGGAGGAGCTTCTGCCCACGGGTGAGCGCCTCTCGAGCGAGCGCTTGCGCATGATCGGCATGAGCCTGGGGATGCAGAGCCGAACGGACATGTTGCACTATCTGCTCGAAGGCCCCTTCGTCACGCTTCGCGGCGAGCGGCGCCTCTCCTTAGAGTTTCTCGAGGGCGTGGCCGCGGAGGTCGCAATGAACCCCATGTACGGCGTGCTCCAGGAGGCGATCTACGCGTGTGCGACTCCGGAGCTTGCAGGAACGGCAACCGCTTGGTCGGCTGATCGTCTTGCCGAGGAGGTGCCCGGATTCGCCAAGGATGCCGATCCTTTGGAAGCCTCCGAACCGTATTACCTGACCGGGGAGCATATGATGCGCCGCATTTTCGATGAGGACCCCGCCCTCGCCCCTCTGGCGGGTACGAGCGACATCCTCGCTGCGCGCACGGACTGGCCTGCGGTGTATTCGCCCGAACGCCTCGCCGCCAACGAGGTTCCGATCGCCGCCGCAGTCTACGAGGAGGACATGTTCGTCCCGCGTGAGCTCTCCCTTGCGACCGCCCAGACGGTTCGCAACACACGGACCTGGATCACGAACGAATACCAGCATGACGGCCTTCGCGCCTCTTCTGGGAGGGTCTTCACCCATCTTCTCGAACTCCTTCGCGACTGAGTTCCGCGCTTGTGTGGGGCCTTCTTCCTCTCGCCCAAGCCTCCCCCGTCAAAGTAGAGAAGTTTGCGCCCGAGTGGAGGGTTTCCCGCGCAAGTCGACACATAGCCCCAACGAAGCGGAGGGGGTGCCCCAACCAAGTGGAGGGGTTGACGACTTGTGGAGGGAAGATACCCCCTCCTCTTGCCGCAAACCCCTCCACTCACGATTCGGAGAAGCCACGAACGCGCGCGAGAAGAAGAGCGCCACCGACACGACACTCGCCCAGCCCACCCCGCCAACCCTCCACCCGCACCGCGAGGACAAGGTGAGGAACGCGGCACAGGCTCATCTCCCTCTCCCACGAGCTCGCAGGTAGGCTTGCCGGTACGCGGCGCCGTGGCGCCGAATCACAATTTGGAGGACGAGTGAGCGCTGAGTCGGTGTTCGAGGCAATCAACTGGAACCGCATTGAAGACGAGAAGGACCTCGAGGTCTGGGATCGCCTGACAGGGAACTTCTGGCTGCCCGAAAAGATCCCGCTCTCGAACGACATCCCCTCGTGGAACACTCTCCGCCCCGCCGAGCAACTCATGACGAACCGCGTGTTCACGGGCCTGACTCTCCTCGATACCCTGCAGGGCACGATCGGCGCGATCTCCCTGATCCCCGACGCCCGCACTCCGCACGAGGAAGCGGTCCTCACGAATATCGCCTTCATGGAATCCGTGCACGCGAAGTCCTACTCCTCAATCTTCTCAACTCTTCTGTCAACTGAGGAGATCAATGAGTCTTTCCGCTGGTCTGAGGAGAACGGGCCCCTGCAGAAGAAAGCTGAGATCATCAAGTCCTATTACGAGGGCGATGATCCGCTCAAGCGCAAGGTCGCCTCGACAATGCTCGAGTCTTTCCTCTTCTACTCGGGCTTCTACGCTCCGATGTACTGGTCGGCGCACGCCAAGCTCACGAACACCGCGGACCTGATCCGCCTCATCATCCGCGACGAGGCCGTTCACGGCTACTACATCGGTTACAAGTACCAGCTGGGCGTTGCCGAATCGACTCAGGAGCGGCGCGACGAATTGAAGGACTACACCTACTCGCTCCTGTACGAGCTCTACGAGAATGAAGAGCAGTTCACCGAGGACCTCTACGATCCGCTCGGTCTGACCGAGGACGTGAAGAAGTTCTTGCGGTACAACGCGAACAAAGCGCTGATGAACCTCGGCTACGAAGCCCTGTTCCCCTCCGATGAGACGAACGTGAACCCGGCGATCCTCGCGGCCCTGAGCCCGAACGCCGATGAGAACCACGACTTCTTCTCCGGTTCCGGCTCCTCCTATGTGATCGGGGAGATCGTCGACACCGAGGACGACGACTGGGATTTCTGATCCTTTTCGAACGAAGCGGAGGCCCGGCCTGTCTGCGGGCCTCCGTCCAGTTCCACCCCTTAACAGCCCGTGTTCTCACGCGAAGAAGCACCGATTTCCCGACAGCACACTCGTTGTGAATCCCCTCAAGGTCACCTTGACGGTTAAACTGTCCCTGATCGGGTGCGTCCTGCTTCTGATCCGCGCCTTCGCTTCATGCGGAGGAACGCTCTGCGCAACCATCACGGCGCGGGAAGAAAAGAGGAGTACCACCATGAGCATCTTCGACCGCTTCGAGAACGCCGTAGAGAGAGGCGTCAACAGCGCCTTCTCGCGCGTGTTCCGGTCGGGGATCAAACCCGTCGACGTCAACTCTGCGATCCGTCGTTCAATGGACGACTCCGCGAAGGAGCTCTCGCCCGAACGCACGATCGCCGCCAACCACTTCGTCGTCTACGCGGCACGCTCCGACTTCGCTTCACTCGAAGCGGATCTGGAGATTCTCGCCGACGAGTTCGCGCTCCAAGCCACCGAGCATGCCACGGCGAATGGGTATGCGCTCCTGGGCCCCGTGCACATCGACTTCGCGGTGGATGACACCGAGCAGACCGGCCAGCTTCGGGTCGAGTCCTCGAACCGTCGGGGCCCCGCAGCTCCGGCGACCGCGTCCTCGCCCTCCCCCGCTCACCCGATCATTGACGTTGACGGTGAGAAGTGGCTCCTCACCGAACCCGTCACGGTCATCGGCCGTGGCACCGAAGCCGACATTGTCGTCAACGACTCGGGCGTTTCACGTCGCCATCTTGAATTGCGCATCACGCCGACGGGTGTAATCGCCACTGATCTTGGTTCGACGAACGGCACCTTCGTCGAAGGCCATAAAATCGACGCTGCGACCCTACTCGACGGGAATCGAATCGTGATCGGCCGGACCCCCATCGACTTCTGGACCCACCCGGACTCGGACGGTGATCAATGACTACAGATCTTGCATTCACCGTTTTCAGATTCGCTTTTCTGATCCTCCTGTGGGTCCTCGTCCTCGGCGCTGTGCACACGCTGCGCCGAGACATCTTCGGCACAGTGGTCACTCCGCGAGGCAAAGGACGCAAAGAAGCTGATCAGCGTCGTCGAGACTCGCGTAAGCGCCGCCGTAAGGAACCGGGCGTGAGCGAAACCCCTCATCACATCCTCCTGACCGGCGGCCCCCTCGTGGGAACGATGCTGCCCCTAAGCGGCGCGCCCGTCGTGATCGGGCGGAGCCCCGCCTGCACTCTCGTGCTCGAAGACGAGTACGCCTCCAGTCGTCATGCGCGCCTCCAGCCCTCTGAGCGCGGATGGTGGATCGAGGATCTTGGTTCCCGTAATGGGACCTATGTCGACGATGAAAGGCTCGTTGAACCGAGGCTCCTCACAGCAGGGGACATTATTCGCATCGGGCAAACGACCCTCGAACTGGTGAAGTGACATGGCGACGCCAGCGGTCGAATTCCACGCAGCGGCCCGCTCTGATGTGGGCCTTGTCCGTTCGAACAATCAGGATTCGGGCTATGCCGGTACGAACCTGCTGGTCCTCGCCGATGGTATGGGAGGACCTGCGGGTGGGGATATCGCCTCCTCCGTCGCCCTCGCCCATCTCGTCCCCCTCGACACCGACACCCACACTGCAGACTCAATGCTGGCGCTCTTGCGCGATGCCCTCATGGACGCGCACGATGAACTTTCGGAGCGTTCCAGACGCGACCGCGAGCTCGAAGGCCTGGGCACGACGTGCATTGCGATCATGCGCTCGGGCAACAAACTGGCGATGGTGCATATCGGGGACTCTCGCGCCTACGTCCTACGAGGCGCGGCCCTCACGCAGGTGACGACGGACCACTCCTTCGTCCAATACCTCGTCGAAACCGGGCAGATCACCCTTGAAGAGGCCGAGCATCATCCGAATCGTAATGTCGTTTTGCGTATCCTCGGTGATTCGCAGGCGGATGTCACTCCTGATGAGACGATGCGCGAAGCCGTTCTCGGCGACCGCTGGCTCCTGTGCTCCGATGGTTTATCTGGAGTCGTGTCCCCAGAAACAATCGGCTCGGTCCTCGCCGAGATCAAGGATCCGGGACAGTGCGCTGAAGAACTCATCCGCTTAGCCTTGCGCGCCGGCGGCCCCGATAATGTCACCTGCGTCGTCGCTGACATCGTCAATTCCGGTTCCTTTCCCCCTGCGCCCCCGCAGATCGTTGGTGCCGCAGCCCTCGATCGCAACGCTGCTTCCCGCGGAGGCTCGAGTGCGGCCGCCCGCGCGGCAGCCCTCGGGAACAAGAAGGGCAGCGACCTTGACGAGGACGACCTCGATCTTGAAGAGAAGCGAAGGCCCTGGCTCCCTTTCCTTATCACCGCATTGGTGGCCCTCGTGCTCGCCGTCGCAGGCTGGGGCGGATGGGCGTGGACTCAGAGCCAGTACTACGTGATCGGCCAGGACGGATACGTCGTCGTCCACCAGGGGATCCCCCAGTCCTTGGGCCCCTGGGAGTTCTCACACTCGATCGAAGTGACGGATATTGCTTTGAAAGACTTGTCCCCTGTGGACCGTCAACGTCTCCAAGATCCCGTCATGAGGTCTTCTCGTGAACAGATCGACGAGTACCTCGCGCAGTTGCGCTCATCATTGAAGATGAGCGGGGAGGGCACTGAAGGCTCACAGTCCGGGACGAGTACTTCCCCCGATAGAGTGCAGTCTGTGCATTCAAGGATTGACAGCGGACTGTCGGGAAGCACGGTGAAGGCCTGATGGCAACCGTGACGATCGCCCCGACGCGCCCGCGTCGATTCTTCGAACTCCTCCTCCTGCTGCTCGCCCTCGCGGTTGGCATTGGTGGGTATGCACTGACCAGTATCAACAGGACGGGAGCGCTTCCAGCGAATCTCCTGCAACACATCGGAATCCTCCTCGCCATCTCCCTCATCGCGAAACTTGGGATCCGTTTCCTCGCGCCCTATTCCGACCCCGTGATTCTGCCGATCGCGGTCGCGCTCACGGGTCTGGGCCTGGCGATGATCTACCGTCTTGACCAGTCCTACCAAGAACTCGATCAAGCGGTTGTGGGGATGCGTCAGCTGATGTTCGTGGGAGTCGCGATCATCCTCGCTGCGATCGTGCTCGTCCTCGTGAAGGATCACCGCAGGCTGCGCAGCTTCACCTACACCTTCGGTTTTTTGTCGCTGCTTCTCCTGCTTTTGCCCATGGTTCCCGGCTTGGGAGTGGAGACCTACGGGGCACGAGTGTGGATCCGCATTGCCGGAGTGTCTTTCCAGCCCGGTGAGCTTGTGAAGATCACTTTGGCGATCTTCTTCGCCGGATACCTGGTGAGGAATAGGGACAATCTTGCGATCGGGGGGCGAAAGTTCCTCGGAATGCGATTGCCGAGGGCGCGCGACCTGGGGCCGATTCTTGTGGTGTGGCTGATCGGTATTTTGATCCTCGTCCTTCAGCGGGACCTGGGCACTTCTCTTCTCTTCTTCGGACTTTTCGTCGCGATCTTGTACGTGGCGACGAATCGCGTATCCTGGCTCGTCATTGGCTTCGCGATGTTCGCCCCTGCAGTCCTTGTCGCGGTCCAGGTCTTCCCCCATGTTGCGAACCGCTTCCACGTGTGGCTGCACGCCCTCGATGAGGATGTGTATACGCAGGTCGGCGGCTCCTATCAGCTCGTGCAATCACTCTTCGGGCAGGCCTCCGGCGGTCTGATGGGAACCGGGTGGGGGCGGGGCTACCCGCAGCTCGTCCCCCTGGCGAACTCAGATTTCATCCTGTCCTCCCTGGCCGAAGAGCTTGGACTCACAGGACTCCTCGCAATCCTCGTCCTCTACTTGATCCTCATTGAACGCGGCTTGCGCACAGCGATCTCTGTTCGTGACGGCTTTGGAAAACTGCTCGCAACAGGTTTGTCGTTCTCCCTGGCCATCCAGGTGTTCGTCGTCCTTGGAGGAATCACGCGCCTCATCCCCTTGACGGGTCTGACCGCTCCCTTCCTCGCGGCCGGCGGTTCTTCGATGGTGTCATCGTGGCTGACCATCGCCCTTTTACTCCGCCTGTCTGATGCAGCTCGCCGTCCAAGCGCCGCATCCCCCGCACCGTGGAACTCCGGTATTCACCCATCCCTTGAAGCAGCGGAGGCGAGCGAATGAACCAGCAGCTGCGAAGACTCTTCATCGTCATCCTCGTCATGTTCGCCTTCTTGGGTTTAGCTGCGACGAACTCGCACTTCTTCCAGGCTCCGAGTCTCAATGCCGATGGGCGTAATGAACGTACGATCCTTCATGCAGCGGAAACCGATCGCGGCCCCATCATTGTCAATGGCACCGCGATCGCTTCTTCTTCGAAAATGGAGGACTCTCAGCGTTTCCAACGCTCCTATGCGAATGGTCCGCTGTATGCGCCCATTACTGGTTACTTCTCCCCTGCCTTCTCCCAGGCCACGGGGCTTGAGGCCGCCGCTGAGTCCGTCCTCGACGGGCAGGCCCAAGCCCTCCTCGCCCAGCGCCTGCGCAACCTGTTCAGCGGGGCGAACCGTCAGGGCGGAGGCCTTGTCCTCACGATTGATCCTGCGATCCAAGAGGCAGGGGCAGCGGGGCTCGGAGAACGCAAGGGCGCAGTTGTCGCCCTCGACGCGAAGACCGGAGCCGTTCTCGCGCTGTATTCTTCACCTTCCTACGATCCGAATGCTCTGGCGGCTTTCGACACCGCAGTCGTTGAGGAAGCACACAGGGCGCTCCTCGAAGATGCGAATGATCCACTCGTGAACCGCGCGATCGGTGGGAATCGTTACGCTCCGGGTTCAGCTTTCAAGATCCTCACCTCGGTAGCGCTCCTGGAAAACGGCGTCGCAAACCCTGACACCCCCTTGGATTCCCCGGTTTCGACGCTCTTGCCGAACACGGAGACAAGCGTGTCGAACATTGAGTCGCAGACCTGTGGGGATGGGCAGCCGACCCTGTCGGAAGCTTTCGCCCGTTCGTGCAACACGAGCTTCGTCATCGCTTCCCAAAGCCTGACCCATGAGCAACTCGCGGATGTTGCCACCCGTTTCGGCTTCGGCAGTGCTGAGTCGATCCCCCTGCCGGTCACGCCCTCGGTATTCCCCGAGCAGACCGATGCCGCACAACTCGCAATGTCCTCGATCGGCCAGTTCTCCGTTCAGGTGACGCCCATGCAGATGGCGCGCGTCGCCCAGGCGATTGCGAATAAGGGGACGCTGATGCGCCCTTACCTCATTTCCCAGGTCGTCGACGCGGACCTGGTGGTCCGTTCTCAGACTTCCCCGGTTTCCGCTGGGCAGGCGGTGACGCCGGAGATTGCACAGTCGATCACTGAAATGATGAAGGGCGTCGTCTCTGCGCCCTACGGTACCGGCCAGTCAATGGCGATGGGGAATATCCAGGTCGCCGCGAAGACCGGCACTGCAGAAACCGGGATCGACGGCAAAGCGAACGCCTGGGCCGTGGGTTTTGCGCCCGCTGATGATCCACAGATCGCTTTCGCGGTCATCGTCGAGGGCGATGACGCGGATCCTGCACCTCATGGCGGCGATGTCGCGGGCCCGATCGCCCGTTCCCTTTTGGAAGCGGGGCTGCGATGAGCACTCATCCCACAGCGAGCGTCGGCCAGCTGCTCGGCGGCCGGTACATGCTGCTCTCCCCGATCGCTCAAGGTGGTATGGGCGAGGTCTGGAAGGCACGCGATTCTGTTACTGGTCGGCTCATTGCGGCGAAGGTTTTGCGCTCTGAGTTCGCCGGCGAGGAATTGTCTTTGTCGCGTCTGCGTATTGAAGCTCTGAACGCGATGAGCGTTCAGCATCCGAATATTGCGAATGTGCAAGACTCCGGGGAGGAGAACGGGCGCGGTTGGATCATTATGGAGCTCGTGGAGGGACTGCCGCTCACTCATTACCTGCGCGGCGGCTCCAGGATCCAGACGGTGGATCTGCTCCCGATTCTCATTCAGATCGCCATGGCCCTCGGGGCAGCAGCGAAAGCTGGGGTTGTTCATCGTGATATCAAGCCGGCGAATATCATTGTCCGTCCTGACGGGATGGTGAAGCTGACGGACTTCGGCATTTCACGGGCCGTGAATCAGATTGATCTGACTGCCGCGGGGATGGTGATGGGCACCGCCCAGTACCTGCCTCCTGAGCAGGCGATGGGTGAGAGGGCAAGCTCTTCTGGGGATCTTTATGCCCTCGGGGTCATCGCATATGAGGCTGCGGCGGGGCATCGGCCATTCACCGGGGATACTCAGGTTGATATCGCCTTCTCGCATGTGAATGATCCTGTTCCGCCGCTACCGAACGACGTCCCCAGGCCCTTCGCCGATGTGATCCTTCATCTTTTGGAAAAGGACCCTGCAAAGCGCCCCGATTCGGGTCTCGCCGTGGTTCGGGAATTGTCGAGTGCTGCGAAGGCCATGGGGATCAGCGTTGAACCACATGCCCTGCCCGATCCTTCTGGATCCACTCCTCGTGCCGCTTTCCCAGCGGTGTCACCGGTTGTTCACACTCAGCGCAGGACTCTTCCCGAGGATCTTCTCCGGGCCCCTGCCGCTTTGGATGAGCCTGTAGATTCTCCGGCAACCCCTCCTGTCCCTGAGATCTCAACCAGTCGTAATACTGCTCCCGTTCCCTCTCCGCTTCCTGCGAATGAGCTTGCTGCGAATGAGCGTGCGGCCCAGGTTCCTCCAGGTTCGTCCCCATCCGCCCACGCGGATGCTTCAGAGTCTGGGTCGGCTTCTGCACAGGAACGCCGCGCCATGCTCATGGCTCGTTTGAATGAGCGTGCCCGTGCGCGCCAGATGGCAGATGTTCATGGCAGGCCTTCCCCCGAAGAAGGCGCCGCTCACCCCACCTACCTTCAGCAGGGTGCTACTCCCAGCCTCCCGCACCAGGGCGATGCTCGCCCAGCTTCCTCCCACCATTCCCCCGCTCAACAAGCGCAGAAGCACCCGGCAACTCTTCCGCCCCTGCGGCGTTCACGTTCAAGGAGCAGAACCTATCCCGACCCATCGGCTTTGCCCGGAGGAGCCGCAGCCGCGCCTTGGCGTTCTGTGTCCCGCAACAGCATCGCCCCTCACGTGCCGAGGCCGATCGCGCCAACGCCGTACAATCGTTCACAGGTCGCACCGCCGCTTCCTTTGACGCGGAAACTTCTGCGCCTCGCCCTCGTCCTTCTTCTCGTCCTCGCGCTTCTTGCCCTCGGCGGATTCGCGCTCTACCACTTGCTCGGTTCCCTGTCGTCGATAATCGGCGCCACAGCCCCCACCCTCGAGGAGGTTCCCACATGGCTGAGCCCATGGCACACCGTCTAGCAGGCCGCTACGAGGTGCGTTCTCTTATCGGCCACGGCGGAATGGCCGAGGTGCATCTCGGATTCGACACGCGCTTGTCGAGGATCGTCGCGATCAAGATGCTCCGCTCGGACCTGGCGAGGGACTCCATTTTCCAGGCGCGCTTCCGCAGGGAGGCGCAGTCTGCTGCTTCCCTCAATCACCCGAATATCGTGTCCGTGTACGACACCGGTGAAGAAACCGTCACCGGCCCGGACGGACGCAGCATCTCGGTGCCCTACATCGTCATGGAGTACGTCGAAGGACATACCGTCAAGGAACTCCTCTCCGATGGCACTCCCGTCCCGATCAACGAAGCGATCTCCATCGTCTCCGGCATCCTCTCAGCGCTCGAATACTCTCACTCCCAAAACCTTGTCCACCGTGACATCAAACCGGGCAATATCATGCTCACCGGCGATGGCAAAGTGAAGGTCATGGACTTCGGCATCGCCCGAGCCCTGACCGACTCTCAGGCGACAATGACGCAGACGAACGCCGTGGTTGGAACCGCGCAATATCTCTCGCCCGAACAGGCCAGGGGCGAGCAAGTCGATGCGCGCTCAGACCTGTACTCAACCGGTGTCGTCCTCTTCGAACTGCTCACCGGCCGACCGCCTTTCACTGGGGATTCCGCAGTGGCCGTGGCCTATCAGCACGTTCAGCAGCTGCCACCCACCCCCTCCTCCGTAACCCCGGACATCCCAGAAGCCCTCGACCGTGTCGTCATGAAGGCCCTCGCGAAGGACCGTGAACAGCGTTACTCCTCCGCCGGATCAATGCTCGTTGACCTCATGAGAGCTTCACGTGGGGGCAATGTGAACGCTCCTGAAACAGCAGTGTGGGCGCAGACTCAGACTCTCACTCCCACACAGGGCAGCTCCGCTCAGGGCACCCCCACGCAGACCTTGCCCTCCACCGCCTTCCAGCCCGTCGCTACGGCGACCTCGTCGATCGCCCCGGTGAACGAAGAGCCCGAGGAGGTCGAGGAGAAGAAGTCGAAGAAGAAGGTTCTTGTCCTCGCCGTTCTCGTCCTCGTCGCTCTCGCACTGATCGGCGGCATCTGGTACGCCCTGCAATCAACGACGAAGTCGAATGCGACAGTCGCAGTTCCCGACAACCTCGTGAATATGACTCAGCAGGACGCTCAGGCAGCGGTTGAAGCTGCGGGTCTTGTTTTCACCGTCGATCCGAAGAAAGTCCCCTCTGACACCGTCGCGGAGGGCTCCGTGGTCGAGACTGACCCGCCCTCTGGAACGATGGTTGCTCCCGGTTCCACGGTCAAAGCGAAAATCTCGAGCGGTTCCGATTCGGTGATCGTTCCCGACAACCTCATCAACATGAGTCCTGAAGAGGCGAAACAAGCGGTTGAAGCCCTTGGCCTGGTCTGGCAGCTCTCCTCTGATCAAGTCGCTTCAGACACCGTGGAAAACGGCAAGATCGCGCAGGTCAATCCGTCCCCCGGCAGCAAGGTGAAGAAGGGGCAGACGATCACCGGTACCGTTTCCTCGGGCACGAAGTCCGTTGCGGTCCCTGATCTCACGGGTATGACGCAGGATCAGGCGCGTGAGGCATTGGCTGCGAAAGGCCTGAAAGTCGGTTCCGTCCTCACCTCCGACGACGCATCCCAGCGCGAGGGCCTCGTTCTCTTCAGCTCGCCCGAGGCCGGGACGAGCGTGAACAAGGGCGAGTCCGTGTCTATCACTCTCTCCTCTGGGAAGGTCACCATTCCCGATACCATCGTCGGCTACGACAAGTCCTCCGTCATCGCAGCGCTCCAGGGGCTGACGCTCAGCGTTACCGTGACCGAGGAGTACTCCGAGGATCAGCCCGCCGGTACGGTGATCGCTGTGAATCCGGCGGAGGGTTCCCCTGTCGCTCAGAACTCGAATGTGTCTCTCACCGTGTCGAAGGGCCCCAAGCCGAAGAACCAGAATCAGCCGGGACAGAACAATAACGCCGGCTAGGTCACCTATGAATTCCCACCTATGAAAGGCCCGAAGGGCTGATCTCGGGGTGCGCCGCCACGGAGGCGCACCCCTCGAGTTCAGTGCTCTCGACTCGCTCCTCCTTCGCCCTCGGTCATCAGGATCGAGGGCGAAGGAGGAGCGTACCTCTCATGAGGGAACTCAGAGGTCGGCGCCACCCAGGCCGAAGAACAACTGGACCCAGGGGTACACATAGGTGAAGAGCACCCAGACGATCAGCGCAATCAGCGCAGCAGACTCAAGTACTTTCAGCCACTTCGGACCGAGCAGATGGCGGAAGATCCACGCGTACACGATTCGATTCCTCTCCTAGGCGATCAGGCGGCCGGCTCTTCGGCGAGTTCGGCGGGCACACCAGTGTCCTTCGGGGTCCATGACTCGAAACTCAAATGGACGATGAAGCGCTGTGAATTGCCGTATTCGGGATGGCAGGTCGTCATCGTCATCCACCGTTGTGTGGGGGCCTGCGTCCAGGAGACATCCCCAATGACAGGCGCGATGACACGAGTATTCGTCTCATCATCGGCTTCAACGATTTCCCGGGATTTCACGGAGTACACAATGTAGTAGTTGTCCAATTCGACGACGACCTTGTCCTCGTCCTGTAGACGGTCGATCCAGCGGAAGTTGTTGCCGTAGGTCCGGCGGTGACCTGCAATGGAGAAATTACCAATCTCTCCCGGCTGGGCGGTTTCCTTGTAGTGGCCGGCGAATCCCTGGTCGAGGACCGCGTGCGAAGTCGTCTCTGCGAGCGGGATCCGCATCCAATTCCAGCTGGGCACATGCACGAGTCCGTACACCTCGTTCATTCCCGGTGATTGTGTGAATGCCGGAGGGGCGCTCGTGCGACGCTCACCGACGTTGCTCGTCGAGGGGGCGTGCGCCTCAGAGTAGGAGTGAATCGCTTCATTGACGGGTCCAGCGACCTGATAGCTCGTCCAGTAGAGCTGCCAGAACACGAAACCGACGAGCACGAGGGCGGCGGTGATGAAAAGTTCCCCCAGTACTCCCACGAGCGTTATGGAGGGGGAGGAGCTTTCTCGAGTCACCCGCCGTGCGACATGCTGCGGTACCGTCATATCAATCCACCACCTGTGCGTAGGAGTTCGTCGAATCTGCGCTCGCCGCAGGGAGGCGCAGCTCGTCCTCGGTCGTCATTTCCCAACCGAGGCCATAGAGCGTCACATAGGTCTTGTAGTTGACGATACGGGGATTCTCGTCAACCTTCCTGCGCAGTTGTGCCGGGTCACCGATTGCTTTGATCACATACGGAGGTGAGAAGGAGTCGCCGTCCACGAGGATCACATTCCCAATGCAGCGGATCACGGTCCTGCCGGTTACTCGGATGTCCTGCACAGTCATCGCTTCCGCGCCACCATTCCACAGTGCGTTCATGACGTCCTCGATGTCCTGCTGGTGGATGACGAGGTCGTTTGGCGCAGCCCCTCTGGCGAGGGAATCGGGTGGGGCGTCGGTCAGTGTGATCGTGACCCCGGGCCCGCGCACCGCTTGGGATGCGAGGGCGGGGACGGTGGCTGCTGGCTGTTCGGAGGCTTTCGTGTAGCTATCGATTTCGGCTTTGAGCCCGAGGACTTGCTCCTCGAGGGCCCCGACCTCTGCTTGGGAGGTTCGCACGAGGCCGATCAGGTCCGAGTCGGAGTGGGGGGCTGTCTTCGCAAGCGAAGCGGAAATCGTGAAGAGGAGTCCCGATGCGAGTGTCACTACGAGGACGGAGACCCCCCTTCTTAGCGAAGAGGGGGTGGGGCTTGTGAGAAGCTTGGGCCTCTTGGAGAAAAAAGGGAATGTGCGAGCGTCAGAAGAGGAGCTGTGGCGGGCTGAGGGGCGCGAATGAGCGCCACCATGCTGGCGAGCCGAAGAAGACTTGTGTGGAGCGAGGGAAGATGAGTGAGGGGCGGAGTTGTGACGAGCAGAAGCCTTTTGCGACTTTGGGACGGGGGGCTCCCCAGGAGCTGTTTCTTCTACGGCCGCGTTTCCCCGGGTGTCGTTTTCAGCCTTCAGATGCTGCGCATCCGCTTGTTCATCCTGTTCAGGCGATGTTTGGAGAGGGGTTTTGTCACCGGAGGGCACGGGAGAGCCGAGGAGATTTTCATCCCTGCGCTCTTCGCCGCTCATGGCCTCTCCCGTGTCGCGCTTTCACATGTCTTATGGGGAAGACTACGCTACGAGCAGTGTCGTTTCCGCGACGCATCACAGGGACGCCCCGAGTATTGAGGAGTGACGTGGCCGAGTCGAAGAAGCGCAAGAAGGATGGGCGTGAGGTCTCGGACGACACCGAGATCCACTCGTGGACCGAAGGCATTCCGCTGAGCCCCCGCTGGTGGGCACCGGCCTTCGTGACATTGCTATTGCTCGGCCTCGTGTGGCTGATGGTCTACTACATCTCCTCAGGCGCTTATCCGATCCCGAATATCTCGTGGTGGAACATGGTGATCGGCCTGGGCATCATGATGATCGGATTCCTCATGACACTGAAGTGGCGCTGATCGCCCCTTAGGCTTCTCGGATTGATTTCGATGACCCGCCTGCGATTGTTACGCAGGCGGGTCTTTTCACACCCGGGCGCCTCATCCTCGTCTCCGGCTGGCCCCGCGCTGAAGAATTCCCACAGGAGGGGCCGATACTCGCCTCACTCCCCTGTCTCTCTCGGTTCCTGTCTTCCTTTCACAGCCGGGGATCACGAGGCGAATCACCAACTACTCAGTGGAGAGTGGCACCATGCTCGCCCAGTCCCTTGGGGATCACACCCACCAGTACTGACGATGGACCGGGCAGATGAGTGAGCGGAAGCAGTTTGGACAGTGAAGCCCTTTCGGATTGGAGCTGCACGATGGGCACGCTTCGAGCGGGATCTCCTCACACCACGGACACTCCGGGCCTTGAAGCTTCGACCTGCGGACCTTCACCCATTCGACGATTCGCATCTTCTTCTCCTTTTCTTCTCTGTGAACCTGCGGGGGCCTTCTCCGTGCATGCCAGCACACGAAGGGTCCCTGTACTCTTTCGACGGAGAGACCAGAGGCGCCGCATACCTCAGGCGTCACAGCAATCCTTGCCACAGCGCCCGAGATGCTCTCAAAAGGCACTGCACATCTAGAGCGCCAAAGCTGCGCGCACGATATGAGAATCAGCGAGAATCACGGCATGACCGAGCCATTTCCCAGCGACTTGTCCGCCTACGCCGGGCTTTGCGAGCTTCGGCTCGTGGGTGTCGACATGGATGGAACCCTCCTCGACGACCAGAAGCGATTCCCACCCAAGCTCGATGAGTTGCTCGATGAACTCGACTCGCGGGGCATCGTCTTCGCGCCCGCCTCTGGCAGGCAGGTGTGGACCCTTCTCGACATGTTCCCGAACCGCCCCGGAATGACAGTCATCGCCGAGAATGGGGCGATCGTCATGAAGGATGGAGTTGAGGTCTCCTCAAGCCCTCTCGATCATGAAACCGTGAGTCGCGCAATCGATCTCGTCCGCACAGAGGTCAAGGCTGGGCGCAATGCGGGCCTGCTTTTGTGCGGCAAGCAATTCGCCTACATCGAACGACATGATGAGCCATTCACCTCCCAGGTCGACCCCTACTATCACCGGGTCCTCAAGGTCTCAGACCAGCACGAGGTCGTGGCGAAGATGGAATCGGGCGCTATCGATGACGATGTCATCAAGCTCGCAGTCCTCGACCTTGAGGAAGTCACTCCGATCGCCGAGAAGACTCTGGGGCTCTTCGCCGATACTCACCAGTTCGCGATTTCGGGTCTGAACTGGGCGGATCTGCAGCTTCGCGGCGTTGACAAGGGGCGCGCCCTCAGGGCTTTGCAAGAAACGATCGGCGTTTCTCCCGCGCAGACTGCCGCTTTCGGCGACTTCCACAATGATCTTTCAATGTTGGCTCAGGCCGAGTGGTCTTTCGCGATGGCCAACGCTCACGCCGATGTTATCGAGGCCGCGCGTTTCGTGGCTCCTTCGAATAACGAGGACGGCGTCGGCCAGGTCCTGCGGACGCTCCTTAACGGCTAAGCGGACGATTCTCCGCGGCTAAGCGGACGATTCTTCAGGGCTAAAGGATTCGAGGGGAGGCTGCGTTGGTTTTCAGCGCAGCCTCCCCCGAGTTCCGAGTCACATCGGGTCTTCACCTCACATGGCTGAACACATGCTGGAGGCCCTGACGGTTCCGTCAGGGCCTCCAGCGTCTGCGGGCTCAACGCCCGGGCACGATGCGATTCACACGAGGGAGAGCTCACCAAACGCAGCATTCACGCTCGTCGTGATACTCCTCGACCTACTCCTTGGGGAAGTCGCCGATCTCCTCAGCCTCAGTAGCTGGGACGAAGGAATCAGTCTCAAGGTCGGCCCAGTACTCTTCAGCCCAGGGGTCCTCGATCGGCTGACTGCGCTTCCACAGGACATAACCGACGCCGGCGACAGTGCCCGCGAGAGCAGTCCATCCGATAGCGCGAAGGAAGCACCTCTTCGGACGAAGCGCCTTCGTCGGGGTAAGGAGCGCTGCCTGCGAAACCTTCGTGGCGCGACGGGCGCGATCAACGAGTGCTCCCTCAGTGTTGAGTGCTTCGGCGCCCTCGTGGACTGCACGGTTGATGCGCGGAAGATAGTCGTCAACAAGCTCGGCGCGCGCGTGCTCAAGAGCAGGACGAGCGCGCTCAACGGCGGCCTGAGCTCGCTCGCTTGCGTCCTCGACGACGGGTGTGGCTTTTTCGATCGCGGTCTCCAGGGCGGCCTGGGCGCGAGGTGCCGCCCAGTCGACTCCCTGCTCAGCGAGGTCGGCGGCCTTAACGGCCATGCGACCAGCCGTAACGGCAACGGCGTCGCGAAGCTGAAGCGCCTCGGTGCGCAGCTTGTCCGCATCGAAGTTCGGCGTATTGGCCATGATGTCTCCGAATCCGTCAGATGGGGTTCGGCGCGGATGCGCCGTCTTGTCCTATTGTGCTACGAAGCTGTGTGATCTGCAGCCCACTGAAGCATTCTCGGTGCGCCGAGCTCGTGCCCGATAAGAGTGAATCTGGGACGATGAGAGGCATGGAAGCAACACTGCATACGAATAAGGGCGATATCCTCGTCGAACTTTTCCCGAACCACGCTCCCAAGACGGTCCATAATTTCGTGACCCTTGCCCGTGGCGAACGCGAATGGGTTGATCCGAACACCCGTCAGAAGACCTCCCGTCCGCTCTTCGACGGCACGATCTTCCACCGCGTGATCTCCGGTTTCATGATCCAGGGCGGCGATCCCCTCGGCACTGGCACCGGTGGCCCCGGCTACCAGTTCGATGATGAGATCCACCCTGAGCTCACCTTCGATTCCCCCTATGTTCTCGCGATGGCGAACGCGGGCAAGCGCATGGGTCGCGGTACGAACGGCTCTCAGTTTTTCATCACCGTCGCCCCGACTCAGTGGCTTTTCGGCAAGCACACGATCTTCGGCAAGGTTGTCGACCAGGCTTCGAAGGATGTCGTCGATACGATTGCCGCAGTTGTGACCGGCGCTAATGATCGTCCTGTCGAAGATGTCGTCATCGAATCGGTGACCATCTCCGAGTGATCTTTCGCAGAGCGCGATCCACGGGGCGAGGCCTGCGCCTCGCCCCGGCATCGTCCTCGTCGATGTGTTGTGTCGAATCATTCCCCGCAAGGAGAACGCCATGTCGGTACCCCAGTACGGTCAACGTTCCGATCCCTCCTCCGCGCCTCAATGCCCGCGCCATCCCGGCGTGAGATCGGTCGATTACTGCAAGAGGTGCAATCGACCGATGTGCGTGGCCTGCCTGGTTCCGACGGAGGTACGCGCCCTGTGCGTGGACTGCGCAGGTACGCCGACTTTTTCCCGCTCTTCGGCCACTCCGGGCGTGACGAAAACTCTGATCGGACTGTGCGCCTTCTTCGCACTCGTGGGCTTCATGCTCCCCAGTGTTGAACGTCTGTTTCTCTTCAGTCCGGCATTTGCAGCTATTCAGCCCTGGCGTTTCCTCACCACGGCCTTCTTGCACAGCGGAATCGTCCATCTCCTCCTCAATATGTTGGCCCTGTACTGGGTGGGTTCTCCCCTTGAGAAGATCTTCGGGCATTGGCGTTTCGCGGCGATCTATCTGCTCTCTGCGATCGGCGGTTCCGCATTCGTCCTCATGTGGGTGTTGGTCCAGCCCTCCACGGTTTACACGGCGACGGTCGGAGCTTCGGGCGCGGTGTTCGGCCTGTTCGGCGCACTTTTCGTTGTCCAGCGTGAGGCGGGCATGGATACGAGGGCGGTCCTTGTGCTCGTGGCGGCCAACCTGGCGTATGGCTTCATTGCGTCGAATGTGTCCTGGCAGTCCCACCTTGGCGGCCTGATCGTCGGTGCTTTCGTCGCTTTCCTCTTGATCCGCCAGGGTCGGGCGAAAGGGGGGATAACGGCGAGGGAGCAAGAGTCTCAGGCCATGTTGATGACCGGGGCAGTTTTCCTTGGCATGTGTGCATTCATCACACTGATCTACAAGGTGCTGTTCGGTGTGCTCAGCTAATTTTCGGTTGTTTTAGGCGGTTTTCATGGCGCGAGAAGGCTGTGAATTACACGTCTGTTGTTTATCCCCAGGTGTGTACACACCTGGGGATAACTTCATCTCCTTGTGGATACGACGGACTCTGAGCTCAGGCCTTCGTGTCGAAGCCATCTCGCCCGAGAGGCCCCAAAGGCCCATGCTGGGGGTGACAATGGAGCTACCCAGGGGTGGCCGCACCCGCATCCACACCCCGCATCACATCTCCCATACTGCGTATCGGGCGCCAGCCCGATGGAAAGGACAAGACGCATGAACTCCCTGAACAAGCGCGAAAGCGCGCCCATCGAGAACTCAACGATCGAAGCCCAGATGGGCCACCGCACGATCCGCGCCTTCACGGATGAGCCTCTCACCGAAGATGAGCTCACGACTCTCTACGAGGTCGCCCGACACACCGCCTCCTCTTCCTTCTTGCAGCAGACCACAATCATCCGCGTCACCGACCCGGTCGTCCGCGAGCGCCTGCACGCCGCATCGGGACAGCCCTACGTGGGCGGCACCCGCGGTGAACTCCTCGTCTTCGTGGCAGACCAGTACCGCAACTCGCGCATCCGAGAAGAAGGCGGGGTCGACAATGCGCCCCTGCATCGCACGAACCTGCTGCTAACCGCGCTGCATGACGCTCTCCTCGCCGCGCAGAACGTCGTCGTCGCCGCAGAGTCCATGGGCCTGGGCACCTGCTATCTCGGCTCCATCCACGCCGATCCGCGCGCAGTGATCGAAGCCCTCGGCCTGCCCGAACTCACCTTCCCCGTCCTCGGCCTCCTCGTGGGGCACCCGGATCAGGAGCCCCAGTTCAAGCCGCGTCTGCCGCTGTCGGTCATCGTCGCTGAGAACTCCTACCCGAAGGTCGACTCCTACTCGGAGCTGATCGCCGACTATGACGAGATCATCACCGACTACTACGACATGCGCGACACCTCGAAGCGCACCGAGTCCTTCTCCACTTTGGTGCGCACCACGATCGGTGTGGCCGGCGCTCATGTCTCCCCAATCCTTGAGGTCCTCAACGAGCAGGGTTTCGCATTGGAGTGACGTGAAGCTCAATGAGCCCGGGGTGTTCACAGGGGACACCCCGGAGTTCGAGGCCGGAGAGCGTCGCTTGACGAACATCGCTTTACGATGGAGTCATGCCTCGCTCCCCCGGCTTTCCCACCTACGTCTTCATCGAGCGTCACAGCTCCAACGCCGCTGTGCTCCATCCCTTCCCCGAGCACGATGTTGAAGCGGTGCGCGAAGCACTCGCCGCCGCCGGATTCGAGATCTCCATCCTCGGTTCTGGCGATCCGATTCGCGGTGAAGGCATCTACTTCCAGGATGAGCCTTTCGGCGATGAGATCCTCGGCCAGCTCGCTGATGCCCTGACCCTGCGCGGCATCGGCGCCTACGCTTATGCGCTGCTTGAGGACTCCCTCGGTCCGGGCTCGGGCTCAATCGCCTTATTCTCCCGCGTCGGCTCGATTTTCCCCCGCGAAGGCCGCCGCATCCTTTTAACGCACATGTGGGTCGGCGAGGTCGAGGGTCGGCGCACCGCAACAACCTGGTTCTTCGGCTCGCCCGAGGACCTGGAAGAGGCGAACATCCTCCTGGGTTCGCGTTTCGACACGGAGCCAGTGCATGATCTCAATGGGATGGCGGCGATCGAAGTCCGCCACGAGGAGGTCGCCTCCGGTCAGACGACCCCGGTCAGGCTCATGGATGAGATCTTCGCGATCCTCGGTGCTTCTGGTTTTGAGGGCCCGGCTTTCTGTTTCGATCAGAACGCCGGTTGACCGGCCCCGCTGACAGGTCGCCTCGCTCTTCGCACCCGTCGCGCCCAAGGTCCCCGCATTGCGCTCGCGCGTCAGCGTCAGACGATCGTTTCACCCCTGAGCGCCCCTGAAGAAGACGCCACTCCTTGGAGTTCACACCCAGCCCGTCGCTTCACGCTTCGCTCGCGTCGCGCTTCACCCACATCGCCCCCAAGGCCTCAGCGTCGCGCCTAGCGGATCGCCTCCATGACGCGCACGCCGTCAAGGACCGGCAGGTAGGGCAGCGGATTGATCCCCGCTTCGAGGACGAAATCCGTGAGCTGGTGTCGAACGACCTCCTGCAGATTCACCGGGTCCCAGGGCTTGGCAATGTAATGGTCCAGTCCTGCCTCGTTGAGTGCGCGGATCGTGTCATCCTGGTCCGCCTGGCCCGTGACGAGTACCGTCCTCGTCGAGGAAAAACGCGGGTCCTTCACGAGCTCCACGAGGAAGTCGACGCCGGACTTTCCGGGCAGGCGATGGTCAGAGAGGACGAGGGCGAGCTCATCCCCGTCGGCGACAATGTCCTCGACGGCGCTCCACGCGTCATCAGCGTCATCAGCGACTTCGAGGCGCACGTGTTTCCAGAACTCATCGAGGTCGCGTTCGAGGGCTTCGCGGACGTTCGCCTCGTCTTCGAGTGACAGGATCGCAAGGGTCATCGTGTTTCCTCCTTGGGCGTTTTCTCGTGCTTCATCGCGGGAAGGCGGACGATCATGCGCGTCCTCCCGGGTTGGGATTCGACCGTGAGGCGGCCGCCGTGGTCGGAGACAATTGAGTGGACGATGGACATTCCCATGCCGAGCCCGTAGCGGACTCGACCGGCTTTCGTCGTGAAATGCGGTTCGAAGATCTTCTCAACGATCTCGGGGGCGATTCCTGGGCCATTGTCTTCAATGGTGACGCGGATGAACGTCCCTTCGTCTTCAAGGAGGATCCGGATCTGCGCGGGGGCGGTTCCACGGGCGAAAAGCGCCTCTTCTCCGGCCTTTCGCCGCTTCTCTAGGTCTTCGCCTTCGTCCTCGATCGCCTCTGCCGCATTCACAATGAGGTTCGTCCACACTTGTTGAAGCTTCGAGGGGTGGGCGAGAACAGGGGGAAGTGGCCCGCCCTCTCGGATGACCTCGACCCCGCGGAGCCGGTAGTCGGTCAGGCGCAGAACATCGTCAATACCTGCGGACACGTCGACGGCTTCAAAATCTGCAGCATCCGGACGCGCATATCCCTTCAGGGAACGAGTCAAGTCGATGACCCGCTCAGCGGCGGCGAGGACGGAGCGGAGGGAGGAGCCGATCCTCGCCCCCGATTCGAGGACCTCAACGGTGGACTCGCCGGCTTGGGCTAAACTTCGGGCGCGCACAGGATCAACGACTCCCGCGAGGACGAGCCGCCTGGCCAGGCGCCTGTCCCCGCCGACCTCGGGGAGGAGGAGTTTCACGAGTTCGCGCTCCTCGGAGGTGGGTCGCGGTGAGGATTCGAGTGCCCGATGCATGGCCTCGCGGGCCTGTGAGAGTGAGGCCACGGCGGCAAGGACCCTGTCCACGTCCTCGCTTAAGTGTTCAGCTGCGCGGGCGAGGGCGGTCACGGGGTTGTTGAGTTCGTGTGCGATCCCTGCGGACAGTTCGCCAAGCATCGCGAATCGGGTTTTCTCGACGAGTTGCTCGCGCGTGGCCCGCAGGTCCTCGAGTGCCTTCTCCAAGGCTGTGCGTTGTGCTTCAAGATCGGCGGCGAGGAGGGCGTTCTCCAAGTGGAGGTCTTCGGCGCGCATAAGTCGGCGAGTAAGGGATTGGATGGCGAGGGCCGCCAGGGGTGCTGCGAGCGCGGGCTCTCTGAGCAGAGCGATCTCCAACTGTTCGTTCGTCAGGCGAACGACTCTCGCGGTCGAGGTCGTCACAGCTGTGAAGAACGCGTTTTCACCGCGGGCCAGAGACACGAGACCGATCAACGGCCCGGATGTCGCATGGTGCGCGAGGACCTCTCCTCGCAACCCGTCACGGTGCAAGGACACGTCGCCAGCGAGAACGAGGTGAACTGCGCGCACGGGCTGACCCTGGACGGCAAGTTCTGTGCCCGTAGGGATCACAAGTCGAGGGCGATGCCCTAAGACCCGTTCAACACCTTCCAAAAGGAGGCGCACGACCTGTTCCTCCTTCAGGTCGAGGCCTTCAAGGATCGGACCTTGGATGGCGTTCGCAGGGGCTTCACCGATGAGTTCGAGGATCTCTTCTGGCGTGCGCCCCTCTCCTTTGAGGTGGTTGACCATCGCCGAATAGGACTGGCCGATGAGCAGTTCGACCGTCCAGGGGACCGACACGAGGGAGGCGAGCCGACCGGAGGTCGTTGAGCGCGCAAGATCGGAGTGGGTGGTTTCATCGGTGACGACGAGCCAATTCGTCGGCGCAAGAATCGGCCGCTCCTCAACGAGTTCGAGGGCGGTGTCAATGTCTTCAACCTCGGAGGTGACGAGCCCGAGGACGACATGGTCGTCGGCTTTGAGGGTCGAGTCGTAGTGGATGAGGTCCTCGGGTCCGTCGATCCGGTCGAGGCACAGGTTCGGGAATGCGAGTGCCATGTCTTCGGTGAGCGCTCGGGCCAAACCCCGCGAGTCGTCTCCCATCACGAGGATGTGGAGGCTGTGGCCGACCCGGTGTCCGCCGTGGCGCACGTTCGTCTTCTCCCACACGTCCTCGCGCCGATCCTCAGGGGGAGCGAGTCCCCGTTCCTCGTTCATCTCAGATCACCCCGAGCGGACCCCAGGTGAGGGGTGCGACGAAGGAGAGGAGCAGGACACCGATGATGCCGACGATGATGCCGACGATGACCATTTCACGAGTCGGGGTCGTGCCCGTCGAGTAGGCGATCGCGTTCGGCGGGGTCGAGATCGGCAGGCACATGCCGAGTGAGCATCCCAGAGCGAGGACGATCGCGATTTCCGCGGCGGGAGTGGAAATTGTTGCGGCCAGGCCCATGCCCATGGGGACGAGGAGGTTCGCCGATGCGGAGTGGGAGATGACGTTCGAGGTCACCCAGCCGACGAGGGCGAGAACGAGGAGGAGGATGATTGTCGGGATCGCGCCCCATTGGATTGAGCCGAGGAGCCACTTGTCCAGGCCGGTCGCGCCGACACCCGAACCGAGGGCGATGCCTCCGGCGACGAGCCAGAGGACCGGCCAGTCGAGGGCGCGCAGGTCGTCGCCGCTCATGACTTTCGTGAGCATGAGGACGACGACGGGAAGGAAGCCGATGATGTTCGCCGAAACCCCGTGGAGGGCTTCGGTCATCCACAGGAGGATCGTGACGAGTGCGGTCGCGTAGAAGATCTTCGCGTTGCGGCTCGTGTCGAACTTCGCGCTCGTGTCGATGCTGAAGACGGCGTCCTTGGGGATGTAGCGCCAGGCGATGAATCCCCAAGAGATCGCGAGGGTGATGAGCATGAGGGGTACGGCGGCGAGCATCCAGTCGAGGAAGGTGACGGAGATTCCGGCGCTTTGCAAAGCTCCGAGGGCGATCGCGTTGGGCGGAGTGCCGACGGGCGTGCCCATGCCGCCGACGTTCGCGGCGACGGGGATCGACAGGGCGATGCCGGTGCGCGCCCGCCCTTCGGGCAGGCCCATGATGACGGGCATCATGACGGCGAACATGGTCGCGGTTGTTGCCGTGTTCGACATGAACATGCTCATGACAGCGGTGATGAGCATGACTCCCATCACCGTTGATCGGGGTTTGCCGAGGAATGGGCGGAGCAGGACGGCGGACAGGGCCCGGTCGACCTTGTACTTCGCTGCACCATCGGCCACCATGAAGCCGCCGAGGAACAAGATGATGACCGGGTTCGCGAGGGCCCCGAAGAAGCTCGTGTACTTGGGGGCATCTTCAGCGACCTGGAGGATCGCATGGTCGGAGACGAAGAGGACTTCGAGGAAGATCACGAGGGTCGCGGTTGCGGCCAGTGGGACCGCTTCGGTGACCCACAGGAGGATCGCGGCGATGAAGATTCCGAACATCCTCGAACCTTCGACTCCCAGGCCGGGGAGTTGAACGAAGAGGAAGATGATGATTGCGGCGAGTGCGCCGATCTGTCCGAAGAGTTTCACGGGGCTTGGCCCGTGCGGCTTCTTCTGACGAGTCGTCATGTTCTGCGCGGAGCGCGGGTTCACCTGAATGTGCGAGCGTTTGGTGCGGGGCACTGGTCAAGACCTCGTTGTCTCTTCTGTCACTGACGCCCACTAGGGTATGTCACTCCTCACAGGCTTGGGGGCTTCTTCAACTCTTCAGCCCACTTGGCGGCGAGGACGGCGCAGCTCTGCTTCATCTGCTAGGAGGTGGCGTGTGCTCCTGAGCGAGGATGTGCCGATCCTGGGTCGACCCGGCACACTGGGAGTATGGCGAAACGACGATCCCCCCTTGAGCCCGTGGAGATCGCGACCGCAGGCATCCTCTCGGGGTTGACGGTCGTCCTCGGGCTCCTCGGATCTGCGCTCCCCATCTTCACTCTTCTCTTCCAGGTCGCCGCCGCCATTCCGATCGCGATGATCAGCTCTCGTTTGCGTACGAGGGCGAGCTTCGCAGCCCTCATCGTTTCGATCCTCATGTCAGCGGGTGTGGGGGGATTGCCGACGGCGTGGGCGGTGACGAAGACCGTCCTCGTCGGCTGGGTCGTCGGTTTTCTACACCGCAAGGGTGCGGGCAGTTTTCTCGTGTTCCTCACAGCTTTCGGCATCGGGGTCGTAGGCGCCGCCATCACCTGGGGTGTGCTCAGTGTCCTCGAAGAGTCACGTACCCTCCTCCTCGACTCGACGCGCACCTCAATGAACGGCTACTTCACTGTGCTGGAGGGTGTGCCCGCGCTCGCCCCTTCAGTCGAATTGGCGCGCTCATGGGTGGAGCTCATGCTCGAATACTGGTGGACGTGGATCCCCGCATCCTCGGGCCTGTGGGTTTTCCTGCTCGCGCTCGCCGCATATTGGCTTCTCACGAGGGTTTTGAGGCGTATCGACATTGTTCGAGAATGGGATCCTCTCTTCGCGCCCGAAGCCTCAGATTCCACGGGCCCAGCTTCACAGATCGCGCCCCTTCCTTTGAAATTGGAGGGCGTGGGTTTCACCTATCCGGGCGCCGACGAAGCGGCCTTGACTGATCTTTCCGTGCGGATCGATGAGGGGTTCACCGTCGTCCTCGGGCCGAACGGCTCCGGGAAGTCGACTCTGGCGCTGGTGCTCGCAGGCGCAGAACCGAGTTCGGGAAGGGTGATTCGCCCGGGACGGGCAGGGCTTGGGGAGTTCGGCGGCACCGCCCTCGTCGCTCAGAGGAGTGAGTTGCAGTTCCTGGGCACCACTGTCGTTGAGGACATCTACTGGGGGATGAGTCCCGAAGAGTGCAGCTCTGTTGATCTTCCCGGGCTTCTTGCCAGGGTCGGTTTATCGGGCTTGGAAGACTCGGAGACGCGCCGCCTTTCTGGTGGGCAATTGCAGCGCCTTGCTCTCGCGGGTGCTCTCGCAAGACGACCGAAGCTCCTCATCTCCGATGAGTCGACCGCGATGATCGACCCGGCCGGGCGGGTCCAGCTTTTGGGGATTCTTCGGGGATTGGCGGCTGAGGGGACCGCGGTCGTGCATATCACCCACGATCCGCTTGAGTCCGCTTGTGCCGAGCGTGTGATCCGTTTGGAAGGGGGACGAGTCGTTGAGGATTCCTCTGCGCCTGTTTCAGCCTCGTCTGTTCCTTCTGCGCCTCTGCTCCCGTCAACGGATTCGCTTGCCTCTGTTGATTCACTTGTCTCTGCGGATTCGCTTCCTTCTGCGCCTCCTCTCCCCTCAGCCACTCCCCATCCTTCTACGCCACTAGCAGCCTCAAGAACCGAGGCTGCGCGGGAGACCTCAGTGCGAGGCGCAGATGCGCAAGCCACAGTAGATGCCGATGCCATGGCAGATGTGCAGGCCGCAAAAGCTGCATTTCCCAGCGTTCCCCATCGTCCTCGTTTCGGAGCGCTTGCCTCTCAACAGCCGACGCGCGCCTACACACAGGGTCACCGTGATCCTGCGAGCAGGGGCGATGCGAAAGAGCCCTCGCGCGCATACATGCTAGAGACTCAAGCACCTCCAAGCCTTCACCTCAGCCCTCGTTCCCCCTCTGATCATGGGGAGGTCGAGCACCTGTGGGCGCGCGGCCTCGGACATGCCTACAACCCCGGCACGCCCTGGGAGCGCGAGGTCCTTTCCGAGGTTTCCTTCTTCGTCTCCCCCGGCCAATCGATTCTCATCACCGGCGAGAATGGTTCGGGCAAGTCGACCCTCGCGAGAATCCTCACCGGCCTGATGAGGCCGTCTCGAGGCCGATGCACTCTCGGTTCACAGCCGGTGCACTTGCGCGTCGGCGAGGTCGCCCTGTCTCGCCAATTCGCCCGCCTCCAATTGCAACGCCCGAGCGTTGGCCTCGATATTCTCTCCGCCGCGGGCTTCGGCCCCTTGGTCGGCACGAGCGCTTCGGGACATCCTCATCGAGGCGCAAGCGCAGGGAAGGGACTTTTCCTCAACCCTGTGGAAGCGGAATATCTCCTCGCTTCAGCTCTCGCGGAGGTCGGCCTCGATCCTTCTTTATCTTCGAAGAGCGTCGATGAGCTCTCCGGTGGACAACAGCGCAGGGTCGCCCTCGCGGGTCTTCTCGCTGCTTCCCCGAAGGTGATCGTCCTCGATGAGCCCATGGCCGGCCTGGACGCGGATTCTCGGGAAACTCTTGTGCGCGTGTTGGACCAGAGGAAAGCTCGGGGGCTTGGGATCGTCGTTATCTCGCACGACACCGAAGGTTTGGAAGCCCTGTGCGATCGCAGGCTTCACCTGGATAAGGGGGTTCTCTCATGAGCCACGAGGAACCTCAAGAATCGCCTTTGAGTCGGAAGGAAAGCCGCGTCACAAGGGAAGGCCGATCCGAGGGCAAGAATATCGGCTCCAGATTCCAGGTCGACAGGTCTGAGGCCGAGGCTGGAGGCACCCAAGTCGCTCCCAACAAAGCTGAGGCCGGGACCGACAGGGCTCAGGCCGGGGCTGGAAGCGCCGGGGCCGGGACCGAGGGAGGAGCGAGTGGGGGCCACCGCCCCACAAGGGCCAGGGACTTCACAAAACGCCCGAAACCTAAGGAGCATCGCCGAATCGGCTTCTTCATACCGCGCCTCCTGCCCTGGTCCTCACCCCTGTCGAGGGTCCAACCCGAAGTGTTGATCCTCGCGTGGACACTCCTCACCACCTTCGTGCTGGTGTGGCCGAAATGGCCGACCCTCGGGATCGTTGCGCTCCTCCTCCTGCTTACCAGCATCTTCGGGCGTATTCCCCTCTCGGCGGTCCCGATTCCACCCATATGGTTCTGGTCGGGGCTCATCGGCGGCATGATCGGCGCATCGATTGATGGTGGGATCCTCATCTTCCTTCGCCTCATTGCACTCTCACTCGTGCTCCTATGGGGAAGCGCCCTGCTCTTGTGGACTTTCTCGACCGCGAGGATCGCTCAGGCTCTGCGTCGCCTCATCTCACCTTTGCGGTTCGTGGGAGCTCCTGTCGATGAATGGGCGCGCATCATGGGGCTTGCACTCACGGCGATGCCCGTCCTCGCCGAGCAGTCACAAGCAGTCGTTGACGCGGCAAAACTCCGCATGGGCGGCGAATGGACGCGCATGGGTCTTCGTTCTTCCCTCCGCCTTGGTGTTGACGTGACGACCGCGGTCCTTTCAGCGGCTTCTCGTTCTGCCCGCGACACCGGCAGAGCAATGTCGATGCGCGGTGGCCTTGATCCCCTGACCACAGAGCCTCTGCGTCTGGGTCTCAATGACGGGGTGGCTGCCGTGCTGAGTGCCCTCGCACTCGCCGGGATCATCGCCGCCCACGTCCTCGTCGATCTTGGCGGATCGTGAGCGCAGATCCGTCCGAAAACGCGTTCTCATTTGACGTGCTCACCTCCTCCCCCGTAACCTTTCAACGCACGCGCGAGTGGCGGAATAGGCAGACGCGCACGGTTCAGGTCCGTGTCCCAGTGATGGGGTGGGGGTTCAACTCCCCCCTCGCGCACCACGCTTTCCCGCAGGATTCTGCGGAAAGGTCGGGGTGCATGAAGCGCCGAGACTACAGATGGCCAGTGCAAGGGGCCCTCTGGAGGTCCCGCTGGTTGTCTTGGACGAGCGAGAGGCGCTCCGCCATGCCCAAGCCAAGCCCCGTCTTTCTCAAGGACAGGTCCGTTGTATATCGCGTCCAGTACCGTCTCAAACCCGGTGGGGCACCGACGGCTGACCGCTTCGAGACATACCAGCAGGCGCTCGACTTCTGCGCGCTCATCGATCGCGTCGGCCCGGTAGAGGCTCGCCAGATCCGCGAGGCGATCTCCGTGGCGGGCGATTCCCGGGTGATGACGTGCCGCAAGGCGTTCGAGGAGTTCTGCGAGCATCTGGCCTCCTATGCGGAGGAGGGCACGATCATCAAGTACCGGCGTATGTGGGACCGCTACGTCGCCGACGCGTTCGATGCGTGGCCGGTCGGCCAGGTCTCGCGCCGACAGGTCGAGGCGTGGGTCGCCGGCCTGCGCAAGACGGAGACGGTGTGCTCGCGGCGGGCCCGTGAGGCTGAGCCGGGCCTGGAGCCGGATTTCTTGTCGCCCAAGACGAGCGCGAACGCTCAGGGGCTCATCTCGTCGGTGTTCAAGCTCCAGGTGGACCAAGGTACGATCTCGAAGAATCCGGCGCGCGCGGTCAGGCTCCCCCAGGCTCACCGAAAGCGTGAGGCCGTGTTCTTGACGACGGCGCAGCGCGTGGAGCTGCTGGCGAAGGTTGATCCGAAGTGGCAGACGCTCGTCGCGCTCCTGCTGGCCACGGGCTTGCGCTGGGGCGAGGCGACGGCCCTGTACGCCTCCGACTTCGATTTCGACTCCACCCTGTCCACAGTCCGCGTCGAGCGCGCCTGGAAGCGCGGCAGGCCCGGGCACCACATCGGTCCACCGAAGTCGAAGAAGTCGAAGCGCACGGTCTCACTCCCACGCCCGCTCGTCGACGAGCTCGAGGCTCTCGCGGCCTCGGCGGGCAAAGAGCTCGTCTTCCAGGGGCCGAACGGTGCCAGGCTGCGGCCGGAGTGGTTCTCGGAGCGTGTGTGGGCGAAGGCGGTCACGCAGGCGAGGATTGAGCCGCGCCCGAGGATTCACGATCTGCGGCACACGCACGCGTCGATGCTTCTTGGCGCCGGGGTCTCGAATTCACATCGTCCAGTACCGCATGGACCACGAGTCGATTGAGACGACCGTCAACGTCTACGGGTACCTCGTTCCCGACGCCGGCAGGATCGCGGCCGACGCGACGGAGATGGCGATGGCGACAGCGCTCCCCCAGTTGCTGCCGACGGCAGGCTTGGCGTCGCGCGCGTCCCTGCGTGCGAGCGCAGCGTTGATCTCCGCGCGCTCGTCCTCGGTGAGGTGCGTGAGGCGATCGTCGAGGGGGATGAGCCGTCGGGCAGCTTCTACGCGGACCTCGAGCTCGACGGCCGGCGGCTGGCAGCCGGAGTGTCCGCATTCGATGTGGATGAGCTCGTGGGTGAGCGTGCATCGCCGTTCGGGTTGGAGCTGGCGCGGAGTCATCCAGATGTGGGTTCCGTCGGTGGCGCCCAGGACGTTGCGGGGGAGGTTCTCTCCAGATGAGGGCGAGGTCGAGATGCTCGCGTAGGGTCCTCCAGGGATGCCACATGCTCATGAGGTTACGGATGGGCATGCGCATCTGTGGGTCAGGACTCGTCGAGTTCTCCGAGGAGGGTTGGGGGCTCGTAGTGCTTGATGATTTCGTTGACCTTGACGACTTCTCGGATGGGGCGGCGGCGTTCGGAGACACGTTTGGGAATGGTGACGCGCAGGATGACGTCGAGCTGGTCTCCGTGGGCGAAGGAAATGCCGGATTCGACGTCGTGGAGGAAGTCCTCGTCGAGGACGTCTGCGGCGAACTCTTCGGGGATGCTGCGGTCATCGGGGACGGTGACGAATCGCCATTTGCCGCCGTCGAAGGCGATGCGCAGGACTTCGAGCCGGACGGGGTATTCGTGGACGCTCTCAGCTTCGGCGTCTTCGGTGTCGAAGGAGTGGAGGTCGGAGGCGGTAAGGGTTTCGGATTCGGTCGTGGTGGAGCCGATGGAGACGCTGTCGATGCCGCGGCGGGTGGTCGGAGCGATAAAGGACTGGGCGCCGGATCGGAATGAGTTGTTCATCGTGATGTTGATGATCTGAGTTGGCGCGTTGATGGTGTCGCCATCGTCGAGGGTGACCGTCTCAATTCCGGATGTCGTCGCGGGCTTTCGAGAGGCGACAATTCGGCCGCGTATGTACTTGGCGAGGCCGATGGCGCCGAGGACACACGAGCTGATGATGGCGCCGCCATCGACTGCGATGGACAGTCCTGTGCTGATGCCTGAGGCGTTGGTGCCGTTGAGCCATTCGAGGATCGCGGAGCCAAGGCTCATTTCGGTGAGGATCTGAACGCCCGTGATGAATGAGCCGCGCTGCTGGTACGTGACGCGGACGTCGGGGATAGTCGCGTGCGGGTCGAGTTCGCGCACTGCGACGCGGACCATCTTCGAGTATCCGATGATAGCCTGGCCGTAGTCATCGATGGAGATGGTGCCGTCGTCGACGGCCTCGCCGTGGAAGGCGAACGACATCGGCTCGTTGATCCGCCGTTTCACCATGGATGGATCATCCCATAGGTGTTCGGCAATTTCGTCGGCCTTCTCTGTGTGCTTGGGAGAGCTATCAGCTTTCGGCATCGTTCATTGCCCATTTGGCGAAGGATTGGGCATCTTCGAAGCTGGAGAACGCCCAGACGAATGCGCGTCCGTTCCACCAACGGATGACAACGGGAACCTGGGCTCCGCGGGGTCGGTTCGTTCGGAGTTGCTCGTGGGCTCGGCTCTTCCAAATGAGTGAGAAGTACCCGACGGGTCGGCCCATCACATGAGCTTGGATCGCCTCCGAGTCGTAGGTGTTCTTGGGCTCGGGGATGATGTCGGCCCATGCGACGAGTGCGCCGTTTCCTCCGAGTGGCCCGGGCTTGTAATCGGGAGCGAGGGAGGCCAGCTTCTTGACCGCATTGCGGTGCTTGTCCATGACGTACAGGGAGATCCTGCCTCGGTCACCGTCCCTTGCGATGAGGGCCTGGAGGTCGTTGGGGCCACGACCGGGAGGGGTTGGCTGGAGGGCCTTCGGGACAACGACGACGTGCTGCGCCTTGAGTGACCGTCCCCATACGATGAGAGCGGCGGCGAGCACCGCCCATACGAGCATCGTCATGATGAGGCTGCCGATGGGTTCCTTGTCGGAGATCGCCCGGATGAGCCCGAATGGCCAGAGGACGGCGAGGATCCAGCCGACCGCAGTTCGGTAGGTGCCCTTGAATCGGGTTCCCTTCGGTGGCTTGGCTGCGGGGGTTGGTGTTTCGGAAGCGGCGTCGGCGGATTCTGGTCCATTGGGGAAGTCGTCGGACATGGGAGGCTCCTGCATGGGGTGAGAGATGAGAAGAGAGTCAGTTCTGGGGCTCTTCGCCGACATGGTCGCCGTCGCGTGAAGTGTCCCAGCCGGGGCGCCGAGGCACGGTGCGCGCGGCGAGTCGCTCGAAGTCGGGGGCATCGTCGCCGGCGCCGTCAACGAGCTCGAGGTGGCGAGCGGGCCGGGCGGCGAGGATCTCCCGCTTCCTCTTGAGCGCCGCAGCGCGGGCCACGGACTCGATCTCGGAGATCTCGTCCTCGGCGAGCACGTCGACCGACTCTCCGATGAGTAGCTCGGCGAGCGCGTCGGCGGACCCATCGTCGATGAGGGCGGAGCCGGGCGCCGCGCCGGAGGAGTCAAGAGGGGTCGGATCCCCGCCGTCGAGGATCGCCTCGGATGAACCACGTTCCCAAAGAAGGGCATCATCCAGCGCCCAGAGGGTCGCTTTCGAGTACGACGATCGCCGCGCGTTCTCGACATCGCCGAGTGTTCGAGCGGAGATACCGGAGACATCGGCAAGCTTCCTCGTTGTCGAGATTCCGAGATCTCGACGACGAGCGATCACCTGCTGTGCGAAGTTCTGGATGGAACTAGAGGGAAGCATATCTCAAGTGTTGCGGAAAGTTCTAGAAAGTAAAGCGCGCAGTTAGAGGAGAACTTGCCAGAATCTGCGGAAAACGAAGCCTGTAGTTACGACAATGACATTCCATTGCAACCTCGAAAGAGGCAACACTGGCACACACTTCCTTGAATTGCCTTGACAAGTCTCCTACTGTCTCCTACAGTTGCTGCCATGGGTAAGCAACTGTAGGAGACCGAGATCACTGAACGGGAATGCCAAGGAGCGACCGTACACATCCTTCGCGAGATCCGGGGCCTCAAAGCGGCGGATCTCGCCAACGACATCGGAATCTCCGACGTCTGCCTCTACAACATCGAGTCGGGCGCCAAGCAGATCACGCCCATCCTCGTCGCCAAGATCGCCGACGCGCTCACGGTCCCCCAGATCACCATCGTCCGCGACGGCTACTTCAACCGCGACGTGATCGAGCGCCTGGAGGAGACGACTCGTCTGTGTGATGCGCAGGCGGATCGGACTCTCGGCGAGTACGCGGCGTGCATGAGCGAGGAGAACGAGGTGCACCGGGCGCTGATCGACCTGGAAGAGGCCAGCTCTTCCGAGGGAGTTGGTCTCTGATGAAGGGGGAGGCTCAGAACTCAGGGGCTGGCGGGAGTGGGACGACGAGCGGTGGGTCTTCTCCGACGACGTCGAGGACGAGCTCGTCGGGGATGGGCTTGCCCCAGGCGCCGAACGCGTACGCGCGGATGGACCGTCCGGGGTCGGGGGTGAAGCGGTCGTCGAGGTCGAGCCGCACGATCTCACGGCGGTTGCGGACGTATTCGATGGCGAGCGGGGTCGCTTGGAGGTTCCGGATTATGAAGGCGTTCTTCGAGGCCCAGGTGATTTCGACGCGGGGGCGGGCGCTTGCCGGGTCGTGGTTCGTCTGTTCGTGGGGCATGTGCTAGGGGGCGACGTTGAAGGTCGTCTCGGACTGGCTCGTGTTCGGGGTCTCCATTTGCGGATTCGTGGTCTCTGGCGTGCTTCTCGGGTTGGGGCGTAGCCATGTGAAGACTGTCCAGAAGGCAGAACCGATGAGGGGCAGCGCGGCGAGGACGAACAGGCCTTGTTCTCCTGCGGTCATTGATTCGAACCAGCTGATGACGACCTTGTCTTCCCCCTCGGTGGGTGTCGACGGTGCTTCCAGCGCGCCGTTGTTCTCCACGTCCGAGCCTACCGAGGGGGATCTTCTCCGATGAGCGGTGGGATCGAGAGGGTGTTGACCTCGGCGGAGTTCGCCGAGATGGAGCGGTGCAAGCCGCAGACGATCTCGGACGCGTGCCGCGCGGGTGAGGTCCCTGGTGCGTATCGGGCTTCGCAGAAGCGGGGGAGTGGAGGATCCCGGAGTCGGCGGTGATCGAACGTCGGCGTCTTCTTGCTGATCGTGAGCCTGTGCGCCGGGAGAAGCTGGGGCGGCCTCTTGATCTGCAGGAGCCGTCATCGCTGGTCGATGCGGTAGGTGTGCCAATTGGGGCGATTGCGCCATTGACGCCGAGGGCGAGGAAGTGTCAGCGGCTCGGCGCGTGATCTGTGCTCGCGTGCGGCTCTTGTATGAGAGGCACCCCGGGGCCGCGGGCGGGTGGAAAGGGAAGGCCTCTCGGCACCTTGCACTTACCGAGAGGCGAGCGAGTCAGGAAAGGGAGTCCGAACTCATGAAGGAGCTTAGCAAGACGCTCGCGTGGTGGTTGTCGATACCGTTCGATCCGCCGGGTGGGCCAACGGACCGGGTCGTGAAGCGGCTCGATGCGGGGCGGATTCGTGCGAAGGCGCGGGCGGGTTCTGCGGGGAAGCGTAGGGGTCGAAGTGAACGCGCGCGTGAAGACGGCGTCCGTCTTGGTGGCGGTGGCGATGTTCCTCGCTTTGGCGATGCGGGCGCCGGATAATCAGCCGGGGTGGCCGGAGTGGGTCTGCCTGTCGGCCATCGTCCTCGCCGCGGTGGCGGCGTGGATGCTCGTCGTCGAGACGCGCGATCCGTGGGACGAGGGTCGGCGATGAGCGTCGAGTGGATTGATGCGGCGCGGTGCCGTCGGGCGGGTGTGGATCCGGAGTGGTTCAACTCCCCCTCGCGCACCAGTTTTCCCGCAAGGTTCTGCGGGAAACTCAGTGTATTATGTGCGATGAAGCAGCAGCATTGAGATACTCATAAGAAGCCTTCCCGGTTGAACCTGTCGATCGCCTTTTCACTGAGCCTGAGCCCACTCCCCTTTCCTTTACCTCGACTCTCCGTGGTGCAGGCTTTCACGCACCTCACCCTCAATTCGCACTGACCTTTCGTCCCCGCAGTTCCAAGTTCACGCAGGCCCTCACCCGTCTCCATCTCAGTCCACACTGGGCCTAGCCCGCATCATTCTTTGCTCGCACCAGTCTTATTCACCTCCGGCCTCTTTCCGGATCACTCGCTCCCCAACACCACAATCTCGAGCTTTTCGACAGGGCACGGACTCAGTTCAAACGATCCCCTCACTCAAGACCCTCAAGAGAGCCTTTGCGATTCATCGGCGATCTCTTTCAGCAAGCCCTACACGAGTCAAAGATTCCACACCCGACCTCGTTGATCGGATCATCCTCGGTGATATCCGCGACGTGGAGCACAGGTAGGTCGTGCAAGTGTGTCCTGATCGGCCCGTAGTGATGACGTGAGAGTCGCCCCCATGCTGTAGCGTTGACGCCGTAGTAACTCGGATTCATTGCGATACTCGCTCGTCGGTGTTTGCAGGAGCTTCGATCACTATCCCGGAACCCGACTTGGGCCGGGGAAACGCCCGAATGGGCCTGCAGATTGGAAACACCATGACTTCTGGTGTCGTGAAATGGTTCAACGACGAAAAGGGCTACGGCTTCATCACCCCCAGCGATGGCTCCGCCGACGTTTTCGCTCACTTTTCCAACATTGTTCAAGAATCTGGCCGCCGTACCCTCTTCGAGGGCGAGCAGGTCGAGTTCGACATCACTCAGGGCCCCAAGGGCCTTCAGGCGGAGAACATCCAGCGTCTCGCCTGAGTATCTCTTCCAGTTCTGATGCCGTCCGCGTCTGATTCGGCAAGGGCCTTAGTCTGTACGCGCCTGTGCTGACAAGCACCTCATCTGCTTGACAGGCATGTGTGTCGGTCAAGGTCTCTGTCAAACAGGCCCCGTGCCGACCAAGGCCTAGTCACATCGGCCTTTTGACGGCAGAAAACAGGATCACCATCCCCTCGCGCCGCGCGCCGAGGGGATTTTCCTCTTCGGAGCGAAGACTGCGACTCCATTCAGAGCGACGATTGCGACTCGCAAAGAGGTGCCCAGGCACTCGGATCACGGTGCATCATGGGCCTCGAAACTCCAAAGCCGTAACGAGCCTCATCAAAGGCTCGGATCAGTGAATGTGAGCATGTGAAATCAGGCGCAAAGATGGATCGGGAATTGGTGCTGCTGGTAACGTTATAATCGCTGATCCGAGGGGATGGAAACGTTTCCGGAATCGGGGATGCAACACTGACACACTGCTGTGCGGGGCACAGTCAGTGCTTCGCGCACTGACTCGAAAGAAGAACCCCATGAACAACATCGTGAAGTCTGAAATTGCCGTCGCCAGCTGGCAAGGCGAGGCGAACGCTGCGGGCGTCATCATCGCCGTTGTCCTCCTCGCCGTTCTCGGTGTTTTCGCCGCCGTCAACGCCTCCTCGACCATTTCGGCTGTCATCGCTGCTCTCGTTGGCCTTACCGCTGTTCTCTTCGCTCCCGCCGCTTACGCGATTCGCAACGAGAAGAACTGAACCGATAATCCGGGGCGCGCCACGCAGCGCGCCCCCGCATGACGAGCGCGACGCCTGCGACGTCGCGCTTTTTCTTTTGCCTTTTCACCCCATGACATCCACCCAATTTACGCCCAAAGACGTCAATCCTGTACATACATTTCTGCCGCTAGCCCCATTGCAGCCTTTCGCTCTGCCATTCCTCTCCTATCGACGTGGAACCCGGACCGCCCTCATCCCTTCAGGTCTCAGCCCCGAAATTGGAACAGGAGAATCCTCAAGCAAGACATCGGAAGAGAAGACTCCTCAATCGACACAGTCGATCCGACTCTCTCCACACAAGCCAAAACTCCGATGGGGATAGCCTCATCAGTGGAGGGGTTGACGAATTGTGGAGGGGATATCACCCCTCCACTTGTCGTCACAGCCTCCACTCAGCACCACAGCCCCCATCGCACGCCAAGCCTCACGCCCCTCCTACCCCTCAGCGGATCGGCACACGCAGAGGCGCGCGACGCTCAGTCTTGTCGCGTATTGTGCGGCTCTTCGCGACCGCTGTAGTTGACGAAACGCGAGAGGTGACCCTGGAAGAGGGTGCGGATTACTGCAGTCTCACCATTACGGTGCTTCGCGACAATGATGTCGCCTTCTCCTGGACGGTCTTCCTTGTCGTAATAATCGGGACGATGCAGCAGCATAATGATGTCCGCATCCTGCTCCAGCGAACCAGATTCACGCAGGTCAGACATCATCGGCTTGCGGTCATTGCGCGACTCGGAGTTTCGGTTGAGCTGCGCGACGGCAACCACCGGAACTTCAATATCCTTCGCAAGGAGTTTGAGATTACGCGACATGGCTGAGACTTCCTGCTGACGAGACTCAACCTGTCGGCCGCTCGTCATGAGCTGCAGGTAGTCGATCACCACGAGGCCGAGGTTGTGCTGCTGCTTGAGCTGTCGACACTTCGCACGAATCTCCGTAATCGTCATATTCGGTGAATCGTCGATATACAAGGGGGCGTCGGAGACTCTCTCCATCGTTCTGGCGACACGCTTCCAGTCGGTGTCATTCATCGTGCCCGCCTGCATCTTGGACAGGAACACTCCTGATTCTGCAGCGAGCATTCGCATCGCAATCTCCTGCTGGCTCATCTCAAGGGAGAAGACCAGGGATGTGATCCCATGCTTGATCGAGGCCGATCGGCAAAAGTCGAGGGCGAGAGTGGACTTGCCCATGGCGGGTCTGGCGGCAACGATAATCATCTGACCGCCGCGAAGCCCTTGTGTCAGGTCGTCAAGCTCTTTGAATCCCGTGGGAACACCTTGCAGCTTGCCTTTGGACTTCTCAATGTCTTCAAGGTGTTCGAGCAGCTCGTGAGTCATAGAGCCTACGGCGACATAGTCCCTTGCGGTGCGTTCCGAAGAGACCGCGTAAATCTCGGATTGCGCCTGTTCGACGATCTCTTCGACCTCGCCACCGGCCTCGGCGTAACCGAGTTGGACGATGCGCGTGCCCGCAGTGACAAGGCGACGCATGATTGCGCGCTCACGAACGATGCGCGCGTAGTAACCAGCGTTCGCCGCCGTCGGCACCGAAGCGATGAGGGTATGCAAGTAGGGGGCGCCACCGACCCTGGACAAAGTGCCTTCGCGCTGCAAATACCCTGCAACAGTGATCGCGTCGGCGGGTTCGTTTTGACCGAAGAGGTCCACGATCGCATCGAAGATGATCTCGTGATTCGGCATGTAGAAGTCGGAACCGCGAATCTCCTCTGTGACAGTAACGATCGCATCAGTGGTGAGCATCATCGATCCGAGGACCGACATTTCCGCGTCGATGTCCTGTGGTGGTGTGCGATCAAAATCTTCCGCCACGATGATCCTCTCTACAGTCGACGCACGCGAGAATGCGGCTCACCACCTTGAGGAAAGGGGCGTGGCTTGAGCGCCTTTCCTCACTGCGAGTCCGCGTCAGACCCTGAATCCATGGTCACGCGCACACGCGAGGGTATCGTCTCGACGCGAGAACTCCCACTCTCGATCTGAACTCGAATGGGGATAACCTGGGGATGGCGTGTGGATAACATGGCGCGTCGTCCACATCCCCTGTGGACGCTCGGTGTGTGTTGCGCTGCGTCCGTGAAAACCCCTCGGACTTTTCACGGCAGATTCATGCCATTCCCCCGATGACAGACTTGTCCACAAGTGTGTACACAGATTGTGGATTGAAATTGGAGGCCACATTCGTGGACGGAACCGATAGCCCATCCCCTAACTCTCAAGTGAAGCTTGAAGCTTCGCTTCCTGCTCCTGAGAGCACCCCCAACACACAAGCTAAACCTGGGTTGACCAGGAAAATTCTCACACTGGCGGTCCCAGCTCTCGGTGCACTCGTCGCCGAACCTCTCTTCACTCTCATCGACTCCGCGATGATCGGCCACCTGGGAACAGCCTCACTCGCAGGCCTGTCCCTCGCCTCCCAGATCCTCCAAACCCTCACCATCCTGTTCATCTTCCTCGCGTATTCCACAACCTCGCTCACAGCTCGAGCACTCGGCGCCAAGGACCGACGAGGCGCGATCCGCGCCGGAATCGACGCCTCCTGGCTCGCCGCACTGCTCGGCCTCATCGTCGCCGTCCTTCTCGCCGCACTCGCCCCCGCCCTCGTCAAACTCATGACGACAGATTCCTCCGTCGCGCACGAGGCCGTCGCCTATCTGCGGGCAAGCGCACCTGGCCTGATCGGCATGCTGATCGGCTATTCGACTGTCGGGACACTGCGCGGACTGCAAGACACCCGCACTCCCCTGCTCATCACCGGCATCGGCGCCATCCTCAACATTGGGCTCAACGCCGTCTTGATGTTCGGCCTCGGCCTCGGCGTCATCGGCTCCGGCTTGGGCACGTCGATCGTTCAACTCCTCATGGCGGCCGTGTACCTGGCGATCCTTAGGCGTGAAGCCGTATCGGTCGGCGCACCCCTGCGTCCGAGCGGCAGCGGCATCGCGCGTTCCGCACTCGACGGTGCGCCTCTGATCGTGCGAGGCCTAGCACTACGCCTCGCAGGCCTTGCAACGATCTGGTCGGCATCGCAGCTCGGATCTGAGGCTCTTGCGGGTTATCAGATTGTTCTGGCCGTCTGGACTCTCATCTGCTTCGTCTTGGATGCGCTGGCGATCGCCGCCCAGTCAATGGTGGGCCTCGCCCTCGGGCGCGGGAAGCTCAACGAACTCCGGGAGCTCTTGAGGATCCTGACGATCTGGGGTGCGGGAGCCGGGGTCGTACTCGGGATTGTGATCACTGTTCTTTCGCCGTGGATCCCCTTCCTCTTCGACGCGAGTTCCTCGGTAAGCCCGATCGCGAGATGGGGACTCATCGCCTGCTGCGTCGGCATGCCTTTGGGGGGCGTCGTCTTCACGCTCGATGGTGTGCTTCTCGGCGCTGGCGACAACCGCTATTTCGCGATCGCAGGAATCGGGCAGCTTCTCGTATTCTTGCCGGTTCTCGGGCTCATTGAGCTGTGGCGCCTCGAAGGTGCGGGCAGTATCGAAGTGGTCGCGGCAGCATGGGGCGCGTACGCCCTGGTCTACATGGGTGCGCGCCTGGCGACGAATATGTGGAGGACCTGGTGGTCGCGCTCCGGGCTGCTCGGATCCATGGATTCATCCCTGAGGGAGGGCTGACTGCGTTTCGCAGCGCCTCGTATGAAGCCCGGGAGTCCGACCTTGCCTTCATCGACCGCCAACCCCGAGCTGCGCGTGCTTGGTGGAGGGCTTGGCGACAAGTGGAGGGGTTCGCGACAAGTGGAGGGGATATAACCCCTCCAAAACACGCCATTGCCTCCACTAACGCAAAGTCAGAACCCGCACACCGAGAAAACCCGCCGCCCCTCCACTAGTGCACCAAAAGCACGAGCACCCTCAAAGCGCGCGAGCAAGAACTCCTTCAACACGCCACCGACCCGCCTCGAGCACTCCACGAGTCTGAGAAACAGAAGCTTCCCCGACAGGACGTGGCCCAGAACTCTCCGGACAGGGTGGCGCACTCCACTGGGCGACGACTAAGCTGGATACCTGGATTGTCCAAGCTCCCGCAAGGGCATTCCACCGCAGACGAACCCTCGTCTGTGAACGCATGACCCTCCTGTCACGGACCGTCCGTGACCGCAAAGACCATAGGAGGTGGGTACTCACCGTGCGTAACTACGAACTGATGGTGATCCTCGATCCCTCGATCGATGAGCGCACCGTCGCCCCCACGATGGACAAGTACCTCGCGCCCGTGTCCGCCAACGGCGGCTCGGTCGACAAGGTTGACATCTGGGGCAAGCGTCGCCTCGCTTACGACATCCTCAAGCGCTCCGAAGGCATCTACGTTGTCATCAACATGACGACGACCCCTGATGTCGCGCTCGAGCTCAACCGCCGCATGGGTCTCGACGAGACCATCTTGCGCACCAAGCTCCTGCGTCCCGACGCCCACTGAGCATTCACTCAAACCCACCCACCCTTTAGCCCGAGGAGTTGAAATGGCCGGAGATACCCAGATCACGATCGTCGGTAACCTCACCGCTGACCCTGAGCTTCGCTTCACGCCGAGCGGTCAGGCTGTTGTCGACTTCACCGTCGCTTCGACGCCTCGCCAGTACGACTCGAAGTCCGGACAGTGGCGCGACGGCAACGCCCTCTTCATGCGTTGCAGTGCATGGAATGATTTCGCTGAGAACATCAGTGAAACTCTCCGCAAAGGCATGCGCGTGATCGTGCAGGGCAACCTCGTCCAGCGCTCCTACGAAACCAAGGACGGCCAGAACCGCACCGTCATCGAACTTCGCGTCGAAGAGGTCGGCCCTTCTCTCCGTTGGGCGCGCGCCCAGGTGTCACGCAATGAGCGTTCCGACCAGGGCCGAGGCGGCTATCAGGGTGGAAACCGTGGAGGCGCCCCTGCGGGCGGCTCATACGGGGGTTCGAATGCCGGTTACGGCGCTCCTGCCGGCGGCACCGTCGACGATCCGTGGCGCGCATCCTCACAGGGTGACGCCGCTTTTGGCGAACCGCCGTTCTGATCGGTGTCGGCCACGGCCGACCCGAGCACGTACTGACATCACATCTTGGGGTGGATGAATAGTCCACCCGGATCCAAGGAGACCACCATGGCGAAGCCTCAACTTCGCAACAAGCCCATCAAGAAGAAGGCCAACCCCCTCAAGTCGGCCAAGATTGAGACCATCGACTACAAGGACACTGCGCTCCTGCGCAAGTTCATTTCCGATCGCGGCAAGATCCGTGCTCGTCGCGTCACTGGCGTCTCCGTCCAGGAGCAGCGTCGCATTGCCCGTGCGGTGAAGAACGCCCGCGAGATGGCGCTCCTGCCCTACTCGTCGACCGGCCGCTGATCGGGGAAGGAAATTCGCATGGCTACCACTAAGCTCATCCTCACCCGCGACGTCGCCAACCTCGGCAACGCCGGCGAGGTCGTTGAGGTCAAGTCCGGCTACGCCCGCAACTACCTCGTGCCCCGCGGTTTTGCGACCAAGTGGACGAAGGGCGCGCAAAAGCAGATCGACGAGATCGCTGCCGCCCGTCGTCGCCACGAGATCGAGTCCATCGATGACGCCCGCGAGTTGCGCGACGCCCTCCAGGCCGCCGCTCCTGTCGTCATCTCCGGCAAGGTCGGCACCTCCGGCCGTCTCTTCGGCGCTGTTTCCGGCGCCCAGATCGCCGAGGCCGTCAAGGCTCAGCTCGACAAGGTCATTGATCGTCGTCGCGTCATGATCGCTTCGCCGATCAAGTCCACCGGCGATCACACCGTCGTCGTGAATCTCCACCCGGAGGTCACTGCGAAGCTCAAGGTTCGCGTCATCGCCGAATGATTCTTCGCCCGCGTCGCAGTCTCGTCTGCGCCTCAATGGACGAGGACGAGGCTGCGTGCTGGACTTGAAGGGGATGACCTCGAGTCGCTGAACCTTATGAGGGGCCCTCGATCTGGACTGCTCCCCGTTAGTTGGACGGGTTAAAGGGTACCTGTCGTTCTAGGCTGCAAGGGGCCTGGTTTCGGAATTCTTCCGGGGTCAGGCCCTTGAG
>ERZ773042.11-NODE-11-length-166896-cov-11.494087_pt1 | contig 166896 bp, 137 predicted proteins | sample MGYA00511664_ERZ773042 | MGnify/ENA primary metagenome ERZ773042 (study PRJEB29015, sample SAMEA2737984) | human oral metagenome | biome: human oral; feature: human-associated habitat; material: dental | place: China | collected 2036 ... | reverse complement strand
TTGCATGTGTTAAGCACGCCGCCAGCGTTCATCCTGAGCCAGGATCAAACTCTTATTTTGTTTGTATCTTATCTTCATTATATATATTCTCATATACATATAAAGTTAAAATCTGTTTTGATCAAACTCAGTTTCGCTTGCGCTCTTTAATAATTATCCTAATTATTGTTTTTTTGAGTTTAGAAATTGTCGGAAACCACCTGCAATTGTCTTACCAATTTGCTGATTGTTTCCATTTAGTTTTTTATGACTAAATCTCTATACTATGAAGTTTTTAAGGTTCTGTCCGCTATCTTGCGAACGTTCTTTATTCTAACAGTTTTGCTTTTACTTGTCAATATTTTTTTTGTTTTTTTGAAACTTTTTATCGACTGCTTTCTGTTAGTTTTTCTTGCTGTCAGATGACAGCTTGATTAGTATACCAAAGTGTGCTTTTGCTGTCAATGCCATTTTTAAACTTTTTTGTTTTCCCTCTGTTTTTTATTCATTCGATGCTCCCGTCGGTATTACTTGATGTTTAATACTTCATATCCGTCGTCTGTAATCGCCTTGGTTATAGCTTCATCAGTCACAGTTCCGTTATGCTCTACTTCAACTAATCCATCATCCAGCGTCACTTTCACATCTTCAACACCGTCTACGGCTTCCACAGCTTTCTTGACATGAGCCACGCAATGCTGACAAGTCATTCCTCCTACTTCAATTTCTCTCTTCATTTTTTTATTCACCTCCGCTATATCGTTTGAACCTGTCTTCGTCGGTTCTTCAATATTATCTTTTATGATATCCACCTCTTCAATTGTATAGAATTGAACATCTGCTGCATCCTCTGCATTTCTTCCTCGAATTTCCTTTTTATTCCCCGTGAAAAATCTCAACCTTAGGGCATTTGATACTACGCATATTGAACTGAATCCCATCGCTGTAGCCGCTATCATCGGATTTAATCTAAGCGAGAACAGACTGTAAAACACTCCTGCTGCAATAGGAATACCTATTACGTTGTATATAAATGCCCAGAACAAATTCTGCTTGATATTTCTTATGACCTTCTTGCTCAAGTCAAAAGTTATCAATATGTCTCTCAAATCGCTTTTCATCAGCACCACATCTGCCGCTTCCATCGCTACATCAGTTCCGGCACCTATTGCAATTCCCACATCAGCTCTTGCAAGAGCTGGAGCATCATTTATTCCGTCTCCAACCATAGCTACCAAATTCTGATTACTCCTCAAACCTGCCACGATGGACTCTTTATCTTCCGGTAGAACCTCCGATATTATTTCATTGACTCCCACTTTATTTCCTATATATTTTGCCGTTTTTTCGTTATCTCCGGTCAACATTACAACCTTTATATTTTCCTGTTGCATTTCGCTTATGGCCTCAATACTCGTATTTTTTACAGTATCTGCAACCGCTATAACTCCTACAAGCAGACCGTTTGCAGAAAAATATATAGGTGTTTTGCCAACCATTGCAAAATCGTTGCCAAGTTTTAAAGCATCATTCAAGTTTCCTTTTATTCCGCTCTCCTCCATAAACTTGAAATTTCCCGCCAGACATTTTGAATTCTGTATTATAGCTTCAATACCTCTTCCCGGAATTTGCCTAAACTCATCTATCTCCAATAAAATTCCGTTGTTTGCCTTTCCGAACTCAACAATTCCCTGTCCTATGGGATGTTCAGATTTTCCTTCGATGGAATACGCCAGAGAAATGAATTTATCTCTGTTGATACTTTCTAGAATTCCTATATCCGTAACTCTTGGCTTTCCTTCCGTTATCGTCCCGGTCTTATCCAAGACCACGGTATTTACCTTATAGGATACTTCCAATGCTTCCGCCGATTTTATTAAAATGCCGTCAGCCACGCCTCTCCCAGTTCCCACCATAATTGCAGTAGGAGTCGCAAGACCTAATGCACACGGACATGAAATCACCAAAACGGAAATTGCCATTGACAGAGAAAATTCCAGTCCCTTTCCTATTGAAAGCCACACTGCAAAAGTCACTATGCCGATTCCTATCACTGTCGGCACGAATATACTGCTGACTTTATCTGCTATCTTTTCAATAGGCGCCTTGGAAGATGTCGCATCGTCGACGAGTTTTATAATCTTTGATAGCGCTGTTTCACTTCCAACTTTCTCTATTCTCACTGTGAAAGCTCCTGATTTATTTATGCTGCCACCGATCACTTTGCTGCCTCTAAATTTTTCTACCGGCACAGACTCCCCTGTTATCAAAGACTCATCTACGCTACCGAAGCCATCTACCACAACTCCATCCGATGCAATAGACTCTCCGGCCTTAACCAAAATTAAATCTCCTACTTTAAGGTTTTCTATCGGAATATCCACTTGGATCTTAGACGGGTCAAACTTGCTGTTCTCTCCTACCTTTCTAGCAGTCTTAGGCGTTAAATCCATCAGTTTTCGTATGCTGGAAGATGTCTTTCTCTTCGCTCTAGCCTCAAAGAACTTGCCCAGAGTTATAAGTGTCAAAATCATGCCTGCAGATTCAAAATACAGGTCCATCGCGAAGCGATGGACAGCCTGCATATCATCGTTCTTCATTGCGATTAAAATCTTCACTATAGCATATATGCCATATACTATGGAAGCTCCTGAACCTATAGCTATCAGAGAATCCATATTCGGATTTCTCTTAAACAAATTTTTGATTCCATTTATAAAAAACCTTCTGTTAACGAATACGATAGGAATCAATAACGCTATCTGAACCATGGCGAATATGTGAGAATATTCTGCTTCTATAAATATCTTAGGCAATGGCCAGCCCATCATATGTCCCATGGAGATATAGAACAGCGGAATGGTAAATATCGCTGAAATTATGAGCCTTCTCCTCATAGAATCAATCTCTTCGTTTTCCATTTTTTCAATTTCTTCAATCCCTTTTTTGTATTGATCTTCAGTTGATCCGTTAGCATCTACTGTTATAGATACTCCGTCTTTTTCCAGCAGTCTGGCATCATACCCTGCTTTTTTCACTGTATCAACAATTTCTTTCACAGAAGTTTTGCTTTCATCTATATTTAATGTCATGGAATGCTTGAGCAGATTTACACTCACGTCGTCGGCACCTTCAACTGCAGCTACCACCTTATCAACTCTGGCTGAGCACGCAGAACAGGTCATACCACCTACATAAAATTTCAAATTGGTTTTTTTCTCACTATTATTCATTTGAACTAACCCCTTTGCAAAAATTTATTTACTATGAACTATTATTCCCTTATTGTCGTTTTCAACACATAATCCTTCTGAAAACCATTGCGATTTTTTATGATTTGTTCTCATATTTCTATCACCATGCTTTCTTTATCTCTAGTATAACATAATTTTCACTTTATATAACACGCTGTATCCTACATTTAGTAGAATAACAATTACTATCCTAATCAGCACCATGGGTTGCATAATATCAACTGAACAGTAGTGATATAGACACAACAAGGAAGATTGAATGGTCGAAAAACAAGAGGCACAGAATAATGAAACACAAATAACAGAAAAACAATCTATACTTGGTACTATGATAAAAAAGATTATAGGAAAAACCTTTGTAACAATAATATGTCTTGCTCCGATAGCAAGGATATATTCAAAAAAATCTGTTAAAGGTATTACTATCGAAACGGAAAAAATAAGAAAAAACAGACCGCTTTATATACATGTCCCTATATGAATTTTTACAACAATTCGATAATTTTAGACTATAAAAATGATTTCGAAAATGATATAATGAACTAGTTAACAAAGACTAAGTTTGCTTATATATTGAAACTTGATAAGACGGAATTAAAATTATACAGGAGGAACGTATTATGGGCTTGTTTGGAAAAAAGAAACAATGGGATACTCAAAAGTCAGACGCAAACAAAAGCAGATTAAGAGAATTATTTAATGGAGTTATGGAAGATGGAGACTCCTACGACATTGTTTATGGGTATGGCTTGAATATAAAGAACAGTGATTATATTGTAGCTCGTAAAAAAACATACACATACACAAGTTTAATTATAGGCTATCGTGAAACTGATATGAGCATAGCATTGCTACAAACAACTCCGGAGCTTGAGGGTTGTAGTGAAGCTGAAATTTTTAGAAAAGACAATATTAAAAAGGCAAAAATTGCAACAGGTATGTACACGATTTATCATCAAGGTGGATTGATGGCAGGATATACTCAATTTGCAACTTTAGCAGAAAATGATGAAAAATTCCTCGCTTATGTATATCAGCCTGAAGAATATGACAAGTTTGATACATTCTTTAAGAAATTTTCGGGCAGGTAAGCCATGAATTGGCTAACATACTTTTTAATCTGTTTCGCTATCTGTATTGTATGGTTTGTTATTACACGAATTTGGGTAAATGGGATAGACATGATTATCTCTGCTCTCAAGAAAATGTTGAGACTAAATAAAAATGACAGTACGGAAAGTTGGCATACTTTGGAAGATATTAGGGATAAGACTAAGAAAGATTAAATAACAAATACAATTAAATTTATAAGACTTTGAAAAACAGTAAATCAAATTGGTTTACTGTTTTTTGTTGCTCAAAATCGAGAAGAAAGGAAACAATCTACACTTGGTCCCATGATAAACAAAGATTATATTAAAAACCTCTGTAACAGAAATATATTTTTACCCCGATAACAAGTATACATTGCAAAAAAGCTGTTAAAGGTATTACTATCGAAACGGAAAGAATAGAGAAAGACATATTATTTTTCTATCTATTCTTTCCCAATATGTGCTGATGAATACTTGATGGCAAGCAGGAAATTGTACAGTAGAAAGGATATCCTAAAAATGGTATAATATTAGCAGATATTAGGGATATTACCCTGTTTATACAGCCATACATGGCAGAGGTGTTTGGAAACCGTTAAAGGTTTCTGATAACATTTGCCAGTTTGCTGAAGTTCTAAATAAAATTAATAGTGCAAACCTAAACTTTCCTTGCAGTTTAGACTTTTTAAATGATATTGTAGATTTGAAAAGCGGTTTTTGGTGCGAAGTGAATGAAAGTTGTAAAGAAGCTGAATAACCGCTGTTTATCAAATCCAGGCATCTGAATATGATCTATGACATAGCAATTCGCGGAACAGTAAATCAAATAGTTTTACTGTTTTTCTTTACTTAAACTTCAAGAGATAAGCATTCACAAACAAAAATGTGCTTGACAAAATTCTCACCGCTTTACATCCACCTTTTGTTTTCGACATTAAGTTCCAATTTTTAGAAGTTTTTAAATCTCATTTTCCCACTTCCACATTAATCCGTGACTATCTATTTATATGAATTTTACCGTTACTATGATATAATGGTTAACGTATAAATCAGATATTTAATATTGCAAGGAGAACATATGAATAAACTACTAATCGCCGATGACGAGTCACGCATAAGGGAAGTTATTAAAGAATATGCCCAATTTTTCGACTTTGAAGTTTACCAAGCCGTAGATGGTGAAGATGCCGTAACTAAAGCCTTATCAGAAAATTTTGATATTATAGTTATGGATATTATGATGCCTATCAAAGACGGGTATACGGCAGCAAGGGAAATAAGAGAAAAAAAAGACACTCCTATAATTTTATTATCTGCCAGAAGCGAAGAATATGACAAGTTGTACGGCTTTGAAATAGGTATAGATGACTACGTGGTCAAGCCTTTCAGTCCAAAAGAGCTTATGGCAAGAATAAATGCCGTTATCACGAGACATAAATCCATATCCGGTCGTGATCAAAGCATCCGAGTTGAAACCTCAATTCCCGCATCTGATGAAATTTTTGAAATTCAAGGATTGAAATTGGACAAACCCAGCAGACAGGTGAGCATCGACGGGGAGAAAGTCAATCTGACACCGAAGGAATTTGATCTCCTATGCTATTTAATCGATAACAGAAATGTCGCGCTCTCCCGAGAAACACTCCTTGGAGATATATGGGGATATGAATTTTATGAGGATGATAGAACCATTGACACACATATAAAAAATCTTCGCAATCACTTAGATAAATATAGGGATTTAATAGTTACAATCAGAGGTGTAGGTTACAAATTTGAATATGAAGATTAGGATTGATTACAAAAGTATAAAGTTCAAAGTAATTTTATACTTTTTCGTTTTTACAGTTATAATAGGATGTATGATCTGGTATCTCCAGGTTTTCTTTCTGAGCAACTACTACGATAAAATGAAAATTTTGGAGAGTGAAAACTCCGTTGCCAAAATATCCGAATTGTATCACAAAAGCACCTTGAAAGATTTTGTTGAAAAAGTAGATGAGTTGACCGATAACAACGATTTGCTTGTTCAGGTCATATCCGACGATGAGACCTTGTTCTCATCCAGCTCACAGCTTGAAGCCTATAAAAATGAAATAGAGAGAGGACATACCTTGCTGAAAAAATCAGGGGGAAAAGATGGTGTTTCTCTGATTTTGAAAGGCACAAAGTCCAAGCGTGAAACATGGGTGTATGCAGGGTACCTGGACTCCTCCAAACACACGCTGCTATACGTGGTATCTCCATTGTATCCCGTCACTTCTACGGTCAAAATCATACAGCAACAACTCATCTATATTTTGCTGTTATCATTTTTAATTTCCTTAGGGCTGGCATTTTACACTTCGCGCAGAATTTCAACACCTATTGAAAATATATCGAAAAAAGCTAAACTGCTTGCTATCGGAAAAACAGGCATACGTTTTGATGACAAATATTCATATACTGAAATAGATAATCTTGCAGAGAACCTCAACAGGGCTTCTATTGAAATAGACAAGTCCATGGAATTGCAGAAAGATTTGATTGCCAATATTTCTCACGATCTTAAAACACCTCTGACTATGGTTAAATCCTATGCTGAAATGATCAGAGATTTATCCGGTGATTTTCCTGACAAGCGAAATGCTCACCTACAAGTAATCATAGACGAATCAGATAGGCTCAACTCTCTCGTAAACGATATTTTAACGCTGTCTTCCGTACAGTCTGGAACCTTGAAGTTGGAAATTACCAAATTCAGCATCAAAGACTTGTTTCAATCTGTCATTCAGCCTTATTATATTTTAAAAAATCAGGGATATAAGATTATGTTCAACTGCCGGCAAGATGTGGATGTGAAGGGAGATCCCGATAAGATAAAGCAGGTAGTTTCAAATCTTGTCACCAATGCTATTAAATATTGCGGTGAAGATAAAGAGATCTTTATAAATGTAAAGAAGTGGGGTAAAAGAGTTCACTGTGAAATTGTAGACCATGGTCAGGGTATCAAAGCGGATGAGCTTCCGTACATCTGGGAAAGATATTATCAATCCAGTACAAATCACGTTCGCACTACGAAAGGTTCAGGAATCGGACTTTCCATAGTCAAGGAGATTTTAAATGCTCACAATGCACGATACGGTGCGGAGAGCAAAGTTGGCAGAGGTACCACTTTTTGGTTTGAACTCGATGTAGCGGGAAGCGATGAATGAAATAATTCCAACGCAATTTCCCATATGCTCTTTCAAATTCATATGAATACATAGAATTCTCAACGATGCAAAAGCTTTAATATTCTCCTCTTTTCCGATTGAAAGTGATAATTGCAAAATTTTTCTATTAAATTTTTGCAGCCGACTCTTTCAGTCGGAATTTTTTAAATTTTTCGACATTCTACATTTCCAATTCGTACATAGCCATGGATAAGGCTACCATTCCGGCAGTCTCCGTCCTTAAAATGGTTTTTCCTAAAGACACAGGACGTATCCCACATTCCTCAATTTTTCTCACTTCATTTTTTGAGAATCCGCCTTCCGGTCCTATCATAATGGCTGCTTTTTCTATTTTTTTATCAGATGAATTCTCATTTTGCAAATATTTTTTAATAGTTAAATTCTCTTCACCTTCATAAGGAAATATTATGAGGTCAAAATCGGTTATGTGATTCATCATCTCATCAAATGTCATCTCCGGACTTATTTCAGGTATAATTCCCCTTTTGCACTGCTTTGCCGCCGATTCTGAAATTCCATTGTACCTGGCTCTCTTCTTATCATACTTCTCGCCGAGTTTTCCTATGCTCCTATCCATCTTGACCGGAACTATACCCTTAATGCCAATTTCGACGGTCTTTTGAATTATCAGATCCATTTTCCCTTTTTTCGGAATACCCTGAAATAATGTAAAATCTATGTCCGGTTCTTTTGCACATGCGTTTTTATCCACAATTTTTCCCTCGACTATGTCCTTATTCAAACTGATAATTTCAACAATATATTCCCATTTCATTCCGTCTGATACTTCTATATCGTCTCCAACCTTCAAACGAAGAACCTTGTTTATATGATTTACATCATCTTTTTTATCAATTATCAGACATTTATCCCCTATGTTTTTCGATGACACAAAAAATCTGTTCATAATACCACTCCGCCACTTATCTATACCAGCTGTCAATGAAAACTCTCAATATTCTCATATGATTATAATCATAGCTATTAAATTCATCATACGACAAGCGTCCATGCAAAACACGGACGCCTCAATCTCACATTTTTTCAGTTTTTCTCGACGGCTTTGCAACTATAGCGCACCATTCGCCTCTACATACAACTTCGACAATTTCAAGCCCGTTGACAACCATACCTTCCTTTACCATATCTTCTTTTTCCAAAAGAATACCTGATGTTATGAACAACCCATCTTCTCTCATATGCTCTCTCACCGCTTCGGATAGAAAAACGACTAATTCCGCCATTAAATTTGCGACTACGACATCCGCCTTATATTCTATCCCTTTAGTCAAGTCTCCCTCTGAAACGCTTACTACATCATCACATGCGTTCAAAATCACATTTTCTTTGGCAACTTCTACGGCGACTTCATCAATATCTATCGCTTTAATTTCTGTCGCTCCCAGTTTTGCACCGACAATTGCCAATATTCCAGATCCGGTTCCGATATCCAATATTTTTTTCGATTCGCATCCGTATTTTTCCATCAACATTCCGCACATTGCAGTAGTTTCATGGTCTCCAGTGCCGAATGCCATACCCGGATCCAGTGATATTACCGTTTTCCCATCTGATAATTCGCCTATATCTATCCACGATGGTTTTATCACTATTTCATCAGTCAGAAATATAGGCTTCAAAGTCTCTTTATACGCCCTTATCCAATTTTCATCGTCTACTTCGGACACCTCCATTATCAAGCTTCCCAGATCCATCCGCAGTTCATTTCTATCTTTCAGCCTCTTGACTTTTCCCATCTCATCAAAAACCCTTTCGAGCAATTTGTCACCCTGACTGCCATACTCGATGTAGAATGTAATTTTACTTTCACCACCGGCATGACCATCGTCATCAAAGGCTTTCTCATCTACGTAATCCCACGCAAAATCAGCTTTTTTATTCAGAACTTCAACGGCAGTTTCTTTAGATTCAACCACTGTTTCGTAAATTTCTAAATCTGACAACATAGCTGTTATGTAATCTATCCCCGCATCCGACGTGCATATTCCAACTTCCAGATACTTCATTTTGAAAACCCTTCCACAACTTTTGTTATCTCTTTGTGGGTAGCTTCTCTGGCATGCTGATCTATTACAACCTTATGTTTATCTGTATGAGACAGACACCCCGCTCCACCGATACAGCCGTTCGCACATGCCATTCCCTCTATGAGATTGTTTTTGAGCATTCCTCTGGAAGCTCTCATGAGTACCGGTTTACACTTGTCGAGACCTTCCACAGCAACCGTATCCGGAACAAAATCGGATCCCTGTTCGATTAGAGCTTCGACTACAGCGGCTGCAACTCCGCCGGATTTCGCAAAACCTCTTCCAAAAGGAGTCGCATCATCAATTGGAGTCGATTCCAGATTTTCTATATCGATGTCCTTACTGTCAAATAATGCCTGAAGTTCTTCGAAAGTTATCACGCAATCTATGTAATCCTTGACTTTTTCCAGCTGAAACTCCGCTTTTTTAGCTGTACACGGACCTATGAATATATTTTTACATGTGGGGTCCTCGTCCTTTATAATCTTCCCTATAGTACCCATCGGTGATAAGTTATGGGAGATATTCGGCACTAAGTCGGGGAAGTTCTTCTCTATATATTCTACGAATGCGGGACAACACGATGTAGTTAAAAATCCTTTTTCTTCCAGCTCCTTCGCTTCGTAGTATGCCACCAGGTCAGCTCCTTGTGCCGCTTCATATATTCCTTCGAATCCGAGTTCTCTAAGTCCCTGAATGACCTGTCCTATGGTAGCGTAATCAAACTGAGATACAAATGCAGGTGCTATGATAGCGTTTACCTTGTACTTTGTGTTACCTTCACTTCCTTTTATCATATCTATTAAATTAGTAATATACGACTTATCCACAGTAGCTCCGAACGGACACTGAGTAACACAGGCTCCACATGAAACGCATTTTTCATAATCTATTTCCGCTTCGCCTGTTTCCGCCATGTGAATAGCATCTGCTTTGCATGATCTCACGCAAGGTCTTATAAAATTATTTATCGCAGAGTATGGACATGCTTTTGCACACTGACCGCACTCCACGCATTTGCTTTTATCTATAATAGCCTTGTTATCCTTGCCGAAAGAAATGGCATTCAATCTGCACGATGCCTCACAAGCATGTGCCAAACATCCTCTACATAAATCTGTTACTACGTGACCCGATTCCGGACATTCATCACAAACCAAGTCTATAACTTCAATTATATTAGGATTCTTTCTGTTTCCTCCTAAAGCGATTCTGATTCTCTCTGCCACTTTAGCTCTGTCCTTATATATGCAACAGCTCGTCGATGGCTGCCCTTTTTTTACGATTTCATTGGCAATTTCATTGAATACTGAGAATATCTCTTCCCCTTCCCAGTAATGTCTTGCCACCTCTCTCAGAACCTTATATTTCAATACTTGTACGTTTGAATCAAATTTTCTCATTTAAACCCCTTTATACTCTCTCGGAAACACAACACACTTCTCTAAAAATGGGCACAACCCTCCATTGCACCCATTGTAATTTAAGATTCAATCTTACTTGTTAGCTTCATCATATAAAGCCTGGGCATTATCCCATTCCTCAATCAATATCGGAAGAACCTTGTATAAATCTCCCACAATACCATAGTCTGCAACCTCAAAAATCGGAGCATCCGCATCTTTATTGACGGCTATGATAACATCCGATCCCGACATGCCTGCTAAATGCTGAATGGCACCTGAGATACCTGCTGCAATATAAATTTTTGGCTTGACTGTTGTACCTGTCTGTCCTACCTGATGAGAGTGATCTATCCATCCGGCATCTACAGCCGCTCTCGAAGCACCTACTACACCACCGACTTTTTCAGATAATTTCTCAATCAAATCGAATCCTTCCGCACTGCCCAGACCGTTGCCGCCGGAAACTATTATCTCAGCATCTGTAAGAGATACCAATTCTTTTGCAGATTTGACGATTTCGACAACTTGAGTCCTTATATCTTCCGCCTTGATCATAGGTTTGAATTCAATCAATTCGCCTTCAGCACCTTCTATCGGATCCCTCTTTTTCATAACGCCCGGTCTCACTGTAGACATCTGAGGTCTGAATCTCGGACATATGATCGTTGCCATCAAATTGCCTCCAAATGCAGGACGAGTCTGTTTGATACCTGTATCGGGATCGTCAGGGTCGAGTGTTGATGTATCGAGGGTAGTGTTTTTGTTTGCAAAATCAATATAACTCGAAACCCTAACATCAAGCCTTGTACAATCGGCCGTCAAACCTGTGTTACATCTTGCCGCAACTCTCGGTGCCAAGTCTCTACCTATATGTGTCGCACCGTATAGAACTATTTCCGGTTTGTACTTTTCAATCGCCTGCGTCATAGCCTTTGTATATCCGTCAGTTGTGAAGTTCTTCAACAGCGGATCTTCAATGAGGATTACCCTTTCAGCTCCATATGCATAACATTCTTCAGCCAGCTGGCCGATGTCATCTCCGATGATTACCGCACAAACTTTTGTATCTTCACTGATTTCTTTAGCCAATCTATATCCTTCACCTATGAGTTCAAGAGCAACGCCCATCAGCTTTCCTTGTCTCTGTTCTGCAAATACCCAGACATCCTTGTATTGGCTTAGATCAACACTATTTGCATTTTCACTCTCAATTTTTTCAATCGCATCAAACGGACATTTTGCAACACATACTCCGCAAGAAGTGCATGCTGAACCGATTTCCGCAACCTTCGCTTTCATTTCAATCGCTGTAAAGGGACAAGCCTTTACACATATGGTGCAACCCTTACATCTATCACTTATAACCTTAATTGCCATGTTTTCTTACTCTCCTTTTGCTAAATTATGTGTTTGGCCTTTAGTCCAACAAGAAGCTTTCCAACAACTTCTTTAGCTGAATCACCCTCTATCATTTCCCCTTTTCCCTTAGGAGCAGGAGTAAATGAACGGAATACGTTTGTCGGAGACGCTTCCAGACCTACTGTAGCTAAATCGACTTCAACATCTGCTGCACTCCAAATGTACATCGGTTTATCTTCAGCGGAGAAGATTCCACCGATACTCATGTATCTCGGCGTATTCAACTCTTTAATAGCAGTTAGCATACAAGGAGTCTTAACCTTGATGATTTCATATCCGTCTTCAAGATTTCTCTTAACTGTTAATTCATTCATTTCGGCATTTAAATTACACTTCTCAACATAGGTTACCTGAGGTAAATCCAATTTTTCAGCGATCTGCGGTCCAACTTGAGCAGTGTCGCCGTCGATTGCTTGCCTGCCGGCAAATACCAGATCAAAAGCTTTTCCCATTTCTTTTTCTGCCTTCTTAATTGTGGCAACCAAAGCATTGGATGTCGCCTGAGTATCAGAACCGCCTACAGCCCTATCGCTTATTAAAATACCTTCATCGGCTCCCATTGCAAGACATTCTCTAAGCATGTCCTGTGCCTGTGGAGGGCCCATTGAAACAACGGTTACAATTACATCACCAAATTCATCTTTAATCTTCAAAGCTTCTTCTAAAGCGTTTGCGTCATCGTTGTTCAGTATGCTGGGTACTCCATCTCTTATCAGCGTGCCTGTTTTCGGATTAATCTTGATTACATTAGTATCAGGAACCTGTTTTGCACACACTAAAATATTAAATGCCATCTTACTATTTCCTCCTTTTATCTACCGGATATCTAAGTTCAAACTTAGATAGTTTTATCATTGCCGCCACTTTCGGCTATCACTTACCGATCATTCGGCAATTTTCAAAATCGCACTTTAAAGTCTGCCACACTTCATAATGCATTTTGGCCAAATTTCTCATCTTTCGAATATTGAAATTTCATTGTAAAAAAGATTTTTTCATTTCAATCGTCACAACCTGCCAAATTACGCCCCACACATCTTGATCCGTTCCGGCCTTACACGCAACGCTTCGCTACTGCAGAACGCCGCTGCAAACACTTTAACATCAAAAACCCGGCACGTGCAACAAATGATGCAGTGCGTTGGCCAGCTCTCGATTCATTATGAAATTTTCCTTTTAAATTCTCTCGCAAATAAATATTCTACGTTCCTAATTTCCACAATAAAATCACGATACGCATATCTATGCCGACTTATACGTCAGCACAACAGCATCGTCATAAAAATAACGATACCACAGTATAATTAAAACATTTTTTATTTGAAAAATCAAGTATTTTTTGAATTTATTCCACAGAGGTTATATTTTTTATTTGTACATTTTTCATAGCTTCCGCAACCAATTTGTCCACATTCAATTTTTCTTCGGAATGTAAAATACTTTCCAATTTTGGTCTGGTTACAGGATGTTTAGGTAAAAATACGGTACAACAATCTTCATACGGCAATATAGATGTCTCATAAGTACCTATTTTTTTTGCCACATCCATTATATCGACCTTGTCCATGGCTATCAACGGTCTTAGAACCGGCATAGCTACCGATTGATCCGTACATACTATAGACTCAGTTGTCTGACTCGCGACTTGACCTAAGCTCTCACCTGTAATCAGCGTTTTTGCTCCCGTCTGTTCTCCTACTTTTTCAGCAATCTTCATCATGAATCTTCTGACTAAAATCGTAGTCTCCTCTTCCGGACAAGTCTTTATAATTTCTTCCTGTACAGGTAACAGATTTACTATATGCAATTTAAAATCCCCACAGTAAATGCTAATTTGTCTGGCAAGATCTTCAACTTTTTCCTGTGCTCTCTGACTTGTATAGGGATATGAATGAAAATGAATTGCTTCAATGCTCATTCCTCGCTTCGCCATCATCCAACCCGCCACCGGTGAATCTATACCGCCTGACAAAAGCAACATGCCTTTCCCATTTGTTCCTAGAGGCAATCCACCGTATCCTTGAATTTTTTTACGATAAATATAGGCCTTATCTCTTCTCACATCAACATGCAAACACACCTGTGGATTTCTAACATCCACTTTCAGCACTTTGCAACCTTTTAGAACTTCTCCTCCAACCAATCTGGCGATTTCAGGTGATTTTACCGGGAAGTTTTTGTCTGCTCTCTTGGCTTCGACTTTAAAGGTCTTTACGCTTTCTTTTTCAATTAAATTCATCATAAAATTCACTGCGGTTTCGTATATATCTTCCATATTCGGATTTGTTTCCACTGCGGGACTTATGGATGAGATGCCAAATACTTTTGAAATCTCTCCAACTAATTCTTCCTGGGAGTTCTCACTATTCGCACTGACAAAGACCAATCCTTCTTCCCTGTATACATCCACTCCTGAAAACTTTCTCAGAATTTTCTTAACCCTATCCACCAATTTTTTCTCAAAATATGACTTATTCTTTCCTTTCAGTGCAGTTTCACCAAACCTGACTATAAATAAATGCCTGTTCACTTAATTTACCTTTCCGAATCAAACTTCTTAACTTTCTGTATCATTTGCACCCTGTTTTACCTTCTTCTCGCAATGCTTCTAAAACTTTCAACCGCTTTCTTTAATTTATCCAAAGTGTAATCCAACTCTTCTTCAGTTGTAAACCCGCTTAAACTAAATCTCAAAGCACCTTCGATTTCATCTTTTGAAAGTCCCATCGCTCTAAGCACATGACTTTCGCCTTTCTTGTTTGAAGAACACGCCGAACCTGCGGAAACGTATATGCCGTCTTCTTCAAGTCGATGCAATATAACTTCGCTTTTGGTCCCCAGAAACGACACGTTTAGAATGGTCGAAAGACTGTTTTCAGGCGTGTTTACCCTAATGTCCGATATTTCATTTTCAATATTCTCTTTAAAATATCTTTTCAATTTTGAAATTTTCTCACATCCGTCATCGGATAAATTTTTTCTTGAAATTTCACATGCCTTCCCGAAGCCGACTATTCCCGGAACGTTTTCAGTTCCCGAACGCATATGTTTTTCCTGTCCTCCTCCAACTATATAAGTATGAATGCTTATCCCTTTTTTTATATATATACCACCGATTCCTTTCGGACCGTGAATTTTGTGTCCGCTAAAGCTCATCAAATCAACGTGATGCAGTCTCATCTTGCCCAGAGCCTGTACGCAATCGCTGTGAAATATGGTATCCGGCGGTTTACGCTCATACAAATCCTGTATTGGGTATACTGTTCCAATTTCATTGTTAGCTGCCATAATCGATATCAATGCCACATCATCGCTCAATTCTCGATTGAATTCCGATATATCTATGTTACAATATTTATCCACATTTAGATATTTTACATCGTATCCCCTCTTTTCCAAGAGTTTCATGGATTCCAAAACTGCCGGATGTTCGACTTTTGTAGTAATTATTTTCTTGCCTCTCTTGCCGTTTTTCATCGCTCCACAGATAATTGCCATGTTATCACTTTCGGTACCGCCAGATGTAAAAAATATCTCTCCTCTGCCTTTTCCAATCAAATCCTTCACTGATTCCCTGCTCTTCCTAATGAGCTTTTCAGCATCTATTCCCAGAGAATACATTGCTGAAGGATTTCCGAAATCCTTTTCCAATGCATTCATCATAGTTTTAACAACTTGAGTATAGGGTTTTGTAGTCGCACTGTTATCTAAATATACAAACATTTTTTACATTCCTCTTCTTTTCCACTTAGTTCAGGTTTTAATCCTCTTCATTATTTTACCCTCACCCGTCCTGCTGAAAATTCTAAAATCCCCATTAGGTTTAACTGAATTCTCAACCTTATTCTATCATAAATCTCATCGCCGAACAAAACTTAAAAGAGATGAACTGCTACGCTCATCCCTTATCAATTTTTTCAACTTATTCATATATTCGAGCAATCCTATCTTTCTCAAATTATGCTGAAATTATTTCGCATAGTCAACGGCTCTGGTCTCTCTCAAAATATTGACCTTTATCTGTCCCGGATAGTTTAACTCGTTTTCGATTTTCTTTGCAATTTGACGTGCCAAATAAGGTAGTTCATCATCTCTAATCTTATCCGGCTTTGCTACGATTCGAATTTCTCTTCCTGCCTGTATAGCATAGGATTTCTCGACACCTTCCGTAGTGTTCGCAATTTGCTCCAGAGTTTCCAATCTCTTTATGTAAGTTTCAAGAGTCTCTCGTCTGGCTCCCGGTCTTGCTGCTGAAAGTGCGTCAGCTGCGGCAATTATCACGGCTTCCATCGAAGTCGGTTCATAATCTCCATGATGCGATCTCATCGCTTCAATGACCTTTGCTGATTCTTTATACTTTTTCAACACTTCAATACCGATTTCCACATGTGTGCCCTCTTTTTCGTGGTCAAGAGCCTTACCTATATCGTGTAAAAGTCCTGCCCTCTTTGCCAGGTTAACATCCAAACCCAGTTCACCTGCCATCAAACCTGATAGATATGCTACTTCTTCGCTATGCTTCAATACGTTTTGTCCGTAGGAAGTCCTGTATTTTAACCTCCCCAACAGCTTTATAAGTTCCGGATGCAAGTTGTGGATACCCAAATCGAAAGTTACCTGTTCTCCGGCTTCTTTCATAACACCTCTTACTTCTCTTTCAGCCTTGCCGACCATCTCTTCAATTCTGGCAGGGTGTATACGACCGTCCACAATGAGTTTTTCCAACGTGATCTTGGCTACTTCTCTTCTAACCGGATCAAATCCCGACAGTATCACCGCTTCCGGTGTATCGTCAATTATCAATTCAATTCCCGTTGCGGTTTCCAAAGCCCTGATATTCCTACCTTCTCTTCCGATTATTCTACCTTTCATCTCCTCATTAGGAAGTGAAACCACCGAAACTGTGCTCTCCGCCACATGATCTGCGGCACATCTCTGTATCGCATTCACTATGATGTTCTTCGCCCTTTTATCAGCCTCTTCTTTGGTTCTGGTTTCCACCTCTTTTATTATCGTTGATGCTTCAACTTTTACGTCGTTTTCAATGCTGTCTAAAAGGATCTGCTTTGCCTCATCACGAGTGTATCCCGAGATTTTTTCCAACTCCTCCAGCTGTCTTTTATGAATTTCTTCAACTTCTTTTTTCCGTTTGTTCAGACCTTCCTCTTTATCTGTAATGCTTTGTTCTTTTCTCTCGATCTGCTCCAATTTCTTATCTATTGTTTCTTCTTTCTGAATGAGACGATTTTCTGATTTTGAAATTTCGTTTCGTCTCTGTTTTATCTCTTTTTCAATTTCATTTTTCATTTTTAGTGCTTCTTCTTGAGCTTCAAGCTTCTTTTCTTTTTTTATAGTTTCAGCTTGATGTTCAGCATCTAACACTATGTTTTTCGCATGTTGCTCTGCACTGCCTATGGTTTTTTCACTGACATTCTTTCTGATTATTATGCCGACCATAATACCTGCCAACAGGCCTATCGCTATTCCGATAATACCGTACCATATTTCCATAATTTTATCTCCTCCCTTCTCTTAAAATCAATTTATCTATATGTCCATTTTAAAAACAATTTTGCATTACATTTGTGATATATATTGATATAATCGTGCCATAATATTATAATGTCTATTATATGTTAAAGTCAAGTTAAGTAATTTAATACTTTAAATTAAAATTGAATTTTACTGATGACAAATGTCTCTCATATCTGATGTTTTATGCTGTTTTTATGAGAATTTGTAATAAATTCATTTTTTGACGATATAACACATGCTATCGATATGACATAGAAATTATAATTGAATTTAAGAGGAAAGTTCATGAAATATTTGAGAAATTTATTTAAAAATATAAGCAAGCCATTGTACATCTTTCCCGTTATATTTGCGATTATCAGCATAACTATGATGATTTCAATATCCTACAATAACGGTATCGTTATATCCAGAATGGTAATAGTCCAAACAGGCGCCTATATCATAGGCTTAATCGCCGTGATAATAATCATAAACATAGATTATACCGTCTTTGAAGATTTGAATAAATACCTTTACATAGGATCGATAATTCTGCTCCTTACACCATATCTTCCATTTATCGGCATAAAGAAATTCGGGGCAAGATCGTGGGTTAACATAGGCATAACCACCATTCAACCGTCTGAATTCGTAAAAATACTGTTTATTTTTATAATGGCTGCATACTTCAAAAAAAATCAAAACAAGCTGAATTCTTTTAAGGATTTTGCAAAGGCTTTGTTATACGTTTCTCCTATTATACTGATAGTTTTAAAGGATGACTTCGGAAGCGCCGCTGTATTCATGGCAATATTTATATCCATGTGCCTTTTCGCGGGTTTGGATTGGAATCTATTTGGAAAATTGGCACTTTTTACAACGATTTCCATTCCGTTTTTGTTGGGATTTTTAAGACCTCATCAAAGAGACAGATTAACCGCTTTCCTGTATCCCAATGATCTGGCAAATCCTGCGACTTACCAGGTTCATCAATCGAAAATCGCTATCGGATCGGGCGGTTTTTTCGGGAAGGGGCTATTTCATGGGACTCAAAAAGCCTTATCTTTTTTGCCGGTCCGGGAATCCGACTTTATTTTTGCAGTCATCTGTGAGGAATTCGGATTTTTAGGCGGAACGATTTTAATCATACTGTTCGTCTGGTTTCTATTTGATATGTTAAAGGCAGCTTTCACTATTACGGACTTATACGGAGCTCTGATAATAGTCGGTGTCATAGGCATGTTTGCCTCTCAGATATTTGAAAACATAGGTATGACCATGGGGTTAATGCCCGTTACCGGAATCACATTACCCTTTATCAGCATGGGGGGCTCATCGGTACTTACCAGCATGCTTTCCGTAGGTATAGTTTTAAGCATATGTATAAGCAATAGAAGTGTTGCATTTATAAAATACAACAGATAGATACTTCTTGCGTTTGAGAGGAATTTATCTGCAGTTTCAAGATAATTTGAGAGGTTTGAAAATGTTTAGGAATGAAGTAAACACAATAGGAGTTTTAGCATCGTCAAAAGTCGATCATATGAAGAATCATCCGGCAAGATATTTCACACTGACTCTGCTTGCAGGCATGTTCATCGGTTTTGGTGTCTTATTGGATTTCTCTTTGGGTGCCATGTTGACAGATAGCCATGTTCCCGGTGTAAAAATCTTCATGGGACTTGCTTTCGGTGTGGCTCTAAGCCTTGTCATAATATCCGGCGGAGAACTTTTTACCGGAAATAACTTAACTATGTCTGTTGGTATATACACTAAAAACATAACCGTTGCAAACTCTTTTACCCTTTGGATTTTCTGTTGGCTGGGTAATTTGATCGGCTCTGTAATACTGGCTTTCATATTCGCAAAGACAGGCTTATTAAGCGGATCTACAGCATCCTTCATCGCCAATTCCACACTTTCAAAGATTTCTCTTTCCACCATGGAGATGTTCTGCAGAGCTGTTTTATGCAATACTTTGGTTTGTCTCGCTACATGGTGCAGCATAAAAATGAAATCCGAATCCGGGAAACTCATAATGATATTTTGGTGCATCTTCGCCTTCGTCACTTCAGGTTTTGAACACAGCATTGCCAACATGTCAATTTTCTCTTTAGCTCTCATAAATCCCGCAGGAGCTGATATCACCATGAGTAGCTGTCTCTACAATCTCTTCATAGTTTCATTGGGTAATATGGTAGGTGGAATTTTCCTGGTTGGACTGCCATATTCAATCAGTTCAAAATACAAATAATTTCTCTTCTTAATGCATAGCCTGTCAACACAAAAAATCACACCTAACAATGTGCTATACGCACTTGTTAGGTGTGATTGTCCAAATTCAATTCATCTCCAATACTCGTTTAAACCTATGAGTTTTCCAGAATTCTACCGAGTATCTTCTTAAAATTCTTGGTAATGTATGTATCATCCTTCAACACAATCGGTACTCCCCTGTTTGTCGCTATGTATATATTTTCATCCCACTGCATAAATCCGATTACAACCATATTCAATTTGCTCATGATTTCATCCAAATTAGGAACGATTCCCGTCGTCATAAGCTCAACATTGACCTTGTTTATGATACATCTGATATCGGTTATTCCATGGTTTCTAAGTCTTTTCTCCACTACGTCCGCATCTCTTATGGAAGCATTCTCCGCCTCCGTTATGACCACTGCTCTATCGACTTCCACTGCCAGAACATCCAAACCGTCACTTGCACCCGCCGGGGCATCCACTATTATGTAATCGAACTTCTTCTTTAATTTTTCGTACAGAACCTTCATGTGAAGTTGTGTTATATCTCTGTCATCAATGCAAGGAGAAGCTGCCATGAAAAATAGGTTTTCAAATCGCCTATCTCTTACCATGGCCTTGCTTATAGAACAAATTCCCGATAAAACATCCATCACATTATACACTATTTTGTCTTCCAATCCTAAATACAAATCCAGATTTCTCAGCCCTAGATCCATATCTACCAATAAAACTCTCTTGCCTTCTATGGCTAACAATGCCCCTATATTAGCGGCGAACATGGTTTTTCCCGTCCCGCCTTTTCCTGATGCAATTAGAATCGTCTTCCCCATCAAAATAGTACCTCTCTAAAATTCCACAACCTCCGCGATAAACTTTTTCATATAATGCATTATTATGCATTCTGTGCCGCAAAAGCATATCAGTTGAATTCATTTACAATTTTAAAATCCTTGCTATCTCTACCAATACTCTTCAAATACTGTCCTATGATTTCCCTAACTACAGGATTTGCATTTCCACCCGTAACTCCCTGTGGAATCATACAAGCTACGGCTATTTTAGGATTATCTCTCGGTGCCAGTGCCACCGTCCAAGCGAATTCATCGTAAGTCTGCTTAAATCGATCCAGGTTGTTATACGTAATCTTGCCACCGCTTAGATTGATCACCGCACGCCTTACCGCAGTGTCCTGAGAAGAGTATATTTTCGGATATTCCTTCATCAATCTTTTCATTTCCGTTTCCACTTCACTCCACGTCATATTTCCAAAGCTTCTCAAATTCTTTTTAATGTATTCAATTTCAGACTTAGGATTTATGAAACCTGATTTTTGTGCAGTTCCTGTCTTCACGGAAACTTCCCACGGAAACCTCTTGTAATGGGCTGAAATTCCCGATCCCGGATCTCTTGATACCGCATACATGGCTTTTTTCACTTCATCTATATATCTTTGTGAAATATTCGCATCCTTTGAAGACTTCTTCACAGTATCACCCTCATCTTCAATGCTCTTTACAATGCTCGCTTGATTTAATTTACCGTTATTTCCCAAGGTTGCCATATAGTTTGCCATCTGAATCGGAGTATATGAGTTGCTGCCCTGTCCTATGGAAATGTTAAAGGCATCTCCTATGGTCCACTTGGCTTGATTAAAGTACTCATACAGACAGAGTTCAGTGACTTCATTGTATTTTTCCTTTTTAATTCCCACCTGTGGCAAATATTCATCTTTCATTTTCGCATATGTTATTTTTTCCGTACCCATCCAACTGACTATTGTATTGATATCTTTATCCAATCTCTTGATATTTGAGTATACCTCTTTTGTGAAGTAGCTTTCCGCATTGGCATATAGTGCATTTTTCAGTTCTCTTTTCAATCCGTCTATCTTTGCCTTCTCCGTAGGTACACCTGTTGCAACTTCGTTAAGCTCTATTCCCGTCTTGTCGTTTAAACCCAGTCTTTTTGCCATATTCACGATGCTTTCGGTTCCCATTTCCTTATTTAATCCAAGAGATTTATTCGACGCCCAGTCTCTATTAGTTGCCAAATCATAAAAATAGTAGTTGCAGGACACTGCCATCGCTTTATACATATCTATATATCCGTGATTTCCTCCTGTGGTGTTCCACAGTATACATCCAAAAGTTCTGCCGCCGAGTTTAACTGCCCCACCGTCTTTTACTATCTTGTTCGGATTTAAACCGTTTTCCAAAGCCGACAAAGCCGTAACAGGCTTGAATGTAGATCCCGGCTGAACAGCACTCATAGTTGCCAAATTCAACAGCGGAGCCTCAGACAGGCTATCCCTGGGATTGCTGCTCTGCAGCTTGCTCCAGTTTTCCGGAGAAATTCCCTCTGCAAACAAATTCGGATTATAGTCGGGATAGCTTGCCAATGCCAGTACATCACCGCTCTTTACATCTATCGCCACAACTGCTCCCGTTTTCGCTTTAGGTGCAGCTTTAGTTCCTATGCTGCCGAATTCACTGGAAAAATTCCCGCCACTGCGAATGGCCTTTATATTTTTCGCCAGTCCTTCCTGCGCTACCTTCTGAAGGTCGCTGTCAATAGTGAGATAAATATCTTTACCTTTTTTAGGCTCTATCTTTTGCAACGTGGATACCAAGTCTCCTTTTGCATTGACTCTTACGATTTTCGCTCCGTCTCTGCCTTTTAAGACGCTTTCATATTTACCCTCTATGCCTTCTTTTCCTACCAAAGCTGAAGTTTCATATCCCTTTGCTTCATATTCCGCTTTTTCACTTGCCGATATCTTCCCCATATATCCCAATATATGGGAGCCTAAATTATCATTTGGATATACTCTCTTGCTTTCAGATGTCACCTCTACACCTTTCAGCTCATCTCCGGCTTCTTCTATTTCGATTACGGTCTTTGAGGAAACGTCCTTTGCAATAGTTGCAGGCATGTATTTTTGATAACCCAATGCCTTCATGCTATTTCTGATTCCCATTATTTTCAGTGTTCTATCGATGGACATCTTGCTGTCTATGTCGAATTTTTTCTCATCTCTAAGCTGCTCAAAAGCTTCTTTAGCCGACAAATCTTCATCCAATCCATATGATTTCAGAAACTTCTTCTTCTCTGCTGTCGCCCTATACGTCATATCCTTAACCGATATGGGAGGATATATGTTGTATTTTGTTTGCATTTCCTTTTGGGCTTCGTACCTGTCTTCCGTGTCGATACCCAATTTATCTTTCATCGCCATGAAAGCCTGTTCCGCAGTGAGCGATTCATCCAAATCGTTCTCTCTGAGCCATTTTGTCACTTCATCATAGAATGTATACCTGAACTTCCCTTTATCATATTCAATGGGAAATTCCACATCTAAACTTTCTTTATTCTTTTCGAGAAGGTTTATTAAATTGCCTGCCACTTTGTTAATTTGATCATTTTTCATATTTCCCGCACTCATTCTCACTGAAAATATCTGCTTGTTCGTGGCTAAAACCTTTCCGTTTCTATCATATATACTTCCTCTGGGTGAAGAATTGTAAATCCCTCTGATGCTGGACGAATTCGCCAAGTTTCTCCATTCCTTCCCATCTATTACGGTAAGCATAAATAGCCTTAGGACCATTATCGTCCCCAAGGCTATCATAATACCTATAATTTTTTTCAGAGGTGTATTGAACCATTTCCTCATATTATCTCATACCTTTCGTATCTAGATCTCTTCGGTCTTTTGTTCACGCTCCTTATCATTATGATATACATCACCAATATCACCAGCACGTTCAATAAGCTTTCAACTCCGGTGAACTTTATCAATCGCATCCAAGACAACTTACTTCCCAACAACGCCGTCAGTATGGCTGTTATCATCGTCGTCGAGACACCGGCTAAAATGCCCAAAATTATTGCGGAAATTTTGCTCTCATAATTCAGCACTCTCTTTAGGACGATGACTAATCCTCCCACTATCAGCATCGATAAAGGATAAACTCCTATGACTCTGCTCACTGTCAAATCGGAAATGATCGCAAATATAATACCTACAACTAATGATTTCTGCTCATCTTCATACAGGAACATAACCAGCGTAAAAAAACACAACGGCAAGTTCGCCGTAGCCCCAAATACCGTAAATGCGGATAACAGAGTCGTCTGTACCAAAGTTATCGCAATGAAAGCTGGAATCATTTTTCGATACGTCATCTTATGACCACCACCTTCTGCATCACTTTAAAATTCGCCGTAGGTTTCACCTGGACGACTTTTAGCTGAGTGTTGCTGTCATATTCGACCTTAGTTACTTTACCTATCTCGACACCTTTTGGAAAAGCTCCTCTACCCGATGTTAAAAGTATATCACCCTCAACTACACTGGCTTTTTCATCCAACAGATATCCTTTCAGAGTCTCGTTTCCGTCACCTTTCAAAACTCCCAGAATATCCATATTCTTTTTTACCACAAAACTGGTACTGACATTGCTGTCCAGAATGGACGACACTGTGGCTGAGTTTTTGCTCACATCGGTTACAGTTCCGACTGCCCCATTTTGGTCAATCACTATATTACCTTTTTTCAGGCCTTTATCGGCACCCGCATCTATGGTAAATTCTCTAAAGTATTTCGAATTATCGGCATTTATTACATTTGCCGCAACTGGAGTTCCGCTACCTCTGTAGATTCCCGAATTAAATTGCTTTGACAGCGCTTCAAGCCTGTTCAGTTCATCTCTGCTCACAGAATTTTCATTTATCTCCTGTTTTAATTTTTCATTCTCGCTCTGTAGTCTTTCATTTTCCCTTTGCAGCTTCTTATAGTTGAAAATGCCTTCAAATCCGTTTTTCAAACTTCCGCCAACATAGGAAAAAGGTTTTGAGACCGTATTTAAAATTCCTCTCAGCCCACCTGTTCCCGTTCCGCTGGCATAAGCTGAAATCACTATTATGACCAATATAAAAACCGTTGCAACTACAATGCTAAAGAGCTTATGTTCTCTAATCCATCTCATCAGTTTTTACTGCCTACCTCACTACCTTATTTTAATGTCTGCATAAGTCCTCAGTCTCTCAATATTATCCAGGCTTTTACCCGTTCCTATCGCTACTGCCTCGTAAGGATTTTCCGCTACGTTAACTTCCAATCCCGTCCTTATTGCAACCAGTTTATCCAGATTCTCTATCAAAGAGCCTCCACCCGACAGCATCATTCCCTTTTCGGCTATATCCGCCGCTATTTCCGGTGGAGCTTTTTCAACTGTGGTTTTAATAGCATCTACGATGGTATCTATGGACTCTCTCAACGCCTCTTCCATATCCTTATTGGATACTTCAAAAGTTCTCGGCAAGCCTGACACCAAGTCCCTTCCTCTGGCTTCTACGGTTTTTATGATTTCCTTTCCCTCGCCGTCTTTCTCTATCAATGCACTGCCTACGGTCACCTTTAGGTTCTCAGCAGTTTTCATTCCTATTAAAATTCCCTTTTTCTTTCTCAGATATCCTATTACGCTTTCGCTCATCTTATCGCCTGCATACCTGAGCGATGTGCTTACGACTAAGCCTCCCAAGGATAAAATAGCTACATCAGTAGTTCCGCCACCTATATCTGCTATCATGGATGCTTCGCTCTCTTCTATATTCATTCCTGCACCTATAGCGGCTGCTGTAGGTTCATCCAAGACGTATACTTCCTTTCCTCCCGTTTCTCTAACAACTTCTAAAACAGCTCTTCTTTCAACTTCCGTAACACCGCTAGGAACACCTACTACTACTCTCAAATTGCTCGGCTTCTTTTCATCTAATGCCTGCTTTATGAAGTGTTGCAACATCTCTGCCGTCATATCGAAATCCGAAATTACACCGTCTTGTAGTGGTTTCACCACTTCTATATTTCTCGGGGCTTTTCCGTACATGGACTTCGCCTTGGTCCCCGTTGCAATAATTTCTCTGGTGTATTTGTCATAAGCTATAACAGATGCTTCATTTAAAATCACACCTTCTTCTTGATTGTAAATAATAGTATTGGCAGTACCTAAATCGATACCTAAATCTTTACCTGAAAATCCCATTTAAACTCTCCTTAATTTTATATAATACCTTTTTCTTTCATGCTAAAGTACTTTCCATCGCCTATCACAACATGATCCAAAAGGTTTATTCCCAAAAATTTTTCCCGCTTTTGCGAGCTTCTTTGTAGTATCTATGTCTTCATCGCTGGGAGTCGGGTCTCCACTCGGATGATTATGCACGCATATTATAGATGAAGCACTTTTTTTAACCGCCGAATAAAACGTCTCCCTCGGATGAACTATGCTTGAAGTTAAATCTCCTACAGAAACTTCATCTATTCCGATTATATTTCCCTTTGCATCCAACATCACAATGTTGAACACTTCTTTCTTCATCTTGCTAAGTCTAGCCATAAAAATTTCTATGACCTGTTTTAGCCCTTGTATATTACCGTGAGCAACAGTTTTAGTCACCGTCACACGACGTCCCAACTCTATAGCCGCGACGATTACACTTGCCTTTGCACAACCTAACCCTTGAATCTTCATGAGTTCTTCCACCGATGCACTTCCCAACCACTTCATGCCTCCGTTTTTATGAGAAGTAACTTCTTCAGACAACATCATCACATCTTTTTCTCTGGTTCCACTCTTCAAAATAATCGCCACTAGCTCCTTGTCTGACAGGTATTTGGGACCGAAGAACATCATTTTTTCTCTCGGTCTTTCGAGGTTTTCCATATCCTTAACTTTCATAATCTCTTCCTTTCGATTTCATCATTTGCATCCGATTGACACAATATTTTGCAATACAGTCTCACATAATATATCGATGCCGGCTTCTAAATCTAAAGTAGAGATTCATTTCGTGCATATTGAATTACATTTTAACATTTTTAATCGATTTCTTCAATACGGTCAATATCAGATTACACATTGTAACCCCACATTTTATAAAACCGATTGTGCTCACTGAATTTTGTACATTAAAAAACCCGTAGCCAATTTAGGTTCTACCCATGTGGATTTAGGTGGCATCGAAAGTTCTAAATCCGAAATATTCATAACTTCGTCAATTCCCACAGGATACAGTGTAAATGCGACTGACATATCTTTCTTTACGGCATTTTCCAACTCTTCAACCGTTTTATGCCCACCTATGAACTCTATCCTTTCATCTACTCTGGGATCTTCTATCCCCAAAATAGGTGATATTATATTATTTTGCAGGATGGAAACATCCAATCCGTCCACCGCATTGTCTCCCCAGATTTCTTCTTTCGCTTCCAACTTATACCAGTAGTTGTCCAGGTACATTCCAAAGGTGTGTCTGCACTCCGGTCTGTATTTTCCCCCTTCTATTTTAGTTACCGAAAACCCTGCAGCTTGAACTTTTTCCAAAAATTCGTTTATGCTGTGTCCGTTCAGATCTTTGATCATTCTGTTGTATTCTAAAACCGTCAGATCCGTATCTGGGAAAATAACCGCCATGACATAGTTATAACATTCATTTCCCGAATAACTTTCCTCCTGCTGTCTCTTCTTATTGCAGAGCCTGTACGCCGATGCCATTCTGTGATGTCCATCTGCAATATAGAAATTCGGCACGTTTTTAAATAGACCGCAGATGCCGTTCACTACGTTGTCGTCTTTTATCGCCCACAGCTCATACTTCACGCCGTCCAGCTCCATATCGTATTCAGCCTTGTGATTACCTGTGTAGCCCTCTATTATACTTCTTATTTGACGATTATCCCTATATGTTAAAATTACCGGTTCCGTGTTGGTACAGCAAATCTCGAGATGTTCCATTCTGTTGTTTTCCTTTTCAACTCTCGTCATTTCGTGTTTCTTTATTATACCGTTCATGTAATCATCAACCGATACGCATCCTGCAATTCCGGTTCTGACAATTCCGTTGCAAGTTTGCCTGCAGATATACAGCATTTCCTTGCTTTCTATCAGAAGTGTTCCGTCGTTTATAAATTTTTCTATTTCAAAGCCGGCACGTTGATGAACCAGAACATCACGCCAGTCCACATCCTTGCTCAAATTTATCTCCGGTCTTGAAATGTGTAAAAAACTGATGGGGTTACTCTTGCCGATTTTCACAGCTTCATCCATATTCAGTACATCAAAGGGTTTGACTACGATTTTCTCAACTAATCGCTCGCTCGGCCTAATTCCCCTAAATGGCTTCACTATTGCCACTCATTCCACCTCTTTCAATATCACTTTTAAAACATCTTCCACGTTCATCTCACTTGTATCGATTTCCTTTGCATCATCTGCTTTTCTGAGTGGATTCAGTTCTCTGTTCATATCCATATAGTCTCTATGTTCTATGTCCTGCAATACCTGATCAAATTGCACATCTTCGCCTTTTCCGATCAGTTCATCGTATCGCCTCTTCGCCCTTTTGTCCGTAGAAGCATTTAGGTAGAACTTGAATTTTGCATCCGGCAACACATTGGTTCCGACATCTCTGCCATCCATTATGACAGACTTCTTCTTTCCTAAATCTCTTTGTATTGCTACCAGTTTTTCTCTCACTGCCGACTTCTGTGACACTATGGAAGCCATTTTAGATATTTCCGGTGCTCGTATTTCGTCCGACAACTTCTTTCCATCCAAGTATATAAAACCTCTTTTGAAATCTATATCGGTATGGTTCAAAAGGTTTTCAATTTCATCACAATTGTCTAAATTGATATTTTCACTCAACACCTTATATCCCACGGCTCTGTACATAGCTCCCGTATCTATGTACTCAATTTTTAAAATTTCCGCCAATTTCTTTGCTATGGTACTCTTTCCGGCTCCACCCGGTCCGTCTATGGCGATTTGAAAAATTTTTTCCATTATTTTTTCTCTTTCTATTTTTTAAATTCGTCTGTTATTAGAGAAACTTCAATGCCTTCTCTTATTTCCCAAGAGATTTTCAATTTCGGATATGAAAGTATTTATATCTGTAAACTGTCGATATACGGATGCAAATCTAACATAAGCCACTTCATCTAAATCTTTGAGTCGCTCCATAACAAGTTCACCGATAAACGTACTCGAAATTTCCTTCTCCATCATGTTGTTCAATCCACGCTCTATATCGTTGACAACCATTTCCATCTTAGCTAATGAAACCGGACGCTTTTCGCATGCTTTGATTATTCCGTTTAAAACTTTATTCCTGTCAAATCGCTCTCTACTGCCATCTTTTTTTATGACCATTATGACCACTTCTTCCAACTTTTCATAAGTGGTGAATCGCTTTGAACAGATTTCGCACTCACGCCTTCTTCTAATGGTGTTGCCATCATCTGTCGGTCTTGAGTCAATTACTTTCGTTTCTGTATTTCCACAGTATGGACATTTCATAGAATTCCTCCAAGACAATTTTTCTTTCTCGTTCTATTTTACTATATGTAATTTATTTTAACAATAATTGCACGGCATTTTTACCAATAAAGAATTTGTCATTTTCAGAAATTCTTTCATCCGTCGTCCGCTTACGTCCTTGCCGCACTGTCGCATACTTTTACCAAAATTTAAATCTGTCTCACATCATCATTCTTCAATCAACATAAAGTCTATTTCTTTACTCTCCTTGCTGGCATTCAAAACTTCGATTTTCACTTTATCTCCTAAGGAAATTACTTTTCCCGTATTATTGCCGACCACTCTGTGTTTTTCTCTGTCCAAGACGTAAAAGTCACCTCTCAAATCGGATAATCTCACCATTCCCTCTATGCATTTTTCTATCTCTACGTGTATTCCGTATGAAGTTACACCGCTCACTATACCATCGTACTGCTTTCCGATATTGTTTTCCATGAACTGAGCGATCTTCATCTTATCGACCTCTCTCTCAAGTTCCAATGTATCCCTTTCAACTTCTGACGACCATTTTGAAATTCCTTCGCATGTCTTTTTCACTTCTCTATCAAACACCTTTTCTATGCCCTCTTCTATGAACATCCTGATTATTCTATGCACCATCAAATCGGGATATCTTCTTATCGGTGACGTGAAGTGACAATACCTCTCCAATGCAAGTCCGAAATGACCGGAACAGTGACTTTCATAGACGGCTTTTTCCATGGATTTTAACATCGCTTTGCTCACTATGAACTGATATTTTGTATTTTTGATTTCATTTAACGTATCTCTTATCATGTACGGCTTCACATCCGTTAAATCTCCTCTCAACTCTATTCCCAATCCTCCGATAAATTCTTTTATTTCAGCCATTTTTTCAGCATTGGGTTTAGGGTGATTGCGATATACAAAAGGCGTGTTCAACCAGAAGAATTGTTCTGCCACCGTCTCGTTTGCCTTTAACATAAATTCCTCTATCAACTGATGAGCAATATTTCTGTTTCTGGGAAATACTGCTGTCGGGACACCGAAAGAATCCAATTTTATCTCTGCTTCAGGATTGTCAAAATCTATGCTGCCTCTCTTATCTCTAGCTCTAATCAGCACCTTTGTCAAGTCCAACATTTCTCTGATTCTATCCACTTCAAAAGGCGTAAAATCCAATACATCTTTCTCTACTTCTCCGCTTTCATCCTCAGCGGTTTTTTCAATAGATGATATCACTTCGAATATTTCATCATACGTGCACCTTCTCTTCGAATTTATCACACTTTCATATATTTTGTGATTTAAGACTCTGCCTTTTTCATCTATTTCCATATCACAAGAAATGGTCAGCCTATCTTCCTTCGGTACCAGGGAACAGAGATTGTTTGACAGAACTTCAGGCAGCATGGGAACTACCTGATCTATCAGATATACGCTATTGGCACGATTTCTGGCTTCCTGATCTACATATGTCCCCGATTTCACAAAGTAACTTACATCGGCAATGTGAACGCCCAGCAAGTAATTTCCGTTTTTCATTTTCTCTACGCTTACAGCATCGTCGAAATCCTTGCTGTCAGCACCGTCTATGGTCACTATGTACTTTTCTCTCAAATCTCTGCGTTTTGCAAATTCTTCATGTGTTATTTTAAAGTTTTTTATCGCATTTACTTCTCTCTTCACCTTGTTTTGGAAGAACAGTTCTCTTCCGCTGGAAACTATCAGTGCTTTGATATCTCTCGCAGGATCATCGTTTTGTGCAATTATATCTATAACACGTCCCTCAGCTTTTTCCAACCTATTACCATACCTTAATATTTCAACGGAAACCATGTCACCATCTACTGCCGTCCCAAAATTTTTCTTATTTACGTATATATCCTGCACAAATTCCTTTTTTACCGGTATCACAAAGGCAAAGTTTCCGTTGTCTACAAATGTTCCCACCACAGTTTGATGTCCTCTTTGCAGTACTTTAACTATCTTCCCTCTCTTAAGATTTTCGCTGTATTTCTTTTTTCCCACTTTTACTGCAATGGTATCTCCATCCATAATTCCACTCAACTGGTCTTTTCCTATGAATATATCGTCTCTGTCTCTGATATCGTTCTTTTTATCAGATAAATTTTCCCCATTATCACCAGAATTGTCCGATTCAGATGATTCAGGCAAAGAGTTTCCCTCTCTGTCATCTTGTCGCAATACATCGCTTTCCTCATATGTCTCAATATCCGTGATGAATTCCTCATATGTCTTATATTTTCTGCTTATATTCTCCTTTTGATTTTCAGATATTAGAAATCCGAACCCCTTTTTATTCACTCGAATTTTTCCTACTACTGTATTCTTTCCCTTTGTTTTCCCCCTGTTTTTCTTTTCCTTTTTTTCTTTTACAGTCTCAAATTTGTTGATCCCGAATTTTTCCAAATTTTGTTCATTCCTCTTATCAACCTTCTCAACTTTGATTCGCTTTTTCTTAGATGTTTTCTTTGCCATAATAGTACCTCTTAACCCATGCAATTCTCCGTCTAAACAAAATAAACGGGCAGCCAATGCTACCCGCCCCAATTCAATTTATAGTCTAGCTTCCAACGTTACTATCACTATTGATAAAATAATGAATAGCACTGCACATATAGTTGATATCCTGCTTAAAATTCCTTCATATCCTCTGCTCTTCTTTCTGCCGAACAGCTGCTCAGCTCCGCCTCCGATAGATCCCGATAACCCGTCGCTGTTACTGGATTGCAACAATATGCTCGCTATTAAGATTATGGATATAATACCCATTATTATCATCAAGAATGTCATCTCTCTCCTCCATTCAATGTAATCTTTACAAATTATTTATGTAGTATACCATAAAGTTCTGTAAAAATCAACATTTACTTTATATTGTAAAATGCGTCAAGTCCTGCATATTGACCGGCATCTCCCAATCTTTCTTCAATTCTCAAAAGCTGATTGTACTTCGCTATTCTATCCGTTCTGGATAAGGATCCCGTCTTAATCTGACCTGCATTTAAACCTACTACTATATCCGCTATGGTAGTGTCTTCGCTCTCTCCCGATCTATGAGAAACAACGGCTGTATATCCCGCTTTCTTTGCCATTTCAATGGCATCGAAAGTTTCCGTCAACGTTCCTATTTGATTTACTTTTATTAAAATGGAGTTTGCAATTCCTTTTTCTATACCCTCTGACAGCCTTTTAGTATTTGTGACGAACAGATCATCTCCAACCAGTTGAATTTTATTTCCAAGTCTTTCGGTAAGGATCTTCCAACCCTTCCAGTCATCCTCAGCCAAACCGTCTTCTATGGAGATAACCGGATATTTTTCACACAACATCTCATAGTAATCTACCATTTCATCCGCAGTTCTCACAACACCCTCTCCTGTCAGATTATAGTTATCTTTTTCACTGTCGTAGAACTCGCTCGCTGCAACATCCAATGCGATTTTTATATCTTTTCCGGCTTCATATCCGGCTCTTTCTACAGCTTCCAAAATCGCCCTTATAGCATCTTCGTTCGTAGCCAGGTTCGGAGCAAAACCGCCCTCATCTCCTACGGCAGTGTTCATACCCTTTTCTTTCAAAACAGCCTTGAGTTCATGGAAAATCTCCGCTCCCATTCTAAGACCCTCTCTGAAATTATCAGCACCTACCGGCATGATCATGAACTCTTGAATATCCACGGTGTTATCAGCATGAGAACCGCCGTTTAATATATTCATCATCGGGGTCGGCAGGATCTTTGCATTAGTCCCGCCAAGATATTTGTATAGCGGCATCCTTAGAGCCTTTGCAGATGCTATAGCAACTGCCATCGATGCTCCCAATATGGCATTAGCCCCCAATTTCCCTTTATTTTCAGTTCCGTCCAATTTAATCAGCATTTTATCAATTTCCACCTGATCAAGAGAATTCCAACCTATTAAAGCATCTGCAATCACGCCATTCACATTTTTAACCGCATTCAAAGTTCCTTTACCTGAATATCTGCTCTTATCGGCATCTCTCAGCTCAACAGCCTCGTGCACACCTGTCGACGCACCCGACGGCACTATGGCTCTGCCTATGACACCATTGTCCAATTGAACTTCCACTTCCACAGTAGGATTCCCTCTTGAATCCAGTACTTCTCTACCTATTACATCAATTATGTAAAACATTTTATCCTCCAAATCAAATTATCCGTTTATGATATCGAAAAAGCTTCCAGCTTTCAGACTTGCTCCACCGACCAATGCACCATCGATATCTCCATGATTTAAAATTTCCGCACTATTCTCCGGTTTCACACTTCCGCCGTACTGTATTAAAAGTTTTTCTCCCGCGTCGTTTCCGAAACGGTCCGCTACAACATCTCTGATATATTTACACATTTCCTGCGCTTCGTCGGGCGTTGCAGTCTTGCCTGTGCCGATGGCCCATATGGGTTCGTAGGCTACTACCACCTGTTCAAAATCGTCCACTTTTAAATCTTTCAGACTTTTTTCAATCTGGGTGGCTACTACATCTTTCGCTCTACCGACTTCCCTTTCTTCCAGAGATTCTCCTACGCATACAATAGCCAACAGATCAGTCCTCAAAAGCGCCTTCACCTTTCTGTTGATCAACTCATCAGTCTCTCCAAAGATCTGTCTGCGTTCACTATGTCCTACTATTGAACCGAAACATCCGATGGACTTCAACATTTCAGGTGAAATCTCTCCTGTGAAAGCACCTTCCGTCTCAAAATAACAATTCTGTGCAAAAACCTGAATTTTTGTACCTTTCAATCTATCCGCTACATAATCCAAATATATGTTTGAAGGACAGATTCCAACATGCATCTCGGAAAATTTTTCCTCATTTTCTCTACATATCTCAAGTATTTCATCCATAAATTCCGATACTTGTGATTTCTCTTTATACATTTTCCAATTTCCGGCAATAAATTTTCTTCTCATATTATTTTTCCTCTAATACCTCTATTCCCGGAAGCACTTTCCCTTCCAAATATTCCAAGGAAGCTCCACCGCCTGTCGATATGTGGCTCATAGAATCTGATAGTCCGAACTTGGCAGCTGCCGCTGCGCTATCACCACCACCTACAATGGTTATAGCACTGGATTTTCCTAATGCCTCCGCAATTTTTCTTGTACCGTTTTCGAAGTTATCCATCTCGAAAACGCCCATAGGTCCGTTCCATATGATGGTATTGGCTTTTTCGATTGCTTTTGTGAACAATTCAACGGTTTTCTCACCTATGTCCAGACCCATCATATCGCTTGGAATTTTGTCTGCATCCACAGTTATTATTTCCGTATCGTTTTTAAATTCCCTACCACATACTGCATCTATCGGAACTAAAAACTCCACTTTTTTTTCCTTTGCCTTATCCATAACGGATCTTGCCAACCCTATGCTGTCTTCATCTAAAAGAGATTTCCCAACCTCATATCCTTTGGCTTTTAGAAAGGTGTATGCCATTCCTCCACCTATTATCAGAGAGTCCACTTTATTCAGTAGGTTCTCTATCAACAGAATTTTATCGTTGACTTTTGCCCCACCCATTATAGCCAGAAGGGGTCTCTTCGGATTTTCTACCGCACTTCCCAAATACTTCACTTCCTTCTCAATTAAAAATCCAGAATATGCCGGTATGAATTTAGCGATTCCGGCTGTCGAGCAATGTGCCCTGTGAGCCGTTCCGAAGGCATCGTTTACAAATACGTCTCCCAACTGACTCAGCTCCTTTGAGAAAGCTTCATCATTTTTCGTTTCTTCTTTTCTAAATCTCACATTTTCAAGAAGGGCTACATCTCCTCGGTGAAGTGCCTGCACTTCTGCAATTACATGTTCATCGACAACTCGGTCGGATTTTATGAACTTGACGTCTTTGCCGATAAGCTCTCCTAATCTCTTCGCTACTATCTCCAAAGAAAACTTCCTGTCGGGAATCCCTTTAGGTCTTCCCATATGAGACATAATGATCACTTTACAACCTCTTTCAGTCAAGTATTCTATAGTCGGTAACGCCGATCTGATTCTAATATCATCGGTGATCTTTCCGTCCTGAACAGGCACGTTGAAGTCACATCTCATCAGTACCTTCGCATTGTCCAAATTGATATCTTTTACGGTTTTTTTCATAGACTTACCTCACAATTTTTAATTCGCTTAACCGGATTTCATTTTTAAAACTAAAACTATGCCATTCACACTGTTATGTAAATGGCATATCATCTATTATCTGTTATCTATTTCGTTCATGTACTTCATCATATCTATACACTTACAAGAATATCCGTATTCATTATCGTAGAATGCTACCAACTTAAAGAATTTATCATTCAACTCAATCCCTTGTCTGGCATCGAATATGGAAGTATTAGGATCTCCGATAAAGTCTCCTGAAACCACTTCATCATCAACATACTCCAAAATTCCTTTCAAATGAGTTTCTGACGCTTCCTTCACCTTTTTACATATTTCTTCATAGCTTGTGGATTTTTCCAATACTAAGTTTAAATCTACCAGAGAAACGTCCACTGTCGGTACTCTGTATGAAATTCCCGTCATCTTACCCTTCAATTCAGGTATCACCAATCCGACTGCCTTTGCTGCACCTGTAGTTGTAGGTATTATGTTTCCGAACACAGATCTGCCGGTTCTCCAGTCCTTCATAGATCTCGCATCGACAACCTTCTGCTTCGCAGTCGCCGCATGGATAGTCGACATGAGCCCCTCTTGAATTCCCCAATTATCATGAATGACCTTAGCCAAAGGAGCTAAACAGTTAGTCGTGCAAGAAGCGTTTGAAACCACAGGATATTTCTTTTCATAATCCGTATGGTTTACACCCATTACGTAGGTAGGCGTTTCCTTATCCTTTGCCGGTGCTGAAATGAGAACTTTCTTCGCTCCCGCTTTGATATGATCCATGGCTTTTTCAGTTGTTGTGTAAGCTCCGGTACCTTCCAAAATATATTCTGCACCACATTCTCCCCAAGGAATGTTTATGGCCTGCTCTTCACTATACACGGGAATCTTTTTGCCATCGATTGTGATACCGTTTTCATATCTCTCAATTTCTCCCGGAAACCTTCCGAAAGTAGAATCGTACTTCAACATGTAAACGAGATAGTCAATATCTGCATTCCTAACATTTATACCTCTAATATCCACGGATTCATCGCCGTACGCAGCTCTGATCACCACCCTACTAATACGTCCAAATCCACTGATACCAACTTTAACCGCCATTTTCCCCTCCTTAAGAAACATGTGAGTTTTACTAAATATTTGTTAAAATTTCGTTTTGACTTTCTGACCGTATTTAACTTTCTTTATTTGAAATATATCAAAAAAGCCATGTATCTATATTATACATAGCTATTCATTCTATTTCAAGCCTTGGAATCCATTTTGTCGCAAAGCCTCAAATAAAATTATATTGGCACAGTTAGCTAAATTTAAGGATCTGAACTCTGCCGCACCGCTCATCGGTATTCTAATTGCCATAGCTTTGTTAGCTTCTATGAACTTCTCCGGAAGACCCCTGGATTCGGCACCGAACAATATCATATCTCCATCCTCATATGCGTATTGACAATAGTTTTTTCCACCCTTCGTCGTTGCTAAAAACATTCTGTTACCTTTATACTTTTCCAAAAATTCCTCCAAACTGTCGTGGATTTCTAAATCTACATGCTTCCAGTAGTCCATGCCGGCTCTCTTCAAAGTTTTATCGTTTATGACAAAGCCCAACGGTCTAATCAGATGAAGTTTAGTGTCGGTAGCTACACAGGTTCTGCCAATGTTTCCGGTATTTCCTGCTATTTCAGGGGTTACGAGAACTATGTGAAAACTCATTTTAATTCCTTTCCATTCAGTAATGTTTTACATATAGTAGTATATCATAATTGCCTTGTATTCTACGAACAATTTAGTTAAAATAGTAATGAAGTATTAAACGTTCATCCGAACCGGCGAAGAGTTGTAACCATCGCTTTACATAAGATTTTATACAGCCGGAAGACATCTCTTTCTCATGTACAGATTGGAGGTACTCATATGAAGTGTCAAATTATAGATGCATTTACTTCGGAAATTTTTAAAGGCAATCCAGCTGCGGTTTGTCTTCTGAAAACTCCTGTTTCCGATGAGCTCATGCAAAAAATTGCAGCTGAAAACAACTTATCGGAAACGGCATTCGCCGTAATGGATAAAAATGGCTATCATCTCCGCTGGTTCACTCCAAATGCTGAGATCGACCTTTGCGGACACGCTACTCTGGCAGCCGCTTTCGCCATTTTCAATTCCGACGAATTCGCCCCGGCATCCGCCGACAATTCTCATGATCGAATTGACTTTTTCACTGCCAGCGGAACTCTGACCGTGGTGAAAAAGGGTGAATTGCTGGAGATGGACTTTCCAGCATATAAATTGGAAAAACTCCCCTTAATTGAGCTTTTCTCCAAGGCCGTCGGCAAGACGATATTGGAAGCATACCGCGGACGTGATACTGTCTTGGTCTTGCCTTCAAAGGAAGATGTTATAACATGTCGTCCCAACATGGAATTGATAGGTGAAATCGATGGTCTTTTGACCCACATAACCTCACGGGGCGATGAAAAGTTCGACTGTTATTCCAGAAGTTTCGCACCGAAATTGAAAGTTGACGAAGATCCTGTTTGTGGCTCAGGGCATTGCCACATAATTCCGATATGGTCAAACAAGTTGTCCAAAGATGATATACTCGCTTTTCAAGCATCAGAACGAACCGGTGTTTTACACTGTAAAAAAATCGATGATAGAATTAAAATGGCAGGTAATGCAGTTTTGTATAGTGAGAGCGATTTAAAAGTGGACTGATCCGATTATTTGCGATAATCGGCACGCTACGAAAATTTGAAATCGTCTGTTTTCAATCGATTTCAAACTATTTTTTTAACAGCAATCTTATTAAAGGAAGTGTTTTAATGGCATTTGACGGATTTCTTACCAGAGGAATGGTCCTTGAATTGAGCAAAAATTTAGTCGGTGGGAGAATAGAAAAGATATATAATCCTGAAAAGAACGACATAGTCATACACATAGGAAAAAATAAAATTAAATACAAGCTGTTTGCATCTGTTGACACGAGCCATGGCGGCATTTATTTGAGCGATGAAAATTTCGAAAATCCGCCTTCTCCGTCTGCTTTTTGCATGCTGCTCAGGAAACATCTTTTGAACGGTAGAATTTTATACATATCTCAAAAAAATTGGGATAGAATTGTGGAAATCTCCGTAGAGTCGAGAAGTGAAATGGATTTCGCCGTAGAGAAAAAACTCATCGTAGAAATTATGAATAAACACAGCAATATCGTCCTTGTAGACAGTTCAACAGGAAAAATTTTAGATGCCGTAAAGAGAATTTCTCTGGATGCAAGCCGGGTGAGACAAGTGATACCGGGACTTGTTTATTCTTATCCCCCCGCACAGAAAAAGATGCTTCCCGAAGAGTTTGCTAATCTTTCCGGCGAAGATTTTCTTAAACTCCGGTTTAAAGATTCAAAGGATATATTAAATAATATCTCGGGAATTTCTCCGATAATTTCTCGCGAACTGTTCAATTGCATCAGTCCTGTAAAGCTCATGAGAGATTTCATAGACGAAGTGAGTTCGTGCGACTTCTCGAAAAAAGTCTACATGAAAGACGATAAGCTTTTCGATTTTCACATTCTACCTTTCAATGAATATAGAGGGCTTTCTTCCAAGGAATTTTCAACCATAAGCGAGGCTGTCTGCTATTTTTATTCGGGAAGGGAAAGTTCAAACAGAATAAGACAAAAATCGGCGGATTTGAAAAAGCATGTAAATAATATGTTAAAAAAACTTTCATTGAAACAGGATAGATTATTGACCGATTTATCAAATGCTGAACGCGACAGCAAATATCAGATTCAAGGAGAACTTCTGACAGCGAATCTCCACATGGTAAAAAAGGGGGACAACTCCGTGAACGTCACCAATTACTACACGGGAGAACCCTTGGAAATCAAACTTGATAAAATGCTTTCTCCTGCTCAAAATGCGCAGAGACTCTATAAAAAATATAACAAATCCAAAATTGCTCTCGTTGAAAAGAAGATTCAACTTGATCTGACTCGAAAGGACATTGCATATTTGCGCTCTACCTTAGATTTTATAGATATGGCAGATGCCGTGTCAAATCTGGATGCTATAAGAGATGAGCTAATTTCTCAAGGTTTCATCAAGCGACGCCAAAAAACGCCAAAGCTAAAAAAGTCTAACAATCCCAGAAAGTCGTTGCTTTCATACACCAGTCCATCGGGATTTAACATACTGGTTGGTAAAAACAATACGGAAAACGATATCATTACGACAAAGATAGCCGACAATCGCGATATATGGCTTCATACAAAAGATATTCACGGTTCTCATGTGATACTGGAAACCAAAGGTGCTGAGTACACTGATGAAGATATTTTAACAGCAGCTGAATTAGCTGCCTTTTACAGCAAAGCTCGTAATTCGGAAAAGGTTCCCGTGGATTATACCATGGTAAAATACGTCAAAAAACCCAGCGGCGCCAAACCGGGCATGGTGATATTTACCCACAACAAGACTTTGTATGTGACCGGCAAAAATCGGTTTTAAAAAATAATTTCACTGTTATCATCTGTTGCAAAATAGAATAATATTCCACATCTCTAAGGAATTATAAATAAAAACACGTATAAAAAGACCACTTAGGGGGTAAAGTGTGGACAAAACATAAGTTTTGTCTGCACTTTTTTAAACTTTTTATTTCTTAGACTTTTTATCAGTATAGAGTATAACTAAAATAGGAGCAACAAACCATACTATTGGAATTGCATATTGAAGGAACAATCCCGCTCTAGCATAAAAAGGTTCGTTTCTCATAAATTCTTCGGGATCAGAAGGAAAACCGGCGAACACACACATAAGCCAAGCATAAAAACAAAACAGTGTCCAAGCAAGGCCTATAAAAATCATTTTAAGCATTCTTAAAACACCAGTTTTCTTCCCAGAATTATCTTCAACATCTTTAGTTAAATCCGATTTTTCTTCTTCATTATCTATTCTATTCTGATTTTCTTTTTTATTATCTGTTGTCATTCCATCTCTCCCTAAATTAACGGTTTTAATTGCATTACAGCATTTGTCAATGAAATAAAATTACGATTAGTTTGCTTTAATATCTATATAAGATAAATATCCAATTTTAATGACTTTTTATATGGCATTTCAACATCTTCTTTTACATCATTGTACTGCTTTTTCACTCTTTTCTCAACTAAAAAGGTTCCATTGTCCTCTCATTGACACCTTTTTCATCAGGCTGAAAAGACCCTTAGAGTTATTTAATTTTCTGATACATTTCTACAATCCGATCTAATTCAACCGGTAAATTCTCCTAAAGACTTTTGACAAACTCTACTGCCTGTTCTACAACTTGCGTACCATCTCTCTCTTCGTTTCCGTTGTGAAGTTCGTGAAGCATATTTTTCCATTCCACATAGTCGCATGTATCTTCCTGATTCTTCGCTATTTTTCGGCTTCCCGCAACGTGGCAAATTTCATCCTTATCACCGTGCATCAAAAGCATAGGCTTATCTCTTCCCGCACCCTTTTTCTCGTGGTTATCATAGTACATATCTCTTGCAATTTCAAAACTCTCCAAAGCACACTGAGCTGTTATTGCCCCGTGCATGTACTGATCGTTTTCATATTTTTTTACTTTATCTATTCTCCCTAGAGCAGCCGGATCAATTTTAGACTTAATCTGGTGTTTCGGCATTGCCTTCGCAAGAAGTTTAATTCCCCAGTACTGTAATTTCCCAACTTTTTTTTGCAAAGTTATCCATGGAGAAGTTACGACGTATCCGGCTAACTCGCCGTTTAAATTCCCTCTATTTCTGTAATCTAACACTATATTTCCACCCATGCTGTGTCCGTACAGGCAGATTTTTATGTCCGGATATTTCTCCATAGCGTATAAAATCAGCTTATCCACATCTTCCAATACCATATTTCTAGGTGCTGTATGCCCTCTCACACCATCGGTTTTACCGTGACCTCTAAGATCAAGGGCGAATACAGCTATTTTATTTCTATTGAAAATATCGGCAACCTCTTCAAACCTCTTCGCATATTCTCCTATTCCGTGAATTATACAAACGATTTTCTCCGGATTTTCAACATTCCACTCATAACCTGTAATTTTAACATCATCTCGACCGGTCAAAATAAAATTTTTCATATTTTCTCCTTCTGAAATACATATCTTTCACATTCTGATCATCGCTTCATATGTCTCAATTTCATCATTATATTGCATTTTTATCTCTTTATCCGCAGTTTTGTTGATTCAGCTTTCAGGGAAGATATATACTGTTCTCATAAGCCATAGGTAACTAACCTCTTTATAGCGACGGAGCTGTGTTTCAGATATATACACCCCTAAGATATATCTACGTAACAACAGTCGTATTCCCAGGACAGCATAGTGATACGTAGAGATGAATTTTGTGCATAACCTATGGTATATAAAGGGTGCAACTCATTGCACCTTTTATTTTAATTCAGTTCTATCTTTTCTATCAAATCACATTTCAGCACTCATACGAACTTATAATCAATTTGACACCTCTTTACATCTCAGCTCGCATTCTATCCAGCACTTTCATGAATTTCGTCGGCAATTCAGCTGTAAACTCCATGTATTTTAGACTCTTGGGATGAATAAATCCCAGAGTATGAGCATGTAACATCTGTCCTCTCACTCCATATTTATTCTTATCAGGGCCATATGTATCATCGCCGAGCAAGGGATGTTTGACGCTAGCCATATGTACTCTGATCTGATGCGTTCTTCCGGTTTCCAATTTGCACTCTATGAAAGTAAACCTTCCAAACCGTTCCACCACTCTCCAATTCGTGACGGCATATTTACCGTTCTCACTATCTATACCTTGCTTCTTGCGATTTCTCTTATCCCTTCCTATAGGAGCTTCTATTCGACCGAAGTCCTCTGTGAAATTATTGTACACTATGGCATAATATCTCCGATTTACAGTATGCTCTTTCAATTGTTTCGCCAAGCTCCGATGTGCAAAATCATTTTTAGCTATTACTATGAGACCGCTGGTATCCTTGTCTATTCTGTGAACTATACCCGGTCTTAGTTCTCCGTTTATACCGGACAAGCTGTCCTTGCAGTGATACATAATCCCGTTTACCAAGGTCCCTGTGTAATTGCCCACAGCAGGATGCACTACCATACCGGCAGGTTTATTCACAACCAGAACGTCCTCATCTTCATATACGATATCCAACGAAATATCTTCTGCCAATATCTCCACCGGCTCCGCTTCCGGTATCGAAATCTTTATTTCCTGCCCGCTTTTAACCTTGTATTTTTTGCTGGTTACATTTTTATCATCTATAAAAACTCTCCCGTTTTCAATCAGTTTTTGAAAACTGCTTCTGGATTTATCCGTAAATTTCCGCGACAAAAATTCATCCAGCCTCTTCCCTTCATCATCTTTTTTAATCAAAGCGCTCAAAATATTTTTCATAGATATCCACACCTCTAATCGCTAACTCATATTTTACCATCTGCTCCTCATCAAATGTTTTTTCCGCAGTTTGCAACTCTATTGCAATTAAATTCTCTCTTCTTCACTCATTGCATTTTTCCTTTGAAAAGAACACTGCAATTATCACCATGACCATTCCTACGTCTACCAAGATATCTGCAATATTGAATACCGCAAAACTTCTCAAGTCAAAATAATCCGTAACGCTTTTAAATATCAGTCTGTCTATTAGATTGGACATGCCTCCGGAGATGATCATCGCTGCTCCTACAGTAATCAATTTTCCATATCTATCTCCGTATTTATACCAGAGATAATATCCGGAAACCAGAAATATCAGCGGCATTATATACATCAATATGACATTTCCTTGCCCTATACCGAATGCTACTCCTTCATTTTCTATGTATGTGATTTTAAAAAAATCATCGATTACCCTTATGCTCTGTCCCAGCTCCATGGTTTTTCGCACGAAAATCTTGACGCTTTGATCCAGCAGTATACCTATAAAAAAAATTATGTAAAACATAAAATTACGGGGCATTTCTGCCCCGCCCCCATTTTCTAAAACTCACTACTCATATTTAATATTTACCAGAGTTTTCCTATCATCTGTAGCTGTAGTGCTGACTACTTTCGTCGGCTTGATTTCCGGCTCACTTGCAATCTCTTCCACGTCCTGTGCTTGAGTCACATCTACCACCAGAGTATCTCTTTCCAAAATATCTTTCAATATGGAAGATTCTCTATCCTCAGCGACGCTTTCACTCTCTCCGTTTATTTTATTTCCGTTGTCTAAAAGGATGCTCAACCTGTCGATTTGAATATCCGATGACATATTCTCAAATTCGTCGGAGTATCTTTTCAGCATATTACCATAATCTCTTCTGAACTTTTCGAAAGTGCTTTTCAACTCCCTGCTCTCATCAGCCAATTGTTCTGCCTTCATCTTTGCGTCTTTAATTATAATAGCCGCATCCATTTCAGCATTTTCCACCAGCGCCTTCGCTCTCTTTTCAGAACTCACCGCCAAGTCATCCATGATGCTTTTAGCTGTTTCCAACGTCTCTCTCACAGTTATATCCGAGTCTCCTATAGTTCCGATGCTCTTCTCCACATTGGCAAGCTGAGCTTTCAATTTCAGGTTTTCCTTTATAAGCTTTTCAAGGTCAACGGTTATGACATCTAAAAACATATCCACTTCTTCTGTGTCATAGCCTCTTACTTTTCTCGAAAATTCTTTATTTCCTATATCTGCCGGCGTAATCATGACTACCTCCATTTCTCGATTGAGTTCTATAAACTTTTAAAGTCGAAATCTCTGCTGTTGTCATCCGATGTGATATCTACATTATCAGGTGCAAACACAAAGATGTTATTTGCAATTTTCTGAATATTTCCGTTCAATGCATATGTTGCACCGCTCAAAAAATCGAAAATCTTTCTGGCGATTTCCTGATCTATATTCTCCAAATTTATTATTACCGGCTTTCTATCTTTAAGAGAATTTACCAGTTCAGGTGATTCTTCAAAAGCCTTAGGTTCTATTACTACTAATTTCATATTTCCTCCTGACATAGGCACAATCTTACGATCCCTTCCGAAGCCTTTTGAACTTCTGCCACTCTTTTCGTAATTGCCCAAATCTGCAGCTGCTCTGTTTATATCAGCCTCTGATGGCTCAACATATTCGTTTTCGATTTCATCATCATCGACTACACCTACTAGATTCTTAAACTTATCCATTACTCCCATACTACTTCCTCCTATTACTATCCGCTTTCATCTCAGTCACATATGTTAACTTATTCAACTTTGATTTGACTTACGTATTGCTCTCCGACGTTTACATTTCGCTAAACTTCAATAATTTCTTCTTCCAAATATGGCACTACCTATTCTGACCATATTCGACCCTTCTCTCACAGCTACTCGGTAGTCATGTGACATTCCCATGGAGAGATATTTAAACTCCAAATTCTCATGATCTATCTTTGCCAATTCATCGTACTGTTCTTTGACTACTCTGAAATATTCTCTCACATTGTCCGGGTCTTCATCAAACGGTGCTATACACATCAATCCGCATATTTTTATGTTTTCACATTCATCTAGGATCTGCTTTACCATCATCTCCGTTTCTGCCGTCTCTATTCCGAATTTACTCTCTTCTCCGGCGGAGTTTATCTGTATCAAAACATTTACCGTCTTACCTACCTGACCTGCTCTTTTGTTTATTTCACCGGCGAGTTTCATAGAATCTACCGAGTGAATTAAATGCACTTTATCTATTATCTGCTTGACTTTATTCGTTTGCAAATGTCCTATTAAATGCCATCTGACAGGCTTGACATGAGGATATTTCTCAAGAATTTCCTGTACCTTATTCTCTCCTATATCGGTTACTCCCCAATCTATCGCCTTATTTATCTCTTCCGTTCCATGAGTTTTCGTGACCGCCACCAACGTAACGTTTGATGGTAATGTATCGGTTATCTCTTCGAGATTCTTTTCAATGTAATCGTAATCCATATTGATTCTCAATCCTCGCTTCATTTCACATCACGTATACGACCGGAGCTTATTTCTTTACTTTTTCTTTTTTATTATCTCATCAAATGCTTTTACGGTCTTCACCGAGTTACCTGCATCATCATAGAAATTATCCTCTTTAACAACGCTGTTTGTTCCATCCGTTCCCAGCACTTTGACTCTCGTAAAGATTTCTTCTCCTGTCTTAGACAGCACATAAACACCTTGATGTCCGTCTCTTTCCACGATATTTTCATTCGGGACTACTATACCGCTCAACTTCACAGCTTGTACTGTCGCCTTTATTTCTCTCATTTTTGCAAAGTCCTCGTAGTACCTGTTAGATGCTATCATTATCTTTGTTCGTTTGCCTACGGACTCTATTTTTTCGACCTCTGATTTTATGTTCTTCTCTCCGACTTTCAAGGTCACCCTTTGACCTTCTTTATATTTCTTTGCCTTTTCCTTATCAATCCAAAACAGCACATGCCATCTGCTCTGATCTGCAATTTTATATATCGGAAAGTGTTTTTTAAATTTGCTGTCTCTTACATCTGTGATCTTTAACTTGAGATTTTCAACCTCATTCAATTTTATATTCTTAAAATTGGCTGCAGTGAAATAGTTTTCGTATCCATCCACAAAGGTAGATACGACACCTTTTCTCTTCGCCTGCCCATCTTTTACCACCACTGCACTTTCTCCCAATCTGGATGCTATAGGTGATTTTTCTTCTTTTCCCTCTTTTGACTTGGAGTTCTCATCAATCTTAAAGGAGATTATCTTCGTGTCCGATTTAACCAGATTTCCCTCCTTTTTTTGATATTCCACACTCCAGTAATCATTACTCAGATATACGGTTTCATTTCTGAGCATATATCCTTTTATTTCATCCCCTACGGATATTTCTCCATAATTAACGACTCTCGTAGGTTTTACCTTTGCAATTAAGCCCGGCAATACTTGGCTTATGCCTGCCAATACCAAAATGGCTATGCCTAAAAGCAGAAACCGTTTCTTTTTCTTTTCTGACATATCATACTTCTCCAAGTATATTTTACACTATGCCGATAACTTTTTTCAATACTTTTTGTTCTTCTTTTGACAATGTAGCCTTTTTTTTGCAGAATTCTTCAAAAAAATCCGGACGACGCTCTTTTGTAAGCCTTAAAGCCATTTCAAACTTCCACAGTTCTATATTTTTATGGTGACCGCTGAGTAATACTTCCGGTACTTTCATTTTTCTAAATTCTCTCGGCTTCGTATACTGTGGTGCCTCCAAGAGTCCCGAATAAACGGATTCATCTTCTATTGAAAGGCTACTTCCCAAAACTTTCGGCACCATTCTCGCCACTGCATCTATTAAAACTATCGCTGCCGGTTCTCCTCCTGTCAAAACGTAGTCACCTATGGATATCTCTTCCATATTCCAATAATCTATGGCTCTCTGATCCACTCCTTCGTAGTGACCGCATAAAATTATCAGCCTCTCCCTCTTGGACAGCTCCATAACTTTGTCTTTGTTCAGCTTTTTGCCTTTTGGTGACATATAGATAATCTCTCCGACCTTGGCACCTACACCTTCCAAGCTGCGAAAAATCGGCTCAGCCTGCATGAGCATACCGACACCTCCACCAAAAGGATAATCATCAACTTTTTTGTGTTTATCCAATGTATAATCTCTAATATTTATCAAATTTATGTCGAGAATTCCTCTTTCTTCCGCCTTGCCAAGTATGCTGCTCTTCACTGCTGTGAACATCTCTGGGAAGATAGTAAGCACATCAATCTTCATATAACCCCTCGATTACTCTCACTGTTATAGTATTATTTTCCATATCTATGTTCAAAATAAATTCATCAACCCCCGGAATTAAAATGTCCGGTTTTCTTTTCATCCTATTCTTATTTTCACCGTTTGATCTCCCATTGATCCGCTCCTGTCTCTGTTTTAAAAGTTCTCGCCGCTCTACAACATACACTTTCTGAGGCGTGTCGGTCAGAACATCCTTCAGCCTTCCCAAATGCTGTCCTCCTTCGCCAACTACGTCCATGCCTATCATATCTTTAACATAGTACACTCCCTCGGGAAGCTCTTCCAAGTCATCTTCATCCATGTAAATATCGATGTTCTTCATCGTCTCGCTTTCATTTCTATCATCTATTCCGACAAGTTTCAATATCACCGTACTGCCTTTGTATCTTACTTTTTCTATTCTGTAAGGCTTATGATCTCCATCTATAAGCAGATAAATCTCTTCCAACTTTTCATATCTGTCAGGATTCTCCGAAAAATTATACACTTTAATTTCTCCCTTGAGTCCAACAGCATTTACAATTGTCCCTATTTTAATTTTTCCCATTTCATTTCCATGATAAATAGGCACATATTAAAAATATGTGCCTCACTGACTATTGAACTATTTCCACTACCACTTTCGCATTTTGCTTCGTCGCAGCAGCTTTCACTACGGTTCTAAGTGCTTTCGCAATTCTTCCTTGCTTGCCTATCACTTTACCCATATCATCTGATGCCACTTTTAGCTGGACTACAGTGGCGTGCTTTTCCTCATGGGAACTCACTTCCACCGCGTCCTTGTCATCGACGAGGGCTTTGGCAATTACTTCAACCAATTCTACCATTAGTTTCACCGCTTTCCTAATTATTATTTTAAAATTTCAGCTTTCTTCAAAAGCCTCTTTACAGTATCTGTCGGCTGAGCTCCCGTAGCTAACCATTTATTCGCCTTTTCTTCGTCGATCTTAACCGTTTCAGGCTCTGTAATGGGATTGAAGTATCCTATTTCTTCGATAAATCTTCCATCTCTCGGATATCTTGAATCCGCAACGACTATTCTGTAGAACGGCTTTTTATTCGCTCCCATTCTTTTCAATCTAATTTTTACCATCTCAAATTTCCTCCTCAATTTATAATCACTATATTCAAAATATATTAACAGTCTAAAACATCATAGACCCTTGAACATGCCCGGCATCTTCCCTTTTTTAGAGAACTTCTTCATCATCTTGCGACTCTCTTCGTATTTTTTTATCAAATTGTTAATCTTGTTCACCGGTTGACCTGAACCTGCAGATATTCGCTTTCTTCTACCGGCATTTAACAACTTGGGATCCTTTCTCTCTTCTCTGGTCATGGACTGAATTATGGCTTCCATCTGTTTAAATTCAGCCTCTCCCTTTGCGATATCCTCTTCTTTTATTCCTCTTCCGCTCATTCCGGGGAGCATTCCGACTATTTTCCCAAGTCCGCCCATCTTTTTAATCTGTCCCATCTGTTCCAAAAAATCCTCCAGAGTGAACTGATTTTTTCTGAGTTTCTTCTCCAGTTTGGCTGCCTGTTCTTCATCATATGCCGCTTCTGCCTGTTCGATGAGAGATAGCAAATCTCCCATACCCAGAATTCTGCTCGCCATACGCTCCGGATGAAATTGTTCCAGTGCATCCATCTTTTCTCCCATACCTATGAACTTAACCGGTTTTCCGGTTACTTTCTTGGCGGAAAGTGCGGCTCCTCCTCTGGAATCCCCATCCATTTTCGTCATGATGATTCCATCGATTCCCAATCGCTCATCAAATCCTTTTGCTGCATTTACAGCATCTTGACCGGTCAGGGCATCTACTACCAGAAGAATTTCATGGGGCTTTATGTTGGACTTTAAAACTTCCAACTCTTCCATAAGCGCTTCATCGATCTGCAAACGCCCTGCGGTATCCACGATCAACACATCAAAGCCTTTCAATTCCGCCTCTTTCATTGCCGTACTTGCAATCTCCGACGGATTTTTGCTTTCTCTCATGGTAAATACGGGGGTATTTACCGATTTGCCTACTACTTCCAGCTGATCTATCGCCGCCGGTCTGTATATATCACATGCACAAAGCATTGGTTTTTTCCCGTTTTGTTTAAGCCACGATGCCAGTTTACCACAAGTCGTAGTCTTACCAGTCCCTTGCAAGCCTACCATCATCAACACTGTAAATCCTCTGGGAGAATACGTGAGCTTGCTGTTAGCTCCACCCATTAAATCCGTCAGCTCAGCATTGACGATTTTAACAACTTGCTGTGCCGGTGTCAAACTGTTCAAAACTTCCGCTCCGATGGCTTTTTCCTTCACATTGGCAACGAATTCTTTTACTACCTTAAAGTTAACATCCGCCTCAAGTAAAGACAGTTTGACTTCTCTCATCGCCGCATCTATATCTGCTTCCGTGAGAGATCCCTTTCCCTTCAATGCGGAAAAGACACCCTGTAATTTCTCCGACAATCCTTCAAATGCCATATTTCCTCCAATTTCGATACGCTATTCAATCAATTTGTTCAAATCGTCCCTCATATTTTTCCCAATCTCGGAAAGCTGTTCAATATTTTTCTGCATTTCAATTTGGGATTTGGATAAAACCCCTGCTTGCTCACTGAAATCGGATATTTTCCGCAGTGACTCATCGAGTTTTTTTCTCAATTTCACAATCTCTTCAACTTCTCTTTCCATAGCATTGACGATTTCTTGTCTTCTTTCAAAATCTCTCTTTCTGCCCAACTTTTCCTCGTAGTGCTCCAAAGATTTCTGTGCCGTTTTCAATGCGTCATATACGCCTTGCCTGCTTATGTTGAATTCTTCAGCAATTTCACCTAACGAAAGATTCTCCTCATAGTAAAGCTCCATCACCTGTCGTTGTCTCTCAGACAAGAGCTGTCCGTAAAAATCAAATAACAAGCTGGCTTCAACAATATCCTGAAACATCATCTATCTCCGACTTAATATTTTTCTGCATACGTGTCAAGCATTTTCCCTTGTCACCATGTAAATATATCATTTTTTAAAAGTTATGTCAAGTATTTTCCCTTGTCATATATACTTTATTTTAATGCTGAGTGCTATCTGTCCTTTTCTGAAATTTATTTTATTCACATCATTCATTTCTCTATTCCCATATAGTATGCTGTACTCTAACTTCATACTGTACAGGCTTACTTTCTCCATCGAATTTTGCCTCTATTGTATATCTGTTCCATAACATATATGCATGAGTTTGCAATTGCAATCCAAAATAGAATTTGCCTTTGCTCTCTTTGTAGTCAGGCGGCTTTAATGAGAAGATATCCGTCAATTTCTTATTTTTGAAATCGTCGTATCTCAACTTGGAAAGATTTCTATTTTCAATTTTCACTTCTCCTATCTGCTTATTCTGTGCATGAATACCGTAATAGGTGATTACACAATCTTTAAGCTTTGCTGTATCTCCCCATTTAGGCGTGAGACTGACTATTCCATATGATTTTCCATCACGAATCAACTCCGCCAACTCTCCGTAATAAAAATGATTATTGCGACTGTTTCTGATCTGACCATTTGGATTTTTTTTATAGAATTCAAATCCATCTTTTAAGAGTTTTGATGCTTTGGTACTTCCAATCACCACATGGCTTTTAGCTATATCCACCTCTATTGCTTTGGTAGGTACGCCGGCTAAAAAAATGTTTACTGATAAAAAGAATGACGCCATAAAAACCATTCCAACAGCTGCATTCGTAGATGCATAATCGTAATCGTTCCCCGATTTTTTTCTGATCATTTGAAAAATGTAGTCTCCTGTCATTACAACCATCGCAAGAACTCTTAATGCGACAACTATAAAGAATTCCATTTTTATACAAAAGAATATAGATTCCGGAACATTATGAAATTTTTGATATGCTGCTATTATAACTACAATATTTGCCACCAAGAGAGCTATTAAAAAAATATTAACTTGTCTTAGAGCTGTAGCGTCCGTAACGTTTCTATAATGATCCTGACCCCTGCCCTTTAAAGCATGTCCTATCTTATATAGCCACATCGGTACGTCTTCATTGTGTTTTACGGCTTTTACAATCTTGAAATAGACAGATACGGTTAACATAAAACATATCAACGTACAAATGCAAAAAAATAACGTCGCCAAAAAAAATCCCATTGTTCTTTGATGCCTTTCTATATTCTAAAATGCCTAAATTTCTTATTTTAGAATTATACCATAAATTATATCAAAAACGAAAAATCGATCCATTTTGAATTCATCTAAAAGTTTGTTTCTCTCACCTCTCTTTATTTCAGTCAGTTTTTATGCGATATTTGCAAGTTTACAAAGGCTCGTTTTGATGTTATATTAAAATTGTAAGAAAATATGTAGAAGATGTAAAATCGACGGGAGGTTTTCAAATGAATCGAAAATGCATCATCGGACAATCCGGCGGACCTACAGTCACTATAAATGCAAGTCTTGCCGGTGCTATTTCAAAAGCGTATGAAAGCGGATTTGAGCATGTCTTGGGAATGATAAACGGAATTTCCGGCTTTCTGGATGAAAAGATTATAGATCTTTGCGAATTTAAGTCCGCTGAAAATCTGAAAAAGCTGATCAATACGCCTGCAATGTACCTGGGTTCATGCAGATATAGGATTCCGACTGATGATGCTACCATTCTAAACAAAGTATTCAGTATTCTTGAAAAGTATGGGATTACCGACTTTTTCTATATCGGCGGCAACGATTCCATGGACACGATAAAAAAATTGAAAACCCACGGCAAGGCTATGGGTTCAAATATCAATTTTATCGGTATTCCGAAAACTATTGACAACGACCTGCTCAGTACACACTATACACCCGGTTATCCATCCGCTTGCAGGTATGTAGCTACAACTATCATGGAACTTTCCTTTGACTGTGATATATATCCTTTAAAATCAGTAACTATCGTCGAAATTATGGGACGAGATGCCGGTTGGTTGGCTGCATCTGCACAGCTTGTGAATACTTGCTATCCCGGAACTGTAGATTTTATCTACTTGCCGGAAGTTCCTTTTGATGAAGATAAATTCATGGAAGATTTAAAAGAGAAGCTCAAGACAAAAGATACCGTGATCATAGCTGTCAGCGAAGGTATAAAGGATGCTTCCGGCAATATGATCGCAACGGATGATACTGCAGCCACAGATGATTTCGGTCATAAATCCAACGGCGGCTGTGCGTTATATTTGAAACAACAGATAAACCAAAAACTGAACCACAAGGTGCGAGCGATTCAGTTGAATACAATGCAAAGATGCTCCACTCACTTGTCCAGCGATGTCGACTTGGAAAATGCCTTCTCCCTTGGAAGTTTCGCCGTTTCGTGCAGCACTAACAATTTGAACGGAGTTATGGTATCGATTCGAAATGAGGCTGACGGTTTTCAATTGACCGCTTCTCCCATCGACCACATCGCCAACGGTGTAAAAAACTTTCCCACAGAATGGATTAACTCCGACGGTAAGGGGATTTCCGACGCATACGTAGACTATATAACTCCTTTGATTTCAAAAGATGGACTTGAAGTCTTTCCAAAATTTTTAAAAAGGAACTGAATACGGTCATCATATACAAAAATCAACACCACCGTGGTCTGTGAGTGCCAAATTTTCAATTTTGCACCCGACATCCCGGTGGTGTTTTATCTTCTAAAATGCATTTTATACCGTAACTTAAATATTTAAAATGAAATTAAATATTTCACTTCACCGATTTTAAACAGTTCCACATCAATTCCGTAGACATCTTTTATCAATTTTTCTGTTACAACAGTTTTTGCATCGCCTGTGCTGTGTATCTTTCCATCTTTCATAGCAATGATATTATGGCTATACCTTATAGCTTGATTTATATCATGCAATACCATGACAATGGTGATATCGTGCTCATCATTTAATTTTTCCACAATCTCCAATATTTCTCTCTGATATTTGATGTCTAAATAAGTCGTCGGTTCATCTAAAAATAATACCTTGGTATTCTGTGCCAATGCCATAGCTATCCATGCCCTCTGTTTTTGACCTCCGGACAAACTTGATACTTTCTCATCTTCCAGCTGCTTCATTTCGGTTATTTCCAACGCCCAATTTATCTTTTCCTCATCTTCATCGTTCATATGAGAAATAGCGAGATTTTTATAGGGAATTCTGCCATATCCTACCAGCTGTTTTACAGAAATGTCGCCTTGAGCTGTATTGTATTGATTTACAATAGCTACATTTCTTGCAAACTCTTTCATTTTTATGGTTTCTATGGATCTGCCGTACATGGATACGCTTCCGCTGTAATCAGTATATATTTTTGTTAAAATTTGCAACAGCGTTGATTTACCACATCCGTTCGGCCCAATAATAGTAGTTATCTCTCCTTCTTTAATGTCACAGTTAAGACCTCTGATTATTTCGTTTTTCTCTATTGTAAATTCCAGATCGGCTATATTGTAACAATAATTATGCCCCATATCTACCTCCCGTCTTTTTCAGTAACAATATGAAACATGGTCCTCCTATTATTGCCATGACTATTCCTACTCCGATTTCGTTAGGTGCTGCTACAGTTCTGCCTATGGTATCTGCAATCACAAGCAGTGCAGCTCCTGTCAACATGGAAAACGGTATCAGTTTTATGTGTCTGGTTCCGACGGCTATCCTGGATATACTCGGTGCTAAGAGCCCTAAAAAACTTATAGGTCCCAATATTACAGTTGAGATTCCTGCCAAAAATACGGCTACTACTGAAATCTGCACTTTCAACAGTGTCACATTCACACCCAAGGAAGCGATGGTTCTATCTTCCATAGCTATCAGGTCACATCTTGCAGCAAGCAATATTGCAAGTATTAAAAATACGAAACAATATCCTACCAAAATTTCTACATGTCCCCAATTTTTAAATGCCAAGCTGGATTTCAATACGCTGTCCAAAATTTTGCTGTTGCCCATCATTGCCTGGACACTTTCGATCAAACCTAAAAACACAGCATTTACGGCTATACCTACGAGAACCACCCTATACGGCTCCAATCCTCCACGCCACGCCAGAGTGTAAACCAAAAAACATGCTCCGATACCACCTATAAAAGCAAATATCGGCGAAAATAAAATCAGTTGTGGAAATATTCCCATAATTATTAGCGTGGACAAAGAAGCTCCTGAACTTATTCCCAAAAGCCCCGGATCTGCTAAAGAGTTTTTCATTACCGCTTGAAATAAAACTCCCGCAACGGCAATACATCCACCTCCAACTGCCGATATTATAATCCTGGGTAATCTCAGATCGACGATTATGTTCACCTGTTCATTATCACCGGTGAATACATGTTTAAAAAAGTCGATTATCCCGACTTTTAAACTCCCCGTCCTAATCGCAAAAAGAATTGTAATCACCAGGATTATAGAAACGATAAAAAAAGCTATAAACTCTCTTTTAGTCTTTACCTTTTTCTTTACCATCTTAAATTTACCTCATCTATTTTGGAAATAGGAATTTTTCTAAAGTCTTAAGCGCATCTTCATACTTAAATGACGCACTCATACCGAATTCGTCGTTGTTTAAGTCGTAAACCCTGCCATTTTTAACAGCATCAAAATGCTTCCAAATGTCATTTGTTGCAAATTCCTTCTTAAACATTTCCATTACCTGCTTTGGCAGACCATGAGATGCTCTGAGAATTACATCCGGTTTTTTCTGTAGCATATCTTCTGTATTAGCCTTTAAGAAATCCGTTCCGTTTCCATCGCCATAAACATTTTCGCCACCTGCCAACTTAACCAAATTTCCGACATAACTGCTTTCCGTGGCTGCCAGATAAGAACCCGGTACTCCCATCAAAAGCAAGACTCTGGGTTTCTTTTTACCCTTAGCCCTTTCATTTATCTTGGCAATTTTATCCTTGTACTCCTTAACCAGCTTCTCCGCCTGTTTTTCCTTGCCCAGAAGTTTTCCCACTTTCGTTACGCTATCATATAGTCCTTCTACGCTGGAAAGATCCAAAAATTCGCTTTTCAGTCCGGCAGAATCGTATTTTTCCTTTAAGCTTGCCTCCAAAGACTTAGGTCCTAAAACCAAATCCGGTTTTAGAGACGATATCACTTCAACGTCAGGAGACATAGGCTTTCCTATTTTTTTAGCATTTTTATACCTGTCTGAAATTTTGTATATTTTGCTTTCAGGTATTCCTACGACATTGTCAACTTCCAATTTGTCTAAAATCTCTGTCGTCGCCACAGATGTTGCCACTATCTTTTCGTATTTTTTTTCGGTTTTAGCAGATTGTCCACAAGAAGCAAGCCCCATTGTGACACAAATACACAAACCTGCGACTAATGCTTTTGAAAATTTGCTCTTCATCGTTTATTTTTTCCCTCTAAATTTAAAAATGTATACCAAGCATCCGGCTATAATCACCACTACAACGGCACCGATGATTATAATTTTTGTTTTTTTGCCGGCTTTCTTTGACTTAGTGTTTTTTTCTTCTTTTGAGTCGCTGTTTTTATTTTCATCTTGGGATTTTTCCTTGTCCTTATTTTCCTCATCGGATTTTTTATCCTCGGAGCTATCCTTTTTCCCGTCAGCCGAATTTGAGCTCTTGTCAGAAGGCTTTCCGCTGTCACCTTTTCCATCTGAATTAGATGCTGAGTTTGCATTTCCTTGATTGCCTGCTTTACCTGCATTTTTGCCGGTGAGCAGACTCTTGTAAGCTCCGGTTCCTTTTTTAGCTGTAGACATATGCAGTTTTATGAAGAACTTAACTTCTCTGCCCATAGGTTCCACATAAAGTGCCGGACTGATAATATCACCTGTATCATTCATCTGAAATCTATATTGATATACGTAATCTCCATTTTTTTTGAAACTGCCTGTTTTGGTGATGCTAACACCTGTGTACGAACCGTTTCTCTCCGTGTAAACCCTTACCTTCGTTATATTCGACATCAGACCCATGCCTATAGTCACATATGTCTTATTTCCGACTTTTTCAACGAGAGCCGTTCTTTCCACCACGCCTTCAACCATACCTTGGCCTATACCCGGATTGTTTCCTGAGTCAATTACTTTTCCCGTCTTTGGATGAACATAGTGACCGCTCGCCTTGACTACATAAGCCCCGTCTGACAGTCCGTATGTCGTTGTCATCGTCCCAAATATCATAGATACGGCTACTATAAAAGTAGCCGCACCCATGAAAATTTTATTCATAAATTTTCTCAATTTAATTACCTTCTTTTTTCTCTTCTTCTAATGCTCGCTCCAACTGCCAAACTTCCTAAACCGAGAGCCGCAAATAGACCTACACTGCTATCGTCTGCTGTCTTAGGTGACATAGGTCTTTCAGTTCCTTTATCTTCGGACTGATTGTTATCAGCAATCATGTCATTATCCTTACCTGCTTTGTTCTTATTGCCGTCTTTATTTTTATCTACATTTCCTGACGGATCTTTCTTTTCAGGCTGCATAGGTACAGGTCCCCCTTCTTTAGACCAATCGAATTTAACTCTTACAGGAATATCGTTATCTCCCATAGGACCGTCTTTTACATTTACCGTAATGTCTGCAAATTGATTTTTCTTTTCCATAGTGATATGGAAAGTTGACGGTTTACCATCTTTTCTCGCTACAATTTCAGCTTCTTTAAGAGAACCGTCCGGCTGCTTTACCTTTAGAACCTGTACGGATGCTGTCAAAGTTCCTACCTTTAACGGCTTAAAGCTCAAGTAAACTTCTATGCGTCCATCTTTTTCTTCAAACCTGGCTAAAGGTTCTGCCGCTTTTGCCGCCATTGAAGGTTTGTCTACGGTTCCATCCCTAACGAGCGTAATAGGTACTGTTTTCATTTTGTTCAAATCAGGTGCCTGCGCAACTGTAGCTGCCGGTGCCTCTGCAGGTCCTGCTGCATTTGCAACATTTAATCCGCCGAACGCAAACACGCAAGTGAACATAGCAACCGAAGTTCCTATTGCAAACACTTTTTTCATTAAAATATTCTTTTTCATTTCTGTCCTCCCTTTGAACAATAATAAACAAACAATCTCTTTAATTAGTTAATATTAACTAACTGATTATATTATAATTTCTTTTCACGAAATAATCAATATTTTTTTCAAAAATATTGATACCGTATATATTTTCTTGCGGTATCTTTTGAATTTATTCCACATATACAGCCATTTCTAAGCTGCTTGTTCAATGCGTTTTCTTCCATAGTATTTAGATTTTATTCCGATCTTTTTATATTTTTTTATCCATTCATCCGTATTTTCATAGCAAATCGTAACAGTTTCCACCGATTTATTGTTTTCCATACCTAATCATTGCTAATAGAAAGATGGAGAATCGGAAGCCACCGATTCTCCATCTTTCCATTTTGTCGTTATAAGTCATATAAGATATAAATTATATCTATTGATTTTTCTTTAACAGCTTTGCAATTTTCTCATATGAATTCAATTTTTCAAGACAATCTGCCTCCCTGAATCTTATGAACTCTATCGGCTATCGCCATTGTAGATTCCCTGTGGGAGACGAGAACTATCATCTTTCTGCCGCTCTCCATATTTAGAGATTTCAGAATATAGTTTTCATTTAGCGAATCCAAATTGCTCGTAGGCTCATCTAACAATATCATCTCGCTATTTTGTAAAAATGCCCTTGCGATTCCTATTCTCTGTCTTTCTCCACCGGATAGGCTGTCTCCAAGTTCACCGACCGTCGTATCGTATCCCTTCGGCAATTTCTCTATAAACTCCGCGATGCCTGCCTTTCTCGCAGCCTCTTTTACCTCTTCTGCTGTAGATCCTATCTTGGCAATTTCAATATTCTTTCCTATGGTATTGTTGAATATCCAAGTTTCCTGCGTCACATATCCTTGCATATCTCTCAATTGTGACGTATTTATATGATTTATATTTTTATCTCCTATTGAAATCCTTCCTCTATCCACCTGCCAAAATCTCATCAACAATTTTAACAGTGTGGATTTTCCGCTTCCGCTTTTGCCCAGTATGCCTGTAACTTTTCCCTTATCTATATTCATAGATATATTTGACAGGACTTGAATTTGTTCATAAGAGAAATCCACATCTTCTATTTTGACATCGCCAAATTGACTTTCAGCTTCCCCTACTACATCCGTTACTGCCGGTTCTTCTTCCAAGATGTTTAAAACTCTCTCTCCGCATGCCAAGGTCTGATTCAGGTTATTTGAAAGGTTTGACAGTGCTACCACCGGTCCGAAGGAACTCAACATCATGACTGTGGGAACCATAACTCCGTCGAAGTTTATCCTGAGACCGTCGTATAGAGCAAGTCCGACTATCAGAGTGATCATTCCGAATACCAGTATTGCACTTCCTGTAACACCTCTTTGAAATCCCTCTATTTTTCTCAGTTTTTCAGCCGATCTGTTCAATTTTTCTTGAGCTGATATGACTTTTTCATATTGCTTTTCACTGTAATCGTATTGCAATATTTCGTCCACACCTCTCAGACTGTCGAATAGGTTTGAATTTAAATCCGAAAACTTCTGTCTGTATTCCACTCCATGCTTTGCACCTCTCTTGCCGAACATGATAGGTAAAACGCAACCTACAGTCAAATACCCCAGAAAGGCTATCACTCCGAATATTATATGATATTGCAATACTATCGCTATCATAATCAGCGAAGTCAATACTGCAATTGCAATGGGAGACACGGTATGTGCGTAGAACACTTCCAAAAGTTCTATATCCGAAGTCAGAATAGCGATCAGTTCTCCCTTTTTTTTGCCTTCCATCTTCGCCGGTGCAAGTTTTCTGAGAGCGTCGAAAATCTGTCTCCTTATTATAGCTAAAAGCTTAAACGCTATATAATGATTACATGCCTGCTCACCGTAATGCAATATCCCTCGTAAAATTGCAAATGCGGCAATTATAATAAATACGGTTTTCAAGTTTGTCTGCAAAAATCCCATTATGCTTCCAAGTCCAAATACTCCAAGCACTGAAACCCCAATAGCACATAAAAATCCCAACACTCCCAAGACTATCGCCAAGGTCATAAATCCCGCAAGGGGTTTTATAAGACCTATGAGACCCATCATTATTTTGAACCCGCTACGCCTCATGTCCTCTCCCCCTCTCATCTTCATTCTCGTGTTCTATATCTTTATCCTTCTTCCATATGTCAGAATTTTTCTTAAATTCTTTTCCTAAGTCTTCCTGCGTGGTAAACAGTTCGTGATACTTGCCGCCTAATTTCATCAATTCCTCATGGTTTCCACTTTCGATGACTTCTCCTTGATTCATCAAATATATGTTATCCGATGTGACAACATTTGCCATTCTGTGAGAAATGAGTATGACCGTCTTGTTTTGTGCCATAGACTTTATGACATTCATAATTGTTTCTTCACTTTCCACATCTATATTTGAAGAGGCTTCATCGAATATGTACATTCCGGCATTTTTCAAAATTGCTCTCGCCAGAGCCAATCTTTGTTTCTGCCCTCCCGACAAATTATTACCTTGCTCTTCCAAAGGTGTTTTCAATCCTTTCTCACTTTCTAAAAACTTCCATAAATTTACTTTTTCGAGAACGCTTATCATCTCTTCATCCGTAGCATCCTCCTTTGCCATCTTCAGGTTTTCTTCAACGGTTCCGGTAAATATATAGCTGTTGTATTTCACCGTTACAATCAGTCGGTTCAGGCTCTTTTCATCTATCATGTCAATTCTGTTTCCGTTTACCAGTATATCTCCCTTAAAATCCGAATACTTGCCCGCTATTAAAGCCGCAATAGTGCTCTTCCCGCTTCCCGATGCACCTACTATGGAAATGAAACTTCGCTTATCTACTTTTAAGTTCACATTTTTAATGGTTGGTCTCGCCTTGTTTCTGTCGTTTTTATCATACGAAAAGGTGACGTCTTTGAATTCTATCTCAACGTCTTCTTCCGATATATTCACATTTTTTTCAGTCTCCGCTTTCGTTTCTAAGAATTTAAAAATCTTATCACTTGCAGCCATGCCGTTCATGGCAATATGAAAGAACGATCCCAGCAATCTCAGAGGAATAAAAAATTCTGCCGCCAAGAGTATTACGCTCAGACACTGCCAAAGTTCTAACGTATTGTTTCTATAGCCTATCACAGCCATCACTATTCCTATTGCCGCTCCTCCATAAGCTATCAGGTCCATCACGCTTATTGAATTCAGCTGCATCGTCAGAACCTTCATGGTTATCCTTCTAAATTTTTCCGCCTCTTTATCCATTTCTTCTGCTGCGTACTCATCGCTCTTGTAGATTTTCAAAGTTGTTAAACCCTGTATATTCTCAAGGAAGGTATCACCAAGTCCTGTGTATATTCCCCAATATTTGCTAAGCAACCTCTTGGCGATTTTCTGCACGACCACTATGGATAGCGGAATTAGCGGTACACATATCAACAGCACACCTGCTACTTTCCACGACATGCTACCTATGACAAAGAACAGAGTAATAGGTGCTAAAATGCTGTATATGAACTGTGGAAGATATCTGCTGTAATAAATTTCTAACTGTTCTATTCCCTCCACTGACAGCTGTATCAGCTCCGATGTAGACGCCGTTTCCCTGTACGAAGTTCCCAAAGAAATTATCTTATCATATATGGATTTTCTCAGCCTGTTTTTTACATCGTAACTCGCCTTGTATGCGAATGTTGCACTGAACTTCTCACACAGTATCTTAACACCGATGGATATGCCGACTATTATGAGTGTAATCCACACCTTTTCAAGCACTACATCTTTCAAAGACATTCCTGCAATTAAAACACTTATGCTCACAGCTGCAAAAATCTGACTTATCAAAGCTATCCACTGCCATACAACATTCAATATCACATACCTCTGTGATCCCTTCATCTCTTTTATTAAATTCGCTTTTATCATAATGCTTTACTTTCTCTCACGTTCGGATTCTTTCCATTGTATAGTACAATTCTCTACGGACCGTTGCCTTTACACATCGCAACATCCTCTTTCAACTCTCACGGTTTTGACCCCTGTCAATTTCTTTTATTCTTCACTAACTTCTTAACCTTTTCGCTCACTTCCATCAACAAGTGTTTAATTGTCATCATCGGATGAGAAACTATGATTCTTCTCCCTGAAAATGCCATAACTTTTCTGATTTCAGCCCTGTGTTCCTTCGAGTAACAGTGAATTTCACAGCTGCTGCAAAATCCTTTTTCTTCACCTTTAGGACATCTCTCCACCCTTTCAAAGGCGTAGTCTACCAGTTCTTTGCAATGAGGACAGAGTCCATTTTCATCTTTTTCCTGACCCTTGTTTCCATGATTTTTATCACAGTAAATTTTTATCATCAGTTCAACGATGTCTTTTTCCTTATATTTCTTTTTCATACTCTCCAACGCCGAACTGCTCACTCTCTTTCTTGCGCTTATCGCTTCTCATGAGTTTTTCTTCTTCCGTAATAGTTTCAATACCTACAATGAAATATACGTATTTAACCACTATGAGCACCGCTATAAAAATTCTGACATGCAAGTTTTTCGTCAGAACTATAACCGCCAAAAGCATTGCCGTGACAGGGATCAGTATGCACAATTTGGTTTTTAATGTCATGGACCTGTCTTTCTCAAAATCTTCCAGGTGTCTTTTATATAACTTTGTCGATAAAAACCACATTCTGAATCTATCCGATCCTTTTGTAAATGCAAATGATGCGACTAAAAGAAACGGTGTTGTAGGCAATACCGGCAATACAACTCCGACTGCACCGATGCCGACACATAAAAGTCCCAATCCTATCCAAAATATCTTTTTCGTTTTATTCATATTCGTTCTCTTGCTTTCATATATTTACACTTATCAACACAGGTTAGTATTTTCTAACTGTATTTTAATTTACCATTTTTTACTGAGTTTGTCAAAAGAAAAAATCTTCCTCAGCTATTTTTTACTGAGGAAGATCTGTCTGCTTTATAATACTTTTTCCAAAAATTCTCTGACCCTTTCTTCTTTCGGATTATCGAAGATATTCTCCGGACTGCCTTCTTCTATGAGATATCCTTCATCCATGAAAATCACCCTATCTGCCACTTCTCTTGCAAATCCCATTTCATGAGTAACTATTATCATAGTCATGCCTTTTTTTGCCAAATCTCTCATAACTTCCAACACATCTCCTACCATTTCCGGATCCAGTGCGGAAGTCGGTTCATCGAACAACATCGCTTCCGGATTCATCGCCAACGCTCTGGCTATTGCCACACGCTGTTTCTGTCCTCCCGACAGGGAACTCGGATACGCATCTTTTTTATCTTCCAACCCGACTCTTTTCAACAGTTCCAGCCCCGTTTTTTCGCTCTCTTCCGCTGTTTTACCCAGCACGTTAACAGGTGCTAAAATTATGTTTTCCATAACGGTTTTATGAGGGAATAAATTGAAATTTTGAAATACCATTCCCAATTTTTGTCTGACCTTATTTATATCGGTTTTTTCAGCGTTTATCTGTTCTCCATCTAAATATATTTCTCCAGATGTAGGTTCTTCCAGCAGGTTCAGACATCTTAAAAACGTGCTTTTCCCTGAGCCTGACGGACCTATCACACAGACCACTTCTCCCTGCTTTATATGTTCATCTATGCCTTTTAAAACTTGATTCTCACCGAAGTTTTTTTTCAAATTCTTAACTACTAACATCTTGCGACATCTTCCTTTCCAATACACCCATAATCTTTGACAACGGTATGGTCAGCATCATGTATACTACTGCTGTTCCCAAGTATGCCTGCCACGGTAAAAATTTCGCAGACGCCCAAAGCATACTCGCCCTCGTTATATCCGTAATCGATATAGCTGAAAGCACTGCCGTTTCTTTGATGAGCGTTATGAACTCATTTCCCAATGCCGGAATGACTATTTTAAATGCTTGAGGGATAACGACCAGCCTCATAGTCTGAGCATGGCTCATCCCAAGAGATCTGGCAGCTTCCGTCTGTCCTTTATCCACAGCCTGTATACCGCTTCTGATAATTTCCGCTACGTATGCCGACGAATTTATTCCGCAGACGATCATGCCTGCTACCAGTGCGTTCCACGTGAAATCTATCCCGTAGTCTTTCAACAACATGGGTACGCCGAAATAAACCAAAAGGGCCTGTACCAGCAGAGGTGTTCCCCTCAACATCTCGATATAAACCGTTGAAATTCCTCTCAGCACCTTCTTTTTTGACATTCTCATAAGTGCAATTAAAAGTCCAAAGGCAACTCCTATAACAACCGCTACGGCGGTTATTGATAACGTCGCTCCAACACCTCTGAGCGCAACTCTAATTCCTTCCAAGTAACTCATTTTTTCTCTTGAGGGACAATCCTCATCCTTTCTAAAACGTCTCTTCTATATATCCATCTATAATCTGTTTACAGCGTGCATAAAGCTGTATCAAATACTTCTTCTGTCATCGACAAAATATCACAAAGAAGCATTTTAAAATTAAACGCCACTATGCCAAGGATGCAGCAAAGTATCCTCGGCATTGAATAGTTTCACCGTGCAAGCACTAGTTTAAGTTCCATTTTTTCAACAGCTTGTCAAATTCTCCGCTTTTCTTTAAATTAGCCAAGCCTTTATTTATCTTATCCAAAAGTTCTTTATTTCCCTTCTGGACTCCTATCCCCAAGTTTTCCTTGTTCAAAGGATCACCTACAATTTTTATCTTCCCTTTTTGCTTATTCATATATTCTTTGGTTACAGGTTTATCGTTTATGAGCGCTGAGACGGAACCGTTTTGTAAATCCTGAACCGCATCATTCACTTTGTTGTATATCTTCGCCTCTTTGATTTTTCCTTCCTTCTGCATCTTCTGAATTAACTCGGCACTGCTCGTTCCAATTTGAGCTGCAACTTTAGAATTCTTATCCAAATCATCTATGCTCTTAATCTTATTGTCATTTGCATTGACTGCAACTACCAAACCTGATTCATAATAAGTGTCGGAAAAATCCACTTCTTTCTTCCTGTCATCACTCGCCCACATACCCGATGCGACTATATCAATATTACCGGATTTCAAGCCTGTGATCAGACCGTCAAACTCCAGGCTTTTAAATTCAACTTTAAACCCCTGGTCCTTTGCTATAGCCTTCATGAGGTCCACATCAAAACCGTCTAAATCTCCTTTTTCATTTGTTGTATCAAAAGGAGGGAACGTAGGCTCCATACCTACTTTATAAACCTTGTCACCGCTTCCCTTGCTACCGCATGCCGTAAATGCCATACATACCGCCACTGCACAAATCACCGCTGAAAATTTTTTCAAATGTTTCTTAAAACTCATCTTCATAATCTCCTCTCAACCTTTCTGTAAATCTCATCTCTGTTTCGATATGTATATACTACTACTTTCAAAATCACATTTCAAGCATTTTTTGTATTTTTTTATATTTTTTTGTTTAATTATTCTATATTAATTCTGTAATCTTGATTTTATCACTATTCATATGTATATTTATTCATAAAATATATTTTTTCATTTTCCCTCAGCTGTTTTTGTCTCATGCTCTGCACCAGTTCCTGTGACAACCAATCAAGACCTGTCCGATTATTCATATCAGCTTTTCTATGTTATCTTTCCATATTATGAAAAAACCGGAATGTCTTTCACTTTTTCGAAAAACACTCCGGTTTAAAATATCATTTTCATATTTCTTTCAATATCATTCACACTTTGTTCTCATCATTCATTCTTCACTCACATTTCTGCAGTCGCTATCGTGCAAGATCTCAAGTTGTTGTTTCGTTTAAACCCTCAGATGTTCATATATGCTCCGTATTTTCATCTGCTGATTTTCTCCTCATGAAAAGCATCGTAAATGGCTTTTACAGCTCTTTCGAAGTCTTTGTTTTCAACTCCTGTTATAATATTTATCTCACTGGACCCCTGGTCGATCATTCTGATGTTTATCTTAGCTTCCGCCAAAGCTGTAAATAGCTTCGCAGACACACCTAACCTGGACGACATACCGCTTCCGACCGTCGCCACCAATGCGATGTTATCCACTACCTCCACTCTATCCACTTTCAGCTCATTTTCAACTCTTTCGACCAACTCATCAATTCTGCCGTCTATGCTGGATGTCTGCATGACAATAGATAGAGTATCTATACCGCTCGGCATGTGTTCCAGAGGAATGTCCATATCTTCCAAGATACCTGCCATTCTCCTTATGAAACCTCGCTCCTGTGAAAGCCTGTTTTTAAATATAGCCAGTACTGTAAAATCCTTATTGCCTGCAATTCCTGTCACCACCCTGCTTTGACATTTGCTCAAATCATCGCTGATTATGGTCCCCTTGTCGTCAGGCAAGTTTGTATTTCTGATATTTATCGGAATATTTCCTACTTTCGCCGGATATATGGCGTCTTCGTGCAATACCGAAGCCCCCATGTATGCAAGTTCTCTAAGCTCGCTGTACGAAATGAATTCAATCGGCTCGGGATTATCAATTATCCTCGGATCCGCCATCAGAAATCCCGAAACATCAGTCCAGTTTTCGTATACTTCCGCATTTACCGCTCTTGCCACCAACGCTCCCGTAATATCAGAACCGCCTCTTGAAAACGTTTTTATACTACCGTCAGGCTTCGCTCCGTAAAATCCAGGTATCAACGCTTTATCGATGTTTTTCAACCGTTCTTTCAATGCTTCATTGGTTTCTTCCAGAAGGAACTTCCCTCTGTTATCGAATTTTACAACCTGTGCAGCATCTACAAATTCCATACCTAAAAACTCGGCAATCAGCTTTCCGTTGAGATACTCTCCCCTGCTTGCGAGATAATCATGAGTAGTCCCCTGGTTTATACTCTCCTTTATTATCTCAAATTCCCGATCAATATCTCCACCGACTTTCAGATTCATCGCAAGAGCCTTGAATCTGTCCCAAATCACCTGGAACAGATGATCGAAAGGCAGGTTATGCTCCTTGTGCATCATGCATGAGTACAATAAGTCTGTAACCTTGCTGTCGTTATCAAATCTCTTGCCCGGCGCTGACACTATTATATATTTTCTGGTTTCATCCGCATCTACGATATTTTTTATCTTGTTTATCTGTATAGCATCAGCAACTGAAGAACCGCCGAATTTTGCTACTTTTATTCCCATCTAAAACTCCTTCTTAAGCACATCCACCTTGTCCAAACGTTCCCATGGGATATCTACATCTTCTCTTCCCATATGTCCGTAGGCGGCAATCTGTCTGTAAATCGGTCTCAATAGACCCAAATCTCTTATTATTGCTGCCGGTCTAAGATCGAAATGCTTTTCTATTATCTTTGATATCTCCTCGTCGCTCAATTTGCCTGTGCCGAAAGTGTCAACCATTATCGACACCGGTTTTGAAATGCCTATGGCATATGCAAGTTGAATTTCACATTTATCAGCCAATCCTGATGCGACTATGTTCTTAGCTACATATCTCGCCGCATATGCTGCTGAGCGGTCGACTTTTGTAGGATCCTTTCCGGAGAATGCACCTCCTCCGTGTCTTGAATATCCGCCGTAGGTATCGACTATAATTTTTCTTCCGGTCAGACCCGAATCTCCGTGCGGTCCCCCGATCACAAACCTACCTGTCGGATTTACAAAAATTTTCGTTTTTTCATCCATCAACTCTGCCGGAACCACCTCATCTATGACATGCTTTATCAAATCTGCTTTAATCTGCTCATTGGTCGCATCTTCATCGTGCTGAGTGGATATTAAAATCGTATCAATTCTCTTAGGTTTATCGTCCTCGTATTCCACAGTCACCTGAGTCTTGCCATCAGGTCTGAGGTATTTTATGGTCCCGTTTTTTCTGACTTCTGTGAGTTTTTTCGCAAGTTTATGTGCAAGGGATATAGGAAGAGGCATATACTCTGCCGTCTCATTACAAGCAAATCCGAACATCATTCCTTGATCGCCTGCACCTATAGCATCTAAATCATCCTCCGCATTTTCTCTATCCACTCCCATGGAAATATCGTGAGATTGCTCGTCTATAGCGGTTAAAATTGCACAGGTGTTTCCATCGTATCCAATTTCGCTTTTCGTATATCCGATTTCCTTTATAACTTCTCTGGCAATTTTCTGTATGTCGATGTAACAGTCCGTTGTAATTTCACCCATAACCATGGCATATCCCGTATTTACCGTGGTTTCAGCTGCAACTCTGCCCTTTGGGTCCTGAGCTATAATCGCATCCAATATAGCATCTGAAATCTGATCGCAGATTTTATCAGGATGCCCTTCGGTAACCGATTCTGATGTAAATAGTCTTCTCATTTTTCCCTCCTATTTTAATATTTTATATTTTAATCTATAAGTTCATATTTATAAAAAAGCCTCTCCTTGACCGGAGAGGCTGGCTTATCAAGTTTTACCTCATCTTTCAAGAACTATCTTGTAGGATTTAGCACCGTCGCACATGCAGGTTGCCGGGTTTCGCAGGGCCTATTCCCTCCACCGCTCACAATAAGGATTTCATTTTTATTAAAATGAATTATATCAACTTATAAATTTGTTGTCAACATTTTGTTCCCATATTTCGATTGATTTAAACCTCTCATTTAAATTATATATATCTTTATATTCCATTATATATTTTGGCCATACTTACAGAATACGAGTATGTATAATACTAAATTATTTCCACACATTGTTTAAACTTGTTGTGAATCGAATGTAAATCGTTGAAAATTACTGTTTTCTCAATTGTATTTTCCCTGTGTTTATTGTATAATCTTTCCTATAAACCATTTAGAAAGGAGATGGATATCGAGTTAGACTCTCGTTTAATCCAAAACTATTATGAAAAAAATAAACTTAGGATTGCTCGGCTTTGGCAATGTCGGTTCCGGTACTTATGAGACTCTTTACATGAATAAAGAGCATATTGAAAAGAAATCCGACATCGATATTTCCGTTTCAAAAATTTTAGTGAGAAATTTAGAGAAATACAAGACTTCAAAAGTTCCCTTTGAGCTGTTCACAGACAATCCCGATGACATTCTGGAAGACGAAAATATAGATATTGTGGTGGAAGTGCTGGGCGGCGTAGAGCCTGCAACATCATACATGATCAAAGCTTTAGAAAACGGCAAACACGTGGTCACCGCCAATAAAGCTGCTGTTGCATCGAATTTCAATTTACTGCAAGACGCTGCTGTTGCAAACGACGTCGTATTAAAAATGGAAGGTTGTGTAGCCGGAGGAATTCCGATTTTAAATGCACTGACCACCGTTTTGAAAGCAAATCAGTTCATTGAAATTTTGGGTATTTTAAATGGTACTACCAATTACATATTAACCCAGATGACGGATTTCGGACTTTCATACGACGATGTCCTGAAAACAGCACAGGAAAAAGGCTTCGCCGAAGCCGATCCCACGGCAGATGTAGAAGGCATCGATGCAGCCAACAAACTATCAATTCTAATGGCATTGGCATTTGACGAATATATCCATCCAAAAGATATTCCTACAACAGGCATAACAAAGGTTTCCGCAGAAGATATAGAGCGGGCAAAAGCTGACAACAAGAAGATTAAGCTCATAGCTTCAGCCGTAAAAAACGGAGACGGCGTTGAATTTTCAGTGAAGCCTGTGGCTTTAGACAGTTCCCATCCTCTCGCCGGTGTTTCCAATGAATTTAATGCGATTTTCGTAAGGGGAAATGCTGTTGATGAATTGATGTTCTACGGTAAGGGTGCCGGTTCTCTGCCTACGGGAAGTGCTGTCGCCGGAGATGTTCTGAACATAGCGGAAATTATGACCATTCGCTGAAAATAGTCAATGACAGTTTTTATTCAATAATATTTTATTCATATTTGACCTATGCGTGTTAAGGAGGATGTATATGAGCCTTTATAGAGATTGGCAAAGTTTAATTGAAAATCAAACAGATGCGACATTGAAGAGTTTCTGGGAAGAATACAGCGGTGCTGAAACTAAAATTTATTCAGATATTCTCGCTGAGAAGACCTCTCTTTTGACCGGTACCGTTGCAAATTTATCCGAAAAATATCAAGTTCGTGAAGTTATATTCATGGGGTTTTTAGACGGTATAAACACCAGTCTTGAGACCGAATTGAACTTGGAAGATATTTCTTCAGATACGGAGTTGACTCTGAAAATAAAATTCGAAGAGCTTTTCAAGAATATGCTCAAGGCAGGTGCCGATTATTTGTATTCGTTGAAAGAATGGGACGATATATTTGACGATGACAGAAAAAAAGAATTAACAACTGAATATAGGCGTTCGAGAACCGTAAAAAAAGAACCCAAAACGGGTAGAAACTCCCCTTGTCCGTGTGGCAGCGGTAAGAAGTATAAAAAGTGTTGTGGCAGATAGATCTCAATATATTTAATATGTATAATATTGCTCTTAATGATTTAGAAAGAAGGGAATTTAATGAATCCAAAAATATTTAAAATACTGGGATGAGTAGCAACATTTACCGCCATGCTTATGTATGTATCGTATTTCCCTCAGATCATAAACAATATACACGGACACAAGAGCGGTTTTTTACAGCCTACAGTTGCTGCAATAAATTGCATTTTATGGGTAAGCTACGGTTTTTTTCAAAAGAAAAAAGACTGGCCTATTGTGGTGGCAAATCTTCCCGGTGTAGTTTTCGGTGCTATAGCTGCGGTTACGGCTCTATAACCGATGATTTTCAAATTTAATTTCTAAAAAATATCGTAAAGCAATATACGCCTTTCAGCTTTATAAATTGTACTAGAATTTCATCTTTACGTTGTTGCATTACAAAAAGAATTTAAAATGCCGACTCAAGCATCATGGATTTTCCTTTCAGTGCGAGTCGGCATCTTTTATAATTTCACCTTTTATTCATCTTATCAAATTTAGACAATCGATTATCTATCAATCATCAATCACAGGGATTTCTGTCGTATCCACTCTATCCAAATTGTGCATATACTTGTTTGTCTCCTTGACTATAACCTTGGATAACAACAGAACCGCAATTAAATTCGGAATTGCCATTAAGGCATTCAAAATATCCGTAACTTCCCATATGGTATTCAGCGTTACAATCGGTGCGATGATAGATATCAGTACGTACACAATTCTATAAGGAATTATGCTCTTCTTACCGGCAAAGTACTCTATGCATCGTTCTCCGTAGTATGCCCATCCTAAAATTGTCGAATAGGCAAAAGTTATTATACCCAGAGTGAGAACAATCGGTCCGAAATATGGAATCTGTGCAAAGGCAAGAGATGTCAAAACTCCTCCGTTTTCAATATTGTTCACACTGATGTCCGGATTTTTCATGATGCTTGAAACCAAAACGATTCCTGTCAATGCACAAACGCATACCGTATCCCAAAATGTTCCAGTAGCTGAAATCAAAGACTGTCTTACAGGATTTTTCGTCTGCGCCGCAGCAGCTGCGATGGGAGCTGCACCTAAACCTGATTCGTTGGAGAACAAACCTCTCGCCACACCGTATTGAATGGCGTATCTGATTCCACCACCGACCAAACCTCCGGCAACTGCACCTTTTGTAAATGCCAATCTGCAAATTACCTTTATTGCCGGAATTATGTAATCGTAGTTATATACCAACACAACTATACATCCTATGACGTAGAATAATGCCATTACAGGCACCAGCTTTTCGCACACCGATGCTATTGATTTTATCCCTCCGAAAATTACGACTGCAGTTAGCAATCCTATACCAAGACCGGTAACCCACATTGGCACGTGAAAATTCTTTTCTATTACCACTGCGATCGCATTGGCTTGAGTTGCACTCCCGATTCCGAAGGAAGCCAATCCTGCTAAAACTGCAAATACAACACCCAGCCATTTCATATTCAAGCCTCTCTCCAAGGCATACATGGCTCCGCCTTGCATTCTGCCATCTCTAGTCTTAACTCTGTATTTAATTGCAATTAGCGATTCCGCATACTTAGTCGCAATGCCGAAAACTCCTGTCAGCCAGCACCACAACACTGCACCCGGACCTCCCAAAGCAATTGCCGTTCCGACACCTACGATATTTCCCGTTCCTATGGTTGCCGCCAGCGATGTTGCAAAAGCTGCAAAAGCGGAAACATCTCCTTCTGCATCCTTGTCCTTTGTAACGGATAATTTTATCCCCTTTGTCAACGTGGGAATCTGGATAAACTTCAGTCTGACAGTAAAGTATAGATGTGTTCCCAAGAGCAGCACGATCATGCCCCATCCCCACACATATCCATCCACTGTATGGATGAATTGGCTTATTTTATCCAACATTTTTGAACCTCCTAAAATCTTTCAATAACATATCTATAATAAAAAAGCACCTGCGATTACTCGTAGATGCCTATGATTGCAATTATAGTCTTTTCAAAATATCGTTGCTTTACTGATTAAATCCGGTGTGAATTTAATCAGTAAATCTTCGATCGTCTTACTCATCGGTAATTTTTGCTTTTGAAACTATAAAGTTTTGCACCTTCTTTTTGAGAGCCTCCGCTTTGATTTTTTCTTTTCCCACTATGGTTTCATAAGATTTACCATTGTTGGCTTTCTCAAAAGTTGCCTTTGTATATCCGTATTTTTCCAAAGTATCATCTATGAATTTATCATATTCTGATGATGACACCTTTATACCCTCTTTCTCAGCGATTGAATACATTATCATATCCAATTTCACCTGAGTTTTCGCATACGCAGTCAACTCTTCCTTGAACTTCTTTTCATCCATTCCAAAGTTCTTTTTTACAAAATCCTTAAAAGACAAGTTCTCCTTATTCGCTTTGTCTTCATAGGTTTTCATAGTCTCATTCACAAATTTCTCTAATTGTTTTTCAGGATATTTTTCCTTGTTATTTTTATCAAGCTTTACGCTTGTTCCACTGACGACCTTTGACCATGCTTGTTGTCTTTGAGTTTCTTCGGCTGTGGCCTTCTTCTCCTTTTCAAGTCTTTTCTTTATAGCCTTTTTGTAATCAGCGATAGTCTTCTGTTTGCTGTTGTTCTTTACAAACTCCTCTGTCAATTTCGGAACTGTATATTCTTTCTTGCTGTTGATCTTTACCGCAAAGACCGCATTTTTACCAGCCAATTCCTTTTTGCCATAATTATCCGGGAATTTGACTTTAATGTTCTTAGTGCTTCCCACTGCTGCTCCAATCAATCCGGATTCAAATCCCTTGATGAAAGAATTAGACCCTATTACCAGGGTTCTACCTTTTTCCTCCCCACCGGAAAACTTGGTTCCGTCTATTGAGCCGACATAGTCTATATTTATACTATCTCCATCTTTCACCACGCCGGTTTTGACATCCTTTCCAACTTTCTTGGATTCCAGCTCTTTTTTTATAGCAGCATCAACATCGTCATCTGTAACTTCATTACTTTGTTTCTTCAACTCTATGCCCTTGTATTTCCCAAGTTTTATGTAGTCATCGAACTTTACTCCGCTATACGGACTTCCACAACTCACCATGGTAAACACCACTGCAAGACACAGGCTCGTCAACAAAATCAATTTACCTTTTTTCATTATGTTCTCCTGCTTTATGTCTGTGATATTTTCATACCGATTAACATTTTGTTCTCTGATAAAATCAATTTTATCAGATTTATCCATAAATTTCAAAATCAAATTGCATAAGTGACAATTTTTTTATTTATGGTGGCATGTATATCACCGAGTTTCATATTTCAATTGTATTAGCATTATCTTAACCCTTTTCTTGTCAGATTAATCCTGTCCTGACTGTCGATTTCAGTTACTTTGACCGTAACTTCATCGCCGATACTCATCACATCCTCGACTTTTTCTATTCTCCTGTCGGACATCTTTGAAATATGCAACAATCCTTCTTTTCCAGGAAGAATTTCGATAAACGCACCAAAGTTCATAATTCTGGTAACTTTACCCTTATATATTTCCCCAACTTCCACGTCTTTAATCAACAATTCAATTTCTTTCATTGCAGCATTTGCTGAATCCAAGTCCTGCGAAGCAATATATAGCATTCCTGAATCTTCAATATCGATTTTAACACCTGTCTTTTCGACGATGGAATTGATAGTTTTTCCGCCCGGTCCGATGATAATTCTGATCTTATCAGGGTCGATTTGCATCGATATAATTCTAGGTGCATAAGGTGAAAGTTCCGCTCTCGGTTCAGAAATTTCGGCAAGCATCTCTCTCATGATATGCATCCTGCCCTCTTTAGCCTGTGTCAAAGCATCTTGAAGCACCTTTTTTGAAAGCCCGTGAACCTTAATGTCCATCTGGATTGCCGTAACACCTTTCTCAGTTCCTGCCACTTTAAAATCCATATCACCCAGGAAATCCTCCATTCCCTGAATATCGGATAAAATAGCCATTGTTGAGCTGCCGTCCGCTTCCACTCTCTCAACCAGACCCATTGCGATACCTGCTACCGGAGCTTTAATCGGAACCCCTGCGTCCATAAGCGCCAGACAGCTTCCGCAAACCGATGCCTGAGATGTTGAACCGTTAGACGATAAAATTTCAGATACCACTCTGATGGCATAAGGGAACTCTTCAATGCTCGGAAGCACCGGAACAATAGCCCTTTCAGCCAGTGCACCATGACCGATTTCCCTTCTGCCCGGACTCCTCATAGGTCTTGTTTCACCTACTGAATACGGTGGGAAATTGTAATGATGCATGTACCTTTTCTCCGTGTCTTCAGTGATTCCGTCGATTCTCTGTCCTTCTGAAATCGTTCCCAAAGTAGCGACCGATAACGCCTGAGTTTGCCCTCTCTTGAATAATCCGCTACCATGAGTTCTAGGAAGCACGCCGGTATCCACCCAAATAGGTCTAATTTCTTCATACGCTCTGTTATCCGGTCTGATCTTGTCGTCTAAAATCAGACTTCTCACCTGTTCCTTGGTTATGGCATACAAAACGTTTGCTATTTCCTTTTCCGATTCGGGATACTTTTCGGCAAAATATTCCTGAGTTTCCACTTCTACAGCATCCATATTTTCCAGTCTCTCCATTTTTTCAGGAGTTTTCACCGCTTCTCTCATTTTGCCTTCTGCAAAGTTTCTGACGTCCGCTTCAATTTCTGCTGGTACTTTATAAAGTTCGACTTCCCTCTTTTCCTTGCCGACTTCCGCCACGACTTCTTCAATGAATGCTACTATCTCTTTAATCTCCTGATGGGCGAACATAATACCATCCAAAACGGTTTCCTCAGGAATTTCGTTTGCCCCTGCCTCTACCATCATAATCGCATCTTTTGTTCCGGACACTACCAAGTGCAAATCGCTTTTTTCCCTCTGTTCCAAGGTGGGATTTATGATGAATTCCCCGTCTATCATTCCGATCAACACTGAACCTGTGGGGCCGTCCCACGGAATATCTGAAATTGACAATGCCACGGAAGAGCCTATCATAGCGGCTATTTCCGACGGTGCATCCAAATCTTGTGACATAACTGTCGCTACAACCTGAACATCGTTAAAATATCCTTTCGGGAATAGTGGTCTGAGAGGTCTATCCATAAGCCTTGAGTTCAGAATGGCTTTTTCACTTGGCCTGCCTTCTCTCTTTATAAACCCGCCAGGAATTTTCCCTGCAGCATATAATTTTTCTTCATAATCGCAGCTGAGTGGAAAGAAATCAATATCCGGTCGAGGCTGTTTAGAAGCTACTGCAGTCACATTGACAACCGTATCTCCATATCTGACCATAACTTGTCCGTTTGCCATTTCGCAAACTTTTCCGATTTCCAGCTCCAGCAATTTTCCTCCTACAGCTGTTCTAAATACGTGATAATTTTCAAATTTCATTTTAACAACTACCTCCTGTTAAAATCCAATACCAACTTATACAAATAAAAGCGAGGGTTAACCCTCGCTCCAACTTTACTATTTTCTCAATCCTAAACGAGAAACAAGGCTTCTATATCTTTCGATGTCCTGTTCCTTTACGTAGTTTAGCAGATTTCTTCTCTTGCCGACCATCTTCAACAATCCTCTTCTTGAATGGTGGTCTTTCTTGTGAACTTTCAAATGCTCGTTCAGATCGTTAATCTTGCAAGTCAAAATCGCAACTTGCACCTCCGGAGAACCTGTATCTCCCTCTTTTAAAGCGAATTCTCTAATAACTTCCAATTTTTTTTCTTTAGTGATCATTTTATTTATCCTTTCTTTATGGTACACCTGACTCCGAGATTGAGGTCGGATTTCCACAATCTAAGATGCCGGTAAATTTAATAACTGACTAATTATATCACTTAAATCCATCTTTTTCAAGTATTTTATGGGGATTTATCACTATAACTCTAGGATTGTCAAACATTTGTGATAAAAACCGTCCACTTAAGTTTTTATTCTATATTCTCATAATATGATGCAATGGTTTCATTTTGACTCATAAAGTTTAATGGTTCTTACTACTATATCATCTATCTTGCTTCGCCTTATTGCATATCGTCTTAATGCCTTATCCATTTCTTTCTCATCACAAAATCCTCACTCTGCATAAGATGATTCAACATTCATTTTAGTTTACTTTTTCCTTCCGTTTAATTATAATATCTCTATGAGTGAGATTAAAAATATGAAACAAACAAACAGAAATAACTTAAAAATTATACGAGGCGGTCAGTTTGACAAGGACGAAGCCCCTAAGGAATTTGTTGAAGCCTATGCGACACAGAGCAGGTTGATGGGTGCTTCTTGGGTTTATGTGCGTTGGAATGTTTTGAATTCTCCCGATGCCGGCAGTCTGGTGCAATTTTTCTACATAGATTATGACCAGTACGGCATTGAAGACTTTCACAATTTTTGGGATCCCCGAAGAGAAGTCGTAAAAAATATGGAACATACCACTGTTGATTGCATGGGTTCCGACAGAATATATCTGGATGAAATGCAATTTCTGAAACTAATCTATTCCTATCATCACATAACTCTGTTGAGAGGCTATACTCTCGCTGAAAATCACAGCTCATATGAATTCATCTTAGACGAATATGAAAAGCCAACATTGAGGGCTGAACACGACGTACAGCAAAAATTCTCAACAAAAGATGAAGTAAATCAAAAAAAAGAATTGAACGTTCTTGAAACTTACGGAGAAGAAATATTCAGAAGAATTTCTTTGGAAGTGGAGTTGTTGCTGTGTGAACCTATAAGAACAGTCAACAGCCTTTTAACCTATATGCTGATGCGTTTTATTTCTAAAGACACCTTGATTGCGAAGCAGTATATTAAATTTTCTGAAGTTGATAATCTTGATATTTTCCCCGACTTAACCATAGGTACGTTGTATAGAAATGAAATTTCAGAACTTACAAAACTTACAGAACTTAAAAATTCTAAAACTTCATCCGAAGACAATTCGGATATTCGCCGGTTTTCATGCAGGTCACTGTTATTGTGCAAAAATACTTACTACATATCCAATATGCATTTTAAGCTGGACGGATTGACGATATTAGATGTTCAACCGGTCGACCTAATCCGAATATCCTCGTGTGAAGCAGCTCTCATATTATCCGGTACGGAATTTACCAGCATATACAAATTTAACAGCGATCATTTGCCGCTTCCCTGGTTATCCAATGAATTTCCGCTAGCCAATTTTGAAAATTCCGCCATCAACGGATTCATGTATATGATTTTTAAACCTGACAACAATCACGTTGATAGAGATATTTTCCTATTAAATGAAGATATGTATGGCAGCATGTTCGTCTCTTACGAAAATCAAATTATCCTTTCATCGAGACATCCTGACTTTTTGAATATGCTCAGAAATAATCTCGAAGGTGTGTTCAACCGTATGGGTCTGACACCTTATCTGTCCCACGTACAGAGTTTTAAGCTGTTCAGTAACGACGGTTCTATTTATGATTTTATCGATAGTGACTTTACAAATTTTATCGAATTTTTAGATTTGAGTGATAATAATAAGCAATAATTATACATATTTTTCACTTTTATATTATGTAAACTGTTGTTCTGTGTTTGAAAAATCTTTTCCATAATCTAAAAACTTAAAAAATAAACAGCTTCGCAGATTTTCCACAGGAAAATTGAAATTGTATACAAATTATTCACATTGACCCTGTGGAAAACTTTCTTTTTATAATATATTGTAATTTCAATATTATTTAGATATTATTATAATTTGTCAACAACGTTATACACAACCTTGTTCGATTTTATTTTTTTCATGAAGAATAATGGATTTGAAATGAGAGATTTTATTTTTCTTTTAAGTTAGAGTTGTATTTCCTCTGTTTTTGTGGAAATTTCAGATAATGACAATCGGAGTTTGAATAATGAGTACAATAAAATTATTTCAAAAAAATGTATATTTAATCACATTTCTCGGAACGGTAATTAAAATTGACAAAAATTTTGTCGCTTTGGATCAAACGGCATTTTTCCCTACCGGAGGTGGTCAAAGCTGTGATACGGGCAGAATGGAAAACCTGCCGGTCACCGATGTTTTCGAAAATGATGATCACATATGGCACGAAGTTCCCAATCATAATTTTGTGGTGGGTGATAAAGTGACAGGCGAAATTGACTGGGAGCGACGCTTCGACAACATGCAAAGACATTGTGGTGAACACATAATGTCAGGAATCTGGCATAAACTCTACAAAGGGATAAACAGAGGATTTCATATGGGCGATAATTATATGACTGTGGATATTGATCTATCCTGTAGCGAACATAACCATATGACTCAAGACATGATAGATGAAGTTGAAATGGAGAGCAACATGATTATTTGGAAGGATTTACCGGTAATCTCCAGGCACTTTAACACCAGAGAAGAAACTGTCGGTTTACCTGTTCGAAAGCCTGTGGCAATTGAAAGAGATATAACCATAGTTTCCGTGGGCGATGTGGGAAATCCGTCAGACTGCGTCGCATGTTGCGGTACCCACCCTTCTCATTCAGGTCAGGTCGGGCTTTTAAAAATATTTAAATTTGAAAAAAACAAAGATATGTATAGAATATACTTTGATGCCGGAAAAAGAGCCTTCGCCAGGTATTCAAATCTCGAAACCATTATGGATGAGATTTGCCTTAAGTTCCACGGTGGATATAAGGATATAATTGATAAACTAGAGTCCTTTGAAACGGATTTTCTGAACTTAAAAGACAAACTGAATTCTCTTAGAAACTCCTTAATTGAGATTCATTCAGCCAATATTGAAAATGAGATTTTGAAAAATGACAGTTCCAACTATAAGCCTCCGGGATTTTTAAAGTATCAATCTCCTATTTACTCTATGTCTTTTGACGACTTTTCAGCGGACGATCTGCTTCTCTTCAACAGACTTCCGAAGAAATTTAGTGATGTTACCTTTATTTTCATCAGCCGTCCCGATAAAACTGTACTGATTTTATCCTCAGGTCAAGGCTCGTGCCACTGCGGAAACTTCGTAAACGCCATGCGCGACACATTCACATTTAAAGGCGGTGGGGGCAATACTTCCGCAAGAATGAAATTCATCAGTATTGAAGATTTATGCGAATTTATGGACAGTCTCACACTCCCAAATTAGATTTAAAAGTTCTTTCAAAACGATTCTCTGAAAGAACTTTTTTTATGTCAGTCTATCGCATGGATTTCAATGTTATTTACAACTCGACAATAAAAAACATAAATATTTAATATTCCTAATTGCTTTTTGGTTAAATTGTGGTATTATATAAGTATGTAGTTAGTTAATAATAACTAACAAGGTGTATTAAGCCGACATAAGTCGGAGAAAGTGAGGTGAAACATATGGTTTCATTAAAAAATTATTCTAAGAGAGCGATGATGGTTCTTCTAGCACTTGTGATGGTCCTTGCGACAGCGACGCTTTCTTTCGCAGCTGAAAGAAACGGTAAAGCTGCTCAGGCAAAATCAGGTGAGATGAGCCTAACAAATGCGAAGTTTGTGAGGGAAAACGGCAAAGACTACTCTTTTGGTATGGGAACAGGAGTTATCAAATCTGCGAAGATGGACGGAACAAAGATTACTATATCTTTGAAATCTCACCAAGTCTTCCTTATCACAGGAAAGATTACAGAGGCGTATTACACAGCCGGTTCCAGTAACTTGGTAACAGATGATGATAGTGGATACTACATGACTCTCGATAAGAGCAAGGTTGTTACCTTTGCAAACGGCAAAAAAGGCATAAAATTACAGATAATGAGATTTTCATTTTCGCCTTTTAAGCCACCGGGAATGCCGGACCCTGTGAAGAACGTATATTTTATCTGCGATGAATTTAATAAGTAGTTGTAAATAAAAAGAATTTGATACCATGAAAAAGCGGAGTAAAGCGTGAAATCTGCTTTACTCCCTTTTTATATTTACACTAAAATTCAAATAAACTTGAGAGGAGAGGTTATGAACACGATGCATAATAAGATGAAAAATATACATCTTAAAAAAATTTTATCTTTTGCCGTCGTCTTTGCTATGGTTGTAAGCGTACTTGGAATAAAGAACACTGAGCATTCCTATGCCCAAAATACAGTTCAAATAAAGGACGCTAAAACCGGAATAATATATGAAAGCGATTCAGGTAACATTACGGGGAATGAGATTCTAGAAGTAACAGATGTAAATCCTGCATATATAAACAGTTTGCCAAGCTATAAATTGACAGACGACCAGCTAAAAAATCCCTCTACTGAGGATATGAAAAAGTTTTTAGCAAATGGAAGAAAACAAATTTCTGAGTATACTTATAATAATTTTGCCAAAGCAGCTAATGACGGTAAATGTAAAGTGTTTATGGTACATATGAAGCGGGACGGCAAATATTTTATACCGAAAGGTGAAGGAAAATTGCTGATTCCTATACCGAAAAGTTGGGATACGAGTAAATTCAATGCTATGATTATGGGGCTTCATGCAGGTATATTCTATCCTGATCGTACAATGAAGATTATCACCAGAGGAGATCAAAAGTATTTTGAAATCACAGATCCGGGAGAAAAAGATGCAAAACACAGCTGCTTATATAAAGAAGGTCATAACAATATAGGTATGGGTGAAGTTAGACGTAAAGTCGATGTCTCTAAGCTTACCGAGGGAGTATACGAAGTTGAGCCCGACTTTATAAAAGCAAATACAGAAAATACGGCTTCAATGGCAGGTGGAACCCTTGAACGTAAAGGATATTTAGTAGTTAAAAAAGATGGCAGTAAAGAAGTGTATTTAAACTTTAAGTCAATTAAAGTAAGTGAGATAGAAGCTCATATGGCTACATTATGGAACAAGACCGATGCCGATGTTACTCATTTTGATTTTGTTACGGACAAAAAAGGTGCTTTGGTGAGCAATGCAGAATTTGAACCCAATACTGAATTTGCATGTCTCAAATCAGCTAAGATAAAGCTGTCTGAGGATACATACGATAAAGAGGAGTTTAAATACCACTTTAAAGTGATTCCTCCCGCTATGGCTGCAGGTCTACCATTTAAAGAAGCATATAATTCTCCTATAGAAGCGGATTTGGTGCTCTATAATGCAAAGAAATTGGATAACTTTGATGTAAATAGGATTCCTACTCATCAAAAGTCCGTACTCAGAAGATCTATAGATAAGGCAAAACGATTGGATTCATCCCACTACAGCAAAGAAACATACGATAAGCTGGCATCTGCCTTAGCTGATGGCGAAAAATACTATGACCAATTGGACGGTAATGATGCGGGAGCGAATCAGGAGATTTCATCAGCCATAGCAAGAAAATCCGAAGCCATAGAAGCTGCCATTAAGGCTCTTAAACCGGGTGAAGCTAAAACTCCTGAAGAGTTAAATCCTAAGAAACCTGAACAACAACCGGATTCAAAAAATATACAGAATGCGAAGAAGATGAATAAATCTCAGAATAAAAACTCATCAAAATCGCCTAAGGACAAGAAACAGCAGCCTAAAACAGGCGATAACATGGACTTAGCTCTTTATCTTGGATTGGCACTTCTGTCCACAAGCACAGTGCTGGTTGTAAGAAACAGAAAAAATAGAGAAAACAATAGTAAATAAATATTATATGAGATATTGGCAGTTTAATTGTTGATATCTGCAATGCCCCTACTGACAGTTACGTTGGTGGGGGCATTTTTTTAGTTTTCTAAATACGCAATCCTTACTTAATAAAAAACATAAATATTTAATATTCCTCATTACTTTTTGGTTAAATTGTGGTACTATATAAATATGTAGTTAGTTAATTATAACTAACAAGGTATATTAAACCGATAAAAGTCGGAGAATGAGAGGTGTAAAATATGACTTATACAAAGAGTTATTCTAAGAAAGTGATGATGATTCTTCTAGCACTTGTGATGATCCTTGCGACAGCGACGCTTTCTTTCGCAGCTGAAAGAAACGATAAGGCTACCCAGGCAAAATCAGGTGAGATAAGCCTAACAAATGCAAAATTTGTGAGAGAAAACGGTAAAGACTATCCCATGGGTATGGGAACAATAGTTATTAAATCGGGAAAATTAAACGGAACAAAGATTACACTGTCTCTAAAATCTCATCAAGTATTTATGTTTACAGGTAAAATTAAGGCAGCGTATTACAGTTCAACTAGCACAGAAAATCTAGTAACAGATGATTCCAGCGGATACTACATGACTCTCGACAAGAGTAAGTTGACTACCTTTGCAAACGGAAAAAAAGGTATAAAATTAGAGCTAATGAGCTTTTCTTTTGCACCTTTTCTGCCTCCGGGGATGCCAAATCCTGTGAAGAACGTATATTTTATTTGCGATGAATTTAATAAATAATTGTAAATGAAAAGAATTTGACACTATGAAAAAGCGGAGTAAAGCGTGAAATCTGCTTTACTCCTTTTTTATATTTATGCTAAAATTCAAATAAACTTGAGAGGAGAGGTTATGAACACGATACATCGTAAAGGAAAAAACATATATTGTAAAAAGGTTTTATCTTTTGCAATCGTCTTTGCTATGGTGCTCAGCATGCTGGGAATAAAGAACACTGAGCATTCCTATGCTCAAAGTACAGTTCAAATAAAAGACGCTAAAACCGGAATAATATATGAAAGCGATTCAGGAAATATTACAGGAAAAGAAATTCTAGAGGTAACAGATGTAAACCCTACGTATATAAACAATTTGCCAAGCTATAAATTGACAGACGATCAGCTAAACAATCCATCTGCTGAGGATATGAAAAAGATTTTAGCAAATGGAAGAAAACAAAAATCTGAACTCCTTTATAACACTTTTGAGAAAAAGTCTAGTGATAGTAAATTTAAAGTATTTATGGTACATATGAAGCGAGACGGTAAATATTTTACACCGAAAGGTGAAGGTAAGCTGTTGATTCCTATCCCTGAAAACTGGAATCCAAGTAAGTTCCATGCTGAGATTATGGGACTTCAAATGGGTATAAGCTATCCCGATTCCACCATGAAAATTGTCAACAGAGGAGATCAAAAATATTTTGAAATCACAGATCCCGGAGAAAAAAGCACTGCGTTCAGCTGTTTAAATAAAGAATTTCACAACAACATAGGTATGGGCGAAATTAAACGTAAAGTCGATGTATCCAATCTTACCGAGGGAGTATACGAAGTCGAACCTGACTTTATAAAAGCAAATACAGAAGATACTCGCTCAATGGCGGGAGGAACCCTTGAACGTAAAGGGTATCTGGTTGTAAAAAAAGATGGCAGCAAAGAGGTGTATTTGAAATTTAAGTCCATTAGAGTAGGAGAAATAGATGCGCATATGGGCACTCTCTGGAACAAGACCGATGCTGATGTTACCCATTTTGATTTTGTGACGGACAAAAATGGTGCTTTGGTGAGCAATGCAGAGTTTGAACCCAATACTGAATTTGCATGTCTCAAATCAGCTAAGATAAAGCTGTCTGAGGATACATACGACAAGAAAAGTTTTAAGTATCACTTTAAAGTGAATCCGCCTGCAATGTCTGCAGGACAACCCTTTAAACAAGCATATGACACTCCTATAGATGCGGATTTGGTATTCTATAACGCAAAGGAACTGGATAACTTTGATATAAATAAGATTCCTACTCATCAAAAATCCATTCTTAGAAGGTCTATAGATAAGGCAAAGAGATTGGATTCATCCCACTACAGCAAAGAAACATACGGTAAGTTGGCATCTGCCTTAGCCGATGGGGAAAAGTACTATGACCAATTAGATGGTAAGGATGCGGGAACGGATCAGGAAATTTCATCATCCATAGCAAAAAAATCCGAAGCCATAGAAGCTGCCATTAAGGCTCTTAAACCAGGTGAAGCTAAGACTCCTGAAGAGTTAAATCCTAAGAAACCGGCACAACAACCGGATTCAAAAAACATGCAGAATACGAAGAAGATGAATAAATCTCAGAATAAAAATTCATCAAAATCGCCTAAGGACAAGAAACAGCAGCCTAAAACAGGTGATAACATGGACTTAGCTCTATATCTTGGATTGGCACTTCTGTCTGCAAGCACAGTGCTTGTTGTAAGAAACAGAAAAAATAGAGAAAACAATAGTAAATAAATGTATTTTATCTGCGATGTATTTAAAAATCTGCGTTGAATTTAAAAAATAATGGTAGAGCAAGAATAATTTAACACTGTGAAAAAGCGGAGTAAAGCATGAAATCTGCTTTATTCCGCTTTTTATATTCAAGTAGAAATTTAAATAAAACTTGTTGAAAGTAGAGGTTATTAACATGATATATAGTAAAATAAAGAGTATATCTTGTAAAAAGATTTTATCTTTTGCAATAGTTTTTGCTATGGTTATGGGGATAATGGGTATAAAAAATACTCAATATTCCTATGCTCAAAACTCTGTGCAAATAAAAGATGCAAAAACGGGAATAATTTATGAAAGCGATTCAGGAGAGCTCACGGGAAGAGAAACTCTAGAAATAACGGATGTAAATCTCTCATATGTAAATAATTTGCCAACCCATAATTTGACAGATGAACAAATGGAAAATCCTACTGATGAAGACATGAAAAAAATTTATGACAATGCAAGAAAAATGTATTCCCAGACTATTTATAATGATTTTTCTAAGTCAGCTTTCAATGGTAGATATAAAACATTTATAGCAAGTATGAAACGTGATGGCGAAAATTTTTCTCCTAAAAATGGTGGTAAGCTATTAGTTCCTATACCAAAAGATTGGGACAAAAAAAATTTTAGTGCTTCCGTCTTTGCTTTTCAGAGAAGCACCCAGTATCCTGATAAAACTATGAGGATCGTAAACAGGGATGGTCAAGATTATCTTGAAATTACAGATACCAAAGAAGATATTCAGTCTTCTAAGTATAGTCTTCTAAACAAAGAAAAGATGTATGGCAATATAGGTCTGGGGGAAATTAAGAAAAAGCTCGATGTATCCAAGCTTACTGAAGGTATATATGAAGTTGAACCCGGTTTTTTAAAGGCTAACACTGAAAATATGTCATCAATGGCTGATGGAACTCTTCAACCTAAAGGATATTTAGTAGTAAACAAAGATGGCAGCAAAGAAGTGTATCTGAACTTTAAGCCTATTTATATGGCAGGAATGGAAGCACACATGGCTACTCTCTGGAATAAGACCGATGCAGATGTAACTCTTTTTGATTTTGTTACGGACAAAAAAGGTTCTTTGGTGAGCAATGCAGGATTTGAACCCAATACTGAATTTGCTTGCCTAAAGTCAGCTAAAATAAAGCTCTCTGAAGATACTTATGATAAAGCAGGCTTTCAATATCACTTTAAGGTAATACCACCTGCTATGGGAGCTGGACAACCTTTTAAAGAAATTTACAAAGTCCCTATTGAGGCAGATTTAGCATTCTATAGCGCAAAAAAATTAGAAAACTTTGATGTAAGTAAAATTCCTACTCATCAAAAGTCCGTACTCAGAAGATCTATAGATAAGGCAAAGAGATTGGATTCATCCCACTACAGCAAAGAAACTTACGATAAGCTGGCATCTGCCCTAGCTGATGGCGAAAAATACTATGACCAATTGAACGGTAAGGATGCGGGAACAGATCAGAAAATTTCATCAGCCATAGCAACAAAATCCGAAGCCATAGAAGCTGCTATTAAAGGTCTTAAACCGGGTGAAGCTAAGACTCCTGAAGAGTTGAATCCTAAGAAACCGGAAAAACAACCGGATTCAAAAAACATTCAGAATGCGAAGAAGATGAATAAATCTCAGAATAAAAATTCATCAAAGTCGCCTAAGGACAAGAAACAGCAGCCTAAAACAGGCGATAACATGGACTTAGCTATATATCTTGGGTTGGCACTTCTGTCCGCAAGCACAGTGCTGGTTGTAAGAAACAGGAAAAATAGATAAAACAATAGTAAATAAATATTATTTGAGATATTGACAGGTTAATTGTTGATATCTGCAATGCCCCTACTGACAGTTTCGTTGGTGGGGGTATTGTTTTTTGTTATTAGCTTAACTACTTAAATAATCAAGGCATACGTAAAAGAGCCGTAGCAAAAACGCTACGGCTCAGTGTTAGTTTGGAATTTATTTAAAGTAAAATATCATCCATTTACTTTATACCACGTCAATCGCAATTTAAGCCTTCTTTGAATTTTTGATGTTAAACTTCAAAGTTTCATCCACATTCTCAATCTCCACGGTATCTCCATCTACAACCTCACCGCCGATTATCATCTTGGCAATTTCCGTTTCAATATATTTTTGCAAATATCTCTTTACGGGTCTTGCACCATATTGCGGTGAATAGCTTTCACGACCTATCAATTTTAACGCATCATCTGAAACTACCAGTTTAATATCTCTTTCTTCCAATCTCGACTCGATACTCTTTAAACTCAACTTGATAATTTCGATTATCTCATCTTCTGACAGCGGTGTGAATACTATAATTTCATCTATTCTGTTGATGAATTCCGGTCTGAAGTACGACTTCATATCATTTTCGACATCTTCCTTGACCTTTTCATCAATTTTACCACCATCGCTTACGGCGTCTATCAACTTATGGCTTCCGATATTAGAAGTCATAATCACAACGGTATTCTTAAAGTCTACAGTTCTGCCCTGATTATCCGTCAATCTGCCGTCGTCTAAAAGCTGTAACAAAATATTGAAAACGTCCGGATGTGCTTTCTCAATTTCATCGAACAATATTACGCTGTAAGGTTTTCTGCGAACAGCCTCGGTGAGCTGTCCACCCTCGTCGTATCCCACATATCCCGGAGGAGCTCCAACCAGTCTTGAGACGCTGTGTTTTTCCATGTATTCCGACATATCTATCCTTATGATATTTCGCTCCGAGTCGAACAACGCCTCTGACAAAGCCTTAGCCAGTTCAGTCTTACCTACACCGGTAGGACCTAAGAATATAAATGAACCGATAGGTCTGTTCTCTGCCTTCAAACCTGCCCTCGCCCTCAAAATAGCCTGGCTTACGGCTTCAATTCCCTCTTCCTGACCGATGACTCTCTTATGCAAGATCTTTGGTAAATTCAAAAGCCTTTCCTTTTCGCTCTCAACCAATTTTGATACAGGCACACCGGTCCACTGTGAAACAACTTCCGCAATTTCTTCTTCGGAAACCTCTTCCTTCAAAATTCTGTGTTCCTTCGCCTCGTCCGCCTCTGCTTTTGCAGCTTCAAGTTCTTTTTCTTTTTCGGGAAGCGTTCCGTATTTCAGCGATGCCAATTTCTCCAAGTCGTAATGCCTTTCAGCAAGCTCAATTTCCTGTTTTAAATTTTCAATTTCGGTCTTTATATCTTTCACTCTGGATATGATTTTTTTCTCATTTTCCCACTGAGTCCTGAGAATATCATTTTCTTCCTGCAACTGGGAAAGTTCCTTTTGGAGCTGCTCCATTCTCTTGACAGATGCCTTGTCTTTTTCCTTTCCTAAAGCCTGTTTCTCTATTTCCAACTGCATAACTCTTCTGGAAATTTGATCCAGTTCAGTTGGCATGGAGTCGATTTCAGTTCTGATTTTAGATGCCGCCTCATCCATTAAATCTATCGCTTTATCAGGTAAGAATCTATCTGTTATGTACCTATCAGATAACACGGCACACGCTATCAAAGCGTTGTCCGTAATTCTCACACCGTGGTGAATTTCAAATTTCTCCTTCAATCCACGCAGAATCGATATGGTGTCTTCCACTGTCGGCTGATCCACCATGACTCTTTGAAACCTTCTCTCCAGTGCCGCATCCTTTTCAATGTATTTTCTGTACTCATCTAAAGTTGTCGCACCTATGCAGTGAAGCTCTCCTCTCGCTAATTTTGGTTTTAACAAGTTGCCCGCATCCATGGACCCCTCGGTTTTTCCGGCACCTACTATGTTGTGAATTTCATCGATGAACAGAATTATCCTACCTTCGCTTTTTTCTATTTCGTCTAATACAGCCTTCAACCGCTCTTCAAATTCTCCTCTGTATTTTGCTCCCGCAATCAACGCACCCATATCGAGAGCGTAAATAGTTTTATCTTTAAGCCCTTCCGGAACATCTCCTTTAAGTATTCTCTGTGCCAAACCTTCCACTACGGCTGTTTTGCCCACGCCGGGTTCACCTATTAGAACCGGATTGTTTTTCGTTCTTCTGGACAATATCCTTATGGCATGTCTGATTTCTTCATCTCTGCCAATTACGGGATCAAGTTTTCCGTCTTTTGCCATTTCAACTAGGTCTCTACCGTATTTTTCAAGAGCTTCATAAGTTTCTTCCGGATTTTGAGTCGTAATCCTATGACTACCCCTAATTTCTTCCAGGGCTTTCATGAAACTTTCCTTATCTATTCCGTAATCCTTTAATTTTTTTCCGTTTATCCTGTCATTTAACTCTATTATAGCCAAATAAATGTGTTCAACACTCACGAAATCATCGCCAAAACTCCTGCAAATCTCTTCTCCCTTTAGCAACAGTTTGGTCAGACTGTTACCTGCATACATCTGAGAAGCCCCGCCTGAAATTTTCGGCAACTTTTCTATCTCTTTATTTAAGTCTCTTTTCAGCTCGTCCGCATCGACTGACATGTACTTTAAAATTTTTGAAATCAGCCCATCTTGTTGAACTATCAGAGCCATGTGTAGATGAATTGCTTCAAGTTGTTGATTTCCTTGTTCAATTCCCATATTTTGTGCATTCTGCAATGCTTCCTGCAATCTATTTGTGTATTTTTCTATGTTCATAATACACCTCCCTTAACTTATTCTCTATATTTATTCTAATACTGACAGAAGCAAAAAGCAAGAACTTTTTAGCACTCATTCACTTAGAGTGCTAATAATTTACAATTTCCCCTAAAATCTCTATAAATTTCAACATTTTTTTAAATATATAAATTCTGTCACTTTACTTTTTCATATTTATTCGCTGCATTTGTCCATTTACCGGATCTTATCTTTTTGATACAAAAACTTAAAAGGCAAAACAGTCAATTCCGCTGTTTTGCCTTTTCTACTTTTTCCATTCTGTCAATATTACACTTTTTTCGTCATCTGTAATAAAAGTCAATCTTTATACTTCTATACTTCAGCCTGCTGCAAATTTTCTGTAATTTCATCAATATCTTCAAAGTCAACTTCTATGGCTTCCATTGTCGATTTCTTCTCCAACAACGGTGTCATGCTGTGCAATCCGACACCGAGAGTCGATGCGTTGTGCAATAGAGCCGATGTTCCCGGCTGTAACACGCCTGCAAGACCCAATCCTATCAACCCCAAGTTGAATCCCATGACGAATCTATAATTTGCGCTTATTCTCTTTACCAACTGATTGCTTATTCTCTTCAACGTTACGACTTCAAATAAGTCTCTTCCCGAAATTGTAACATCTGAAATTTCTCTGGCTATTTGTGCTCCATCGCTAATTGCTATTCCCGCATCTGCCGCTGACAATGCCGGTGAATCGTTTATACCGTCGCCAACCATGATCACTTTCCTGCCCGACGCCTTCTCGGCTTCCACAAACCTAGCTTTATCTTCGGGAAGCACTTCCGCATAATATTTGTCTACACCGACTTTTTCAGCTATGGCTTTCGCAGTCCTCTCACTATCTCCTGTCATCATGACAACATTTTTTATTCCGGCTTCTTTCAATGCGCTAACAATGCCTACAGCCTCTTCTCTCAGAGGATCCTCGATGCATATCACTGCTGCCAACTCCCCTGCGATGGAGAGATATAAATGCGAATATTCCTCAGGTAAATTGTCCAGTTTTTCCTGTTCTAATGGATTCACTTGCGTATTCTCATCTTCGAATATGAAGTGATGGCTTCCTATTATAACCTTTTTACCCTCTACCTCAGATGAAATTCCGTGAGCTACCACATATTCCACCTTGCTGTGCAATTCCTCGTGAGTTATGCCTTCTTCCAACGCTTGATTTACCACTGCATTGGCTACGGAATGCGGGAAGTGCTCTTCCAGACACGCAGCCATTCTGAGCATTTCTCTTCTCTCTCTATCTCCGAAGGTTATGATTTCGGCAACTTTCGGCTGTGCTTTCGTGAATGTCCCCGTCTTGTCGAATACGACAGTTTCCGCTTCCGCTATCGCTTCCAGAAATTTTCCACCTTTGACAGTTATCGAATGGTCCTGAGCCTCTTTCATAGCCGATAAAACTGCTATGGGCATGGACAGTTTCAATGCACATGAGAAATCTACCAACAATACGGTCAATGCCTTTGTTATATTTCTCGTAATGCCGTAGACTCCCAGCGTTCCGAGGAATGTCAACGGCACCAGTCTGTCTGCAAGGTGTTCCGCTTTGCTTTCCAAAGAAGACTTCAACTTTTCAGAGTCTTCGATCATGGATACTATTTTCTCATATCTAGTCGCACCGGCTGCCTGTTTAACCTTGATCAGCAGTTCTCCCTCTTCAACGACTGTGCCTGCATAAACGTATGCACCGTGTTCTTTTTTCACGGGAATCCCTTCACCTGTCAACGATGCCTGATTTACCATTGCTTCTCCGCTGTCTACGATACCGTCCAAGGCTATCATATTTCCCATATGTACAGCTATTAAGTCATCTTCCTTGACATCTCTGATATCCGTTAATATCTCTCCGTCTTCCGTCTTTAACCATACTTTTTCTATGTTCAACGACATGCTCTGTGCCAAGTCTGCAACAGATTTTTTATGCGTCCACTCTTCTAAAATTTCTCCGATTCCGAGCAGGAACATGATGGAGCTCGCCGTTGTAAAGTCTCGTCTCGCCAGCGAAACTCCTATTGCTGTGGCATCCAACACCGGAACTTCCAATTTTCTCTTCCACAGAAGCGAAATGCCTTCTTTTAAGAATTTTATGGATTCCAATGTGATTTTTGCAACTCCGAGTGGATACGGCAAAAACCACTTACAAGCATACCTCACCATAATTTTTTTAATTAACTTTTCCTTGTATGTTACCATCAGCTCTCTGCTGGTATTTTCCGGAACCAGTGCCAGAACATCTTCATCATCGAAAGAGAAATCGTTTAACTTTTCCATTATGTCGTCTCTCACACCTTTATCTCCTCTGTGCGAAAATGCCACATCACCGGTTCTCTCATACACCTTGGCGGATGTCACACCATCTAAAGAAAGCAGATAATATTGCATTATATCTGCTTCTCTGAAAGATAGTTTTCTTTTATCTTCAATGGAAAATCTAATTCTTTTCTTTATCTCATGTTGTATTTTTATTTGCATTACAAGCCCACCTTTATGCTTCCGGCTGAGCTTTTGCGTCTGCTTGTTCCGCCTTTACTTCTTTTGCTTCATTTACTTCTTTTGCTTCGGCTATTACATCTTCAACATTTTCCTGCACTTTTGTAACGGTGTTCATAATGCCCTCTTTAGCCTTCAATACAGCTGCAGTAGTTTGAACTGCCGCCTTCTTAAAACAAGGGCAAGCTGCTACTTTGGAACCTACGCTCCCTGCTATCATTCCACCTATAAATAACGCTGTACATCTCACTGCCTTCTTTGCTATAAAGTTTATCATCTCATTTCCTCCTTAAACTTCTCTACTCGATTTTCATTTCTGATTTAATATGACTTCGTAAATCTTTTTATTACTTTCTTTTGTATCCCGTCAAGAATACCATTCCCATGCACAATACCATTGCCCACGCCCAAAATCTATGCTGTTTCACCTTACCCTCCTATTCTCTGTTATGCCATAGTGAACGATATATATCCATTGTCAATATAACGACTTTTTAATGACCTTTTTTGACAATTCCTCGTTATAATTTATTCATTAACCTTCAATTTTATTCACTAATATTTTAATTTTTATTAACTGATATTTTGAGTGTATAATTTCGGTAAATAATAAAATCAGCTGATAAGATTCAAGGATTTTGATTTTTTGCAAAACACCTATAAACACATGTATTGACCCTCTGCTACTCTATCAAATCTCCCAATGATTACATCGAAAATCGCTTTATAAAACATTTTGTAATCTGTGGTTTAATGCTACCACTTATTCAGAGTCCTTGTCAACTGAAAATTCACAGTTTTTTCTCGCATTTCAACTGTTTTTAGCACCTTTAAACTCATTTATAATCTCGGATATTAGATTCCTCTAACAGCTGATATTTTGAAACCGTTCAGCTGCATCAAATTTTTTTCTCATAAATTAGGGATTTCTATTGCAGTTCACTATAGTAAGTTCGCATTTTTATACAAATTTGTAGGGGGTGACTACTAATATCCACCCCCTAGTTATAAATTGAATTAACACCTATATTCCTTTGATTTTTTTTGAATACAATTACGATTGTTTCCATTATTATCAGTTCTATCAGACAGTTTTTAATCATGGGGCTGTTTCTACGCCTCAACTGTTTATCCGGTTGAATTATTTCTCCAGTTCAAATAATTTCAGTCCCATTTTCTGCAACTTCATACTCGTCAGTGCCAGAAGAGCTTTTTCTGTTGCAACGACATTTCTTTTCCTCTCCCCTTTGGTGTTCACATATCCGTTTTTCGTCTTGTATGACAAGAGTCCGTCAAATAATGATTTCCCATCTTTGATGAATTGCTTTTCACTTATAGGGTCTTTTCCCAGAGATGTCAATGCAATTATCATCTCCGCTGTAGATTCGCAGCTTCCCATAGAACCGTCATCTTCCTGCAATCTGCTCAGCCCGTCCATCCATTTTTCCACATTGGCATTTACAGAGATGTCTTCTCTGTTCTTATAGTAACTGAGTCCCTGAATAGCTCTGATTGCAAGATTTGCTCTCTTTTTATCCGTATATCTTTGCCCTTCATTTATATCCCTGATCAAAGCTTTGATGTATTCGTTTTCATCCGGTAATGCAACTCCTGTCATTTGAGACAAAATCAACGCAAATGAAACTGCATCCGAACCTTGTTTTCTGATTTTTTCGAAATTCTTTACGTATTTTGTAACGTCATAACCGTCAACGTTCTCGGGGTTTTTTCCAATGAGTTTGACCCCTATTGCCGTTATTTCGCATTTCGTATAATCATCTCTATCTAAAACTCCATTTTGACTGCTCAATTTCCTTTTGACATCATCGTAGAACTCTTCCTGGTATCTATCCGTTGCGGCATTTTTAACTCCGCTCTTTATCAATCCTATCAACGACCATGCACCGCCTGAAAGTCCGGTATTGCCCTTAGGTGAAATCTCTTTAACGCTCTTTACTGCAAATTCCGTCTCTTCTTTCAGTCTGTTGTCAGCGTTGTCGATTTTACAACTTGTAAAACCCACTGCTATCATAATTCCCATAATGACAGTGACAATTTTGTTTCTCTTCACAGATTTTCTCAACTGTTCGTTTCTCCTTTCAATATTATTCATATAAAACGGCAACGTCTCGTTGGAATTCTATCCGCTTTTTCATGTCCTTTCGTATATCGTTTTTCATTCTATCATATAAACATCACATAGTAAACTGTTCATTTACTTTGATTATTTAATATGGTATAATTACTTTCATACTTTGAAAGGAGGCGGTATAATTGTTTAATTTCAGGAAGAAAATTATCGGCGGAAAAAGAACTTTTTCCAATATACCAAAAACTTATCTTAGCACGAAAACAAAAGAAATCGAGTCAGCTAATAAAATTGATGAATCTCTATATGCCAAGTACAATGTAAAAAGAGGTTTGCGAAACGCCAACGGAACAGGCGTATTGGTCGGACTCACCAATATAGGAGCTGTCAAAGGCTACGATGTAGACGATGAAAAGAAAAAAATTCCTATTGAAGGGCGCCTTTATTACAGAGGCTATGAAATAAAGGATCTTGTTAGAAATTACATTGAAGAAGATAGGTTCGGCTTTGAAGAAGTCACTTATCTTTTAATTTTTGGGAGCTTGCCCACGACAAAGGAGCTGACATCATTCACTGAGTACATTTCAAATAAGAGAGCATTACCTGCCGGATTTCCACGTGACATGATACTGACAACTCCGTCAAAAAGCGTCATGAACAAACTTGCACGTTCGGTTTTGGCTCTATACTGTTACGATGAAAATCCCGACGACACGGATGTTGAAAACGTTTTGCGTCAATCTATCGATTTAATCGGGTATTTCCCCGCTCTACTCGCCTATGCATATCAGGCGAAGGCATCCTATTTTGACAACAAGACCCTTCACCTGCGCCATCCGTCCCCTGAACTGTCAACTGCGGAAAACATTTTGAGGATGTTGCGTTCCGACGGTTCTTATACGGATCTTGAAGCCAAGTGTCTGGACTTGTGTTTGGTTTTACACGCAGAGCACGGCGGCGGTAACAACTCCGCATTTACAACTCATCTGGTCTCATCTTCCGGTACTGATACGTATTCCGCCATTTCGGCAGCCATAGGGTCTCTGAAAGGTCCGAAACACGGCGGTGCTAATATTTCGGTCATCAAAATGATTGAAGATTTGAAATCCAATGTAAAAGACACCAAAAATCTCAGCGAAATTGACGACTATCTGCGCAAGGTACTCAGGAAGGAAGCCAACGATAAGACCGGTTTAGTATACGGTATGGGTCACGCTATATACACGCTTTCCGATCCACGTGCCATGATTCTAAAAAAGATGGCGAGGCGTCTTGCTGAAACGCTGGGTCTTATTGATGACTACATGATCTGCGAACACATTGAAAGAAGAACACCTTCATTGTACGAAGAGGTAAACGGTATTTCCAAGCCTATGTGTGCCAACGTCGATCTGTATTCCGGATTTGTATATTCAGCGCTGAACATTCCGCAGGATATCGCAACCCCTCTGTTTGCCCTGGCCAGATTATCCGGCTGGGCTGCACACAGAATCGAAGAACTGGTTGCCGGCAATAAACTGATTCGTCCTGCTTATTTGAGCGTTGAAGAACACAAGGAATTCGTACCCATAAAAAAGAGAAAATAATTTTATATAAATCCCTTTCCGGCTATATAGCTGGACAGCGATGAGTTTAGTACCGCACTCAAACTCATCGCTGTCTTTTTATTTAAATGATATTTATATATTCTTCAGATATTGCATAAATTCAATCTGTACCGTTCTGCATCTTTTTTCTGTATTCGCTGGGTTTCATTCCCGTGTGCTGCCTGAACATGTCCGATAAGCTGCTGATGTATTTGTAACCCACCATTTCGGCAATCTGAGCTATTGGAATCTTCGTATCCCTGAGGAGATGTTCTGCATGTGTTATGCGTCGTGTAACTATATACTGCTGTATGCTCATATGGTATACATGTTTGAATATATACTTCAACTTTGCCTGACTCATACATGCGATCTGTGAGAGAAATTTCATTTTTATATCCGTAGCATAATGATCGTTAATGTAATTGGATACTGATATGACTGCATCCAAATCATCATTTGGTATTGAAAATCTCGGATTAGTACGTTCTCTTTTCCGCTTTTTACCCCTTTCCATGATTATGGAAAGGGCTTCATTCACCTTACTTTCGTAGAAGAGCTTCGCCGATATACCATCGCCCTTGTAATTTTTTATTTGATTGAATATCACGATCAATTCAGGGAAATCACAGCATCCGTCTATCTGCTTAAAATATTCGGAAGGATTTTCATATAGCGATGTATATTGTTTTCTCAAATACTTTCTGTAATACTCCGGCATAAATGTTATGCTTACACCGTTTATAGGGATTTTTTTATGCAGTATCATTCGGTACTCGCTCTTTTTTCCCACATATGCCTGAATTGCTCCGGATGTAAGACGGCGATAGGGTGTAAGTATTTCTCCGGAAACCGAGTAAAAATATCCTACACATATATATTCTGGCTGCTGAAAAACGCAACATGTATCTTCATAGTGAACCTGATCCATAATGGTGATGGTCACATGTGGATTGCAGCGATAAACCCAGCAGTATCCCTTTCCCTTTTCAGAATCCATTTTATAGAATTCCCCATACTGATTGAATCCCGGTACGGGATCACACGGAACAACCCCTCTGTCCGCAAAAATATCTCTGTACATTTTTTCCAATTGTTCACTCATAATTCTACATTTTCTCCATCCGATAAATGATTTGGGCTAATAGCTAATTATCTACATGTTCTATTGACACGCAATATATGATTTAGTAGCATGAAACAAATGTTAGTTCAAACTATCTAAATTATATCTTAAGAAAAATGTTGTTTCAAGGTTTTTCGGAAAGGGGGTAGACAATGAAAATAAACGAATACCTTACAGCTATGAAAAAAAGACGTTCTCGCAGGAAATACGAAAACATACCCATTGACTCGCAATGTGTAAAAAATCTTCGTGAGAGCATTGATCTGTACAATGAAATTTCCGGTCTCAAAATAAAATTGGTCATAGGTGGAGGTGATAAGCTCTTTGACGGATTTCGAAAAAGCTACGGTCTCTTTGTAGGAGTACAGAATTACATCGCTGTAATCAGTGATGCAAATGTTTCTGATCGCATGGAGAAGGAAGGGCGCTTTGGAGAAAAACTCGTTCTCGAAGCAACCGCCATGGGGATGTCTACCTGCTGGGTCGGAACTAACTACGATAGGACATCTGCAATGAAACTATGCGGAGAAAACGATATGTTGGATTGCGTCATAGCAATTGGATATTCTGACGAAAAACACTCCCTGAAAGAGCGGATGATGGAATATGGAATGAAAAAACAAAATAAAACTATAGAGTCTCTAATAGAGGCTGACTCTCATGTATCGGAGTGGTTTCAACGAGGCATGGACGCCGTCTACCTCGCACCCACAGCAAGAAATCTTCGACCTTTCGTGTTCAAATACGAGAATGGTGAAGTTTCAGCTTTCTGTACCGGTCAGACTGATACAGCCATGATAGATCTTGGAATTGCCAAATTGCACTTCGAACTGGGTGCAGGCGGAGGCACCTGGGAATACGGCAGCGGCGGTCGTTACCATCCTGAGAAAAGCCACAGTACAAATTCATCCGACAAGTCTGAAATTTAACTGATGCTTCTATTAAACAGTTTAAATAACCTATAAAGCAGAGTGTGATATCTCTCACTCAATATTTAAAATCAACTATGCTTAACTGAAAAAAGAAAGGAAAATCGCCATGATGAACAAAACAAATATCTATGAACAACTCACCGCATTGCCATATCTGTCCTCTTACAAGCAGCTGCTGGAGGGAGCCATTGAACTGGACGTGTTTTCTCAGCTCACAACTCCTGTAACGGCTAAAGAACTTTCGAAAAAAATGGACTGGAATGAAAGCAACACGCTTAATCTGCTCAAAGGCCTGTACAGTCTCGGATATCTCGATCGAACCGGCGACGCATTTTGTAACATGCCAGAAACCTCAAGATATCTCGTCAAAGGAGCACCTGAATATATGGGAAGTGTCTTAATGTTCTTCTGCAATAATCAGGGAATGAGTTTGGGAAATGTTGTCGAACAGGTAAAAGAAGGACCTAAGCCTATGGATCAAACACAACAGTCAATGGACTTTGCGGCTTACGGTGATGCTATGCGTGAAGCTCAGTCCGGAATACGTCAACATGAACTGTTGAAAATTCTCCGATCTCTTCCGGAATACCGCTCATCACAGAGAATATTGGATCTCGGTTGTGGCGCAGGTTGCCTGGGAATAGCTGTGGTTGAAGATTTAGAAAATCGTACCGGAACACTCTTTGACCAACCATCTATGAAAAATTTAATTGAGGAGACTGTAAAACTTTCCGGTATGCAGGATAGAATTTCCGTCAAAACCGGTGACTTCTTAAAGGATGACATCGGAGACGGATATGACTTGATACTATGCTCTTCCATCATGCTTTTTGCCATTGTCGACGGTGAAAATTTCTTTGCGAAACTGAAAAAATCACTGAATCCCGGCGGTATAGTCGTATGCATAAACGAAGGAATTGAACCGGATTATTCCGGACCTTGGGATATGGTTTTAGGCTATATGGCTTTCAATCTACAGGGAATTCCTATAGGTGTCATCAAAGGTCAGGTTTCCGATGCTGCCAAGGCAGCCGGATTCAATTCCATAGAAAATCGCACTCTGCTTCTCAGCACCGGAACACACGATATCAATGTTTTGAGAAACGAATAAAATTTTAATAAAATATTATATTTATAGACTATTCTTATATTTTAAGCATATTTTTTATGTTAGTCTTAGCAAACTTTATAGTTGATTTTTAACTTTTTTTGTGTTACCATTTCTTTAACAGACGGTTGCGTCTGTTAATTTTCTGGAAAGAGGTGATCATTTGGCTTCTAAAAGACTTTCGGCAAAGGACAGAAAAAGACAAATTTGTCACTGCGCTAAGAATATTTTTTTAGAAAAGGGATTTTCTAAGACGACTATGGAAGATATAATGCGTGCCAGCGGTCTCAGCAAAGGCGGTCTTTACCATCACTATAAGAGCACTTCAGAAATATTATACGATCTAATCGACATGGGAAATGAAAAGAGATTCGATATCACCATGCAATTTTTAAAAGAAAATGAAAATTTATCTTTTGAAGATTTCTTAATTGAAGTTATCCTTTTAAAAATGGTCGACTATAGCGAATTTAAATCTCTTTATGTCATGTTTTTGATAGAGGCGAGAAAGAACGATCATCTACAAAAATTGTTGCATAGAATTGAAGAAGACTCCAAGAATGAGTTCATTCAATTCATCAAGAAAAACAATCTGGAACAGCTTTCATGCATCGTCAATGAAGAGTTTATAGCTTTTATTACCTCCATGACGATTGCTATGGAATTTCTCGACGTGAGAGAACTCTTCTTAAAAAAAGATTTCTTACGAAATATCATAAGAAACTATATCAGAGAAAATGCAAAAAATATTGAATGAAATACACTAAACAATTAAAGGAGGAAGGTTTATGAACAACAAATTAAAAGTTAAAGATCTGGTTCTAATAGGTATTTTTGCGGTTATTTATTTTGTAGGCATGTTCGCCATAGGAATGATGGGTTTGATTCCCATACTCTTTTTAGTATGGCCTTTTGTCAATGGCGCTATCATGGGAATTTTAGTCATGGTGTTCATGGCTAAGGAACAGAAGCCTTGGACTCTATTCATCTTTGGAATCTTGGCTCCGTTGATCATGTTCATCATGGGTCATAGCTATGTGGTCTTGGTCAACGGCGTGATAGTTATGTTGCTTGCAGAATTGACTAGAAGGAAGGGCGGATACAAATCTTTCAAGCACAACGCCATCGCCAACGGTTTTTTCTCAATGTGGGCGGCAGGTTCTCTCATGCAGATGTTGCTGGTTAAGGAGGCTTACATGGAGATTACCGTGAAAATGATGAATCAGGAATACGCCAACGCTCTGGAAAAATTGATTACTTATCCAAATATGGTCATAGTTTATATATCCGCTTTTATCGGTGGAATTTTAGGAGCGTATCTTGGCAAAAAAGTTTTGAAGAAGCATTTTGAAAAAGCAGGTATGATTTAATGCTGATAAAAAATGAAAGTTTCAATCCCACACCTATAACCAAACTCGTAGTTTTAGTAGCTCTCGGCATGAGCATACTGTCTCCGATGAGTTTTAAAACTCTCAAATTCTACACTGTAAATGATATTTTCAACCTTTTGATAGTTGTAACTTTCAGTGTTTTCTACGCTTTAAACGGATTCGTAAAGCAAGGATTGAAAACTTTTCTCACCTATTTCATTTTGATAAACATAAATTATATATTCAATTTAAAATCGAACAACTACGTATTGAATATGTTTTTCACTTTGATAGTAATCGTAAAATTTTTCTTCTTACCTTTTATGGCGGGAAAGTTTCTCATTCGCACCAGCGATGTCGGCAGCATATTGACCTCTATGGATAAAATCAAAATTCCTAAAGTCGTAAGTATTCCCATAGCTGTTATGTTTCGATTTTTCCCTTCCTTCAAGGAAGAGAGAAGGAATATCAAACTCGCTATGAGAATAAGAGGAGTGACACCTAAAAATCCTCTAAAATACTTAGAATATGTTGCGATTCCAGTTATAACGATTTCCTTGAACATTGCTGATGATATTTCTAAATCGGCAGAGACAAAGTGCATCGCAATGCCCTGCCAAAAGGTCAGATACAATGAAGTTAAACCCGGACTTGCGGATATTGTTTTTCTGTCAATTATCGTACTAATTGAAATTGGAGGACGGTTATGCTGGAGATAAAAAATGTAAGCGTCGGCTACAGGGATAAAAAAATCCTGGAAGGAATTAACCTGAGTGTCCAAGCCGGAGAATTTTTACTCATTTGCGGAAAGTCGGGCAGCGGCAAAACCACCATCACAAAGTTGATCAACGGAATCATTCCACACTACGATGAATGTAAGTTTTCAGGGGAAGTATTCGTTGACGGCGTCGACACCAAAACTTCCGAATTCTATGAAATTTCAAAAATGGTGAGCAGTGTTTTTCAAAATCCAAAGACTCATTTTTTCAATGTGAACACAACGATGGAATTGCTTTTCTATCTTGAAAACATAGGGTGTCCTAAGGATAAAATGAAGCTGAGACTAAAGGAAATGCTCCGGCTCTTCCCTATCTCTCATCTTTTAGATAGAAGTATTTTCAATTTATCCGGAGGTGAAAAACAGATACTTTGCATAGCTGCCTGTTATATTTCAGGCAACAACATCATAGTTTTAGATGAGCCTTCGTCGAATTTAGATAGCGAATATACACTGATTATTTCGGAAATGTTGAAGGTTCTAAATGAAAAGAACATAACTATAATCGTTTCCGAACATAGGCTTCATTACTTGAAAGATTTAATAGACAGAGCTATCTACGTAAAGGATGGGAAGATAGATAGGGAATTCTCCAAAGAGGAGTTTCTCTCTTTGACCTATGAACAGAGGCTACAATTGGGATTGAGATCAATCGAAAAAGAAGAGCTGAAAAATGTCAACGGCGATGCCGATGTCAACAATTCAAACCCGAAAGATTCAATAAAGATAGATAACATCCACTGCGACTTCGCTAAAAGCAACAGGGGCATAGATTTAAAAGATCTTGGAATCCCACTAGGTTCAATAGTGGGAATCATAGGTAGAAACGGCATAGGGAAAAGCACCTTCGTTCATTCGCTCATAGGTGTCCAGCCTAAATCTAAAGTGAATGTGCTTCTGAACAACCAGGTGTATTCCAAGAAACATCTCGTGAAGAACAGCAGTCTCGTCATGCAAGATGTCAACCATCAACTCTTTTCAGACAGCGTAATAAATCAGGTCACACTGGGCATGCAGGAAATTGACGAGAAAGCGGTCGACGATGTTCTAAATACTTTGGATTTAACTGAATTTAAGGAAGAGCATCCCATGTCTCTGTCCGGCGGACAAAAGCAGAGAGTTGTCGTGGCGAGCACTATCCTTGAAAGCAGAAAAATAATCTGTTTTGATGAACCTACCAGCGGGATGGACTTTGCAAATATGATCAGAATCTCCGAGATTATAAAATCGGTTTCAAAGCCTGACAACGTTATTTTTATCATCTCTCACGATACGGAGTTTTTAAATCGAACGGCAGATACTTTCTTAGACATGGAAAAATTTTCTTTTAGGACGGAGGGAAATATGATACAAAGATTATTTAATTATGCAAAAGACGCTAAAAAATATTTTAAATCTTCTTTAGCTTTTCTTTTTATGAGCACAATATCTTGGATTTGCTCCTTTATCGGAGCCTACTTTATGATAAATTCGTTTTTACATTCAACGATGAACAGCGATCTATTCATCAAATATTCGATTTGGATTTTAATTTCCGTAGTTCTATTCTCCTACTTCAAATCTATAGGACTGAAACATTCTCATATCTTCGCATATTCAACTCTCGGAGAAATGAGAAAAGAATTCTCAAACAAAATGGTAAAAAATCCTTTAGGTAAAACCCTGAGTGAGCCAGCCGGAAATTACAGACAGAAAATCGTGGACAGCATTGAACAGATAGAGCTTCTCTTGGCACATGCTTTTCCTGAAGGCATACCTTATGCTATGTCTACAGTTTTAATCATAGGCTGCATATTCGTCGTAGATTATCGACTTGCACTTCTATCTCTGATTCCTCTAATAATAGGCTTGCTTTTCATGATGCGATTGTTTAAACATTCCGTTAAAAAAATGCAGAAATATTATGAATCCAGTAAGAATATGAGCTCGAATATAGTCGAATATATCAGCGGAATTGAAGTGATTAAAATTTTTAATCAGAAAGACAATTCCTACAAAAAACTCGTGGATTCCGTCTACAATTACAGAGATTACACTTTAGGTTGGTTCAGAGAAAGCTGGAATATTATGGCGATAGTTGGTGCCGTTGCGCCTACCATGAGTCTGTTTGTAATCCCCTTTGGAGTTCTGATGTTGAAAAACGGCTCTCTTTCTTTAGAAAATCTCATATTTGTTAGTATTCTGTGCTTTTCGGCTTCAATGGCAATCTCCAAGCTTCAATTCTTCATGGGAGTTATTGCACAGATAAATAAAAAAATGGATGATTTGGAAAAAGATTTCGAATCGACTGAACTCAAGTGTGGGAATGAAAAGTTGTCGGATAAATTCGATATAGAATATAAGGGTATTTCTTTCGGCTACAACGATGTCGAGGTTATAAAGGATTGCAGCTTCTCTATAAAACAGTCGGAAAAAATTGCTTTCGTAGGTGAATCGGGAAGTGGTAAGAGTACCCTTGTAAAGCTGCTCATGCACTATTACGATGTCAACGACGGGGAAATTTTAATCGGAAATAAACCCATAACGAATTTAGACTTGGAAAACCTCATGGAAAATATAAGTTACGTCTCTCAAGATAACTTCCTATTCGATATGTCAATTAAAGACAATATCTTGGTGGGGAATCCGAAAGCTACGGAAGAAGAGTTTTTGGAAGCCTGTAAAGCTGCTAACATTCACGATGTTGTTTTGAACTTTGACGACGGATACGATACTCAAGTGGGTGTTGGTGGTAATAAACTTTCCGGAGGAGAGATGCAGAGAATCTGCATCGCAAGAGCGATAATTAAAAATGCACCCATAGTCATCCTAGATGAGGCAACTTCCTTTACAGATCCGGAAAATGAATACTACATAAACGAAGCTTTGGACAAACTCTGTACAGGAAAAACCGTCATCGTCATAGCACATAAGCTATCGAGAATTGTAGATATGGATAAAGTAATTCTAGTCGATGATGGAAAGGTCATCGCAGTCGGAACCCATGATGAGTTGCTTGAAAACGAAGTTTACAACAAGCTATGGAATCGATTTGTAGTCGCAAAGAAATTTGAATTCGATGTAAAGGAGGTTTAAAATGTTTAAGATACTTAAAAGTCTAAAAAATTTAATAAGTTTACTTGGAAAGTATAGAAAACACGTTTATTCGGGTTGTATCATAGCATTGTTTGAATCTTCTATGGCTTTCGTGCCCTTCGCACTGTTGTTCTATGTTATAAAGGTGGGAATTGAAAGGCCTTTTGAGATGAAAGATTTTTATTTCGTCTTCGGGATTATGGTCGCAGGAGTCCTCCTGAGAGCATTGTTTAAAAGGTTGCAGGACAGTCTGCAGCAGGACAAAGGCTACTATGCCTTTTCCGAAAACAGATTGGATCTCACCAACCATTTATCAAAACTCAACATGGGATATTATACCGATACAAACATTGGAAATATAACCTCCGTCATAACCACGGACATAACTTTTATAGAGGAGTACGCTATAGCTCAGCTTGGACTTGCAACGAGCAGTCTTGCCAGCATCGTTCCATCGGTCATCTTCCTTTTTCTCTTCGACTACAGGCTGTGCATTCTTTATGTATTACTGATGATTGTCGCCATGTGGGGACTCGACATTTCTCTCCGTGCCATGAACAGAAACTCCAGAACAAGACAGGACAACCTGGGGAATCTATCAAATTCGGTTTTGAATTTCGTCAAGGGAATGCAGACTATAAAGGCATTCAATATGCAAAAAGAAAAGACTTCCCTTCTGGAAAAAGACATCGAAACCACGAAAGAAGGTTCTATCCATTTTGTAAAGGACGTAGGACTTGCTAATTTTATCTTCTATATTCTATCCAATCTTCCCACAGGGATTATGATCGTAGTAGTTTCGTATCTCATGATCAACAGCGGATTCAGCTTGGCTTACGGACTGGGATTTATAGTTTTTTCCTTTGTGATGTTTTTACCGGTTACAATTCTCGGTACTTCGGCAGAAATTTTCAGCGTAACCGATGCTGCTGTGGACAGATTTTCTGAGATAATGAATGAAAAAGAGATTTTCAACAGCGAAAAGAACGTAGCTTTGGAAAAGATGAATATTTCATTTAAAAATGTTACCTTCGCCTATGAAAACAAAGAAGTTCTAAAAAACATAAATTTGGATTTCAACGACAAGACCTTCACTGCGCTGGTAGGGAAAAGTGGCAGCGGAAAAACTACCATAGCAAACTTGATTGCGAGATTCTGGGATGTTGAAAAGGGAGAAATAACCATTGACGGACACAATATAAAAGATATTTCTATCGAGAACCTCCTCGATAGTATCAGTATGGTATTCCAGAGAGTATATCTGTTCAACGATACCATCTTTAACAACATAGCTTTCGGAAACAAAAAAGCTACGAAAGACGATGTTATAAAGGCCGCAAAAAAAGCCCGATGCCACGACTTCATCATGAAGCTTGAAAATGGTTACGACACTATCATCGGCGAAGGCGGTTCCACTCTATCCGGCGGTGAAAAACAGAGAATCTCCATAGCCAGAGCCATACTCAAAGATGCAAAACTCATTTTGCTGGATGAAGCAACCGCAGGAATCGATCCTGAAAACGAAAAGTTCATCTTGGAAGCCATAGATGAGCTGGTAAAGAATAAAACTCTCATAGTTATTGCCCACAGACTGTCCACCATTCAAAAAGCTGATAACATCGTATATCTCGAAGATGGTGAGATAAAGGAAATGGGAACCCATGACGAGCTTTTAGAAAAGAACGGAAGATACAAAAAACAATTCGATTTTTATACGAAAATGAAAGAATAATCTAAAAAGCCGATTGGATTCCAATCGGCTTTTTAGTATATGAAATGTGAATAAGAAAGAAAGCAATTTTGATATAATTCTCTGTCAAGTGAAACCAACGTATCACCTTATCAGACTAAACTATACTATTATTATAAACACAAAAACAAAAAATGTCAACTACATCACAAAAAAAAGTGTGTAGTTGAGCATTTTTTTATATATCTTGAGTATTTCTCACTTTACATATTGGCAAGCCTTTTGTACTTGTTGTATCTTTCTCTCGCCTCTTCTTCCAACTTGCTAAACAATCCCTCAGCTGTATTAGGAAATTCCTTTAACAAGGAACTGAATCTTACCTGACCCAGTATGAATTCTCTGAAATCCGCAGTAGGCTCTTTAGAATCCAAAACGAAAGGATTCTTACCTTCTTTTTCCAATAACGGATTGTATCTGTATAGATGCCAGTATCCTGCCTTAACAGCATCTGCAGTATTTTCCTGAGTCTTGCCCATTCCCTTTTTGATACCGTGGTTTATACATGGAGCGTAGCAAATTACAATAGATGGACCCTTGTAGCTTTCAGCTTCCTGGATAGCCTTCATAAATTGATTCTTATCGGCTCCCATACCTACCTGCGCAACGTAAACATATCCATAACTCATAGCCATCATACCCAAGTCTTTTTTCTTTGTCTTCTTACCTGATGCTGCAAATTTTGCTATGGCTGATGTCGGTGTAGCCTTTGAAGCCTGTCCGCCCGTATTTGAGTAAACTTCCGTATCAAATACTAAAATGTTGATGTCCTCGCCTGAAGCCAGAACGTGATCGAGTCCGCCGTAACCGATGTCATAAGCCCATCCGTCACCGCCTACACACCACACTGATTTCTTAACCAGGAAGTCCTTTCTCTTGACAATTTCAGCGATTGCTGCCGCCTCTCTTCCTGTCGCTTTCGACTTTTTAATAGCTGCCATCACATTGTCGCTGCATTCTCTGCTCTTGCCGCCTTCCTCTTTGTTGTCCAGCCACTGCGAGCATGCAGTTTTCAACTGTTCATCTGCGGAAATCTCGAGTATTTCCTTCATCGCATCTGAAAGTTTATTTCTCATTTGGACAACACCCGTTGCCATACCTAAACCGTATTCGGCGTTATCTTCAAATAGAGAGTTCGCCCACGACGGACCTCTACCGTTAGCATCTTTTGTATACGGTGTTGCCGGTGCGGAAGCTCCCCAGATAGATGAGCAACCTGTCGCATTGGCGATCATCATTCTGTCACCGAACAGCTGAGTGATCACCTTGATGTACGGTGTTTCTCCACAACCTGCACAAGCTCCTGAAAATTCCATATAAGGTTTCGCAAATTGAGATCCCTTTACAGATGTCTTCGGAGTTATATCATCTCTGATAGGAAGTTCCATTGCATACTCCCAGTTCACAGCCTCTTCCATCTGAGTTCCTATAGGCTTCATCTCCAACGCCTTTGCAGGGCATATATCTGCACAGTTTCCACATCCCAAGCAATCCAACGGAGATACTTGAATTCTGTATTTGTACTCTTCAAACCCCTTTCCTTTGGCTTGCAGCGTCTTAAAATCAGCCGGAGAGTTTGCATCTTCTTCAGCGTTTAACAATACCGGTCTGATGGATGCATGAGGACATATAAATGAACACTGATTGCACTGAATACATTTGTCAGACAGCCATTCAGGGACGTGAACCGCTACTCCTCTCTTTTCATAAGCCGCCGTTCCTGACGGGAACGTACCGTCGGCAGCGTCCTTAAATATGCTCACAGGTAAATCGTCACCTTCCTGTCTGTTCATAGGTATCAGAACCTTTTCAATAAACTCAGGCAGTTCCTTTCTCTCCTGCTTTGCATCGACTGCACTCGCCCATTCTGCCGGGATTTGGACTTTGTGTAAGCTTGTGATTCCCCTGTCCACGGCTTCCTTGTTCATATTTACAATTGCTTCACCTTTCCTGCCGTAAGATTTTACAATTGATTCTTTCAAATAATTTGTCGCTTCTTCTACCGGAATTACATCTGCCAGTTTAAAAAATGCGGACTGCATTATCATGTTGATTCTATTTCCCAATCCTATTTCTTCCGCAATTTTTGTTCCATTTATAGTGAAGAAGTTGATATCGTTTTCAACGAGATATCTCTTCATCGCTGCCGGCAGCTGTTCGTTCAGTTCTTCATCGCTCCATACGCAATTCAATACGAATGTGCCGCCTTTTTTCAATCCCTTGAGAAGGTCGTACTGATGAACATATGCCTGATTATGACAGGCGACGAAATCCGCTTCCGTAATCAGATAAGTTGACTGAATCCTGTTCTTACCAAATCTCAAGTGAGAAACCGTTATACCGCCTGACTTTTTAGAATCATAAGAGAAATACCCCTGAGCGTACATATCCGTATTGTCACCTATGATTTTAATTGCCTGTTTATTGGCGCCTACCGTACCGTCGGAACCCAATCCCCAGAATTTACATCTAACTGTTCCTTTAGGTTCTGTGGCTATTTTAACCGTCTCAAGAGATGAATTGTTAAGGTCATCGATTATGCCTATTGTGAAGTTGTTCTTCGGTTTATCCTCTTTCAAGTTTTCGTATACTGCAACAATCTGTCCCGGAGTGGTATCCTTTGAACCCAAACCGTAAACGCCTCCTACTATGTATGGAGCGTCTTCTTCATCAAAATACATGGTCTTGACGTCCATATATAGAGGTGAACCCAATGCTCCGGGTTCCTCAGATCTGTCCAAAACCGCAATCTTCTCAACTGTTTTCGGCATTACGGCCTTCAAGTATTCAGGTGCCCACGGTCTATAGAGTCTAACCTTGATCAAACCGATTTTCTCGCCTTTTTCAATCAGCACTTCTATTGTTTCTTCTATCGTTTCACAAACTGAACCCATGGCTATAATCACATTTTTCGCATCAGGTGCACCGACGTAGTCAAACAGCTTGTATTCCCTACCTGTCACCTTGGCAATCTCCTTCATATATTCTTCTACTACCTTTGGCAGAGCCTCATAATAAGGTTTACACGCTTCCTTTGCCTGGAAGAATATGTCCGGATTTTGTGCTGTACCTCTGGTTACGGGATGTTCCGGGTTCAAAGCTTTATCCCTGAATGCCTGCACAGCGTCCATATCTACCATCTTGGCGAAATCGCCATGATCTATAACTTCTATTTTCTGTATTTCATGAGATGTTCTAAATCCGTCGAAGAAATGTACGAAAGGAACTCTACCCTTGATTGCCGCCAAGTGAGCTACACCACCTAAGTCCATACATTCCTGCACGGATGATGAACACAACAGGGCGAAACCTGTGTGTCTCGTCGCCATAACATCACCGTGATCACCGAAAATACAAAGAGCATGAGTCGCCAATGTCCTCGCCGTCACATGAAAAACTCCCGGCAGAAGCTCTCCTGCAATCTTATACATGTTCGGGATCATCAGAAGCAATCCCTGTGAAGCTGTGTAGGTCGTCGTCAAAGCTCCTGATGCCAAAGATCCGTGAACAGCACCGGCTGCACCCGCCTCCGACTGCATTTCAACTACTTTAACTTCCTGTCCGAAGATGTTCTTAACTCCGTGAGCCGCCATATCATCAACGATTTCTGCCATTGGTGATGATGGTGTAATGGGATATATAGCTGCTACATCAGTAAATGCGTATGACACATATGCTGCTGCAGAGTTACCATCCATGGTTTTCATTTTTCTCTGTGACATTTTAACTCCTCCAAATTTATCATTTATCTAAAATCAATAATTATTATATTATCTTATGTCTAACTCTATACCACTTACCGCTGTTTGTCAACATTTTCGCCGTAATGTTCTTTAAACTGGACACGGATAAAATCCCCATTTTTTCAGGTTTTTTATATTTATGTCCTCCAGTGGCCAAACATTCCCTTTCTCGGTAGTTATTTTGTTTTTTTATAAAAATATTTGTATATTTTTACATTTATATATTTTTTATTTTTTATATCAAAATATAAATGTATTTCGGTTTAATTGTGTCTATTTACACAATTCAGTATGAACACGTATGTCTCGTTCATCGTTATCAAGCAACTTCTCCGGAAAATTTAGTTTAACATTTAAATTTCATTCATCCGTACGACTCTCCACCTTTTTAAATTAAATTTAAACCATCTCTCCCATCAGAGAAAATGTATTGCTGGAAGTGATTTCAACCTCTTGCATAGTTCCTATCAAAGACCTGCTTCCCTTGAAGTTGACAATCTTATTTTCCGAACTTCTGCCTGTCATATAGTCATTTCTGTTCTTGCTCACACCCTCTACCAAAACGGACACGGTCCTTCCACGGAAAATTGAATTCTTATATGCTGCCGATCTGTTTACCTCTTCAACTAATCTGTTGAATCTGTCGTGTTTTGCCCCTTCATCCACCTGTTCTTTGAACTTCTCAGCCGGCGTCCCCTTTCTCACGGAATATATAAATGTGAAGGCACTGTCGTACTGAACTTTTTTTACCAGCTCCAGAGTCTCTTCAAACTGCTTCTCAGTTTCACCCGGAAATCCCACTATTATATCTGTGGAAATTCCTATATCGGGTCTAACCTCTCTCAATTTTTCAACCAATGTCAGATACTCACTCGCCGTATAGTGCCTGTTCATTTTTTTCAACACTTCGTCGCTGCCTGATTGCACCGGTAGATGAAAATAATTGCTCAGCCTGTCACAATCCCTAAATGCTCCTATCAATTTATCCGATAAGTCCTTTGGATGTGAACTCATAAACTTTATCCTCTCGAGCCCTTCTATATCGTTCAGCATGTATATCAAGTCTGCGAAGTCGACATTATCTCGACCCCTATATGAATTTACGTTCTGTCCCAGCAAGGTTATCTCCTTCGTTCCCTGTGAAACGAGATTTCTCACCTCATCGATTATCGCCTGAGGATCTCTGCTCCTCTCTCTGCCTCTGGTGTACGGAACGATGCAATAAGTACAAAAATTATTGCATCCGAACATTATGTTTACGAATGCCTTGTGTTTATAAAGTCTTTTTGCGGGAAGGTTTTCAATTATCTCCATCCCGTCGTTCCATATATCTATCTGTCTCTGCTTCTCCGCTTGAACGCTCTTTAAAAGCTGAGGGAATTTGTGTATGTTGTGAGTGCCGAAGATGATGTCGACCCAAGGATATTTCTGTTTTACTTCATCCACTATATGCTGTTGCTGCATCATGCACCCACATACGCAGGAAACGAAATTTTTATTCTTCTCCTTCTGTTTTTTCAGTTGCCCCAACATTCCGAAAAACCTTTTATCTGCATTATCTCTAACACTACACGTATTTATTATGGCAATGTCAGCCTGAGTTTTATCATCTGTAGATTCATATCCCATTTCCGTAAGCATTCCGGCAATGGTTTCACTATCCCTCTCATTCATCTGACATCCCAGAGTCTGAATGTTAAATTTGTTCATAATTTCTTTCTCTTCTCATCAAATCATCGACTGCTTCCGCTGCAGATTTAGTTCCCTGCAGAACTTCATACAACTTTTCTGTTATGGGCATCGTCACACCTATTTTCTTGCTGAGCATATATGCTGATTTTATGGTGTAAACTCCTTCTACCGCCATTCCGATCTCCCTTACCGCATCTTCTGCACGAAGACCTTTTCCTATGAGAATTCCACATTTTCTATTTCTGCTGTGCATAGATGTGCAGGTTACTATCAAATCGCCCACGCCTGTAAGTCCCAGGAAGGTTCCTTTAGATGCCCCCATAGCACCGCCCAGCCTTGCAATTTCCGCAAGTCCCCTGGTCATCAATGCTGCTTTTCCATTATCTCCGAAACCTAAACCATCTGAAATTCCTGCACCCAGGGCTATGATATTCTTCAGTGCACCGCCCAGCTGTACTCCTATTAAATCTTCATTTACGTATACTCTGAACCTATCCGTAAAAAACAAATCTTGAACCTTTTCCGCCACGATTTTATCTTCTGAGGATACCGCCACCGTGGTCGGTATATTCTTCGCTACTTCCTCGGCATGGCTGGGACCCGTGATAATTGAAAATTGAATTTCATCATCTACTTCCTTTGCCACTTCAGACAACAGCTTTAAACTCTCAACTTCTATACCCTTTGCTGCATTTACGAAAATTGTACTCTTTCTCCACTCTCTATTCGTTTCATCCAATTCATTCTTTATTTTCACCAAGGTATTCCTAAATGCATTTGTGGGTACTGCCATCAAAACGAAATCCGCCCCCTGCAAGCAACTCTTCAAATTATGTGAAATTCGAAGAGTCTCCGGAAATTTAACATTGGGAAGATACTTTACATTCTCCCTCTTTTCAATCATATCTTTTCTTTGTTCTTCATTTCTCGCCCACATCTGAATGCGATGTCCTTTATTTGCAAGAACCGTAGCCAGAGCGGTTCCCCAGCTGCCACTTCCTATGACGCTAACTTTGTTCATATTCTACCTCTTCGTTTTTTCACCTATTTTGGGTTCCGTTCCGTTCAACAGACGAATTAGATTACTCTTATGTTTGAAAATAACCAGAATTCCCATTATGCATCCTTCGAAAAAGAAATCCTTATCTATAAACAACGTCAAAACAGGGAAACATACACTTCCCAAAATTGAACCGAAAGACATCCTCTTCGATATCAGAACGCCGATTATAACCACGCCCAGCGCTGAAAATCCCAAAATTACATTGTAACCGGTAAGGGCACCGAAAGTTGTTGCCACGCCCTTTCCACCTTTGAATCCGAAAAAGACAGGCCAAACATGACCTGTGAAAACCGCTATAACGCAAATCGCCGCAACGGTTTTTCCACCTAGAACACCTCCCAGAACGACAGCCAACACGCCTTTTAATATATCTACAAGTAACGTTACGATTGCCGCTTTCTTGCCCATTACACGCAAAACGTTAGTAGTACCCGCATTACCGCTACCTTCCTTTTTAATGTCTATATTCCGCTTTCTGCCAAGTATTATAGCCGGTGATATATTTCCAATCAAATAAGCTGTCGCCACCATTATAACGCCGACCAGTACTGCCTTCTCGGAACCGAAATATCCAAAATCGCTATACATCTTCCTTCTCACCTTTTTCTCTAAATATAAATTTAATCGATGTACCCTCAAATCCAAAAGCTTTTCTAATCTGATTCTCCAAATATCTCGCATATGAAAAGTGCATCAATTCTCTTGAATTTATCTTAAACGAAAACAAAGGCGGTTTTACACCTACCTGAGCGACGTAGTAAATTTTTAATCGCTTTCCTTTATCCGAAGGAGGCTGTTTCATCAGCACGGCATCTGCGATCAATGCATTGAGCTGACCTGTAGGCACTCTCATCGCTCTCTTTTCCGCTACTGTTTTTGCAAGTGCCAAGACGTTTTTAACCCGTATTTTATCCTTTACCGATATGAATATGCTGGGAGCATATGACATGAATACCAGCTCTCTTTCAATCTCCTTTTGGAAATGCTTCATGGTGTGAGTGTCTTTTTCTATCAAATCCCACTTGTTCACCACCACTACTATTCCTTTTCCCGCTTCGTGGGCAACTCCCGCAATTTTTTTATCCTGTTCGGTTACTCCTTCTACGGCATCGATCATAAGAAGGCACACATCGCACCTTTCCACTGCCGCAACAGCCCTTATAACGCTGTACCTTTCAATATTTTCAGTCACCTTACTTTTTCTTCTTATCCCTGCGGTATCTATCAACACGAATTTTTCTCCATCGATTTCTATGGAAGTATCTATGGAATCTCTCGTGGTTCCCGCAATGGGAGAAACTATCACTCTGTTTTCTCCTGTTATTTCATTTATGATGGACGATTTCCCCACGTTGGGCTTGCCGATTACAGCTATGGATATGGCATCTGCATCTTCGTCGAAGTCGACTTCAGGAAAGGCCTCCACTATTTTATCCAATACTTCACCGAATCCCAACATATTCGCCGATGATATCGCCATGGGTTCACCCATGCCAAGCTCGTAAAAGTCGTAAAAATCTTCCGGCAAATTATGGGTATCCACCTTGTTAACGATCAGAATAACCGGTTTTCCCGTTCTTCTCAGAAGATTTGCAACTTCCCTGTCATCAGATGTAACACCTGCCTTTCCGTCCACCATGAACAGAATCACATCGGAAGTGTCCATAGCGATGAAAGCCTGTTCTCTCATCTGTGCCGGGATTATCTCCTCGCTGGCAGGTTCAATTCCACCTGTGTCAATTAGACCGAACGTGATATTTCTCCACTCTCCCTCAGCGTAGATCCTATCTCTTGTAACCCCCGGGGTGTCCTCTACAATGGCAACTCTCTTGCCCACTATTCTGTTAAAAAAAGTCGATTTGCCAACATTCGGTCTGCCTACTACGGCAACGATGGGCTTACTCATCGAATATACCTCCTATAAACTCTTTCGGCACAAAGGGTTTCAAATCATCAATTCCTTCTCCCACTCCGACAAATTTTATCGGAAGGTCAAATTCATCTGAAATGGTGATTGCGATTCCTCCCTTTGCGGTTCCGTCGAGCTTCGTTATAATCACGCCTGTCAAATCCGAAACTCCTCCGAATTCTTGTGCCTGAGAAACCGCATTTTTACCTGTTGTCGCATCTAAAACCAGCAGGGTTTCCCTGTTCGCATCGGGGAACTCCTTTGTCAATACCTTATTCATCTTTTCCAATTCGGTCATCAAATTTTTCTTGTTCTGCAATCTGCCTGCCGTGTCGCATATTAAAACGTCTATGCCCTTTGCCTTTGCCGATTGTGCAGCATCGAATAAAACTGCCGAAGGATCAGCTCCTTCCTGATGTTTTACGATGGGAACTCCAACTCTGTCAGCCCAGATTTGAAGCTGCTCGGACGCAGCTGCTCTAAACGTATCCGCCGCCGCCAGCATAACTTTCTTTCCTTGTTTTTTATACATGTTGGCAATCTTACCTATGGTTGTGGTCTTACCGCCTCCGTTTATTCCTATGACTAAAATCACCACCGGATAACTTTCAGAAATTTTATGTCTTTCCTGTTTATCAACGGCCTCCACCATGAGTCTTTTCAGCTTGCTTTTCACCTTGTTCGGATTTGTGATAAATTCCGCCTTTACTTCGGCTTTCAAGCTGTCGATAATCTTCATAGTCGTCTCAAGCCCTATGTCACCTGTTATCAAAACCTCTTCCAAATCATCGAACAGACTTTCGTCGATAGTCGCTCTTCCCATTATGGCATCGCCGATTTTTTCGGACAACCTTCCGAAAAATCCTTTTTTTTCTCTTATACTCATATTTTTATTCCTCGCATAATTACATTGAAATTTTAAAAGTTTTACCGAATTTAACCGGCAGGTAATTCATCTCCCATATTCAGCGAAAATATTTTGGATATCCCTCGTTCGGGCATTGTGACACCGTACATTACATCTGCATGTTCCATGGTTGTCTTCTGATGTGTTATGAGAGTGAATTGGATGTTCTCAAACTTCTTCAAATAATTTGCAAATATGTGAATGTTGTTATCATCCAATGCCGCCTCAACTTCATCCAGTATACAGCAAGGTGTCGGCTTCGTTTTCAACACTGCAAACATCAGTGCTATGGCAGTCATGGTCTTTTCTCCGCCGGACAACAGATTTATGTTTCTCAGCTGCTTTCCCGGGGGTTGTGCCGTTATGTCGATGGTGCTGTTCATAGGATCCTCGATGTTATCGATTTCCAATTTTGCTGATCCTCCTCCGAAAAACTCGGTGAAAATCTCTTCAAAATATTCCCCTATGCTGTCAAAGCTGTTTTTAAATCTCTCTTTTATTATGTCATCCATCTCACCTATGATATCTTCCAACTGTGATATGGATAGCTGTATATCCTTTCGCTGTTCCTTGAGAAATTCGTATCTGGTTTTCACTTCATCATATTCTTTAATCGCACCGATATTGATATCTCCCAAGGATTTAATTTTGCTTTTTACCTCCCTATTCTCTTTGATTGCACTGCTTATGGAAATGTCATCATCCCTCAGTTCAACAGCTTCCTGATATGATATTTCAAATTCATCCCAAATCTTGTTTTTCAAATTTTCAAGTTGAGTATCGAATTTTGCCAGTCTGAGATCCAGTTCATACTTGCGACCTGCCAATTGATTCAGTTTATCTAAAACCTCTTCTCGTCGCTCCAAGTTTTTTTCATATGCCTTTTTTCGTTCCGCAACCTTGGATTTTTCAACGTTAATATCGTGGTTCAAACTGTTTTTTCTCATAGTCAGCGAAGTTACTTCCCTGTTTCTGCTCACGATTCCTTCTTTGATACCCTCCTCATCAATCCTAAGATTTTCAAGCTGTTTTTCCTTATCTTCTAAATTCTCTTCGATATCTCTTGCGATTTCACGATTTCTTTCAACTAAGTTCCCTATGGAAGATATTTCATTTCTCACCTGGTTGGCTTTTATTCGCATATCAACCATTTGCTGAATTTTAGCCCTGTGCTCCTCTTTCAGAGCCTTCAGAAATTCACTCCGTTTCTCCAGACCTTTTTCCAACTCATCTATTTTCAGCTCTATTTTTTCAATTTCAATATTTTTCTCAACTATATCATCTGCGGTTTTTTTTCTATTCTCCCTGAGATCTGCAAGATTTCTGCTTCTCTTTTCGTCTTCCTTCAATGCTATTTCGCACTTTATTTCCAGGCTTTCCAGTTGATTTCTCAAACGATTTTCAACATCGTTAAGCCGATCCAGCTCTTCGTTTTTTCCCGATAAAACCGTTTCCGTCGTTTCAATTTTTCCCTGAAGATCGGCACAATATCCATCTATTTTTTCAAGGGATTCGCTGAGCTTTTCAATATCGCAACCAAGTTGATTTATCTCCTTTTTACGCTCCAGCACATTGTTTCCCTTGTTCTTATACGCTCCGCCGCTCATGGCTCCTGCACCTGACACCACGTCGCCGTCCAAGGTTATGTATCTATATTTTCTTGAAATTCTCTGCATATCTATGGCGCTGTCAATGGTTTCTGCTATTACGGTTCCCCCCAACAAATACGACATCACTTTCTCATATTTCCTGTCAAATTTCACGGTATTCTCGCCATATCCTACAAAACCCTCGACATTTTCTATTCTGTCATCACCGAACTCATCTCTGCCTTTTACGGTTGTAAGAGGTAAAAACGTCACTCTGCCCGCTTTCTTTTCCTTGAGCAGTCTTATGGATTTTTTGGCGACTGTCTCATCTTTGCATACTATGTTTTGCAATGAGGAGCCGAGAGCCGTTTCTATGGCTTTTTCCATTCCTCTCGGTACATCTATCAGGTTTGCCACGACATCTTCGATTCCGCCTACATTTCTATTCATTACGAATTTTACACCGTAATTATAGCCCTCATATCCTTCTTCAAGGCCTTCCAGCGTCTTTTTCCTCGTCAAGAGCTTCTCGGTTTCTACGATAATTTTACGTTTTTCAACCTGTTTTTCATCGTATCTCCTGACGAAATCTGCCAAATGCTCCTTCTGTCTATCTATTTCTTTTCTCAAACGGCCGATTTCCGCCTTTGCTCCTTCATAATCGATATTTGCTTCTTTCAGTTCTCGTCTTATGTTTTCAGAATTTTGACGTTCCTGCTCACCGGACACATCACGGTAATCTTTTTCGACGACTTTTGCAAAATTCTCCAGTCCGAACCTTTCGTTTATGAGAATGTTTCTGCTGTTGTTCAGAGAAAACATATCCTGTTTCTCTTTTTCAAGCTCATGTTCAAGCTGTTCTATTTTCTCGTTTCCTACAGCTTCTTCATCTTCCATTCTGTCGAAATCCGAAAAATCTTCTTCATATTTCTTCTGCAAATGCGATTGTTCTCGGGCTAATTCCGATATGTTGTACAATTCCGCCGTCAGCTTTTCCCTTAGCTCCAACAACTCTCTGTTTATTCTGAATCGATTATTTTCAATAGCTCTAAGCCTTTCTCTGCCTATGGTGTTTTCTCCGGCTTTGCTGTTTAAATCTTCATCCAGTCGGGCTAAACTCAGCATTTTTTCATCTAAATCAGCTTCCATATTCTGAATGTCATCCTTCATGCGAACAGTCTCGCTCTCAGCTTTTTCTTTCTCTCCAGTAAGACTCTTGATATCTCCTTCTATTTCTGATAAATCTTCCCTGAAAATCAAGGATTTCTCCTCGATATCCTCTATGTTCTTGACCGTTATATTTACTTCCAGTTCCTTGTAGCGATCTCTCAAGTTCAAATACTCTTTTGCTCTTTTACTTTCATCTTCCAAGCTGCCAATTCTGCTCTCAATTTCCAAGGTTATATCCTGTACTCTCTCCATATTGGAAAAGGTTGCTTCAAGTTTTCTCTCAGCCTCGCTTTTCTTTGTTTTGTAACCGACTACCCCTGCAGTTTCTTCAAATATCTCTCTGATGCTGTCTTTTTTATTTGAAATTATTTCGGAAATTTTACCCTGTCCTATTAGAGAATATCCGTCCACACCTATTCCTGTATCTGCAAGCAACTCTCTGATATCTCTCATCCTACAGGCGTTGTTGTTTATCGCATACTCGCTTTCGCCAGATCTGTACATTCTCCTGGTTATTGCCACCTCCGAAAAATCTACAGGTAAAAACTTGCTGCTGTTGTCGATTACCAAGGTGACTTCCGCCATTCCTCTCGATCTTCTGCTGGCAGTTCCGGCAAATATCACATCCTCCATTTTTCCGCCTCTCAAAAGACGAGGACTCTGTTCTCCCAACACCCATCTGATGGCATCGCTTATGTTGCTTTTGCCGCTGCCGTTGGGTCCTACTACACATGTTATACCTCTGTCAAATTCAATGATTACAGGTTCTGCAAAAGATTTGAACCCATGCATTTCTATTCGCTTAAAAAACATTATTTCTCCTAGTCATCTATCTTTTTCAAAGCAGCCTTTGCTGCGTTATTTTCCGCTTCTTTCTTGCTTTTTCCCGCACCTTCGCCTATTACCGTTGAACGTGCAAAAACCGCTGCGTAAAATACCTTATTATGACTTTTACCTTCTTCTTTTACTATGGTGTACTTTAAGTTTCTCACATTTCGCTTATGCATAATTTCCTGCAATGCAGATTTGTAGTTTGTGTCCAGTTTTCCCATAAATGCGTCATCTATGCACTGCTCAAACAGCTTTAATACGATTTTTCTTGTCACCTGATATCCTCCATCGAGAAAAATCCCACCGATTACAGCCTCCAATGCATCTGCCAATATATTCTTCTTGCGTCTGCCACCGCACATCTCTTCCCCTCGTCCAAGGATTAAATGTCTACCTAAATTAAGATCGTTCGCCACTATCTCCAGAGACTCCGCTCTGACGATTTCAGATTTTAACTTTGCCAGTTTTCCCTCTTTTTCCGTCAACATTCTCTCATACAGCTCCTGAGTTACTATCAATCCCAATACGCTATCACCCAAGAATTCAAGTCGTTCATTGCATTCCCATCTCGGAATTCCCTCTTCTTTCGAAAATGAGCTGTGTGTCAATGCCTTTTTCAGAATTTCAGCATTTTTAAATTCGTATTTCAGCGCTTTTTCCAAACTGTTCATACTATCCTCTCCTAGACACATTTTTACAGTCTATATTATACCTTGAAGATGAAGATTAGTCAAAGAATCAAAAGGAACCGCCCTCTGTACCTCACCCGTTTCTCGTGTTCAAGATTTCGTGATCAGCACACCACTGACAGTTCCTTTACTCTGCAATAAATCTAGGTTCATCAATTTCATTTCGCTACTTTTCACATATGCAGGAGATCCAATGTTTTTCTTTCTCATTGTGCGTTCGGATGTTTTTGAATCCAGCTTCCTTTAGAAATTCCACCAACTCATCCTCTGTATATATTGACATTCCCTCGATGATCTCCTTCATTTTTTCGTCGTTTTCCGAATTTCCGTCGGCTTCGTTGCATATCATAAATTTACCGTTTCTCTTTAAAACCCTGTATACTTCCTTCAATGACTCTTTCATATCCGGCCAGAAGTAAACCGTTTCAAATGCTGTGATCACGTCAAAATCCTCATCTTTCAACGGCAGCTCCATCACATCGCCCTGCAACACTTCGCATCGCCCCGTTTCAACGGCCTTTTTATTTTTCTTGCGTGCAATCTCTACGCTTACTTCGGCGTAATCCACGCCCACTGCCGTCCCCTTATCAGCTTTCTGCAGTATTATCGCCAAATTCGCTCCGCCGCCGCAGCCTATGTCGAGAACTCTGTCATTCTCTTTTATATCAAGATTTGAAAATCCCCATTTCGCAAGATGTCTGTGTCTTTCATTCATTCTGTTTATGACAAACTTTCCACCGCTTCCCTGAGGCTTCTTTGCATTTTGGTAAAGTTCTTTGCTCATTCCCATTTCAGTTTCTCCTATTTTTCAACAGCTATATCTTCATGTATCACATAATTTACGCATAACTTATTCTATCACTAAATTGCACTTTTTCCAACTAAAAAGTACCTGTACAAACCGGTGAAATTTCTCTATCTGAAATTTTAAAACTTCCTAATATGAACAATAGAGGACTTCTCATTTTCACATGAGAAATCCTCTGAAGTTGTTAAATATTTTCTCTCACTTTCACCGATATTTCCAGGCGGTTTCAAAGCTGCAGAACAATGTTCGACTTAATGGAATTCTATTTTTCGAATTTACTCCTCTTTTATTTTGTATTTTTTCTGCGCTTGATACCCTTTAATATCGACAAGCTTCCTGTCGCAACCATGAGCCATGCATAAAGATAGATATTCTCCCTATCTCCTGTCTTCGGTGGCTTTTTCATCTTCTTGAATTTATCAGCTTTGCCATCCAAAACTTCAGGTTGGTAAGTCGCCCTTGCCGGCGTACCGTTTTCGTCATTTATTTGAATCATGACAGGGTCCACTTTGCCTACGTAATCCTTGTTCGGAGTAAAGATGATTTCACCCGTTTTCGAAACAACGGTAAACTTGCCCACTATCTTGCCTTTATATGTAGCAGCTACCGTAGTTTCATCGGTCACTTTTCCATCTACAACAAATCTTGCGGGATTACCCTTACTCGCTTTCAGTTCACTGCCGTCTCCATTCCTAAATGTCGGCATGCCCTTTTGCTTTTCGTTCTTGTATCCGATGGATGTTGCATTTTCCCCTACCGGCGTAACAGGAATCACAGTAGGTGTATATTTAGCTGTCACAGTTGTTCCGTTGGAATCTGTCGCTTGAACCGTTACTCCATTCGCCTTTCCTACAAACTTCCTTTCCGGTACAAAGGTTACCCTTCCGGTCTTCGGATCTATGGTGTAAATACCTTCATTCGGCACCGTAATCCTTTCTACCGGTTTTCCATCTTTATCAATCAACTTATACGAATCAATTGTTGTGATGTTGCTACCCGGTTTAAACTTCGGAGTTCCTCTTTGGATTTCTCCTTGTTTTCCTGTAGATGTAACATCTTCTCCCGTCGGCACATCAGGTATCACAGTAGGAGTGTAGGTTGTTGTTGTGGATGTTCCGTTCTCATCATATCCCTTTACAGTGACAGGTTTTGCAGTTCCAATAAACTTATTTTCCGGTACAAAAGTCACTTTTCCTGTCTTTGGCTCTATGGTATATGTACCTTCTCCATCTACTGTGACTTTTTTAACATCATTACCCTTTCCGTCCACAAGGGTATAGAACTTCATAGGAACTTTACTGCTACCCGGTTTAAATTCAGGTGTTCCCGTTTGAGCTTCACCTTGCTTTCCTGTGGATACTGCCGATTTTGCCGTCGGAACAACTGGGGTAACTGTAGGCGTATAAGTTGCTCTCGCAGTTTTCCCGTGCTCATTTTTCACCTGAACTGTAATCGGATCCGGTGTTCCCACAAAGTCTTTATCAGGGACGAAGGTCACTTTTCCTGTTGACGAATCCAATGTGTATGTTCCTACCTGCTTTCCATTTTTCACTGCAGGTATGTCGGTCTTATCCGTTTCAACTCCGCCTACTACAATCTTTGCAGGATTCTTTTTGGAAGGACTCAACTTGCTTCCGTCTCCATTTTTAAATATAGGCGTTCCTGTCTGGATTTGTCCCTGCTCACCGATTGAAGTGACGCCTTCTCCTACAGGAAGTGGCAAAACAGTAGGTATATAAGTCGCCGTAGCAGTATTACCGTTTTCGTTGGTAGCCTTTACGGTTACGCCTTTTGTAACGCCCACAAAGTCTTTTTCAGGGGTAAATGTAACCTTGCCCGTCATCTTATCGATTTTGTAAACTCCTTCTCCGTCAACAGTTACAGTATCAACCTTATCTCCTGTTTTAGGATCTACCAAGCTGTACTCGGTAATTTTCACTCTATCATCGCCGGAGGTGAACTTCGGTGTTCCCGTTTGAGTTTCACCTTTGTACGCTGTTGAAACGGTATTTTCGCCTGTTAAGGTGACAGGAGTTACAATAGGTGTATATGTGGTTTCTGCCGTCGTTCCATTTTGGTCAGCTATCTGAACTCTAACCGACGGTGCCGTTCCCACGAAGTCTTTTTCCGGTGTAAACGTTATAACCTGGTTTTCCAACTTATAAGTTCCCACCTTTTTACCGTCTTTGTCAGTCACTCCCAGTTGAGACACCTTCTTACCGTCTTTATCGAGGAGAGTAATCGTAGATTTATCCAAATCCACAGATTTTTCACTTCCATCGCTCAAAGTAGCTTTTCCCTTTTCAAACAATTCGGAAGTTTCCTGCTTTTGCTGTTTGCCCTGAACGTCCGTAGTCGTCGCCGGTTTTCCCGTAGGTACAATCGGAATGACAGTCGGCGTATAAGTTGCCGTCTTTACACTTCCGTTGGAGTCTGTCGCCTGAACAGTCACGCTCGGAGCAGTGCCTTTGTAGATTTTTTCAGGGGCAAAGGTCACTTCTCCCGTTTTATTATCTACAGTATACTTACCGACATCCTTTACGGTAATAGAATCAACTTCTTTTCCGCCTTCTATCAACTTAAATTTATCAAAGGTTACCACATCGCTCTCTGAAGTAAATGTCGGCTTGCCTTTTTGCGTTTCTCCTTGAATGTCTTCACTCACTGCATTTTTACTGGAAATTGCTGCCGGAGTCACCGTCGGCGTATACGTGGTCTCCGCTTTCGTTCCGTTTATGTCCTGCACTTGAACCTTAACCGGAGGTGCTGTTCCCACGAAGTCAGCCTCAGGATAAAATTTGATTTCTTCTCCTTTGAGAACGTAACGCCCTATCTGCTTACCATTGCCATCGATCGCCGCAATCTCTTTTGTCTCCTTACCGTCTGAATCGAGCAACGTAAGCGTCTTCTCGTCCAGTGAAACATCTATGATTCCATCTTCCGTCTTTTTAGTTCCCTTATGGAAATTAACACTGGTCGTATCTTCGTCGCTGCCGAATACCACCTTAGATGTTTGAACCTGGCCTTGTTTTCCGGTAGTCGATGACCTGTCCGCGGTTGGTTTTAAAGATTCTACAGGTATTTGGAAGTCTTCAACTTCTCCATCTTTCGCTATGCCTGTAGGATTTTCCACATCTTTTGCCTCCGTCGCAATACGAACCCTTGCGTTCAGTGTTCCGATCTCCTTAACACCGGTTCTTTTACCGAAATTGAGAGACAACGAGCCGTCCTCTGAAACTCTAGCTTTCACTTGCTCGGATTTGTCAAAAGTTCCGTTTTGATCAAAATCAACCCACGCAGATACATTGGCTGAATCTGCTCCATTTAAATTGGCAATGACTGAAAGTTTATACTCCTTATCTACACCTCGATAGAAAGTTGCATATTTCCCTCCTGTCAACTGTTCTTCGCCTTCATCACCTTTTATATTCAACGACTCATGATTATCGTCGTATTTCCAATATTCTTCCGTGTTTTTAGCTGTTGAATCCGGATCCGGACGGACGGTTCCCAGCGAAGGAGACTTGGCGTTTTTGTTCACTTCAACCGTTGCTTCTTCACGTTTATCCAGCGTTCCAAGTTTTGCCCCTGAAGTCGCAGATGGAATCAAATCGACAAAGTGTGCCGGATTTCCATAGCTGCTTTCTCCATCGCTGGTATCAAACGGCACTAAAAAGCCCAGTACGATACCCTGTGCACCACCCGACATGGTGTAAGCGGACAAGTTCTTCACGTTCCTCGTGGCAAAAATCGGTGCAAGCATGAAGTTCTCAGTCGTATACGGTCCAACCACTTTCGTGTCCTGACCTGCGTAAGGCTTATCGTTAACCACCGCATCGAATTTATATCCGCTGCTCGTATACCTATCACTGAACTTCTTCGGATCGCTAATCGGTTGTGTCGGTAACACTCCCGATCCCGATCTGGACATATCTATCAACCTGAACGGTTCTCCGTCAGTTGTAGCAACCACAGCCTCGCTTTCAGCAATGGATTCACCGTCGGCTACGAGAGCTTGTACGGGAACTTCTTTACCGTGAAACGTCGCGGAAAAAGAAAATGTAATTCCTATATCCATATTGTTTTCTTTCGGCTGCAGAATCGTTTGATAGCCCAGCGTGTCGTAACCCGATTCCCTGTAAAGCCTGTTAAACGACGATGTCGCAGTTTTCGGGTAAAACTTCGACTCCTTGTTGCTGTCCATCTTTGCATTGGTTGCATTCGGATCATAATTTGTATCATTCAAATTGTACCCGAGTTTTTTCAATCTGTCACGATACACATCCGTCGACCTGAAAGGTGCCAGTTTCGTTACCGTCACAGTTATGTTATATCCTTCCACCGGTGAAACAACCAATTTCGTACCTACTTGAATTGAACCGTCTTTAGCAAGGTTTGTCGCCTTGCTCCAGTCTGCAAAATAAATCAGATTTCTCAATTTTGCGGATTCTCTAAAGGTTCCGTTCTTCTTCGCGTAGACTCCAAGGCTTTGTTTATTTCTTCACCGGTAGCATCCTGTTTTGAACGAAAAAGCACCGATGACCAGCAACAGCGACAGAACTGATGCAAGCATTCTTTTTTTCATTTATTTTACCTCTCTAATTACATCGATCGGCACAAAAATCCAACTTCCCGCTGACTCACCATATGTTCTTTAACTAGCATCATTTTTGCACCTGCATTGCACAATGCTCTTTGCATAAAGCTCCATATTTTCGTCTCTATATGCAAATGCATATTACACAATCTTCGCAAAGATATCAATCCTGTTTTTCGTCGATCTTTTCCACTTTTTCTGCGGAAACTCCTTCCTTAATTTCAGAATTTTCCTTAACATCGGCTGCTGTGTTTGCAGCGACATCTTTCGCTTTATCTGCATCTGAGACAGAAGGTGGAATATTTTCAACCGTTGCCACATTTGCTACTGTACCTTTTCCCAGTAACATAATCGAAATCACCAAAATTATTATACTTGATATAGCCAATAACAAAATGAAAGTCATGACACCGGCATCGTTCAAGAGAAGCGAAGCGAGACTTCCCACGGAATTACCTGCTGAATTCAATTCGCTGCCGCCATACTGCTTTAGGTTATTGTACAATGCTGAAAATTTTGCAAACATGTTCATAATTTCAATACCTTTAGCAAGTAATATCCCTAAGCTGACCGCCTGTGCGATTAAAAGAATAATTCCCTTTTTAGTCCAATTGCGTTTTTCTCCGAACTTTGTATATAAAAGTCCGACTATAACTAATACGCTGGCTACTATAGATATCCACATCAGTACGTTAAACAGCGTTGCCACCGAAAGCAACGTCATCGTAGCGAATATCAATAAAATCAAAACCGTAATTACATAAATTGATGTTATCAATCCTAAGATAGCCATAACCTTGTTGTTAAAAATTTTCTGCATAATACACCTCTCTTCAATCTCATCAATCCTTTAACTTGCTTTCATTCTATCACATCTTTGTTTGAATGTATACTTAAATGTTCAATTTTCTCCGACAGATTCTTACAGCGATTTTCCAAGCAAAATGCGACATGTAACATAGTGTGATTTCTTACTTAACTAATGCGAATTCTATTATCTCGTTCACTGCGACAAACTGTTGAAATATATTCAATTATTTAGTAAAGAAATTTTTTCGATTTGAGAATCCCAAAACAAAAAGCACACATCGAAAATGCATAGCTTCAAATTCGACGCGTGCTTTCCAAAGGTGCTTTTTGAACATTTGGCATATGAAATTATTACGACACTCCAAAATCATTTGAGTTCATATGTCAAACTCACTATAGGATATAAATCTCCCATATAAACATATTCGCACTGATTACTTCTTTTTTATAAATTTTTCCCGTGTTTTCTACTGCGGCTTATTTTACGACTTCAGAATCTTCCTTAACTGTATCTGCTGTTTTTTCGGCAGTATCTTCCGCCTTAGCTGTACCTGCGACAGAAGACGGATTGTTCTCAACTGATGGTTCATCTACTTCGATACCGTTTCCAAGCAACATTATTGAAAGCATCAAAATCACAACATTAGCAGCAACCAATACAATTACAAACAACGTAGCACTGATATTTCTGAACATAAGAGACCCTATGCCGCCATTCATTGCAGTGGTACCATATTGGCCGAAACCGCTGTACAAAGTTGCAAGCCTTGCAAGTGCACTTATAAGCTCAATTCCTTTAAAAATCAGCATTACAACACTGACTATTTGAGCTGCTAAAAGGGTAACTCCCTGCCTTGTCCAGTTTCTGTTTTCTCCAAATCTCCTGTACAAAAATCCCGCTATGACAATTAAATTTGCCGCTATGGCTACCCACATCATAATGTAGAACAATGCTGCTACATTCAAAAGCGTCATGGTAGAAAAAAGTAACAGCACCAGAAACGCAATTACATAAATCGATGATATCAATCCTAGAATTGCTATGACTTTGTTGTTAAAAATTTTTTGCATAATATACCTCTCTATAACCTTATCTATTCTTTAACACGTCGATATTTTATCACATTTTGGTTAAAAAGTATACTGAGACATTCAAAATTGGCAAGACAAGCCTTATCTGCACAGAAAAAGGCTTGCCTTACTATCCGTTTAATAAAAACTCTTTTTATATTTTTGCACGCAAATTTAGAATTTATCTGTAAATTAGCATATCGATTTACAAGCATACGGTCATATTCAGCAACCATACCTGAATTCATCTATCAATTTTGAATTTTCAACTAAAAGTTTGTACGTTTCGGAACCTGCCAACAGTTCTTTATGACTTCCTGCCATCTCCACATATCCATCGTTCAGCACTACTATTTTGTTTGCGTTTTCAATGGACTTCAGCCTGTGAGAAATTATTATCACCGTCTTGTTTTCTATCAGAGTATTCAAGCTATCTTGAATGATCTTCTCGTTTTCTACATCAAGCGAAGAAGATATTTCGTCCAAGATTATAATAGGTGCATCTTTTAAAATTGCCCTAGCAATGGAAAGTCTCTGCCTTTCTCCACCTGAAAGAGATGCTCCATTTTCCCCTATCATAGTTTCGTATCCTTTTTCCATGTTCCCTATAAAATCTTCGCATCCTGCCAGTGCGGCAGCTTTTTTAACTTCTTCATCTGTGGCGTTCATATTTCCGATTCTTATATTTTCCATGACCGTATTGTTAAATAAAGTGACATCTTGAAAAACCACAGACACATTCTCAAATAGTGAACTTGTAGAAATTTTGCTTATATCCTCTCCACCTATGGTAATCTTACCGCTGTCACAATCGTACAGCCTCGAAATCAGCCTCAAAACACTGGTCTTTCCACATCCCGACAGGCCTACCAACGCTGTAACCTTCCCCTGTTCGGCGCTGAACGATATGCCTTTTAAAACTTTTTCATCATCGTTATACGAAAATTCCACTTGTTCCAACTTGATATCAAAGGAGCTCAACTTCTTGTCATCGCCTTCTTGTGTCGGCGTTTCCCTGATTTCCTTAATTCTCTCAATCCTGGCATCTATGTAAAACAGCTCCGCCATATTTCCCAAAAGTCCGTCCACAGCTTCTTTTATCTTTATGGCACCCAAAACGTATCCCACCAGGTAGAGCAAATTTATTTTTCCGTCAACGAACAGAAGACTTCCTACCAGAATTATGATACCTATGCTGCAATTTGTAATAACTGTCGAAATATTTAATGGAATAGCCTGTGAAATCTCGCTTATCAAATGGATTTTCTCACTTTCATCCATCTGCTCATACATGGATTTTTTCACTTTGCTCCCCAAACCGTAGCTCTTTATTTCCTGTTGCATTTCTATAGCTTCCTGAAATGCCTCCGAATTTTCTCTCAGCTTCTTGTAATATTTGGTGGTCTGCCTCACTTGCATTTTCTTGGACAGCAACAGCAGTACGGCGGCGACCAAATTCACTCCCAGTATTACGAGTCCCAGCTGCCAGTTTCCGATTATGAGCAGTATGGAGAAAATCGGCAAAAACAATACAAAGCCCAAAGTTTTCGACACAGCATGGCTCACCGCATGTTCTATTCGCTCAACATCCGACATGACTGTTTGTGATAAGTCGGTTAAATCGTGCTTTGAAAAATACCAAAGCGGTAAATTTCTAAGTCTTGTCGCGATATCCACTCTCAGTTCTTCCGCCTCTCTATACGTCACTGTATACAGGTTATTGTACTCCCAAAAATTTAACGCATACATCAAAATCAGAGTTACGACACTCAAGCCTATGATCAGACTGCTATTGACATCTCCGTTTATTACGCCATCCAAAAACAGCATGACCACCACTATCGACATTATATTCCACAAGTAATTCAGAAACGCTATCACACTTGCCTTTAGAATGCCTCTCGCACCTTTATCTGTAAGGGCAAACCATTGTTTTATTTTATTTGTCATCATACCCTCCATTCGTTTGCACTTTGGTACATGTTCTGTAACGTCTTATATCGGGTATCTCCTCTCATCAGTTCATCGTGACTTCCTCTCTCAACAATCTTGCCTTCATCCAGAACCAACACCTCATCTACACCCTTTATGCTGGATAACCTGTGTGCTATCATAATTACGGTTTTCCCTTTCATGAGATTTGCGAATGCCTTTTGCAATTCGTGTTCGTTTTCCGGATCCGTCGCCGCACACGCTTCATCCATAATTATTATGTTGGCATTTTTCAGTATCCCTCTCGCTATGGCAATCCTCTGCTGTTCTCCTCCGGATAAGAACACGCCTTTGCTACCTATCACCGTATCTTCTCTATCTTTGAACTTATCCAAAATTTCGTCGCAACCTGCCAAGCTTAGCGCTTTCAAATCCGCTTCCCTGTCAGCTGCCGGATCACCTATCATGACGTTTTCCAGTATGCTGGTTTTGAAGAGTTTTGCATCTTGAAAGATAAAGGCTATGTTTTTCATTATGGCTTTCTGAGAATATGCACTTATATCCTTTCCTCCCAGCTTTATACTTCCTCCGTTGATGTTGTAAAATCCTGACACCAGCTTTGCTATGGTGGATTTGCCGCTTCCGCTGGACCCTACCAGGGCATATATTTTACTCTCGGGCAACTTGAAGGACAGCTTTTCGATGACGTTGTTTTTATCATATCCGAAAGTGACATTATCAAATTCTATATCAAAGTTTTCGAAGGTGTCTTCGTCGCCGAACGCCAATTTATCCTGTTGCATTTCTCCATATAATTTTTCAATGTTATCTACTGCTCTATTTCCCATATATTGGTACATGGCAAGATACATAATTCTCATCATCACCGTAAATATTATACCGAGAAGAATCATTCCATATATTATGCTTATCACGAGGCTGCTCTGCAAGAATTTCAAATCTGAGAATATTATTATGAAAGGAACTATCAACACCATAACTCCATTGAATAAAACCAGGAAGTTGACATATGCCTGTCTGCATTTCATGGAATATTTGAGTGCGAATTTAGAGTACTCTACAATAGCCTTATGCAAGGATTTGAACGTGAATACGGATATACCGAAAATTTTTATAACCTGCATCCCTCTTATGTATTCCACCGTTTCAGCGTTCATATTGTCCATAGCTTCCATATACTGGTTCATAGCTTCCTTGTTCGTATCCATCAGAGAAATTAAAAACATTCCTATTGCAATGGCGATGACAAGTCCGACACCTATTTTCCAATCTACGTAAAATGCGATTGCCAAAGTCAAAATCGGTGTGACAACAACATTTACCAAATCCGGTATCAAGTGTGCCACAATCGTATGAGTTTGCTCCGCATTATCATCTATAATCTTTCTCACCTTTCCTGAAGGATACTTATCAAAAAATTTAAAACTCGCATCAGTTAGGCCGTCAATTCCCCTTTTTCTCAAATTTGTTTCAATTCTGAAACCGATTTTATGGGTGAGCATCAGCGATAAAAAGTATATTATTCCACCTGACACAAGACATGCCACAATTATATAAGCTACATGCAGTGTCTCCGACAAATCTCCTTCCACTACCAGACTGTGTAAAAACCTGTATATGTAATAGTTCCCTGCAGAAACCAAAACCGCTGATACAGCTATGGCAACAATTGCGATATACGCATATTTTTTCTCTTTTGGAATATAGCTGAACAGCTTACCGTAAACTTTAAACATTTCATCCCCCCTTATCTAGATTAGACACAAAATACAATTTGACGACTTCTCCTTTCAGACTGTATGATCTTCTTCAATCGCTTGGCATTTTCTCTGTTCAACGTCTTGAACCCTTCATAATATACCGTCATATCTCAAGCAATATCGCAAATTCACCTTCACGTTCACATGTGTCTTTATTCCTTTATCAGCATTGTACCACCGTATTTTATGTGGTACAATACATTCATATAAGATATGTCTAATCTTAATATATGTCTAATCGAAACATTCATGCGAATTTGGAGAAATATTTATGCGAAAACATTTTATGCACTATACCATAGATGAGAACCAATCTATACAGGAAGCCTTTGTCTCAATGGGACTTAAACGTGTAGAGACTCCATCTAATTTACCTAAGTACGGTACTACATACTATATGGATATCTATCCTTTCAAAGGATATTACTGGATATATGAAACCGACGATTTCATAATAGATATCGAAGACATTCAAATTTTGGAGGACGTTATTTTGGATTCCTTTAAAATCGAGGATGTCGTCATAATGTCGGCGTTTTTAAAATCAGCTAACGGAGAGTGTCTCTATCCATATGAGCAGATGAACAGCAACAGCGTCTTTGTGACGGACATGGGAAATGTGGACTACAGATTTTTAGTTCACGGCGGCTTTCCTTTTGTTTCGGTGGGCGTAAAATTTAAAAGGAAGATGTTGGAGACGTACATAAACAAACATACCGACTACTCGATGGAGTCGATTAAAAATATGTTTCACTATTCGAGAGGATTCATAAGCAATAAAATAGGGAAAATAGCAGATGAAATTTTAAACTATTCCCCCTCTTCTCATCTCGGAAGCGATTTGTTCCTGGAAGCTAAGGCAAAGGAATGGCTAAGCGTTACTATAAACGAGTATTTTGCCGATAAATACTACAACAAAATATCCAAATCGGATGAAAGTGCCCTACAAAATGTTGCAAACTACATAAACGATCACCTATCATCAAATATTCCTCAGGATTTTTTAACTAAAATCGCTATGATGAGTCCTACTAAACTGAAGACCGCTTTTAAGAGCAAGTATCATATGAGCATAACCGAATACACTCAAAGAAAGAGAATGAATACGGCTGAACACATTCTCTCTACGACAAATCTTGAAATAAACAAGGTTGCCAAGACTGTGGGATATAATTCACAGAGCCGATTCACTACTCTCTTCAAGAAATACATCGGCGTATATCCATCTGAAATACGCAAATTGAAAAAGCAGAATACCGAAGATGAAAAATGAGACGACATAAAAAATACCGCAAAGGAGTTTTACAACTGTTTTGCGATGTTTTTTGTATATAGTAAACTAAACTCTTCCCTATGTTCTATTCTTCCTCGATGAGCACTTCCTCTATTTCAAATACGGATTCTGATATGATTCCGACCACATTTTCTTCAGCGAAAGGAATAGCCTTTAAAATGCTGTTTTTTACAGCGTTGGCATTGGACGATCCGTGCATTTTAACCACAGGACCTTTAACCCCTAAAATCGGCGCTCCGCCGTATTCGGTGTAGTCAAACTCTTCTTTCAGACTTCTCAATTTCTTTGACAGCAATACTGCTCCCATTTTGGCTCTGGCATTTTCCGTAAACTTTTTCTTTAAAAGATTTACAATATTGATTGCCAATCCCTCGGTCAATTTTAATATCACATTGCCTACAAAACCGTCGCACACCACTACATCCGCACCACCTAGCGGAACTTCCCTAGCCTCTATGTTTCCCGAAAAATTCAGATGACTCTTTTCCAATAGACCGAATGCCGCCTTAGTTAAAGTGGATCCCTTGGTTTCTTCAACTCCTAAATTCACCAGTCCAATTTTGGGATTTTCCCTTCCTAGGACCTTTTCCATATAAATGCTGCCCATCATGGCAAATTCCAGCAAATTACTCGGCTTACACTCCGAATTCGCGCCAGCATCGACCAGCAACGACGGTTTTTTCGTTCCCAATATCGGATATATCGAAGCGATTGCAGGTCTGTCGATTCCCTGTATGCGCCCCAGATTGAACAAGGCTCCTGCCATCAAAGCTCCAGTATTGCCCGCCGAGATGAAAAGATCTCCCTCTCCGGATTTTACCATATTCAATCCGACCACCATTGAAGAATCCTTTTTTCTTCTCACCGCCCTCACGGGAGCATCATCATTTTCAATTACCTCCGAGGCGTGTTTTACTGATATTTTTTCATCGCTGTACTTGTATTTTTTCAGCTGAAACTCGATTTTGTCTCCATCTCCTACGATGACAATCTCATCTTCGATCAATTTCGATGCTTCCACCGCTCCCTTGACAATTTCACCGGGTGCATTATCACCGCCCATACCATCTAAAATAATCCTCATTTTTCATCCTCCCATTTCATTATTTCAGGGAAGCAATCGACTTTGTACTGTGGACACTCCGCGCACTCGTAAAACAAAGGGGCTTCCTCCTGTTCAATTGTAACATAGCCCTGAGTTTTAAAAAAGCCGGGCGCTTTTGCTACCAAAAAGATTTTATCACCTCCACGCTTTCTGACTTCATCCTTTGCGATATCTAAAATCTCCTGTCCGATTCCAAGTCCTCTCAAGCTACCATCCACGGCTATTCCGTCGATAATATATTCGTTTTCCCTAAAAGCCAAACATATTCCCGCTACTATTTCATCTTTTTCATTTTCGATTTTCCAAGCCTTTATAACGTTAGTCTCCACCGGCTCCGCATCGCTGATTTCCAGTTCATTTTCTTCAAAAAAAGAATTCAAACTATCCATGTCATCTGTCGAAGACAAAAATAAATTCTTTCTTATTTCCTTATTTTCATTTATGGATCTGTTTCCCATCTCATCACCTTCCCGACAATTGCGTCGCAGAATTTATTCGTTGTTTTCTTTCGTAAAAATTTTAATTCTCCTGTTCAGTACGCTGAATTCCAGAGGAAGTTTTTCACCGTGCTCGCCATCTACATCTGTCGAAATTTCAACTTCCGATTCAATTGTCAATCGATCTGTTTCAAATGTCAACACATTCTTGTTATCCTCGTGGTTTCCGCTTATTACCGAAAAGAACAGGGGCACAAATTCCCTGATAGGCATCTTCCTGAAGAGCACTACATTCAATTTGCCATCGTTTATTTCTGAACACGACGACAGCTTCTTAAACCCTCCTGCCGATTCTCCGTTCATAACTACCATGAAGAACATATCTTCCCTATATATCTTATCTTGCGTTGTTAATTTTACCGGCAGGGCTTTCAACCTGACTACTTCCGTCGCACCCTTCAAATAATACGCAAATATCCCAAGAACGTTCTTCAGTGCCGGATTCGTCTTCTGGCTCACATCTACTAAATTCCCCAAAGCTGCAACATTTATAAAACATTTTTCATTGCAGACACCCACGTCAGAATACGTATAACACTCACCTAACGCTATGTTAATCTGTCCTCTTATATTTTTAGGCAAATTTAAGTATCCGGCAAAATCGTTGGCTGTACCTGCCGGAAAAATTGCCAAGGGCAAATTTATATCATTTTTGACCATCGCATTTACACAGATGTTTATAGTTCCGTCTCCACCGGCAACCATAATCTGTCTGTACTCTTTTTCATCTATGCTCTTCATCACGTCGTTTAAATCGATTTCGTCTGACGCTCTGACGGGAATTACCTGATGACCCGCCTTCTGAAACTTTTGAATTATCAAATCCAAATTATTTTTAAAATCGCCGTTTCCCGATTTCGGATTATAGTACAGCAAAGCTTTCTTTTTGGCATCATATGTTTTTTCGGTTCCCTTGCCATCCTTTTTTTCTGTTGTCAACGGTAAATTTTCCATAATCATAACCTCTTTTGTTAGCATCTCACTTCAATATCCCACGATAACATTTTATTTAGCTTTTTCAATCTTGGCGTATCCAACTCATCCCGTGAATAGAGTATTTCTCGAACAATGCCAATAGACTAATTTTGTGCCGTCAATTTTTTTCTAACTTCACCTATCAAATATAGCGAACCGACAAACATCACTTTATCATACTTTGCGTATTTTCCGTCTAAAGACTTTACGATTTCCCGTATATCTGCTGTCTCAATGACATGCCCGCCCTTGTTCTCCAAAAGATTTTTCAGTTGGTCTTTATTCAACTTCCTTTCGCTATCAGGTTCAGTACTGACAAAATCTACAGTTATATTTCCTCCTGTAGCTGAATTGTTGCATTCATCTCTTTCGTAACGCTTTTGCTTTTGTCCCAAATCGATGAGAATTTCAGTCATTTTATCAGTGTCCTTGTCTTTCAAAACTCCGCAAATCACCAGTATGTTATCAGAATTCCGTTTTTTCGAAAAATCATTTGAGGCTTCTTTAATACAGGCTTTTCGGATTACAATTCTCTCTGCAGTGTTTACAAACGCTTTCATGCCCGCTTCATTGTGAGCACCGTCCAACACTATCATCTGTCCGTTTCTTCGGAAAATCTCAAATCTGCCTTTAACCTTTGACTTTTTCAACCCTCTTTTAATCTGCTCCAGTGTCAAATCCACTGCATTATACGACATCATCGTTTCCACAGCTCTTATCGCTACTGCTGCATTAAGCATCTGATGAAAACCCGTCATGGATATTTCAAAAATCGATTCTTTCATGGAAAATACGTCTCTTAACACGAACTCGCTTCCCAGTTCATCCTCTTTTATAATCCGTATCGGCACATCACCGTATACTGTGCTCGATTTCATACTCTCAGCCTTCTTCACTACTACGTCCATAGCTTCCTTCGGCAAATTTCCCACGATTACCGGTCGTCCACTCTTTATTATACCGGCTTTTTCAAAGGCGATTTCCGCAATTGTCGTGCCTATTCTATCGGTATGATCAAGGGAAATCGAAGTGATTATGCTGGCGACAGGCTGTTTAATTACATTTGTGCTGTCCAATCTGCCTCCCAGCCCCACTTCTATGACTGCGAAGTCAACTTTCTTTCTCTTGTAGTACATAAATGCTACTGCAGTGATAATATCAAATTCCGTAGGAATCGGCTGTCCTGCCTTTTCCATCTCCTTAGCTTCCTTTGCGACTGCTTCCAGAAGCTCCGATAACTGATCGTTCTCGATGTACTCACCGTCCACTTCTATTCGTTCATTGAACACCTCTATGTACGGCGATGTGTACATTCCCACGCTATATCCGCCTGCCCTCAATATTTCATATATATATCTGCTGACCGAGCCTTTTCCGTTAGTTCCCCCAACGTGAATGATTTTTAAATCTTCCTGAGGATTCCCCAACCTTTTCAGCAGACTTTCTATTCTCTCCAAGCCCAATATGCTACCGAACTTTTCGAAATACTCTATGGATGCTTTTATATCATTTTCATTTTTCCCCATATTTTCAAGCTCTTTTCTCTATGGTTTCAATTCTTTCAATAACTTTCTCAAGCATATCTTTGTAGTTTTGAAGCTTCTCTTTTTCAGCATCTATTTTCGCTTTGGGTGCCTTTGAGATAAACCCCGTGTTTGACAGCATCTTTTCACATCTTGAGACTTCCCCTTCAAGTCTTTTTTTCTCTTTTTCCAACCTTTCCATTTCCGCTTTAAAGTCGATCAGATCTGATAGGGGAATCCTTATTTCCACTCCCTTCATCACAGCGCTCATGGATTCTTCATCGACTTTGGATGTTTCATCGCTTTCCAAGATTTCTACCAAATCTATGCCTGCCAATGCTTTTATCAAATCTATATTATCATCTATTGCCTCTCTGTATCCCGCTTTGGATATAAAACATGCTCTCAGCTTCTTCGACGGTGCGACTTCCGATTCCGCTCTGATATTTCTCACAGCTCTGACAATTTCTTTAGCGATCTCAATCTTTTCAACAGCAGTCTGAAATTGCAACTCTTCTCTATACTTCGGATATTCCGAGCACATGATGAACTCCTCCGTGTCCGTTTGCTCCATTCGAACAAAACCGTATATTTCTTCTGTGATAAAAGGCATATATGGGTGAAGCATTTTCAACAATCCGATCAAAACCGTTCTCAAAACGCCTCTGACAACTTTCTTATCCTCTTCATCATCGCCGTATAGCCTTCTCTTCGCCATCTCTATATACCAATCGCAATAGTCGCTCCAAATCAAGTCATAAACCTTTTGCGCACCCAAGGATAAGTCCAGCCTGTCCATGGCTTTCTCGATATATTTTGAACCCGTGTTCACGGTGGATACTATCCATCTATCTTCTTCTCTCCACTTTGAATCATCGTCGGACATAGGCAAGAAGTTTCCATCTTCATCCTTTATGTTCATTATCACAAATCTAGATGCATTCCAAAGTTTATTTGCAAAGTTTCTAGCAGATTTTACTCGGTCTTCGATGTATCTCATGTCGTTTCCCGGCGTTATTTGAGAGATAAGCATAAATCTCAACGCATCCGCCCCGTACTCATCGATGACATCCAGTGGATTTACACCGTTTCCTAGAGATTTGCTCATCTTCCTTCCCTGTTCATCCCTGACCAGCCCGTGAACATACACTTGACTGAAAGGAGCTTTTCCTGTCATTTCCAATGCGGAAAACACCATTCTGACAACCCAGAAGAATATTATATCGTAACCTGTCACAAGGACATCTGTCGGATAAAAATACTCGTATTCCGGAGTTTTTTCAGGCCACCCTAGAGTTGAAAACGGCCACAATGCCGAAGAGAACCACGTATCCAACACATCTTCTTCCTGTCGTAAATTTCGGTTTCCGCACTTCGGACAGCTTTGAACACTCTCTCTGTCTACGATAATCTGATTGCAATCATCACAGTAATATGCCGGTATTCTATGTCCCCACCAAAGTTGACGCGATATGCACCAATCTCTGATGTTTTCCAACCAGTGTAGATATATTTTTTCAAATCTCTCCGGAACATGCTTAACTTCTCCTTTTTTAGCCGCCTCTATGGCAGGTTTAGCCATCTCTTTCATAGCGACAAACCACTGTTCCGACAACATCGGCTCCACTGTCGTATGGCACCTGTAACAGGACCCTTTCGGGACATCGACTTCTTCGATTTTCTCCAAGAAGCCTTTCTCGTCCAGCTCCTTTATCCATTCTTTACGACACCTATATCTGTCCATTCCTTCGTACTTACCTGCCGCCGAGGTCATTTTCGCATCAAAGTCCATACATTCCAACATTTCCAAGTCATGTCTCCTGCCTACTTCAAAATCGTTGTGATCTGCTGCAGGTGTTATTTTAACTGCACCTGTACCCTTTTCCGGATCCGGATAGGAGTCTGCAATTATCGGTATAATCCTGTCTATCACAGGAATTTTAACGTTTTTTCCTATTAGTTTCTCATATCTTTCATCATCAGGGTTAACGGCAATTGCGACGTCTGCAAAAATTGTTTCAGGTCTCGAAGTTGCCACTGTAACGCTTCCCGTTCCGTCCTCTAACGGATATTTTATGTACCAATAATTTCCGTTCACATCTTCGTGTTCCACTTCCGCATCGGACAAAGTGGTCTTGCACACCGGGCACCAGTTTATCAATCTGTTGCTCCTGTAGATATAACCTTTTTCATAAAGTCTCACGAAAAATTCCTTTACGGCTTTGCTGCAACCTTCATCCATGGTGAATCTCTCCTTGGACCAATCGCAAGAATCCCCCAATCTGCGGCACTGTTCAGTAATGGTGCTTCCAAACTCTCTCTTCCACTCCCAAACTCTTTTCAAAAACTCTTCTCTACCCAGATCTTCCTTTTCCAATCCCTCTTCTCTTCGTATCTTCTCCTGTACTTTGACCTCTGTAGCTATGGAAGCATGATCGGTTCCCGGAATCCAAAGAGCTTCAAATCCGTTCATCCTTTTAAATCTGATTATTACGTCTTGCAACGTCTGATCCAGAGCGTGTCCCATGTGAAGTTGCCCCGTTATATTAGGCGGAGGCATTACGATGGTAAAAGGCTTTTTCTCTTCGTTGACATCTCCTTTGAAACATCCGCAGCTCTCCCAGTTCTTATATATTTTCCCCTCAAATTCACGGGGATTGTAGTTTTTTTCCAAATTATTTTTCATACTCACCTCTATCAGCTCCTATTTTCAATAATCATAACAGCAGAATCCCATAATAAAAAAACCGCCCTAACTAAAGGACGGATTCATTCCGCGGTACCACCTTTATTCCGAATTTATTCAATATAACAGCACTGCTCAGCCCGTTGTCAAGCAACTGCACGAAATGAGCGCTCAAGCCGAACACCCACCGGATGCAGCTGTATAAGCCACCCTTTCCCATGATGTGAAATGCGTATGCTGCTGATAAATTCAGCACTTTCAAAAAATGCATAGGCTCCAAAGCAACCTTCGAAAGACGTTTTTCTCGAAAATCTCTCAGCCACGAATTTCCGTCTCTGTAAGGACTATCTTTCTACTCCTCTTTTTCATCGCCTTATTAAGTTTTAAATCTAAAGATTATTATATATCCACATATGGTTCAGGTCAAGTTTTTTGCCAAAGTATTAAGCCCTTTATTGTCAACGCTATAGAAATTCTATTCGTATTGCCACAATCGATATAGGCTCTTCATCAAGACAGAACCTCTCTCGTCGATATCGAACACTCTCCCTTCACACATGCTTTATAGCTATTTTCATTTTCTGTTACAGTCCATCTCTGCGGCTCTAACTACGTGATCCATCAAAATACTCGTAGTAACCGCACCTACTCCTCCGGGAACAGGTGTTATGCCGTAAACTTCGCCAAACACATTTTCAAAATCCACGTCGCCGACCATTTTACCACTCTCATGGACATTTATGCCGACATCTATAATTTTTTGATTTCCACACGTGCACTCTGCTGTAACCGTATTCGCTCTGCCCACCGCACTTATTACAATTTCATTTTCTGCAATGATTTTCGACAATTTTTCACTTTTACTGTGGCATATGGTTACAGTTGCATTCTCATTTAGCAACATCATCGCAACAGGCTTTCCGATTACCATACTCCTTCCGATGACAACTGCCTTTTTCCCTTTTATCTCAACATCAAAATGCTTTAAAATCTCTATACACGCCTTTGCCGTACAAGGAGCGAAACCGGAAGTGTCTCCTCTGTATATCTTCGCCATGGACACATCTCCTATACCGTCTACATCCTTGTCCGCTTTCAATCTGTTTCTCACCTTGTCATCGTCGATATGCTTTGGTAAAGGTCTGAAAATCAACACTCCGTGCACTGTATCATCGCTATTCAATACATCTATTTTCTCCAGTACTTCATCTGTAGTCGAAGTTTCATCCAATTCCAAAATTCTCGTTTTTACACCGATTTTTTCAGCTCTATTTACCGCTCCTCTCTCGTATGCCAAATCCGATGGGTTTACACCAACTCTCAAAATTGCCAACGTGGGCGACTTTCCTTTTTTCTTCAACTCATCTACTCTTTTTACCAATTTCTCAGAAATGTTATCGGCAACTTCCCTACCTTTAAAAATTTTTCCCATGGGTTCCTCTTTCCATATTTTTTCTAGAACAATCCTATAATTTTACCTTTTTTATCGACGTCGATGCTTTCTGCAGCGGGCTTTTTCGGCAATCCAGGCATGGTCATAATATCTCCCGTGTACACAACCACAAATCCCGCTCCGGCAGATAACTTGACCTTTTTAACGGTTATTTCAAAATCTCTTGGAGCGCCTTTTAACTCGGGATTATCTGAGAAGCTGTATTGAGTTTTCGCTATACATATCGGCAAATTCCCATATCCCATCTTTTCCAGTTGTTCAATTTCCCTCGCTGCAACATCGGTGAATGAAACGCCATCCGCTCTATAAACCCTCTTTGCAACGGCTTCAACCTTGCTCTTTATACGGTCATCTTCTTCATAGGCAAACGAAAAGTCGCCGGCTTCCTTGCAAAGTCTCACCACTTCCTTGGCGAGTTTTTTCCCGCCTTTGCCACCTTCTGCCCAAACGTTGGACAGCTCCACATTGACACCTATCTTGTCACATTCTCTTCGCACTGTTTCAAGCTCGGCTTTCGTATCTGTCGGGAAGGCATTTATCGCCACGACGCAAGGCAACTTGTACACATTCTGAATGTTCTCAATATGCTGAATCAAGTTGGGCATACCCTTTTTCAATGCATCAATATTCTCGCCGTTCAGTTGTTCCTTGGCAACTCCACCGTGATTTTTTAACGCTCTGACTGTAGCTACTACGACTACCGCATCCGGTTTCAATTCCGCCTGCCTGCATTTTATATCGAAGAACTTTTCCGCACCCAAATCAGCCGCAAATCCTGCCTCAGTAATCACGTAATCGGCGAGTTTTAAAGCTGTTTTAGTCGCTATCACAGAGTTGCATCCGTGGGCTATATTGGCAAAAGGTCCTCCGTGAACAAATGCCGGAGTCTTTTCCAAGGTCTGAACCAAATTTGGCTTGACTGCATCCTTTAAAAGGGCTGCAACTGCCCCCTGAGCATTGATTTCTTCGGCCTTTATCGGTCTGTTGTCGTAAGTATATCCTATGATGATGTCAGAAATTCTGTCTTTTAAATCCTCTATATCCTTTGCCAGGCACAGTATTGCCATTATTTCACTTGCAACTGTGATTTCAAAGCCGTCCTCTCTAGGTACTCCATGAGCCTTTCCACCTAAACCGTCAACCACGTTTCTAAGCTGCCTGTCGTTCATGTCGACACATCTCTTCCACGGAATTCTTCTCGGGTCGATTCCCAACAGGTTTCCCTGATGAATGTGGTTATCTATCATAGCTGCCAACAGGTTGTTTGCCGCACCTATGGCATGCATATCTCCTGTGAAATGCAAATTTATATCTTCCATAGGAACTATCTGAGCATATCCTCCACCTGCAGCTCCACCTTTCATTCCGAAAACAGGTCCCAAGGAAGGCTCTCTGAGAGCTACCATGACTTTTTCACCGATTAAGCTCATTCCGTCAGCCAATCCCACAGTGGTGGTCGTCTTTCCTTCGCCTGCCGGAGTGGGTGTTATAGCCGTCACCAATATCAGCTTCCCATCTTTGTTGTCCTTGATTTTTTCCCATATGTCGGCGCTGATTTTAGCCTTGTAATTTCCGTAAAGCTCTAGGTGGTCCTCTCCTATTCCGATTTTCTTCGCAATTTCCGTTATTTTTGCCAACTCATTTTCCTGTGCGATTTCAATATCGCTTTTAAATGCCATAACCTTTACACCTCTTTAACATTCTCTGCAATACCTAAATTTCCGATAATTTCAAAGGCATATCATCCACTCGACCTGTCAATATTCTCAAAATACTTCTTCAGAAATGTAATTCTATGAATCTCACATACCCCGTGTTCTTCTATGCCATTATAATGCTCTTTTGTGCCGTATCCCTTGTTCTTCTCCAACTTGTAATACGGATATTTTTCACTCAACTCTATCATGAGCTTATCTCTTGTTACCTTTGCTAAAATCGATGCTGCCGCAATTGAGACAGACTTGCCGTCACCTTTCACTATACCGGTCTGTCCTATAGGTACATCCTCCAAAGTCAGCGCATCAATTAAAATCCAATCTATGTCTTTACCATATTTCCGATTGACTTTATCATTGAGATTTGCCAATGCCCCATTCATAGCCATCTTAGTCGCTTCCAAGATATTCACCTTATCAATCACCGTATTGCCGACCATCCCTATGGAATAACATACAGCTTTTTCCTTGATCGCTTTCGCCAACTCCAGCCTTCGTTTCTCCGATAATTTCTTCGAATCATCAATGCCTAAAATACCGTGATTTTTCGGAAGAATTACAGCTGCCGACACGACCGGTCCCGCTAAGCATCCTCTGCCGACTTCGTCTACCCCGACAATCAACTCAAGGCCTCTGTTGTACAATTCTTCTTCAAATATGGACATCTCTGAAAGTTTTTCTCTCAGCAACTCTTCTCTCCTGCTATCTGTCATCTGCTACCTCCAGGGAGATCCTGCCAATCTTTCCACCTCTGAATTCGTCTAATACGGTCCTTGCGGTTCTCTCGTAGTCTATTCTATTACCCGACATAACAAATCCTCTTTTCACAGCTATATTCTCCATGTTTATCAGCGGCATATGCTCTATTTTCTCCAGCTTGTATCTTTCTTTCAGATTTTCGGGATAATTCTCTGAAAGCCATTCTATCAGAGATAATCCCAGCTCATCTATAGGCAGTATCTCGTCCTTAATCGAGCCGCAATACGCCAAGTTAACTCCAACCATAGGGTCTTCGAATTTCGGCCATAAAATTCCCGGCGTGTCCAAGAGTTGCATTCCATTCTTCAGAGTCAACCACTGCTTTCCCTTGGTAACTCCCGGTCTGTCTCCTGTCTGAGTGCTCTTTCTGCCCGTAAGTCTATTTATCAGCGTTGATTTTCCCACATTGGGAACGCCTACTATCATTATTCGCAAGTTCTTTTTTCTAACTCTGTCTTCGTTTTTCACCTTTTCCAGTTTTCCCAGTCGTCCTAGCAGGTCCTTAACACCCGCCCCTGACAGACAGTCCACGGTCGCAGCCATAATTCCTTGCTGACGGTAAAACTCCAGCCATTTTTTATTCTCCGCCACATCGGACAAATCGCTTTTATTCAAAACTATTATTCTATCCTTACCTTTTACCAGCTGGTCTATGATAGGGTTTCTGCTGGAAATCGGAATTCTGCCATCTACAACTTCTATTACAACATCTACCAACTTCAGATTTTCCAGTATCAGCTCCCGGGTTTTCTTCATATGCCCCGGATACCAATTTATATTTTTCATAGTCATATCTTCACTCTCAAATCGCAATATTCTCACGCAATCACCCATATGTGAAGCGAGTTATTTTATTCTGTCATTTTATTCCGTCATCTAATTTTCACCTAATATTCTCACTGAAATCCGTCGATTTTTCATCGGATTCATCTCTGTCAAAGTTTTCGTTGTAGACTGTTCCGATGGAACGGTTTTCACTAAGAATAACATTATATATTCTACCACATGTATGGATAAATTTTAATAAGTATCGCAAAATTAACTGCCATATTTACATAGAGTTCTCTCATAGGCCGATCTTTACAAATCGACATCATCGACTCTCATTGCACGAAAAAAAGAGAGCCTAAGCTCTCTCAATTAATCAAAATTACTGTTGCTCGCTATGAGCAGGCTTAATCTTAGCAGCCTTTCCTGTTCTCTCACGCATGTAGTTAAGTTTAGCTCTTCTTACCTTACCTCTCTTAACGATTTCGATTTTATCAATCTTAGGTGAGTGCAATGGGAATGTCTTTTCGACGCCCACACCTGAAGCAATTCTCCTAACGGTAAATGTTTCCGAAACTCCACCGCTTTGCTTCTTCAGTACGAATCCTTCAAAAACCTGTATTCTCTCTCTTGAACCTTCCTTTATCTTGATGTGTACCTTTATGGTATCCCCGACGTTGAAAGCCGGAATATCGGTTTTCTTGTATTCGTTTGTTATTGCAGTCAAAATATCCATGTCATTTCCTCCTTCCCTCAAAGACGTTCTTGCCGTATCTTCGCTTTTCAGCTCCACAGTCAGAGGACCGTCCGTACTAACCGATATATGATATCATATATATTCATATTTTTCAAGGGTTTAATCCTTTTTCTTTTTCTTTTTAATTTCCGGTGCTTTTTTATTCGGATCAGTTAAAACTACATATATGTACAATATGGCTATTCCCAAAAGCCCTGTGGTCTCCACTTTCAATCCACGGCTTAAAAGCACCGCCGCCGTACTCATGATTCCGCAAACTCCGTACATGCATATCACTGTTCTCCTCTGACCCATTCCGGATCTCAAGAGCCTGTGATGCAAGTGTCCCTTGTCAGCTTCCATGATGGGCTTTCCATTTAAAGCTCTCCTGAGTATCGCCAAAATCGTGTCCAAAATGGGCAACAGCAAGGCTATGCTCGGAATCAATACAGCTATGACCGTCGCTCCTTTAACGCTTCCCAGAACGGAGAAGCAAGCCATTATAAATCCCAAATACTGTGAGCCGCAATCCCCCATAAAAGTTTTTGCCGGATAGAAATTATACGGCAGAAATCCTAGCGCGCCTGCTGCTACGGCTATCATAGGAAAGACCCCCATGTAGTATCCGAAGATGTATGCGACATAGGCTATGGCAAGGGATGCGATGGCGGATATGCCCGCCGCAAGTCCATCCAAACCGTCTATTAAATTTATCGTATTCGTTATGGCTACTATCCATAAAACCGTCGCCAGATAACAAGCTATCTGTGCTATCAGAGCTGTATCATTCGGGAAGAACTTCAAAACGAATTCCACACGAACTCCTGTAAAAAAAACTATCGTCGCCGCAGTGATTTGTCCAAGCAGCTTAATCCTCGGGCTCAGTTGCTTTACGTCATCGATCAGTCCTGCTACAAATATTACGGTTCCACCGAGTACAACTCCCAGCGTAGGATTGAAACTTCCCTTTATTATCCAATCTACATTCCATGTCAATTTGGCTATTCCAAATATCCTCGACACATTTTCGCCGTTGAATATCCCAAGCCCGGTGCATATGATAAGCGATATGGTAACTCCCAGATATATGCCGACTCCTCCGATTCTAGGAACAGGTCTTTTATGGACTCTTCTCTCATCTTTCGGAATATCTATGGCATTTATCCTGCGTGCTAATTTTATCGATAGCGGCACCGTCGCCAAAGTTATTAAAAATCCCAGTCCGAATATGATTGCACAAAGGTATATTATCCTTATTTCCATTCATATTTCCTTTCAAATTTTTCGTTTTGCACAGTCAATGTTTTATACTACAAAATACTCATAACATCTTCTAGGCTCTTTTCTTCAATACGCTGCGATACGCCGTATCACCATTTGATCATACTTGTCCTTTTATCTCGCGTACAGATGAGTTTATGAAATTTTAAATTTCCCTTCACGCCTTGAACCAATTTAACTCTACGCTCTGGGGTGGGTTTTATCGTAGACATCCTTGATTCTATTTTTTGTAACATACATGTATATCTGTGTTGCTGTTACATCCTCATGCCCCAAAAGTTCCTGTAGCGATCTCAAATCGGCACCGTTTTGTACCATGTGAACTGCAAAGGAATTTCTCAAAATATGCGGTGTAAATCTATCTCCCAGATTTGCTTTTTCACTGTAATTTTTCAATATTTTCCAGAGCCCTTGCCTGGTCATCCTTCCACCTGTGAAATTCACAAACAGCGCCTTTTCACCGGTATTGTTTTTCACTAACATGTCTCTGGCATCATCTAAATAATCTTCCAAAGCTCTTCTCGCCATCATGCCTAAAGGCACAATTCTCGCCTTGCCGATAGCGCCTTTACAAGTGAAAAATCCGATTCTCAGGTTTACATCTTCGACATCTGCTGCGACTATTTCATTTACTCTCACACCTGTGGCATACATCACTTCCAAAATTGCCTTGTCTCTTTTTCCTTTCAGAGTTTCATCGGGCATTTCCAGGATTTTTTCAACCTCCTCTACAGTCAGATATTCGATATGTCTCCTCTGAATTTTAGAGGCTTTTAAATCCGTCGTAGGGTTTGTGTCGACAATTTTTTCGCTTATGAAGAACTTGTATATAGCTCTGATTGCTGCCAATTTTCTATTTATAGTCGAATTGGACTTGCCACTCTCCTTCAAGTCCATCAAATACGCTGCGATATCAGAGCTTTTCGCTTGCTCCGCCCCATCTATATCCTTATTCTTCAAATACACTTCAAAATATTTTACATCTCTCACATATGCCTGAATCGTAACCTCGGAAGCTCCTCTGCTATCGCTTAAATATTTTTCAAATCTCTCTAAATTCATCTCTTCTACCAATCCGAATTTCCATTCATCTTTCGCCATATATCAGTTGTACACCGTACGATCCGACGAAAAAAATTACACCGAACTCGACTAACTTCGCATCAAATTTCATGTTTCACTTTAGATAATCATATCACTATTTTCATCCACTGTAAACAAATCAATTCATCCTATCGAAAATCATATATGATGTGTCGCCAACAAAATACCTGCCATAGTTTTTCCATCGGTAATTTCACCTTTTACTACTAAGTTAACAGCTTCTTGCAGAGGGATCACCATCAGTTCCAGATCTTCATCATCATCGAAATTCGTTTCTCCCTTTGTCAGGTGTGTTGCCATATATATGTAAAGCGTTTCATCGGTATATCCAACTGACGGATTGAACTCTCCGATCAGCGACAAATTTTCGGCAGAATATCCGGTCTCCTCCGCCAACTCCCTCTTCATTGTCTCGACGGGATTTTCTCCTTTTTCTATTTTTCCCGCCGGCAGTTCCAACATTTCCTTTCCCATGGCTTGTCTGTACTGTCTGACCAGCAGAACTTTATTTTCATCTGTAATCGCCACAGCAACAGCTCCGCCATTGTGTTCGACAATCTCTCTATATGCGGTCTTTCCGCTCTTCACTCTCACCTCGTCTTTTCTGAGGTTCAGAATCTTTCCCTCATATATCCTCTCACTGTTTAAAGTTTCTTCATGAAATACCATCGTCCTGTCCTTCATTTCTCCATTTTCTTTGATTTTTCAATAGCTTTAATCGCTGCATTTTCAACTATATCTTGAAAATTTACCCCTTTTAAATAATTTACCGATTCGATTGTCGTGCCGCCGGGAGAACATACATCCTCTGCAAGCTGTCCCAGCGATTTATCGCTCTCCAATACCATCTGCGCAGCTCCCAGCACGCTTTGCGCTGCCAAAATCCTCGCATCGCTGTATTCCATTCCATACTTCATAGCAGCGTTGATAAGACCATCTATGTAAATATACGTATATGCGGGACTGCTGCCGCCGGCTCCTATTACGCTATGTATAAGCCTTTCCGGAACTTCTACAACCTTCCCTATTTCTCCCAAAATACTTCTTATCTTTTCCATGGCTTCTTTTGGAATATCGCCTTCATGGGATATGGAAGTTATCCCCTGACGTATCATAGCAGGTGTGTTAGGCATAATTCTAACGACTTTGCTGTCTTCACCTAAAAAACTCTTTATATAATTCAAACTTATGCCTGCCGCCATGGAAACGCACACTTTGTCCGGAGTGTATTCCTTTGATATTTTAGGCAGCACTTCATCGAACTTATCAGGCTTTATACCTATAAATATCACATCGGCATCTTTAACCAATTCCTCAATCCGAAGGCATGGTTTCACCCTGTATCTTTGGGCATTTTTCTCCAGTTTCTCGTGGTTCACGCCGAAGATCAACACTTCATTCGGCTCAAAATCCCGGGATTTTGCATACCCGTTCAGTATGCTTCCCCCCATACTTCCTACTCCTAAAAATCCTATTTTCATATTTCTCTCCCATAGATGCTATCTGCGCTATACATCTTAACCGAAAACTCAATTCTTGTCTCTCACTCCTCGCCGGTGAACAGAGTACCTCTCAGCTTTCCCCGTGCAGCTTTTCCTATAGCGTTCTCAATCTTTCCATTGATCAGGACTGTCGGGATTCCGAATTTACCGATTCTCTCAGCGGCATCTATCTTAGTCGCTATGCCTCCTGTCCCGAAAGAACTCATTCCTTTGATATCGATATTCTCTTTCAACTCATGAACATCTTCGACCAATTCGATCAATCGCGCATCTTCGTTATTTTTCGGATCCTTGTCGAAAACCCCGTCTATATCGCTTAAAATTATGAGGCAATCGCAGTTCCAGAGACTCCCTGCAAGAGCGCTTAAAGTGTCGTTGTCTCCTATGCTGAACTCCTCAATGCTTACGGTGTCATTTTCATTGATAATAGGTACGACACCTTCATCTACCAATGTAAATAGGGTATTTCTCATGTGCAACCTTCTTTCAGGATGTTCAAAATCTTCTCCTACAAGTAGAATTTGCCCTACGTGAACGCTGTATTTTGCAAAGTATTCCTTGTATTTATTCATGAGTTCGACCTGCCCGATAGCACACAGCGCCTGTTTGTAGTTCATGTCCTTTCGCCGACTCCACTTATTTATAGCTCCGACGCCGCAAACACCCGCACCGCTGGACACGACGACTATCTGCTTTCCCTTTTCCATGAGAGCCGCCACGTCATCTACAATTTTCTCAATCAGATTTTCGTTCGGTCTTCCATCGTCGGTGGACAGCACATTGCTTCCAAGTTTCACCACGATTTTTCTGCTTTCATCTATAGTTTGACTGATACTTATCATTTCATTTCTCCCGTTTTCATCGTTGATTTTTATTATATCACATCTTTTAATTCCTAAAAAGACACTTGCTCACCTATTTCTCAATTTGTTTATCTCACTCGACATTTATTCGTATCGACTATTTATATAAGCATTTTTGTGGTACAATATAACCATGAAAATGTTAAGTGAAACGATTAAAATAGAGCCTGTTTCATCTGCCGTTTTCGACTTCTATTTCAAAGATTTAAAGTATGGAGTCTTCGACATTGAAACAACCGGCTTGAGCCATAAATACAGCAGACTGATTCTGTCGGGATTTGCTCTTCCGCAAGACGACGGTACTCTTTTGGTGAAACAGATTTTTTCTGAAGGTGGAGATGAAAAGGATGTCATCAGAGAAACGTTAAATGAACTATCTGAGCTGGACTTCATCATAACCTTTAACGGAAAAAGCTTTGATGTCCCTTACTTGACAGGACGAGCTGATGCTCTTAATTTTTCATCTGCTCGAATTCCATATAACCTGGACCTGTTTAACGTAGTAAAAAACTTTTCCGACATCGGAAAGTTCACTCCAAATCTAAAACAAAAAACTTTGGAAAACTATCTGGGTTTATGGGATCACCGAAAAGATGAAATTCACGGTGGAGAAAGCATCGAATTATATGCCGATTACCTGCAAAGCGGAGATGAAGCCCTCGAAGAAACCATTCTGCTTCACAATTCCGACGACGTCAAACAGCTCTACAGGCTCCTCGCAATTCTGAAACAGACGGATTTTCACAGAGCCATGGCTATCGGCGGTTTTCCGACGGCACTTTTTGAAACCGATAAAATAAAGTTGCAGAAAAACAAACTCACCATCAGCGGTATTCAAACCGATCCTTCAAATCCTCTGCTCTACAAGGGATTTATGGACCACAAGGGCATATCATGCGATTTTTCCCATGAAACCTTTACCGTTATCATCAACCTGATAAACCATCAAGATGTCATATTCGCTGATTTGCATAAATTGCAACTACCTTTGGAGGAATTCAAAAACAGCGGTGGATTGTCCGGTCAATTTCTCGTGCTGTCCGACAGGGGTTCCGTGAATCATCTGGCTATAAACACCCTGACAAAAGAAATTCTGGGACTTTTCGAAGATGACTTCACATCTGAAATGAATTTTGATTAAACTAGCCGCACTCGATTCAATTTTACCGATTTAATTAAATCTATTCGACTGATGACATTTATTCGGTGATGAGTTTTGACGTTCTAAAAATGCGTTGCCATTTTTCAATTTTATTCAGAGAATTTTAAATATGCGACACGTTGGTGCTTTTTTACCCAGGTGTTCACGCAGACAACGCTCATGCAAGCTGAAAATAACAGAATCTATATTGAAAAGGAAAAGAACATGAACAATTTGGAAAATGAAAAAAAAATTGATGAAGAAAGGTTGAACTCTCAGTTCAACCTTCTGAAGCAGGTAAAACAAGACAGCATAATCTTGGGAAGCTCTACCTCTGATGTCAGAAATTCAGCTCTGAAAAGCATAAGTTCTTCTCTCGTAGACTGCAAAGATAAAATTTTTGAAGCTAACCTGACAGATTTAAGAGTTGGAAGATCAAACGGTCTAACCGAGCCCATATTGAAAAGACTCGAATTTGATGAGAAAAAATTGCGAGACTGCATCGATGGCATCCATAGTTTGATAGGTCTGGATGATCCTCTCGACAAAATCGTTTTAAAAAAACAATTGGATGAAGGACTGATCCTTTCAAAAGTCACATGTCCCATCGGCGTAATCGGCGTAATTTTTGAATCTCGACCCGATGCACTGGTACAAATCGCTTCACTATGTGTAAAAAGCGGCAATGCCTCCGTTCTAAAAGGCGGTTCCGAAGCTGTGAATACCAATAGAGTGCTATTTGATATCATCAGGGAAAGCGGTATTAAAAGCGGTCTTCCTGATGGTTTTACAACCCTCGTTGAAACGAGAGAAAGCGTTTCTCATCTGCTGAAAATGGATAAGTTTATCGATTTAATCATCCCTCGAGGTTCGAACGCATTTGTAAGACACATCATGGCTAACTCCAGCATCCCTGTAATGGGACACGCAGATGGAATTTGTCACGTTTACGTTGCAGAAGATGCAGATGTAAACATGGCTCTTAAAATCATTGAAGATTCCAAGACTCAATATCCTGTGGCGTGCAACGCTTTGGAAACCCTCCTTGTTCATGAAGAGATTTATGACGAATTGGTGCCGAAAATATCCGATAAAATAATCATAAGAGAAGGGAATTTCAGCGAGGAGTATTCAGATTACATCATGACTTTGAGAAAAGTTGCCAACATCAGCGAAGCCATTGATATAATAAATGAAAACGGTTCTCATCACACTGACTGTATAGTTACATCCGACCCTGAAAAAGCCGAATATTTTATGAACTCAGTCGATTCCGCCGGGGTGTATCACAACTGTTCCACCAGATTTGCCGACGGCTTCAGATATGGGTTCGGAGCAGAGGTTGGTATCAGCACGGGCAAATTGCACGCACGTGGTCCGGTGGGGCTTGACGGTCTCGTAACGTACAAATACAAACTGTTCGGTAACGGGCAAATTGTCGGTGACTATGCCACCGGTAAAAGTTCCTTTAAATTCAAGGACTTATTTTAATTTTAACCCATGATAACTTACGAAAGGACTCAGATATGCGCGTAGTATTTTTAGAACCTTTGGGTATTTCCGAAGAAAAATTATTTCAAATTTTCAACGATGAGTTTCTATCTAAATGCCACAATCCTCGAAATGTCGAAGTAATTTTTCACAAGGATAGACGTGAAGATGCGGATACTCTCATAGAACGCAGCAAATATGCCGATATTGTCATCTTATCCAATATTAGATTCCCAAAAGAAGTAATCCGCAAATGTTCCAAATTAAAGATGATTTGCATAGCGTTTACGGGATACGACCACGTGGATATAGACTTCTGCAGAGAAAATAGCATTGCGGTTTACAACTGTTCAGGCTACTCCGATGCCGCCGTCAGCGAATTGGTTTTCGCCATGGCGATAAATCTGATGCGAAATGTAATTCCGTGTCAGGAAAGGCTCAGAGACGGCGGTACTAAAGATGGTCTTGTGGGGGGTGAACTCGCAGGAAAGACTTTCGGAATAATAGGTCTCGGTGCTATAGGAATTAGAGTCGCTAAGATTGCAAGCGCTTTCGATTGCAACGTCATATATTACAGCAGGAGTGAAAAGGATGTTGACTTTGCACAATATATGTCCCTTGAAGGAGTCCTCAAATCCGCCGACATACTTTCGGTTCATCTGCCACAGAACAATGAAACTGTCGACTTTATATCCCATAGAGAATTGGCGATGATGAAACCGTCAGCCATTTTAATCAACACGGCAAGAGGTCCTATTGTAAACAGCCGAGCTTTGACGACAGCACTTAACAGCGATTCTATCGCAGGTGCCGGAGTGGATGTTTTTGACATTGAACCACCTGTTACAGACGATCCTCTTTTAAGTGCTAAAAATACCATTTTAACACCTCATATAGCTTTTGCCAGCGAGCAATCCTTTGAAAAGCGTGCAGTGATTTTATGCAAAAACCTCATAGAATGGGAAAACGGCGGTATTGATAATAAAATTGTATGATAAAAACGATTTCTGTTCTCCGTTTTAAGGTCTTCCAAAACGGATCAACTACCTGCAGATAAGGAATTTTCTCGACTATAAATCTCCGTCGATTATCTTTTGCATCCATGTTGAAATATCCGCTATGAACTCTTCAAATCCGCAAATATCTTGAAGTTCTTCATGTTCCACATCATAATATGCTATCTTCTTCGTTTTCGTACGCCATACAATTTGAATATGATCGTAATCGCCTGTCGATTTAGATATGCGAAGCAATTTCTGTCTTCCTATCTTCATAGGCACAGCTTCGGTCAGAGAAAGGAAATCTATAAATCCGACATCGCTTTCATCAAGGTCAAAATGCAATTCGTCTCCCTGTAAAAAATCCTTCAACTCCTTGGACAGTTTAAACGGTTTCAACTCATCCAGCTTATTTTGTATATCATGATATTCCACAGGTTCCAATGATTTGAAATACTCAGCCATCTCGTCATCGCCTTTCTCCAATGCGATGCTGTAGGGCCTCGTGCCGTCCTTTTCCGACAAAGTCACATCTGCACCATGCTCGACGAGATATTTACACATAGGTAAATCTACATATCTTGCTGCGACACATAGAGGTGTCGGCTTAAACGGATATACCATGTCGGCACTATTGTAGTTGACATCAACTCCATTATCGATAAAAAATTTGATAACTCTGTAATTCCTATCAGAAATCGCATTGCGAAACGCATTGCCACCATATTTATCCACAGTATGACCAAGAGAATGAATAACAGGTAAATTCTCGTAACGCTTTCCGTATATTGCCTGTTCAAAGGCATCCGATCCCACATCGTCCCTTTCATTGACCTTTGCACCATGCTCTACGATGTATTTCATAACGGTTTCATCGCAATACCTGGCAGCTTTTAAAAAACCGGGATTTCCCTTCACATTGAGATTGACATCATGTTCTACAAGCCACTGTACAGACTTAAAACAATTCATAATCAAAGCGCAGTCCAAGGGCGACAAACTTTCAGATTCATCTATTTCTACTTCTTGTTCAATATCCCATCCCTGTGACAAATGATCATCGAGTGCAGCTGTATTTTCATTGATTATATCTTCTATAACCTGCGGTACTGATTTAAATTCTCCGATATCTTTCAACTTCATAATATTTAACTCCTATATACCGTTTCCTAAAACTATCTTTCTCTCAATTGCGTATTTTCAGCCATGTATTCTGGTTTAATCTCTTGAAATACGGCTACCGACAGTATATCATTTTCAAAATATTTTTTCAAAATGGTGCCGAACATCTTGACTTATGTGTGAATACATGCTAATATACCAGTGGTATATACCACTGGTATATTAGTGTGCAGGAGGGAAATATGAACATATCGGAAACACAGAGAAAAATTTTGGAAATAGGAAAGCGTGAATTTCTGAAAAAGGGATTTAAGGGAGCATCGTTGAGAAATATCGTTGCCGAAGCAGGCTTCACTAAGGGTGCATTTTATGGATATTACCCTGATAAAGCCGCTCTCTTTGAAGCGTTGGTTTCCGAAGCTGCGGACGGGCTGGTTGGGCAGTTCAAAGTCGCTCAGGATGCCCATTTTAAATTGATTCCCGCTGGTAAAACTTCTGAAAGCAGAGAATTATCCACTGAGTACCTGCGTCACTTTGTGAATTATATCTACGATTATTTCGACGAGTTTAAACTCGTTTTATGTTGTTCGGACGGTACAAAATATGCAAATTACGTCCATGATCTGGTGGTATTGGAAGTTGAACGCACAGAGAAATACTATGAAATTTTACGTAAAAAAGGTAAAGTAATCGGAAATGTAAGTCGTGAACTGCATCATATGATCACCAGTGCATATTTTACTGCGGCATTCGAAACTATCGTACACGACATGACTAGGGAACAAGCCGTGGAATACATAGAAGAACTTGCAATTTTCTTCAATTCCGGCTGGGAAGGGCTTTTAAAGCTCACATAAGCTCAGATAAAAATTGTAATCACATATGACCAGAACTCAAGAAAGGACGGTATAGTATGCTAGACAAGAAAACAGATTCATTGCAGACAAAGGATTTTATTACAATAGGAGTTTTTTCGCTGATATATTTCGCAGTATCCTTTACAATTGGAGGATTAGCTCAGATGACTCCGATTACATTTCCGTTTATGCCTATGATAGTAGCATTGTTTACGGGAAGCATTTTTATGCTGTATGCGACAAAAATTCCAAAACGCGGTTCAATTTTTATTTTGGGTATTTTAGCAGGACTTTTATTGTTCATTACAGGAATGTTTTGGATGATGTCGGTGTTCTTTATCGTATTGGGACTCATTGCCGATCGCATTGCGACTTCGACAAATTTTCAGTCTTTTAGAAAAAATCTCACCGCTTACTGTTTTTTTGCACTCGCACCTATGGGCGCATATATCCCCATGGCGATAATGCCGACTCAATTTGATGAATTTATGAAGAAAAAGGGAAATGTTTCATCTTTTTCCGGAGTCATTCACTCCATCGGGGCCAACTGGTGGGCGATTCCTACGATGATTTTGGGAACTGTAATATGTGCGGTTATCGGTGGCATGATCGGAAAAAAATTATTAAAAAAACATTTTCACAAGGCAGGTATAGTGTAGATGTTTTTAGATCCTCGAACGAAGTTATCAATTCTTGCCGTCACCGGCATATCAGTCTTTCTCAACGATAGCGTTTTAATAGAGCTTTTATTTACGATGATTCCGTTTTTGCTGCTGATGCGAGCACATAGATTTCATTTAGCGTTGAAAAGCGTCATGATATTCGTGCTCTTACTGGCAGTACAGATGCTCATCGTTCCACGACTTCCTGTAACAGCTGGGGGTATAGTCTACATGTTCGTCATGTACATACGAAAACTGCTTCCCTGTTTCATGCTCGGATCGTTTCTCATACGTACGACAAAGGTCAGTGTATTTTTAGCAGCGATCAGTCGATTACATCTGCCGAAAGGCTTTACAATCGCCCTGACAATTACTTTGCGCTATTTTCCTACTATGACGGAAGAATGGAGACTAATCAAGGATGCTATGTCGTTGCGAGGCATATCGACCTCATTTGTAGGCATGCTTTCACATCCTATTAAATCGATGGAATATGTTTACGTACCTATGCTTGTGTCTGCATCGAAAATATCCGATGAAATAACACAAGCTGCCGTCACTCGCGGCATCGATCGTGTTGGAAAGCGAAGTTGTCTCGAGACTGTACGATTTTCTCTATGGGATGCAATGCTTTGTCTAGTATATTTATGCGTGGTTTGTCTGATCATTTTCAACCGTATGAAAGGAGGAATTTTGATTTGATTGCTTTTGATGATGTCTCATTTTCATATAATGAGTCTGCAGAAAAAAGTCTGAACAACGTGTCCCTTCATATCCCCAAAGGACAGTGCGTCCTGTTGTGCGGCTTGTCCGGATGTGGCAAGACGACTCTTGCACGCATGATAAACGGATTGATTCCATGCTTTTTTGACGGACAGCTCGATGGAAAAGTTACAGTTCACGGATTTGATCCCACAGAGAGAAGCATTTCAGCTATTTCAGATGTTGTCGGCACGGTTTTCCAAAACCCTCGAACACAATTTTTCAATACGGATACGGATAGTGAAATCGTTTTTGGGCTGGAAAACCGCGGACTTCCATCACAAGAACTGCGAAATCGCCTTGAAGAGGTTTCCGACCAACTACAGATACAAAATCTGAGAAATCGCAGTATTTTTAATCTCTCAGGCGGAGAAAAGCAAAAGATTGCATTCGCTTCCGTATATGCTTCAAATCCTGAAATTTTTATATTGGATGAACCTTCTTCCAATTTGGATTATAGCTCTATAAAGGAACTGAGATCTCTCATAGGAAAAATTAAGGACCAAGGTAAAACTATCGTCATTGCCGAACACAGAATATGGTACTTGATGGAGATAGTCGATCGGGTGATTCTCATGGAAAAAGGAAGGATAATGGCAGATATGGATATCGACAAGTTTCGCAACCTTCCCAAAGAACAGATTGAAAGGATCGGGCTTCGCTGCAGAAACCTCTCCGAAGTCAACACATCTGTCATCGATATAAATTGTGATAACCGTCTCTTGGAAGTAGATAATCTGACTGTCAAATTCGAAAATAATTCGCTCTTAAATGGGGTTTCATTCAGTGCAAACGGTGGAGATATAATTGCCATTGCAGGTGAAAACGGAGCGGGAAAAACGACTCTGGCACGTGCCATATGCGGACTTTTAAGACAAGATTCGGGAAATATATTCATAAACGGTAGAAAATTAAATACAAAATCACGCACAGAAAAATCTTACATGGTGATGCAGGATGTCGGACATCAACTTTTTACGGATAGTGTAGAGGCAGAATGCAAACTTGGAACTAAAACGGAAAGTAAAACTTGCATCGATGAAACTCTATCGATGTTATCCCTTTCCGAACTAAAGGGCAGACATCCGTTGTCACTTTCAGGTGGACAAAAACAAAGACTTGCGGTTGCAATCAGTTTGCTCTGCGATAAGGAAATTCTCATTTTCGATGAACCGACCAGCGGACTTGACCTGAAAAGCATGCGGGAAGTTGGCGTTTTAATAGAGCGACTTTCTGAACGAGACAAGATTCTGCTCGTTATCACACATGATATTGAATTTATAAAAACAATATGTTCCAGGGTCCTGCTTTTGTCAGGAGGTAAAATTACTGCCGATTTAAAAGGTAAAGAAAAGGAAAATATCGAGAATTACATCTCAGTAGGAGGATATCGGAATGAATAATAAAAAAACATTACATCGCTTATTTGAGTTTGCCGAGTCTTGCCGGGGACTGCTGGTCAGTTCGGTTGTTTTCGCCGTTATCGGTGCAGGTTGCGGGATAATTCCGTATATTGCCGTTTCACGCATTATCATTCAAATATGTGCCGGTGATTACAGTTTAAAATCAATCATACCTATGGCGATTATCGCTCTTTTAGGCTATCTTCTGCAACTGTGTCTTTCAACTGTTTCAACTATACGATCTCACAGGGCAGCCTTTAGCATATTGAAAAATATTCGTACTGCACTCACAAAGAAACTTTCAAGAGTACCTATGGGATTTGTTTTAGACACACCTTCCGGAAAATTCAAAACAATGATCGTTGACACAGTTGAAAAATTGGAATTACCCCTCGCTCATATGATACCGGAATTGACAGCCAATATCATGATTCCCCTCCTGATGATGATTTATTTTCTCATCCTTGATTGGAGGCTGGCACTTATCGCCGCTGCCACTTTTCCAATAGGGATGCTATGCTATATCGGTATGATGAAGGATTATGAGAAGCGCTATGCCAGAGTTCTCACCGCTGCAAAAGCTATGGACGCCTCTACTGTTGAATATATAGGCGGAATAGAAGTTGTCAAAGCTTTTAACCAAAGCAGTGTCTCCTATCGAAAATACGCAGACGCGGTGATGGAGAATGAAAATTCAAAATCGGAATGGTTCAAGAAGACAAATCCATACTATGCAGCAGGGATTGCCATAGCACCTTCCAGTTTAATCGGAGTTCTCCCTATAGGAAGTTTATTCTATATGAACGCAAGCATAAGTGCGGGCAGCTTTATATCCTGCATTATTCTGTCTATGGGGCTTATTTCCCCTCTTATTCAGGCATTACGATATACGGACAGCCTCGCTATGGTAAATGCCACAGTCCAAGAAATCGGAAATCTTTTAGACACTGAAGAAATGAAGCGTCCTGAAAAGCCGGTGCAGCTTGACGGAGAGCAGATAGAATTTATCGACGTTTCCTTTTCCTATGATGACACAGAGGTTCTGCACAACGTTTCGTTTACGGCTGATGCAAACGAAATGACCGCACTTGTAGGACCGTCCGGCTCAGGGAAATCCACTGTTGCCCGATTGATTGCATCGTTTTGGGATGTAGAAAGCGGCATTGTAAAAATAGGAGGCGTTGATGTTCGCAACATACCTCTTTCACAAGTTATGGAACATATTGCCTATGTTTCTCAGGATAATTATCTGTTTCATATGTCGATAATGGAAAATATACGTATCGGAAAACCTGATGCTACGGATATAGAAGTAGAAAATGCGGCAAAACAAGCGGCTTGCCACGATTTCATCACGTCTCTTCCCGATGGTTACAACACAATCGTCGGAGATAGCGGAAGCAATCTTTCCGGTGGAGAAAAGCAACGCATTGCCATTGCAAGGGCAATATTGAAGAACAGCCCTATCGTCATTTTAGATGAGGCTACGGCATTTACAGACCCGGAAAACGAAGCGGTCATTCAGCGCTCCATAAGCAGATTGGTATCGGGAAAAACGCTTATCGTAATCGCACATCGCCTCTCTACCATCGCGTCAGCCGACAAGATTGTAGTTATGAATGAAGGAAACATAGAAGCCATGGGAAGACATGGGGAACTTATTGAAAATTGTCCTCTATACAGCGACCTTTGGAATGCACACATCAGCACTCTCGACACTAAGGAGGTGACATCATGATTCAACTGTTCAGACGCCTTTTGGATTTTTCCGGACCGGAAAGAAACAAATTGATTTTATCGTTTATCTTTCATATGTGTAACTCCATATTTGAGATGCTTCCCATTATAGCCGTGCTTACTGTTCTGGACGGAATATTATATTCTCTCTCAAATGGTGCAATGCCGGTTAAAACGATATGGATTTCCTTTGCGATTATGCTTTTAAGCGTTTTAGGTCGCATTCTCTTTACAAATCTTTCCTCCGTAAAAAGGACTCTGGGAAGTTTCTCCATGTGTTCCAAGTGGCGTATGGATCTCGGAGAAAAACTGAAACGAGTTCCTATGGGATATTTCAATGAGCATCGACTCGGTGACATTACAGCGGCAGTTACTACTACTCTGGGCGACTTGGAAAACAGTGCGGTCACTGTTATGGAAGCCGTAGCCGGAGGATTCATTCATGCCGTAGTGATAGGCATATGGCTTTTGTTTTACGAATGGAAAGTCGGTATTCTAATGTTTGTTGGACTTATCATTTCTCTTTTGATATATGCAAAAACGCAAAAAGCCGGCGTGAAGCATTCTCCGCGCAGACAAGCTGCACAGGTCGGACTTGTGACAGGTGTTTTAGAGTACATCCAGGGCATGTCTGTAGTCAAGGCGTTTGGGCTTGCAAACCGTTCGGATAAGTCCATAGACGCCGCAATCAGTGAAAGTGCAGAAGCGAATATCTCATTGGAAAAAGTTTTTTCCATTCTAGCAGCATTCTTCCAGATGGTATTCAAATTTGCCAGATTTGCAATTCTCATCGTTTCTCCATACTTGCTTATGAACGGAGAAACAACTCCTGAGAAATGCCTGCTCCTCATCGTCGCAAGCTTTATGATTTATACGACAGTGGAGCTTGCAGGTAGCACAGCTGCTGTTGCGAGAGTTGTAGATGCTTCTTTAGACAGATTGGATTCTATATCAAAAATGCCCCTTCTGGACGAATACGGAACGGATTTTGCTCCGAAAACTTATGACATTACCGTTTCAAACGTCTCATTTGCATATGATGAAAATGAAGTCATACGCAACGTGAGTTTCTCAGTTCCACAGGGGACAAGTTGTGCTGTTGTAGGGCCGTCGGGCTCAGGAAAGACGACTCTTTGCAGTTTAATTGCACGCTTTTGGGATGTAAATGAAGGAGAAATTCTCTTAGGCGGCATCAATGTGAAAGACTATACCTGCGACAGCCTTCTTAAAAATTTTTCCATCGTGTTTCAAAAAGTATATCTTTTTGAGGACACGATTGAAAATAATATTCTTTTCGGTAAGCCGCAAGCTACGAGAGAAGAAATGATTTTAGCTGCCAAGAAAGCATGTTGTCATGATTTTATATCCGCACTCCCCGATGGATATGACACAAAGGTTGGAGAAGGAGGTGCAAATCTTTCTGGTGGAGAGAAACAGCGAATATCTATTGCACGTGCCATTTTAAAAGATGCACCCGTCATCATTTTAGATGAGGCTACGGCAAGTGTCGATCCTGAAAATGAACAGGAATTGCAACAAGCTATTTCAGAACTTACAAAAAATAAAACACTTCTAATGATCGCTCATCGGCTGAATACGGTGAGAGAAGCTGATCAGATTCTCGTCCTCGATGACGGTCAGATCGTGCAAAAAGGGAAACATCTTGAGCTTATGCATCAAGAAGGTCTATATAGACGCTTTGTGGAAATCCGAGAAAATGCAATCGGCTGGGAGTTAGGAGGTCGGACGTGACATACAGAAACTTTTATTCAAAAAAACTGGATGTACATATTCTAAAGGATCTAGATTCAAAGCATAAAAGAAACATGAAACTTCTCATCGAAAAAATCGATCAGGGCTCATGGACAAAAAAGCAGAAAAAGCGGCAAAAAAACAGCATTTTATCCAATGTAGCACTGTACAAAACACTTATAGAAGCTGGTATTCCAAAAGAACAATCCTATGAACTGGTCAAAGAGTATTCATTTCACGTTGCCGGAAAGTTTCACGGTATTTTAAAAGCCCTCTTTTACATTCCCGGGTTTTTCAGACTATTTCGCTTTTTTATGCGAAAGGGAATGGCAGGAACGGAAATCTGGATAAGCGATATTCTGACAGATAACTCAAGAGAATACTCAATGGATGTTCTAAAGTGCCTTTGGTTTGATACTTGTAGTCATTTCGGATGTCCGGAGCTATGTGAAATATTCTGTTTGTGCGATCATATTGTCTTCGGCAACATCGGGAAATTGCAGTTTGATAGGAGCCAGACCTTAGGCATGGGCGGCGACAAATGCGACTTCTGTTTTCGTTCTAAAAAACTACATGGAGTCGCAGATTGAACTATAACTGAGATAAGGAGGTCACAATGAGCAATAAGAACAATGAAATAAACAAATGGAAAATAAAAGATGTGATAACCACGGTGCTGTTAAGCATACTTCTCATCGCCATACAGCTCATCATCAATATGATATGCATGGCAAACCACTTTGTCAGCATGGTCCTATCCATAGGATTTACGATGTTACTGTGCGGACCGGTCTACTGTCTGCTCTTGCATCGCGTAAGAAAGCATTTCGTAACCCTTACATACATGACCATAATAGGGATCATATTTCTCTTGATGGGAAATTGGTATCTCCTTCCGTTCTTCATATTTGTAGGTATAATATGCGAATGCATTCTATGGAAAGACGTTTCTTTGAGGAAGGCAAAACAAGTTACAGCTTCGTGGACCGCAGCCAGCCTCATGTATAATGGAATCAATCTCTTTCCTATCTGGTTTTTTTGGGACACCTATTATGATTTCGCTCTGAAAAGCGGCATGGAACGGAGTTATATCAATTCATACGTGCACTATTATACCAATCCAAAATGGATAATCTTCATTTTGATTTTTACCGCTGCGACGGGTTTTATAGGCAGCCTGATAGGAAATAAACTGATGAATAAACATTTCAAAAAAACGGGGTTATTGTAATGTGCAGATGCTATCTGTCAGTGCCAACAAAACTATGGGCGCTCATATGTATGCTCGTAGCGGTTTCTCTCGGAAAAGCTGTAGTTCTAAGCTGTTTTCTCACGTTGCTGTGCTTTCTACAGTTTATTGTACAAGGAAAATTGAAAGTATTGCTTTCCTACGGACTATTCTATGTGGTGCTTGGAATTTTATTGTACGGAATCCGTTATCACGGTTTTCACTTGGCAATATTTTCAGAGTTTTATGTGCTCATGTTCTGGAATCTTTCACCGATTATTCTTATCTCATGGGATCTGATCACTACTTCTCCGGGAGAATTGTCATCATTTCTAAGCAGAATACATACGCCCACTCCTATTATCTTAGGAATGCTTGTGACATTCCGTTTCTTACCTACTATGAAATCAGAGCTTAAAACCGTATCTCTCTCCATGAAAAACAGAGGACTGACAGCATTAAAAAATGTTTTGCTACATCCTGTAACCACATGTGAGTACGTTTTGATACCTTTTCTTTTCAGAATTTTAATGATAGCCGATCAACTTTCCGTTTCGGCTGTTGCCAGAGGAGCTGAATCTCCGGGATATAGAGGCAGCTATTACCGTAGGAATATAGGAATTTTGGATTTTGCCACAGCGATTTTATGGGCTATATCCACCGTGATCTATCTGAAAATCGGAGGTATTAAAGTATGATAGAAGTGAAAAACGTCTCCTTTCAGTACAGTGACAGCAAGTACGGTGTACAAAATATCAATTTGACAGTAGCTGACGGTGAATGTATAGTCATCACCGGTGAATCCGGATGCGGAAAAACTACCCTCACTCGTCTCATAAACGGTCTTGCACCGGCATATTATCATGGCGATCAATCAGGCTCCATCCTTATAACCGGCGGAAATATATCTAATCTTCCACTGTATAAAATAGGGCGAATTGTAGGAAGCATATTTCAGGACCCACAGAGACAGTTTTTTTCATCTCAACTTGCCGGAGAAGTGGCGTTTGCCTGTGAAAACTACGGTTTTTCGCAAGATGAAATAGTAAATAGAACGGATATATCAATAAAAAAAATGGATCTGAATCACCTGCGAAACACTCCTCTGAATGTTCTCTCAGGTGGAGAAAAGCAACGTGTAGCCATTGCCTCGGTATACGCTCTCAGACCACAAGTGTTCGTTTTCGATGAACCTACAGCCAATCTCGACTCAGCCGGTATTAAACAGTTGAGTAAAACCCTTTCTGAGTTGAAATCTGCCGGACACACGCTGCTCGTTTCCGAACATCGTCTCGATTGGCTATGCGGCATCGCCGACAGATATATCCTCATGTCATCAGGGAGAATAAAAGCGGAATTAAACGCTTCAGAGTTTTGTTCTATGGATGAAGACGCGAGAATATCTCTGGGGCTACGAGGCAGATCCGAATGTTCAGTTTCGACATTGCCCCTACCGAATCCGAATATTCCTTCCGTTATATCTGCAAGTGGAATATCGTGTAAAAACGGAAAAAATAAAATATGGAAAAATCTATCCTTTTTCATAAACGGCGAAAGCATAACAGCATTGACCGGACATAACGGTGCAGGAAAGACTACGCTGGCACTTGTTCTAAGCGGATTATCCTGCATGCAGGATGGCTGCATACGCGTTGACGGAAAAAGGGCAAGCCGTGCGAATCTGAGAAAAACTGTTTATTACTGTTCAAATGATACGGTTACACAATTTTTCACCAACAGCGTATCCGAAGAACTTCTTTTGAATATGAAGCAAAATAAAAAAACAATTTGCGACGCAAAAGATCTTCTGAAACGAATGCACTTGTACAAATATAAGGATGTTCACCCTCAATCACTGTCAGGTGGGCAAAGACAGCGGCTTGCAGTTTGCTGTGCATTGCTTTCCGAAAAAAAGATTTTGATTTTCGATGAGCCGACCAGCGGGCTTGACGGTAGAAATATGCTGTTGATAGCGGAACAGCTGAAAAATGCCGTAAAAAATGGTAAGACGGTCTTGGTAATCACCCATGATGAAGAATTCATCTCCAAGTGTTGTGATTATAGATTGTGCGTGGATGAAATGAAAAGCATGAAAAAATAAAAATCTAAAAAGTATAGTATAAAAATGTAATGTGAAAACGCATTACGTTACATGAAAAACATTTAAATCATAAGAGAGGAAATTTGTAATGAACGTACGCGACAAATTACTTACTGAAAATCCGTGGAAGCTGATGGTGAATCTAAGCCTTCCTGCTATTTTAGGTCAACTGATAGTTGGACTCTATTCTTTCGTCGACTCTATTTACGTAGGTCAAATGGTTGGTACCGATGCGATGAGTGCCGTTTCAGCGGCATCTCCTTTTGTGCTTATCAACAACGCTATTGCAGTTCTCTTGGGAATCGGTTCAGGTTCGGTACTTTCTCGTGCAATAGGCAAACAGGATAAGATGACCATAGATAGGATTATGGGCAATCTTTCCTGCCTGGTTATTTTACTCTCATCGGCTGTGATGCTTGTAGGCATACTGTTTGCACCTCTATTGCTCAGTCTGTCCGGTGCACAAGGTGAGGTTCTCGATATGGGTGTCTCTTATCTCAGAACAGTTTATCTGGGGTCAATATTCGTCAACTTCATGCAGGGAGCTAATATGCTTATCCGTGCGGAAGGTCGCATGAAAACCGCCATGGGAATAATGGCGGCAGGTGCTATTTTAAATATTGCACTAGATCCTGTATTTATACTTTTGCTTCCCTCCAGAGGTCCTCAAGCCGTGGCGATTGCGACGGTTATTTCCCAGTTTATTCAAGCTGTAGCAACCTTGATCTACTTTCTCAAAATGAGTCCTGTTGTGCGTTTTCACGGATTAAAACTCGCCAATGAACTCAATCCGGAAATTTTTTCTGTGGGCATCAGCGCTATGTTCATGCAGGTTATGATGTTGATACAGATGACTGTAGTATATAATACAGCAGTACGCTTCGGTGGAGAATATCAAATTGCACTGATGGGAGCCGCACAAAGAGTAATGCAACTCGCTTTTGTACCGATTTGGGGAATGAGCCAGGGAATGCAACCTGCCGTGGGAACCAACTTCGGTGCTAAAGAGTATCTGCGGGTAAAGAAGCTGACAAACGTATTCATAATAGGCTCCACATGTCTTGCAGGAGTGTTTTTCATAGCAATTGAACTATTCCCTGCACAGATTTTATCCGCCTTTATCACCGATTCCAACATTGTATCTTTCGGCATATCGAACTTTAGGCTGATGTACAGTGCTTTTCCTACATATGGTCTATTGATCATGGTAGTTACCTACTTTCAGTCACTGGGTAAAGCGAAACACGCCGGAGCTCTGGTCGTGCTCAGACAACTCGTATTAGTGGTGCCGTTGGTTCTCCTCATGCCTATTCTGCTCGGAGGTGACGTTCTGGGAGTATGGCTCGCTTTACCACTGAACGATGTAATCATTCTTTTAATTGCAATCAAATTGCTGATGAATGAATACAAGCATCTGAACAAACTGACACTCAATCCACACAATCGCAACGTCCAACACGACCTTGACATCTAACACAATTCTGACATTTCGCACGACGCAAAAAATGCCGGTATGATCTGTGACAACAGACTTTACCGGCATGTTAAAACTATCCAAAAATTTCTAAAATCTCTTATATCATATGAGCTACATCTCATCACAATATATCCCGTAAAAATTCAATTTAAAATCAAATTTCGCTTCTATATTTTCCATATTATGCTATACTTCCGAAGTTGAACTTGGAAGGTTATCCTTTCCCTTGCTGAGAGTCAGCTGAGCAACCATAGTCATTACAGCGCTCAAAATAAGCTGAATATAGTAGGAAATTCCCCTGCTCAACACAAGACCCGGCAATACGAATTCCGTGCCGAAAATGCTTACGAAAAAGACGTTAAACAGCTGCTCACTTATACCCATACCTCCCGGGAGCGGCAACATGTCAACCGCAATCGATATGGAAGCCTGAAGCAAAATTATAATTATAGCTGATCCTCCTGATAGCCCCAACGCTTTATACATAAAAAAAGTTATCGAGAACAACAAAAACCTCTGCACCAGTGTGAGCAGCATCACATTGACGAATATGATTTTGTTCTGCTTCAAATAACTTGCTACTTCCCCATAAAGACCCATGGATTTCTCAAGTTTTTCTATTCTTTTAGGTGTGTGTTTAATCAGCCTCAATTTAGCTAAAATACCGAATCCCAAATGTGCCAGTTTTCTGGCTAACGCCGTATTGAATACGAGCATGAGCATTATGGACACAAGCCCTGCGTTGAGCACTATCCCCAAATAGAAAATCCACCTGTAGCTCTGAATATATTCCATTATCATACTCTGACCAAATATTGCAATTCCAACTCCTACAATAACCAGGACCAGCTTATATGCAATAGTTATAATCATCATAATCAACGTTGAAGTCGGGATTGGCATATTTTTCTTTTTCATATAATAAATTTGCATAGGTTGTCCACCGCTGGCAGAAGGCGTTATACAACTAAAAAAGAACCCCACAGACGAAAGTAAAAAACAAGTCCATCTGGTAAATCTAACTTTAATCGAATTCAACAAATAATGAATTATGGCTGACTCGCTGTAAATGTACAACACTACGAGAATGCAACCTAAAGCTATATATCCCTTGTTGCTATCCTTGAGGACGACAAGCAACTTACTCAAATCTTCACCATGAAAAACTCCATAAATAGTAAATCCAAATACCAGTACAACAAAGAGTCCTTCCAATATCGCTTTTCTATATTTCCCAAAGTTCATACGTACCTCTATTGCTGAATAAAATTCATCAAATTATACTTTTCCATTCTATTACGAAACCCTAATCCTGTCAACTATTGTGACCTTATTATTATCTTCTCCATCCGGCTGCTTGAGAATATCCCCATACTCTCCAGGATAAATCACGCTATACAATAAAAAACACCGATCAGCGCAAAATCTAATCAGTGTCCTTCTCGAAATGGTGCGCGTCGAGGGACTTGAACCCCCACGGTCTCCCACCAGAACCTAAATCTGGCGTGTCTGCCAATTCCACCAGACGCGCGAATATATGGTGACCCTACCGGGAATCGAACCCGGGTTACCGCCGTGAAAGGGCGGTGTCTTGACCGCTTGACCATAGGGCCAAAAGAACTGGCAACGTCCTACTTTCCCAGGCAGTCGCCCGCCAAGTATCATCAGCGCTACGGAACTTAACTTCTGTGTTCGGGATGGGTACAGGTGTAGCCTCCGTGCTATTGTCACCAGATTTTCGTGCTTCGCACTTTTTCATTCTTCGTATTTCTTTTAAATACTATTTTGATTGTACCTTTAAAACTGAATATTTCAATTATGTAAATATCTTTCTAACCTTTGACCATTGGTCAAGCGTTCGACCTATTAGTATCGGTCAGCTCAATACATTGCTGCACTTACACCTCCGACCTATCTACGTGGTAGTCTTCCACGAGTCTTACCTTTTAAGGAGGAAATCTTTTCTTGTGGGGGGCTTCGCACTTAGATGCTTTCAGCGCTTATCCCTTCCGTACTTAGCTACCCAGCTATGCCCTTGGCAGAACAACTGGTGCACCAGCGGTACGTCCATCCCGGTCCTCTCGTACTAGGGACAGCTCCACTCAAATTTCCAACGCCCACAGCGGATAGGGACCGAACTGTCTCACGACGTTCTGAACCCAGCTCGCGTACCTCTTTAATGGGCGAACAGCCCAACCCTT